>Ga0315296_10004578_pt1 | contig 11278 bp, 10 predicted proteins | sample YL17G14_18_MG_FD_203921 | JGI IMG/M metagenome (GOLD analysis project Ga0315296, IMG submission 203921) | Sediment microbial communities from Yellowstone Lake, YNP, Wyoming, USA - YL17G14_18 | ecosystem: Environmental > Aquatic > Freshwater > Lake > Sediment | place: USA: Wyoming | collected...
CCCTAATTAATAGTATCAAGTATTAAAATTTCGAGGTTTGCGTGATGAGCGAAGTAATAGTTGTTACAACACCAGACTTGCCCGGATACGAAATAGTCAAGGTTTTGGGCACCATTCACGGCTTAACGGTGCGAACTAGAGGGGTTGGCGGAAAATTCGTCGCTGGCATTGAGGGAATTTTTGGAGGAGAGTAACAGCCTACACTTCAGAGTGTGAAAAGGCTAGGAGAGAATCCATGAGCAGGCTTATTGAAAATGCAAAAAAGATTGGTGCAAATGCTGTTTTAAGCGTGGATTTTGAAACAGCCGACATACTTCAGGGAACAGCCACGGTCTTCTCAGCTTATGGAACAGCAGTCATAGCTAAACCAAAAAAGAAAGAAGAGTAATCTCAACTTATCTCCTATATTACATAGAAGGTAAATGCTTTTAAACAAGTTGCTTTACCATTTTGCTTTCTCTTAAGAGTTGTTGAATATGAAGGAGAGGGAGAAAAAATATACAATTGACACCTTGTCGAAAATCCCTCAGATTTATTTACCAATTGTGAGTCATTCAAAAGACAAAGTAGCCTTTTACTGGGATAAGACTGGTATACTGGAATTGTATACGGCGGATTTGAAAACCAACGAAATAAAGCAGGTAAGCCACGGCGAATGCCCCAGAGCTATACGTGCTGGATTCGTCTGGACAAGAGACGACGAAAGCCTCATTTTTGCCAAAGACAAGGACGGCGACGAAAATCATAATCTCATAAAAATTAGTGTCAAGTCTGGAAAGACTGAGCCGCTCACTGAAACTGTTGGGGTTCAAAACTATGCTGCTGACACAAGCCCCGACGGCAAATACTTAGCGATGATTTCTACGAGAAAGGGGCAGCTTAACGTCTTCAGATTAGACCTTAAAAGTAAAGAAGTGAATCAGTTAACTGACCATGCAAACCCAACTTGGGGCGGCTGTTCTTGGAATCCGAAATATGATTGGATAGCCTACAACGTAAATGAGACTAAAAATCTGCGAAACATGGACATATGGCTCGTGAAACCAGATGGAAGCGAGAAGAAAAAAATAGTTTGCGTAAAAGAAGGTTCAGAAGACATCGTGGTCGAATGGAGCAAGGACGGTAAGCTGCTTGCCTTCACAACTGACGCAAACGAAATGAAGCAGCCAGGCATCTTCAACCTTGAAACATGGAAGATAAAACTTTTAGGCGGAGAGTGTGAAGAAACTGCCGCAGGCTTTTCCGAAGATGGGAAAAAACTTGTGTGTGTGAGAAATTATGAAGCAACAGTTTTTCCAGTAGTTTACGACATTGAAACTGGAAAGTGTGAAGAGACAAAGTTTCCAAAAGGCATAGCGGTAAGCGTCCAATTTGCATTAAACGATCAGCTTTTAATAGCGCCTTTGAATACTCCCACGATTCCGAGCGCCTTGGTTGCCTACGACCTTAAGACTAGAGCCATCAAATACTTGGTTGAACCGCAGTATGGAGAGGCAGACCCGAAGTTCTTTGTGATACCAGAACATATTAAGTACAAGTCGTCTGATGGGCTGGAGATTCCTGCAATCCTCTACAAACCTAAGAACATTCCCAAGGGAAAGATTCTTCCAACGCTTATTATGCCTCATGGTGGACCAACTGCTCAGTATTTCTTTGATTTCGACATGATTGGGCAGATTCTGGCGAACGAAGACTATGTTTTGCTGTTGCCTAACGTTAGAGGAAGCACTGGGTATGGAAGAAAGTTTCAAGACATGAACCTTATGGATTGGGGAGGAAAAGACCTTGAAGATGTTGCTGCCGGCGCCAATCATCTCAAGTCTCTGCCATATGTGGATAAGAAGCGGATGGGCGTCTTTGGTGGAAGTTATGGAGGATTCATGACTTTTATTGCGGTTACTAAGAAGCCTGAGTTGTGGGCTGCTGCCTGCGCTTGGGTAGGGATTTCGCGTCTTAAAACGTTCTATGAGCGTTCACAGCCACATTTCAAGTATTTCATCAGAATGTATATGGGCGATCCTGAAAAGAATTCGAAGCTGTGGGAAGACAGAAGTGCATTAAACTTTGCACATAACATTAGGTGTCCGATTTTGATGATTCACGGTGTGCATGATCCGCGGTGTCCAGTTGAAGAAAGTCGGCAGTTCAGGGATAAGCTGGTTGAGTTGGGTAAAAAGGAAGGGGAAGACTTTGAATATGTTGAATTTGGTGAAGAGGGGCATGGCGCTTACACGGATATGTCGATGCGTACTCGAACTTTCAAAATACTTCTTGACTTCTTTAACCGCAGACTAAGATAAAAATCAAGAAACTTGGGCTTGACCCAGTTTTATCTGAAACATGCCCATTTTTTCTTTAACAAACTCTTTAATTCGTCAATTGTGTTTTCAACCTTTTTTCGGCAGAATAGTGGCTCTTCTGGTGGATTATAAGGGTCTTTAACGTTGATTTCTTTTAGACCAACTACGCCAGTAACAAGTGCATACCAGCAAAGCGGCAAAACTTTGGGGTTATAGCCGCTTCCAGGCATTAAAACAAGTTTTCCACCGCAAACCTTGTCAGCAGTTTCTCTAATTAAACGGGATATGCTAAAAAAGCCTTTGACAGTTAAACTCAAGTCGCCGAGCATGTCTGCAAAATGCGGGTCGCTTCCACCGTTTGCGATAATGATTTCAGGCTTAAACTCCTTGGCTAAAGGAACAAAAATCTCGTTTAAGGCGTGAAGATATGTGCTGTCGCCGGTTCCAGGCGGCAGAGGCACGTTAAAGTTAAAGCCTTCTCCTGCGCCTTCTCCAATTTGCCAAGCAAACCCTGTCCCCGGATAAATTGTGTGTGGGTCTTGATGCAACGAAATGTACAGCACATTGGGGTCTCGGTAGTAGATGTCGCTCGTGCCGTTTCCAAAGTGAACATCATAATCCAATATTAAAAACCGTTTAACACCATATTTAGTTCTTAAATGCTCAACCAAAACAGCTATGTCATTGAATAGGCAGAATCCGCCTCCATAATCTCTTCCAGCATGATGATAACCGCCACCTAGGGAAACTGCGCGCTTTGCTTCTCCCCCAAACACAGCCTCACCGCATCGAATTGCACCACCGACAATGAGCATCGCTGCCTCAAGGATTTCAGGAGAAACGGGAGTCTCAATATCATATGGCTTGCTTTCCTTTGCCAAGCGAAAAATCAAATCAACGTAATCTTCCTTATGAATCCTTAACAGTTCCTCTCTTGATGCTGGCCGAGGGGCAACAAGGGCAATTTCAGAAAGACTGAGCAAGCCTTGACTTTCAAAAAACCTTATCGCATTTGCAAACCTGTCTCCTCTAAAGGGATGCCCTTCACCCAAATCATATTGCCTAAACTTTTCATGAAAAGTCAATATCACTTTCTCGGACACTCATGACACTCTCAAACCAAGATAACAAAGACTAACCATATAAAAACTCGATGTTATCCAAGGTTATTAAATAGAAAAAGGGAAGATGGCTAATCTTTTTTGCTACGTTTCTTGTTTTTCTTCGCCTTCCGCTATTGTCTCCGTCGGCTGCGATTCTTCCGTATTCTGTGAGGTTTCCGGCGGGTTTTCCTTTTGGGCTTGAAACGAATCTGTTTCCTTAACTTCTACACGCTCTATTGGCGGTTCTGGCAGTTTTTCTTCGACAACCTCAACTTTCGGCTCAGAAACTTCAGTTTCTGCAGATTGCGGTTCCATTTTCTGCTCTACAACTACTTCCGTTGACAAAATTTGCATGCCGCTTGAAAGCTGGTTCACAGCCTCTCTAACCGTGTCTAGCTCTTGCTTTGCAGTTTCAATTCCCATGGACAGAATACCCATTTCACTTTGATAAACTTCCTCATCTACCTCACCAGTCACGTGTTGAATTTCAAAGTTTGCAAGAAGCATCTCCAACGTTTTGATCTGTGCTTCAAGCTCCTCCATTTTAGAATTCATCTTCTCCAGTAAACCCTTCTGCTGTCTTTCAATTTCTGCAATGCCTTCATCTATCTCACTGTTAAACAAGTCGTATGTGGACTGAGAAATTCTGCCAGTGTTCAGTAAATTGTCTAAAGCTTGCTTCTTCTTCTTCGCCATCTCAGTTTCTTCGTTTAATTTCCTAAAAGAATGCTTCCACGAAATCAATTTTAACACCGTCCATTTTTTAGCCGCAAAAGAAGGAAATAACATTTATTAACATGTAGATATATCGCTGGCTATTAAAAACAGCAGTTTTTATTTTTTAAATGAAAAATTATGTTTAAAAACAAAATGCTCCATGAACTTTTTATATAACTGAATATTGAAACATTTCATCCATCAGCAAAAACATCATGGATTTTCATAGCATAAACTACCTTATGTTTAGGTATCTTTCTCGTGAAACTCCCTTCATGTGTTTATTAGAAAGACCTGTGTGGTTTTATAAAAGTTTATGGAAGAGAAATGTTTAAACTTTCCAGCTTCTGTTTCAACTTCTAATTCAGAATTAGAATAAAATTTAAACATTTATATCTGACTAAAATGTTAAAACGTGAATAAACATGACGGCGTTGACAATAATCCTTGGCGGTGAAAAGTTGGAAGCCAAAACATTAAAAAAATGCATGAGAGAATAATTAAAAACTTTATGGACATAATAATTCTGGCTGAACTGAGAAATGGACCAATTAGCGGCTACGACGTAATATCGTTTATTCACAACAAATTCCACCTTCTTGTAAGTTCAGGCACAGTCTACTCACTCCTATACTCGCTAGAAAGAAACGGGCTAATCGAAGGAACATGGAACGAAAGAAAAAGAGTCTACAAACTCACGGAAAAAGGCAAAAAAACAATAGAAACAATACTAAACGCAAACGACAAAATCCAAAACTTCATAACAGCCCTGCTCAAAGTCCAATCAATCCCCTAAACTTTTTCAGAAGACTAAACAAATCGAAAAACTAAAGAACACCTTTACTAATTCTTTAAGAACGAAATGAAGCGTTAGAGGGGCCCGTAGCTCAGTAAGGATAGAGCACCGGGCTTTTAAGCAAAAAGCAAAGAAACCCGGGGGTCCCGGGTTCAATTCCCGGCGGGCCCGCATAAACACGTTCAGAATGCTTTAACATTTTTAAAGAAAAAACAAAAATCTTACTCGATTAAAATTTCATCTTCTTTAGTAATATTCGTGATTACGGAATATTTGTTAAAGAATTCCACATCAACTATATACTTGATAACGATGGATACCAAGCTAAAAAGGCTAGCTATGATGCTCTTAATGATGACGATTCTCCTCAGCTGCACATCGACAAACATGAAAACCGCCTTTTCTGATAAGACAGGCGGAAACATCGATCTATTCACACAAAAAGAACCTTACAGTGGAAAGGGCCCAAACATGCCAAGCGACGCATTTGCTCCCCAAGAAGAAGTAAACTTAACAGCATATCTCACCTATAGTGATGAACCAGTTCCGGGTAAGCTAGTTGGCATAGAAGTGATAGATCCAGACAATAAGACTCTTCTATACAGAAGTCCTACCACGAATGAGAACGGCATGGTCACGGTGGGCTTTAGATTAGCTTCAGACGCAACTTTCGGAACATACCTCGCCATAGCCATAGCAGAAGTGAGTGGAAAAATAGTCAATGACACACTCACCTTCAAGGTTGGCTGGATTGTGGAAATAGTTTCAATAAAAACTATAAATGAAAATTATATGGAGCAGGAGAAGTTTATGAGATGGAGTCATGTAGGAATAGAGCTGGTTCTACGAAATATTGCAATGACCGAGAAAAAAATTACGCTTGCAGCAACAATATACGATTGCTTGAACACCCCTCTAAACTCAACAGAAGAAGATTTCGAATTGCAACCTGGAAACACTACTGCTTATTTTTTCCTGTACATTCCCAAGAGTGCGTGTGTGAGCTTAGAAAGAGAAGCTATTGCTCGCGCATGCATATACACAGCCCCTTGTCCAGAGGTTTCAAAACCCTTTTTCATCACAAATCATGACATAGCAGTTTTAAGCGTTCAACCTTCTCCTGCAGTGGTGTATAGAGGTGAAACGGTTAACATCGACGTGATTGTTAAGAACAAGGGTTTGGAGATCGAATCCTTCGATGTCACTGTATATTTTAATGAAACCCTTATTGGTATGCTGCCTGTTTTTGATTTGCAACCGTGTTTAGATGAAACGGTGAGCTTTATCTGGAATACAAGTTACGTTGATGAGGGTTTATACCGAATTAGCGCCTGCGTAGAACCTGTTCCCGGTGAAATTGACACTTTAGACAATGTTCTCATATATGATTTCGTTGAAGTTAGGGCGGCGCTATTTTTATTGATGGCGAATCTACTATTTTTATTGGCCGTGTTTATTTGCGTTGCTGCCATCGTATTTGCGTTGTTGTGGGAGCACGAGAGAAAGAAAAAGCGTCAGATGTGTAGCCAGCCAACTTCCTCCGAAGTTAAGCCTTGCAAAGAAGTTGGGTTCAAAAGAAGTAAGACATGTAGCGCGTGTGGGAAAGAATTCCTTGGAGTATACACTTTCTGTCCATACTGCTTCACTTTCCACGGAAAAGACTACGAATAATTAATTGACCCACATTTGAGATTGTTTTTACGTCTCCTTTTCATTATTCGGTAGGAAGGAAGTTCGGTGAAACGGTCAAGAACGCTGACTCTTGTGCTTTAAACAAACCATTTTCTAGGGTACTACGAATGAAGGTGCGGAGTTTAAATGGACTTATCGAATTTTATGTCTACTCTTTTGACATGGAGATGTCGAATTATTCTCTTTCCGTCAAAATCCGCGATTGGGTTCCTAGCATGATGAACATTAAAGAAAATCATATGTGACTTTCAAATCCCAAACATGCTAAGAGCGCGTTCCTCTAAACAGGTTAATTCGGTAAGAGGATTCATATAAAAGATTAATTTAGCAACATTAATATCAAGCTTTTAAATATGTTAGATTAGTGCTCGTGTTTCATTTGATATACGTACGGAGAGGGGAGAACTGAAATGAACAAGAAAATTGCATTAACGGTCTTTGCATCTATGTGTATAACATTATTTCTGACACAGTTCAATGCCTATGTCGCGGCAATCCAAAGGAAGCCATTGGCCCCCCAGGATCTAATCTTTGTTGAAGGCAAATCGGCTAACGATGTAGATACTTCAGAAGATTCAATTGCGAAAGTGGCATATAGTGCGGTGATTCTGAATCAGACTTTTGATGATGAAAAAGTCGGAGACATCCCTAAGAATTGGGCTATAACTCAGCGGCAGTACGGTAGTTTTACTATTGATAATCAGACTTGTTATAGTGGAGGCAAGTCGGCAAAGTTTGTAGATAATTCAACCGTTGGCTCTCCGTGCCCCTACAGGACCTTTCCAACGCAGAACGGAACCATAACTGTCACATTCGCGATAAGACTCGATGCTAGCAGTGGAATCAACACAAACCTGTCAATTTGGGTTGATGACGGCAATTTTGCTGGTTCAAACATCTACTTTACCAACAAAAGCACCATAGAATATCGCGATGACGAGGGTTTTCATATTCTTTGCAACTACACAGCAAAAGAATGGTATGAAATTAAGATGATCATGAACGTCCCGGATAACGTATACGAAATCTACATCGACGAAATCCGAATTATCAGAAATGCGACATTCTACAATTTTAACGTCTCTCGCGAAATTCGCAGGATAGTATTTGGCGAAGCCCCAGATTTCCAACCCATAGGGCATATTGACAGTCTAGTGATAAGGAGAATAACAAGCATTCGAGTTCCAGAGGATTACTCAAGAATACAAGAGGCAATAGACATGGCGAGCCCAGGGATCACAATACTTGTGGCCTCCTCTGATCGGCCGTATTATGAACATATTTGCATCAGAAACAAGCATGACCTATGGCTTAAAGGAGATAAGAGGAGCACCACGATAATTGACGGACGATTCGAAGGAGCTGATATGGATGTTATCTTAATAGACGAGTACTCCTGCAACGTTACTATCTCAGGATTTACAATTAGAAAAGGAAGCAGAAGCGGTATCTCCATCCGTGGTTCAAACAACACCATCTTTAACAATATTATAGCGAATAACACGATCGGCGCCAACTGTATTGTAGATGGGGGTAACATTCTCTATCGCAACAATTTCATTTGCAACACCCAACAGGCTGTCGACAAGGGGACAAATAAATGGGACAATGGTACACAAGGCAATTATTGGAGCGACTGTGACATCAGAGACGAGAATGGAGACGGCATTTGTGATAGGCCATACCTTATTCCTTTTGACAACAAAGATAATCATCCACTATTTTTAATACAAAATGTGTCTCGGAGCCCATACGAACCCAGCTATGACCAAAAGGTAAGCATCACTGCCACCATTTTGGAGGATGTGCAAATTGATAAAGCTATACTAAATTTTACATGTGATTCGACATGGGAGTCAATCAATATGATAATTCGAGGTAACAAATTCAATGCAACGATACGAGGTTTACCATATGATAGAACGGTTCAGTATAAAATCCGTGCAATAGCTGTTTGTGGGGTTTGGGTTTTGTCAAAAACTTTTTCGTACACAGTAACTGACAAGGTACCGCCTCGAATTGAGAGTGTTGACTGGACTCCGAAAAAGCCTACCGAGAACGACGCTGTAAAGGTAAGCGCAAAAGTTAGCGAACCAAAAAACGCAAGTGGAATAGACAATGTTATTCTGAACTGTAGCGTCGATGGTGGCCTATGGTGGAGCATTCCTATAATCAATAAGACAGGCTTATGGGAGGCTACAATACCTAAGCAACCGCGCCGTTCTAACGTCACATTCTACGTTAAGGCTTTTGATAAAGCCAAGCCCCCAAACTCAAATAAAAGCAAAAAATGCTCGTACAAGGTCGGCTTTTCCAGTTTGAAAGCTCCTGATATTTTGGATTTTAATGTGACAGGGGAGGGACAGACAAAGGCCCAAAACTTCATCATCAAAAACGAAGGAGATTCCACTCTTAATTGGAGCATAACTATAGTGAAGGGCCCATGGATTAAAAACGTTAACCCAATGAATGGCTTAACGGGATCGGGTGGAACCAGTCCTGTCCGAGTAATAATCGATACAACTAATTTAACTATAGGGCTCAAACAGGGAGAGATCCGGGCGACTTCAAATGGAGGCAACAAATCCATATACCTCCTCACGACAGTGACTAAAATAATAATCGACCGTTCATCGGTTTCGGATGATCATTGCGATATTGGTTTCAATCAAACAATCTATTTCCATGCGATGTGGGCTCACAACTACTCGGCAGTTCAGAATGGTAGGATCAATGTGACGTGCATAGATCACGCAACCAATGTCAGGGGTTGGGCAATTTACATGACCAATGCTACGGGTTGGGTGAGCTTCACTAACGGTTCCTTAACGGTGGGAAAAAAGACATGGATGGTTACAGGCGTCAACTGTAGCGGAATAACATCATACGTACAGGAAGCTCTGAACCCGAGTATTATTTGGGATCGAATTCAGATCACCCTAGCCATTCAGAACGATAGAATTAAGGTTGGAGAAAATGCTACCATCATGTGGAGTGGCACGTACGAATATGATGGCACCGCCTTTAGCGGTTCCCTAACCCTCAACGATACCAAGACTCAATACGCTACCCCTAGAGAGAGAGGTTACATCACACTATCAATATCGGATCCGCATCACGGACTTGAAGCCTTCACAAGCAACAGCATCATGTGCACATGGGAAGAAATCCCATTTTGGACGCAGTGGGCGTTTTTGATGGTAGTAGCTGTTGTAACGGCTATGGGAGGAGGCGTCCTTACAACGCTGGCTTTCTGGACCCTGAGAGCATATAAAAAGAAGAGTTGAAGTCAAAAGAAAATTCGCATGCACTACCTTACTTAATGGGATAGTCCCGCCCCATCTTTCTTCCAAATATAGTTTCGCTAGCAGTCCAGATGCGACTACAATAACATTCATACAAAGACAGATACTAATAGCAAAATAAAGAGAAGGGGTAGAGTTCGTGTATTTCAAGCTTATCCATTAGTAAGCACCCGAGTAACGTTTTCTTGAACAAATTTGGATAGAAATAGATATTAATTCTAGAGGAATATCTCATAAATGCTTTTTAACTCCTTAACTATATATAGAAATTGAAAGGAGAAGATGGATTTGTCTAAAACGCCTGAGCTTCCTATTCGTGTCCTCTCTATATTAGTGGGAATCATGATCGGATGTATTTTGGCTTATGCTTATCAGGTGAATTTGCCTACTTTATTCCATGAAATCTTTCATGAAACTTACTTGTTGGCTAATTTGGTTGTTTTTTTCACCATTCCTGCGCTGGCTGGTTTTGTCAGTGGCTTACTACATCCTGCTTTGGCTATGAGGAATGGTTTGTATGTTGGCTTTTTTAGCGGGTTGTTTAACAGTATATTGGCTACCATTAAACTGATTTTTACACCAGTTTTGATTCCAGGGGAAGAGTATGCTTTTTCCTTCTTTGTCATAATGTCAGTTTTCATGTGGATGATTCTTGCATCTGCGGCTGCTATGCTGGCACAAAGATTTTATGATTAGCTAACAATATATTTACCCAATACTTTTAGAGAAGAAGGCAGCTATACCTAAAAATTTTTTCATATTTTCCCTGCGAGAACAGTAGATTTTATCATGTAGTTATGGAATAGTTTTATAGAAGAATCTTCAATAAATTTGGCGCCTGTCGTTTGTCTGCTGTTTTGCCGTTTTGTGTTTATGTCAGGATTTCTTGGAGGGAGCTCACATCAAGTACGTACTGGGTTATTTGGATGTCTCTTTTCATAATGTCGGTTATTTTTGCTTTCTCTATTTTCTCTGGCGTGTCCGTTGTTATCACTATTTTTTGTCCAAGGGCGTGGTTTATGCTTGTTTCGATTAGGCTTTGTAAGCCCAGTTTTGATGTGTAACGTATCATTCTTGTTCTTACGTGTGGGTGATTTATTTTGTTTAGCTTCATTGCCAGCCATGCTAGTTTGAGTTTTGCATCTTCTATCTCATCTGTTACTATTATTATTTCGCAGAATCTTCCGTATTGTTCTGAAAACTTGAATAATGTGTTTATTTGTTCGATTAGGAATTCTTGTTTGTTTTGTATTGGAATTATGAATGTTATCGTTTGGTTTAGTTGAGGCATTGTTCACCGTTTTGTTTAAAGTTGGCTTTCTGTAAAAAGTCATATTCCAGAAGAGTAACATATCGTAAGAAATA
>Ga0315296_10004579_pt1 | contig 11278 bp, 9 predicted proteins | sample YL17G14_18_MG_FD_203921 | JGI IMG/M metagenome (GOLD analysis project Ga0315296, IMG submission 203921) | Sediment microbial communities from Yellowstone Lake, YNP, Wyoming, USA - YL17G14_18 | ecosystem: Environmental > Aquatic > Freshwater > Lake > Sediment | place: USA: Wyoming | collected...
CATGATCTCCTGCATCACGGCCAGCGTTTCCTGGAATTCGGCCTCGGTTTCAGTCGGGAACCCGACGATTATGTCCGTGGTAATCGAGGCTTCGGGCACCGTGGTTTTTATCCTTTTGATGAGGTCAAGATATTCTTCCTTTACGTAACGGCGATTCATAAGCTTCAAAATGCGGTTGCACCCGGATTGCATAGGCAGGTGGAACCATTCGCAGATATTCTTATGACCGGCAATGGCTTTGATGATCCGGTCGGTCAGGTCCTTGGGGTGCGACGTAAGGAACCGGAGCCGGAATACCTTGGTTTCTTCGGCGACTTTGTCGAACAGCTCAGCCAGGCCGAAATCATCATATGAATATTCGTTCACGTTCTGCCCCAGGAGCGTGATGTCCTTGACGCCCGAGTCAACCAGGGTTTTCACCTCACGGACAACATCTTCGACCGGCCTTGATCTTGCCCGGCCTCTTAAATAAGGAACCACGCAGTAGGAGCAGAAGTTGTCGCAGCCGCGCATTATTGAAACATAATCCGCAACTGACCGCGGCCGGTGATAGATCCCGCAGTAGGTGGTATTGTTGGGGTCGATCTCAATGATTTTTGTCCGGTGCGTGGCAATATAATCCAGGTGGCGGCTGATTCCTTCGTATGAATCAGGACCCAGAATCAAATCAACGAACGAAAACCGGGTAATGATTTCATCGCTGAGCCTTTTTGCCATGCAGCCGATGATGCCCAGGACGCGGGCCTTTTTTTCCCGCCAGGTCTTGAATCCTGAGATATAACCCAGCGCCCGCTGTTCGGCATGAGCCCGCACCGAGCACGTGTTAATCAGGCAGACGTCAGCTTGGTCCACATCTTCGGTGATCGTGTTGCCCTGGTCTTCCAGGATCCGGGCAATGACATCCGAGTCGTTCTTGTTCATCTGACAGCCAAAGGTTTTGATGAAGATCTTCTTTGCGCGGTGCTTACACGACGGTTCCATAAGTGCCCTCGTCCGTCACTTTGTCGATCCGGACATCCACCAGGTCCCTTTCACGGCATTGCCCGTCGATCCGAACCCGAACGTAGTTGTCGGTAAGACCAAATGATTGGTCATTGTGTTTCTCAATGGTTACGCCGAGTATTTTATTGACAAGATTTTTCCTGAACTGATAATTTTTGGTCCTGATCAACTGCCTCAAGCGCCATAATCTATTCTTTTTTTCCCGGGTCGAAACCGGATCGCCCAGCTTGTAGGCTTCGGTGATCGGCCTTGGCGAATATGGAAACACATGCAGGTGCATAAAAGGATTATTTTCGACAAACCGGTAGGTGTTGGCAAATTCGGCTTCACCTTCGGCGGGAAAGCCGACAATAATATCAGCGCCGATGCCGGCATCGATGAAATTTTCACTGATCAATCCGATGGCGTGCGTCAGTTGTTCAGGTCCGTAGTCGCGGTTCATTCCTTTCAATACTTTTTCATCCGCGCTCTGAATCGGAATATGGAAGTGCCGGCAAAAGGGCAGCCCCTTAAGGGCATTTATCAGCGCCCGGTTAATAAAGGTCGGTTCAGTTGAGGACAGGCGGATCCGAGGCAGATCGCGGATTTGCCGGAGTCCGTTCAATAACTGATCGAGCGAAGAACCATGTTCAAGGCCATAAAGGCCGATATTGGCACCCACCAGCACAACTTCTTTGTAGCCGTTGGATTTTGCCCAGTTGATCTCGGCGCTTATCTGTTCAAGCGGTTTGCTTTCGATCCGGTCGCGGATCCTTGAAACCACGCAAAAACTGCATCGGCCATTGCATCCATCCTGGATCTTGAGAAAAAATCTCGACCGGTCGGGCAGGGGTTGGATGTCTTTAATCACCTGATTGCGGGCGATATTGTCGATAATAAGGTGGGCGCCGGCGAATTTATTGGGGTGCAGGCGGCAGGTGCAGCCGGTAGCGATTATTTTTTTGTCCGGGAATCTTTTTAATAATTGCGCGAAGCGGCGAACCGACCTGGCTTCAGCTTCTTTGGTCACGCAGCAGGTATTGATGATTATGACATCATCCTGGTCTTGGTATTTTTTCTTAAGGCAAAAACCCTCGTACTGATTGAGCTTACAGCCTAAGTTGAACAGAATTGCCAAGGAATTTATTCTTTTTGTTCTTCCGCGTCTTCTTTTTCTTTTTCGTCCTCTGTTTTCTGAGCGCCAAGGATGTCAGCGATCGTGAATTTATCGTACTTTTCGGCAGATGGCTTTCCGGTTTCTTCCTTTTTCTTGGGCACCGGCTTGAACGGCTCCTTCTCGCTTAGGATTATGCGTCTTAACTTGGGATTGATTTTCTTGATCGTCACTTCAATATCTTCATCGAGTGCGTAACTGTCTTTCGGTTTCTTCGTGCGCCGCGCCAGGTATTTTGACGGGATAAATTCTTCAAGACCATCCTCAAGGATGACCCGCAAACCCTTGGGCAGGATATCGCTTACCTTACCCATGATCTTTGCACCCTCCGTGTATTTCTCGGCAAACCGGGTGAAAGGATCCTCTTTAGTATGTTTGATACTCAGCGATATTTTGCGGTTCTTGCGGTCGATTGAGCGGATCACGGCTTCGACCCGCTGGCCTTTTTTGAGATAATCCGATGCCTTCTTTACTTTTTTATCCCAGAAGAAGTCGTTGACATGAATAAGGCCTTCAATGCCGTCGGGCAGTCTGACAAAAGCGCCAAAGTCCTTGAGGTTTGTGACCTTGGCCGTAACTTTCTGGCCGATCTGGAATTTTTCCTCGACGATCGACCACGGGTCGGGCTTTGTCTGTTTCATGCCCAGGAAGATCTTCTTTTCCTCGCGGTCAACCGACAGCACGACCGCTTCGACAATGTCGCCCACTTTAAGCATCTCGGCCGGATCGGTCAGGTCTTTTGACCAGGAGATCTCGGAAACATGCACGAAACCCTCGATATTTCTATCCAATTCCACGAAAGCGCCGTAATCCACAATATTGCTGACCTTGCCTTTGACCGTGGTCCCGACCAAATATTTGCTTTCAATGGCTTCCCACGGATGCGGCAGCAATTGTTTCAGCCCGACCGAAATGCGGCCGGTGGCTTTGTCCATGAGCAGCACCTTGACCTTGATCTTGTCGCCGGTTTTTACGACTTCGCCGGGATGGGTGATTTTTGTCCATGAGATATCGCTGATGTGGAGCAGGGCATCGATGCCGCCGATATCGATAAACGCGCCGTAATCAGTGAGGTTTCTCGCCGTGCCGTCAATTATATCGCCGATCTTGATCTTGCTGAATATCTTTTTCCGGCTTTTTTCCTGTTCCTCTTCCATCGCCATCCTTCTGGATACGACGATGTTCTTGCGCAGCATATTGATTTTGACGATCTTCACGCCCACGGTCTGGCCGAGCATTGCATCCGGTTCTTGCTGGACCTTGAATTCGATCTGGGAGCTGGGCAGAAATGCCTCGACCCCGAGTAAGTCGACGGCAAACCCGCCTTTGATCCTTTTGCGCACGGTCGCCATGGTGAGTTCGCCGTTTTCATACAAGTGCCGGATCTTATCCCAAGCAAGCTGAAAATCGGCTTTTCTCTTGGAAATTACTGGGAACCCTTCGCGGTCTTCATAGGCTTCAAGGAAAATATAAACTTCTTTTCCTTCAATGGCATCTTCGGGTGTCGTGAATTCTTCAAAAGGCAGAAAGCCTTCGGCTTTCAAACCTAGGTTTAACAGCACGCCGTTTTTTGTTCGTTTTATGACAACCGCCTTGATAATATCGCCCTCACGGGGGGTGACGAACGATGATTCGATTAATTTGTTCAATTGCTCATCAGTATGATTCTCCATTAGGAAAGTCCTCCTTGGAATCCGCCTTTGGCAAATTCCGAAGAGATGATTATATCAATTTCACCGGCTTTGTCAAGGATCATCTGCCCGGTTTAATCATGGTCGTCGTTCGCTTTGCAGTATTTGACTTTGGCCCAAATCTATATATAATATATTGTGAATTTCACAACAATTCAGGACCGATCAAAACCGAGAAGGAGGTACAATGAAACACTTATTTTGCGCGGCCCTTTTATTCTTGGCCTGCGGCGGTACGAAACAGGAGTCAGCCGGTGAGGTTAAACCCGACATGAAGAAAACGACACCATACCTGCATCTCGAAGTGAAGGGTTTTGGCGAAATCGTCGTCAAGATGTACTTAAACGACGCTCCGAACAACGTCAACAATATCGTCAACCTGGCAAAAGCGGGAAAATACAATGGTTTGACCTTTCACCGGATCATCAAAGGTTTCGTCATCCAGGGCGGTGACCCGAACGGCGACGGCACGGGCAACCTCGGCGCGACCTTTGATGACGAAATTGCGCCGAACCTCAAGCACCTTAAGGGTACGGTAGCCCTGGCAAATTCCGGACCGAACACGAATGGCAGCCAGTTCTACATCTGCCTGGCCGATATCCCCAATCTCAACGGCAAATATACGATCATCGGCGAGACCGTGCAGGGGATCGAGGTCGTGGATAAAATCGGCGCGGTCAAAACGAACCAGAGCGATATGCCCTTGACTCCGGTCGTGATGGAAAAAGTCTGGGTCGAAGACAAATAATTTTTGTTATCGCTGACATCAGCCGGTACATCACCGTAATCTGCGTCAATCGGGCGCGAAGCTCATGAAGATCTGCATTTCTTCCGATCCTTATTACCCGTATCCCTCGGGCGTTTCCGAATACACCTATTATCTGGCAAAATACTTGAGAAGGTTTGGCCACGTTGTGAAGATCCTCACGACCCATTACCCGGGGGAAAAAGAGGAGGAGGGGGTATTTAGGGTCGGCAGGGTTTTCTTTATCCCGATGAACAAATCCTTCGCCACGCTCTCCACCGGTCTAGAGATCCCGTTGAAAGTCAAGGATTTTCTAAGGCGCGAGCAGTTCGACATTCTCCATGTCAGCGGTCCGTTTCCGCCGAGCATTTCGTTCTTTGCCCTGCACTACTCCCGGGCAATCAACTTCTCGACTTTTTACCCGGCCGGTTTCAAGATCCAGCGGACCGGCTCGAAAATTTTCCAGCGGTTTTTTAAAAAATACCAGAAGAAACTGCACGGCTTGATCGCCGTTTCCGAAACTGCCCGGGATACGGCGCTGCCGTATATCCCGGGCAGTTATACGATAATATCGAGCGGCGTTGATCTTGAGCGTTTCCATACCGGTGTTCAGCCGCGGCCGGAATTTCTGGATACAAGACCCAAGGTTCTTTACCTGGGGCGTTTGGATGTACGGAAGGGTTTGTTCAATCTCTTGAAGGCGTTTGTTTTCGTGCAAAAGGAACTAAAAGACAGCCGGCTCATTGTTGCCGGCAAAGGTCCGCTTGAAAAAACCGCTCGTCAGTCAGCCCATGACCTGGGGATTGCTGATGCCGTCATGTTTAAGGGATATATCCCCTTTGAAGAGATCTCCTCGTATTATGCCTCATGCGATGTCTATTGTTCGCCGGCCCTGGGTGGTGAATCCTTCGGCATTGTGCTGCTGGAAGCCATGGCTGCGGGCAAGCCGGTGGCGGCGGCCAATATCCCCGGTTATGACCGGGTAATAAAAGACGGCGACAACGGCTTGCTCTTTGACCCGCGCCAACCCCAGGACATAGCCGGGGCGATCATCAGAATTTTGAAGGACAAGACCCTCAAGGCCAGGCTGATCATTGGCGGCAATAAATTCAGCCGGGACCATGGCTGGGACCGGGTGGCGAAAAAGATCGAAAGCCTGTACCTCGAAAAACTGTCCCGCCCTTGATCAAGAACCATTAAACCATTCGGCAAACCTCATCGTCAAAATTAATCAGAAGGAGGCAACAATGAAGCGATTATTTCTGACTTTGGCATGCTTGATAACGGCGCTCTCGGTTGGCTATGCACAGGACCTTCCGCCCGCGTCGGCCGAAGCTCCGCCGCCGGTTCCCGGTGGACGACCGCCGGAAATGGCAATGGAGAAAAAATTCGAAATGTTCGACCTGACCGCCGAGCAAAAAGACAAGATCGAAGCGGCAAGGGTTGAAACGCGCAAGGCCGTCATACCAATCAAGGCGGAGATCGAACTCAAGCAGATTGACCTGCAGAGCGAAATGCGATTGGATAAACCGGACCGCAAGAAAATCATGAAGCTGGCCAGCGAAATCAATGCGCTGGAACTGGAGATCAAAAAAGCCGAACTGGACCAGCGCTTGAAAATCCATTCAATCCTTACTGCCGAACAGAGGGAGAAGCTTAAGGCACCCAGGCATAAACTCATGGATAAATGCCCGCGGGGCTGCGAAGAAGAGTAAACCATTAGCAAAGAGGCTGGGCGGCTTGAAATGTGAGATTTCACGCCCCCCAGCCCACGCCTTTCAAACGGTAACCATTCAGCTGCGTCCCTCCTTTTGCGGCAATCGGCATTCATATCACACCAGTCAATTGCACCGGCAATTGACAACCCAATCGTTTTGGTATATAATCCCCTATCAGGAGGTTTTGATGATTTTTGTCACCACGCTCGACGTGATTCCGGGCAAAAACGATGAATTAAAAAAAATAATGAATAAGATAAATATGGCGGGAGACATCAAAATTATGGAATTCTTGAGTCTTTTCGGCAAACCGGATTATCTGATAGTTTTTGAGGCGCCGGATGAGGAAAAAGCCATGTCTTATGTCCTGAAGTTCGCGCCCATGTCCACGCCCAAGACCTCGCTGGCCGTGCCGGTTGATCGACCATGACTTTTGAAAAGCTGGCAAAAAAAGAAGGCGTGACCGCAGCCGATCTCAAAAAGGGGCTGAAAAACGGTCACATCGTTGTTTTAAAGAATCGTAAGCATAAGGTTGAACCGTTGGCAATTGGCAAGGGTCTATCGATTAAAATAAACGCCAATATCGGCACGTCGCCCGATCTTGCAAACCTTAAGTACGAACTGCTGAAACTCAAGGCGTCAATTGAAGCCGGCGCCGATACGGTCATGGACCTGTCGACCGGCGGCAACACCGGTCAGATCCGGCGCGAAATAATCAGGGCATCATCGGTTCCGGTCGGAACCGTGCCGATCTATGAAGTCGCTCTGAACCTGCGCCGGAAAAAAAGACCTTTTACCAAGGCTTCGGTCAATGAAATTTTCGAAGTGGTCGAACAGCACCTTGATGAGGGGGTTGATTTTGTCACGGTCCATTGCGGGGTAACAAAGGGCAGTATCCAGGGCATGAATAAGCGCCCGAGGGTCTGCGGGGTCGTGAGCCGCGGCGGTTCCATGATGATCGAATGGATGAGTCATAATAAAAGGGAAAATCCGCTTTATGAATATTATGACCGGTTGCTGAAGATCGCTAAGGAATACTCGGCGACCTTGAGCCTGGGCGACGGGTTAAGACCGGGGACGATCGCCGACGCCACCGACGAGTATCAGATCAGGGAGCTGGTAGTTATCGGCGAACTGGTCAAGCGGGCGCGCCAGGCCGGCGTGGCGGCAATGGTCGAGGGTCCGGGGCATATCCCGATAAATGAGATCGAGGCGAATATTATTCTGGAAAAGACGATTTGCGAGGGCGCGCCGTTTTATGTGCTTGGCCCGCTGGTTACGGACATCGGCGCCGGTTATGACCACATCGTGGCCGCGATCGGCGGCGCCCTGGCCGCTTACTACGGTGCGGATTATCTGTGTTATGTGACCCCGGCTGAGCACCTGGGCCTGCCGAACGTCGCCGAAGTCCGGGAAGGGGTGATGGCTTTGAGACTGGCCGCGCACGCGGCCGATATTGGCAAGGGCATGAAAAAGGCGCGTCAGGTTGATCTTGAGGTTTCCCGGGCGCGGTTTAACCTTGACTGGCAGAAAATGCTCAAGCTCTTAATGGATCCGCAAAAGGCGAAGAAAATATTCGGCCGCCGGCGTTCGAAGACCGCCTTCACCTGCACCATGTGCGGCGAATTTTGTGCCATGAAAAAAACACGTGAGGTTTTTGGAGGAAAATGAGGAAAATAAGGAGGAGTAATGGACCTTATTAATGAACAACGTTCCAAAGAAATGGATTATACGCTCAAAGGTGCGATTGCGACGATAGCGTATTGTCTGATCATCGAATTCGTTTTTCTTTTCGGCTGGTTATTTAAATTTCTCTATGTTTCGTATGTGCCGCCGCTTATTGCCGGCATCGTATTTTTGTTCGGGCTGGCACTCTATCTGCTCTGCAAGAAAAATTTTGTTTCACCGTTAATGCCTTACCTGGTAACGGCCACGACGACTTTAGCCCTGACGATTGCGCTTGGTTTTGTCAATCCGCTTATCAGGATCCCTTTTTTCCTGATCTATTTCTATATTGTTTTCCACCCGGCGGTTCTGCTCGGCCTGCTGAACGGCGCCTTTGCCGTGGTCCTGGTCGACCTCGCCTACCTGATCATGATTTTTGCCACGCGGTCGCTCTATCCGGAGATGAGCATCGGCCTGGAAGTGGTTAAGCTCGTATTCTTTACCTTCATCACCCTGATGCTGATCTTTAATTTTGACCGGAACCTGAAGCGCATCCGGAACATCCGGATCCTTCTGGGCAAGGCCGAACAGGGCGATTACACGGTCCATGTGCATGATAACGAGAAGGACGAGATCGCGTTTCTCGGCCATAGCGTCAACCGGCTGGTCGAATCGCAATCGGGTCTTATCCGGCTGATTTTCGAAACGACCACGGCCTTGTCCGAAATGAGCGAGCAGATGGCAAAGACCGCCAATGAGATGTCGACTTCGGTGGCGAGCATCGTGACGACGACGCAGAACATGACCGACGGCACCAACGAGCAGTTCAATGAACTGGACCGGACCATCCAGGTCGGCAAGTCGCTGAGCGAAATCAGCTTCGAGGTCGTCAACAACGTGAAAAAGATCGAGGAATTCTCGCTCAACGTCACCAACCGCGCCTCGAGCGCCCTGAGCCAGAGCGACGTGGTCGTTCAGAACATCGAACTGATCGGCGACCGCTATTCGTCGCTGATCAAGCTGATGAACAAGCTCCAGGACATATCGTCCGCCATCAGCAAGATCGTCGAAACCATCAACACCATCTCGGAAAAGATCAATATCCTGTCTTTGAACGCCTCGATCGAGGCCGCCCGCGCCGGCGAATACGGCCGCGGCTTTTCGATCGTCGCCGACGAGGTCAAGAAACTCGCCGACAACACCCAGGCGTCGGCGATGGAGATCGGCACGATCATCAACGAAATGAAGGATTCGATCCGGATCGTTACCGAGAGCGGGGAAGAGGTGAAAAAAGCCATCGCCAGCGGCAGCGTCGAGATAAAGTCGACCACGGATTCGCTCAAGAGCATTTCCAGCCGGGTCCTCGAGCTGAATACCGCGATAAAAAACATCAAGGACATGATTTCACGCGAGGAACGGGAGATCACCAACATCATCGGCCAGGTGGAAAGGTCGCACGGCATATCGAAAGACAATTCGGCATCGGCCGAAGAGGTCCTCTCATCGCTTGAAGAGCAGTCGGCCGCGACCCAGGAATTTTCGGCCACCAGCGAGGAACTGGTCGCGGTGGCGAACAAGCTCAAGGAGATGGTCAAGAATATAACCCTCCACGATGCGGAAAAGAAAGCTTGATGGCTGACGTCCTGATTGTCGAAGACAAATTGAGTTTCGGCGAAATGCTCAAGACGAGCCTGGACGACGCGCAGATCGCCGCGCAGTACGTCCGGACCGGCCGCGAGGCCCTCCAGGTTTTCAAAAAAGAGCGGTTTGGCATCTGCCTGCTGGATCTGCGGTTGCCCGACATCGACGGCATCGATCTGCTCAAGGAAATGAGGAAGATCGACGACGACACGAGGTTCGTGATGATGACCGCCTTCGGCACGATCGAACGGGCGGTCGAGGCGATGAAACTGGGTGCCAGCGAATTCTTGACTAAACCGTTCGACATCGAACAGCTTATCGCCCTGCTCAACCGGCTGCTTCAGGAACAGAAATGTCAGCGCGAAAATATCCTGCTCAAAGACACGGTGCAGCGGGCTTACGGTTCCCCGGAGATCATCGGCAAAAGCGCGGCGATAAAGAAAGCCATGGAACTGCTCCAGACCGTGGCCGCCACGGACACGACCGTGCTGCTGCTCGGCGAATCCGGGACCGGCAAAGAGCTGTTCGCCCGCGCCGGTCATAACCTTTCACCGAGAAAGGACGAGCCGTACGTTGCCCTGAATTGCGCTGCTATCCCGGATGAACTGCTCGAGAACGAGCTCTTCGGTTCGGAAAAGGGCGCGTTCACCGGCGCCTTCGCCAGGAAACTCGGGAAGTTCGAGCTGGCGCACAAAGGGACGATCTTCCTTGACGAGATCGGCGACCTGGACCTGAACCTGCAGGCAAAAATCCTGAGGGTGTTGCAGGAAAAAAGTTTTGAGCGGCTGGGCGGGACGACTTCGATCAAGGTTGACGTCCGGATCATTGCCGCCAGCAACCGGGAGCTGTCGGGGTTGGTCAAAGCGCGGAATTTTCGCGAAGACCTTTTCTACCGGCTGAGCGTTTTCCCGATTACCCTGCCGCCTTTGCGGGACCGGATAGAGGATATCCCGATGCTGGTCGAAGCGATCTTAAAAAAACTTGGTTCCAAAAAGAAAATCAACCCGGACGCCTTTGACAAGCTGGCAAAATACAACTGGCCCGGCAATATCCGGGAGCTGGAAAATACGATCGAAAGGTCGAACATTATTGCCAAGGATGTGATTCAGGCCGGGCATATCCTTTTGCCCGAATCAGAACTGAAGTGGGAGAATATTTCGGTACGCGACAAAGATCTGAAGACCGCCGGCGGTATGGGCCGGGATCTGGCTGAGGCGCAGTTGATCAAGCTGGTGCTGGAACAGGTCGAGGGCAACAAGTCCGAAGCCGCGCGCCGGCTGAAAGTATCATACAAAACGCTTTTAAACCGCATCATAAGATACAAACAGAAAAAACTGCTGTAAGAACAGTTACTAGATTCTAGTTCTTAGATGCTAGGAAAAAGATAGTTTCTAGATATCTGTTTTTAGATACTAAGGAAAGAACAGGTGCTGGATACGAGCTATTAGATGCTAGTGTAAAGATACTAGGAAAAAAAGGAGAAATAATGACCGAACAAAATAATAAACAGATAAAGCATTATACTGATCTAATTGTATGGCAAAAAAGTCACAATTTATTCGTTGATATGTATAATGTAGTAGAAATAGTGCCAAGGAAAGTTGGTGCCAAAACGGTCAGTGAACAGATTTTCAGAAGTTGTGGAAGTATCAGCGCCAATATA
>Ga0315296_10004580_pt1 | contig 11274 bp, 10 predicted proteins | sample YL17G14_18_MG_FD_203921 | JGI IMG/M metagenome (GOLD analysis project Ga0315296, IMG submission 203921) | Sediment microbial communities from Yellowstone Lake, YNP, Wyoming, USA - YL17G14_18 | ecosystem: Environmental > Aquatic > Freshwater > Lake > Sediment | place: USA: Wyoming | collected...
TCTCGCCGCGCGGCGCGCCGCTTTCGTTCACGACCTCGAACGGCGCCTCGACCAGGCGCTCGGCCAGGTCCCGCGGGTTCGCAATCGTCGCCGAGCAGCACACGAACACGGGGTCCGAGCCGTAGTGGCGGCAGATGCGGCGGAGCCGCCTCAGGACATTGGCGAGATGGCTCCCGAACACGCCGCGATACGTGTGGAGCTCGTCGACGACGATGTAGCGCAGGTTCTCGAAGAGACGCGCCCACCGCGGATGATGCGGCAGGATGCCCGCGTGCAGCATGTCCGGGTTCGTCAGCACGATGTGCGCCCGGGCCCGGATGGCCTTGCGCGCATCCTGCGGCGTGTCGCCATCGTAGGTGAACACCCCGAGGTCAACACTTGTCGCCTCGGCGAGCAGCGTCGACAGGCGGTCGAGCTCGGCGAGCTGATCCTGCGCCAGCGCCTTGGTTGGAAAGAGGTACATCGCCCGGGTCGAGTCGTCGGCCAGAACGGCATTCAGGACCGGCACGTTGTAGCAGAGGGTCTTGCCCGATGCCGTCGGCGTCGTGATGACGACGTGGCGGCCGGCGAGCACGTGGTTGATCGCCGCCGCCTGGTGCGTATAGAGCTCTCGGAGGCCACGCCGGGCGAGCGCGGCCACCAGCCGGTCATCGACGCTTCCGGGGAACGGCGCGTAGCGCGCCTCGGCCTGCTCCAGCCGTCTGACCGCTGTGACGAGAGCGTCGGGCGAATCCGGGTAGGGCCGTCCCGAAGCCGGCACGAACCGGTCCACGGCCGACTGGAGCGCGACATCGCGACGCCCCTCCTGCAACAGCGGCACCGACGCCGGCAACAGCTCGCTCTCGGCCTTCCGGTCGCGTCGCGGATCGTCTATGGGCATGGAGTGGATAGTACCAGCGGGCCTGACAACGATCAAGAGGCGAAAGGCGAAACCTACACAAAAGTTGTGGAGCGTGAGTCCATGGCAACCAGCATGTCTTGGCGCGACAGTCGGCGCCCAGGGCCGGCATCCATGAACGCGCCCGTCACTGGCTCCAGGCGACGCGACATCGGCCACTGACCTCCCGCCCCTGGTCACCGCTCACTGACCGCTGTTCACTGGCCACCGGCCACTGATCACCGGCCACTGATCACTACGTCTGCGGCACGAGGACCGTCGCCCTGCGGCTGCAGCGCTGTGCGTAGCGCGCGGCAACCCGCTCGGCCACCTGTCGCGCCGAGCCGGCCCTGACCAGAACGACGACGGCCCCGCCAAACCCGCCGCCCGTGAGGCGGGCGCCGAACACGTCGGGTTGGAGTCTGGCCTCCTCCACGAGCACGTCGACCTCCGGAACCGACACCTCGTAGTCGTCACGCATCGAGTCGTGCGACTCGAAGAACAGGCGGCCAAGCGCCGCCGCGTCATTGGCGCGCATTGCGCGGGTTGCGGCCAGCACGCGATCGTCCTCGGTGACCACGTGCCGCGCCCTTCGGCCCAGCGGATCCGGAAGCGCCATGACTCGCGCGAGGTCGGCCTGGCCGAGATCCCGGAGCTGGGGCACGCCGAGCAGGCGGCTGGCCTCCTCGCATTCGCGGCGGCGCGTGCGGTAATCGCCCTTCGCGTGGTTGTGGGCGACGCCCGAGTTGATCACGATCAGCTCGACGCCTGGCGGCAGCAGAACCAACTCGTAGGTGAGCGTGCGGGTGTCCAGGAAGAGCGCGTCCCGCTCGCCGGCGAGGCTGCAGGCCATCTGATCCATGATGCCCACGGGCGCGCCGACGAACTCGTTCTCTGCCCGCCGCGCCAGGAGGGCCAGCGGCACATCGTCGAGCGCCAGGTCGAACGCGGCCCTGAGGGCCCGCATCAGGCTGATCTCGAGAGCAGCGCTCGAGGACAAGCCGCTGCCGAGCGGCACGCCGGACGTGATCCGCGCATCGAGGCCGCAGAGCGCATGGCCGGCCGCACCGAGCACCCACGTGATGCCCTGCACGTAGTCGCTCCAGCCGCCACGGCGGGCCTCCGTGCCCAGCTCGTACGTCACCAGGCGCGGCTCCGGAACACTTGCGCTCCACACGCGCACGAGCCGATCCGCCCGTGGAGAGAGCTCCACGACGGTTCTCTGCGGGATCACCGTCGGCAGGACGAAGCCGCCGTTGTAATCGGTGTGCTCGCCAATGAGATTCACCCGGCCCGGCGCGCTCGCCGTAAGGAACGCCGGCCGACCAAACAGCGTCTCGAAACTGGGTTGCTCGTCGCCGCGGCGTTCTTCATTCGCCATGCGACATTCCTCGTTCGCCCCGGGGCGTGGCTCACTTGCTGAGATCGATCTTGACCGCCCATCATGACGTTGGCACGCCGGGACGGCAAGCCGGTGAGCGCTGTCCCCTCGGGCGGCCGGGGGGTCAGCCGCTTGCTGGCGTGGCTGGCAGGGTCCTTGCCGGTGCGGTTTCTCGTTGACGTTCGTACGAACGGGGGCTAACATCACAGCTTAATGGGTTGAGCGTCGTCTGTATAACTATTAGTAGGAGGGACCGTAGATGGACGCATCAGAGCCGCGAGCGCGGCACCGCGGCAGCTTCCTGAACAGCACCGAGAGCACCGATCCAGACCTCGGTGACGAAGCGGCTGCGGAAGGCGTGACGATCCGCGTCCGGCTCATCCGGCCCCGCCTCAAGCGGCGCATGGTCGGCCTGATGAGGCGGACCACCCTCAGGTCGCCGCGGGCCGCAGGCCGGGTGCTCACCACACGCCGGCACTCGTCGTAGACGGCAGCTCCGGCAGTCCGGCACGGCGGGCCCAGTCAGATCAGTGAGCGCGACTGACAGCCGTCAACGGTCACGCTGGCGCCGCTGACCCAGCTTGCGCGCGCGGAGGCCAGGAAGGCGACGACATCACCCACCTCCTCAGCCCTTCCGAGCCTGCCAAACGGCAACTCGCGCTTGATGAAGTCGGCGATCCCTTCGGGGTCCGCCTGCTGCCTCTTGTGCCACGACCCTCCCGGAAACAGAATCGACCCCGGCGCGACGCTGTTCACGCGAATGCCATGCGGAGCGAGCTGCTGGGCCATCGCCTTCGCGAGGCTGATGACCGCAGCCTTCACCGCGTTGTACGTCATCCGCCCACCCGATTCACGTCCCCAGATCGAAGCGATCACAATGATGACGCCGCCGCCCCCCCGACGCATGTGGGGAACGGCCAGACGCGAGGCGCGAATCGCGGGGAAGAGCGTGAAGTCGATGGCTTCCTGCCACTCGGCATCCGTGGCATCGACAATGCCGCCGCCCCTGGCGAGGCCGAGGTTGTTGACGAGGATGTCGAGGCGGCCGAAGGCGCCCACGGTCTGCGACACGGCGGCCTCCACGCCCGCCGCTGTCGTCAGATCGGCTTGCACGGCGTGGACCGCCGCGCCCCCCCGGGCGGCCCCGCGCAGCTCCCGTTCGGCGTGTCGCAGCCGTTCCTCACCCCGCGCCGTGATGCAGACCGAGCACCCTTCGCCCACGAGCGCCTTTGCGCTGGCGAAGCCGAGTCCACGGCTCGCGCCCGTGATCAACGCGGTCTTGCCGGCAAGCTCAAGGTCCATTCCTTCCCCCTCGCGGTCGCCTCAATCATCATCCGGCAGGGCGCCGAGAAAGGCCGTCACCGCGGCGGTGAAGCGCTCGGGTTGCTCGAGGCTTGACAGGTGGCCCGCCGAGTCGACGACGACGAATCGGGCACCGGGAATACCGCGCTGAAGGTCACGGCCCACGCTCGGCGGCGTCAACGTGTCCTCGCTGCCAACAATCACCAGCGTGCGGTCTGGTCCCGGTCCTGGAGCCGAAGTCCCGGCCGTGGTGTCGAAGTAGCTGATTGTGCGGGATCCGATCGTGCGATACTGGCGTTGCATCAGGCTTGCCGCGCTGGCCGTGTCGAAACGGCCATCAGTCTCCATCGGATCATACAACAGGCAGGTCCGGCGTTACTGACACGCTGCGGGAGTCCGACATGCCGACCGCTGCGGCACTTGGAATGGCGGGGTACGGTCTCTACTCTGCCGGATTGGGACTGGCTGGGCTGCTGGGCTTCCTTCCGCTCGAGGTCTGGGCCAATCTCGGCCTGGTCGGTTTCGGGCTTCTTCTGCTGCTCTCGGCCGCGTTCGTCCGGGTGCGACTGCCGGGCGGTCTGGCCCTGGCCATATCGGCCATGCTGAGCCTTCAGGCGCTGGCGCTCCACAACGACCTCCACTTCTTCGGCCGCACCCTGCCCGTCATGCAAGCCGCGCGCGCTGCGTTTGCCTCCCTGCTGGTCGCGCTCGCGTATTGGGGCGCTCGCCAGGCCGAGAGGCCAGACTCGGCCACGGACGATGAATGACGCCACAGGCGGCAAGAACCCACGGCGCTCGCTCGTCCGGCGCTCAGCGGCGGCCCTCAATGCGAGGCGCACCCCAGTACGCATAGGCACCCTCCGCCCCTGCTCGGCCGTCGAGACTGAAGACGATGCGCCAAGGGTGTCGCGATGGACGGTAGAAGAGACTCCATTGCCAGCCCGCGTACCGATGAAGGCCCAGCTCGACAGGCGCCCAGCGGTCGAGAGCTTCGGGCATCTCGTCCGCGGTGCGTTGAAACAAGATCTCGTAGACACGGTTGTCCGAAATGCCGATCCGGAACGCCTCGGGGCTGCGCCGCTCCGTTCCAGGCCCCGTCGGAACCCCCACGGCGACGCGGAGCATGGCGTCGCGAGGGATGGACACCACCCAGATGATGCGGCTCGGCGCCGGCGCTCGGATGGTTCTTCTGGTGTCGCCTCCGAGGTCAACGTCAACGATTTGAAACGCTTCTTCTGCCGGATCGGCTGCTCGCGCGTCCGCCTTCGGAAAAAGGTGGACCAGATCAAGGACCTCGGTCGTCTCCGAGGATGGCGCGCGACAGGCGGCCAGCCCGATCAACACCGCGAGCGCTGGCAAACGTGGAGTGAGGGCACGCACGATACCACCTTGAGCAGGCCCGTTCTTCCGCGAGCCGCATCCCTTCATCGCCATCGTCGCAGATGCCAGTGTATTATGGCAAGGCTCGCTCGGCCCAATGCGCTCTGACGAGGCCTCGCGATCTCCGAGTTCCTGCGCCACATGCCGACCGTCGCACTGCCGAGAATAGGGCGCCGAGGGTTCACGATCCTGCGCGTGGCCTGCATCTGCGCCTACCTCCTCGCGGTCCTTCACTACTACCGGCCGGGCCTTGGATTCACCGAGCTCATCATGTTTCCCGAATCCGGCCACAGTTACGAGGTGCCAGCTGTCCGCAAGACCCCCCACTTCGACGATCCGGGCTCAGGGGGTTATGACGCCCAGTGCTACGCGCAACTCGCGGTGATCCCTCTGTTGACAGATCCGGCGATCGATCGAGCCATGGACCAACCGGCCTACCGGGCCCGGCGGATTCTGTTCTCGTGGACTGCGTACGTGCTCGGCCTCTGACGTCCGGCGTGGATCCTCGAGGTCTACGCTCTGCAGAACGTTGTCTGTTGGCTGCTGCTCGCGTGGTGGTTGGCCTGCCGGCTGCGCGGCCCGGATTCGCAGATCTTCACGGTCTGGTTCGTGAGCCTGTTCTGCCACGGCCTGCTGATCTCCACCCGCTATGCGCTGCTGGATGGCCCCGCGCTGCTGTTGGTCGCTCTCGGGGTGGAGCTGGTCGAGCGCAAGAGGACCTCCTGGGGTGCAGGGCTCTTCGGCCTGTCCGGGCTCGGGCGCGAGACGAGCCTGCTCGCGGGAGTTGTGCTGCTCGACCGGCCGCCAGAGCCCGCGGCAGGCCATGCGCCTGGTGGGTCATGGCTGCCTGCTGGTCCTGCCGCTGCTCCTGTGGCTCGACTACCTGCGATCGATCTACCGATCGCTTGTGTTGACAGGGGCCGACCAGGTCGCGGTGCCGTTCCTCGGTTTTCTCTCGAAGTGGCAGATCACGGCATCGCAGTTCGCGACATCCGGCTGGGGTTCGCCAGCCAGAAATGCGATGCTCGCCCTCGTGGGCGCGACGATACAGGCTGTAGCGCTGGTGGCATGGGCTGACTGGCGAAACCTTTGGTGGCGTGTCGGGGCGGTGTTCGTCCTGGTGATGCTGACCACGGACCCGGTCGTCTGGGAGGGATACCCGGGCGCCTATACACGCGTACTGCTGCCGATGACGTTGGCTTTCAACCTGCTGCTGCCGGGAAGGAAGTGGTTCTGGCCGCTGCTGGTGCTGGGCAACCTGAGTGTCATCCCCGGCATCCAGGCCATGCGCATACCGCTCGTCTGGCGCCTGTTCTAACCCCTGAGTTCACTTGTGTTGACAGCCTGCGACAGCGAGTGGGTCCTGCCGCCGGGCAGCCCCGCCCGGCGTCACCCACTCGCTGAGTGTCGCTGCATCCAGTCAAGTGAACTCAGATGTAAGACAGCCTCCAAGGTTGTGGCAGCACCTTGCGTCAACCCCGACGTGTCGCCCTTGGAAGATGTCTAGGCGCACCCGCTCGTGCTGCCGCAGTTGATGCACTTGTAGCAGCTGCCGCTCCGCACCATGATCGCGCCGCAGATGGCGCAGGGGGGTGCATCCTCCTGGTTCTGAATCGCGGCGAAGTTCGGCGCGGCCTGCTCCGGCCCGCTCTCCTCGTCGGCGGTTTTGGTCCCGTTCGGCACGAGATTCAGCTGCTCGGGCCATTCGAGGCGCGGCTCCGTCGGTGCCGTCTCGCCGCCCGCCTGAGCGTTCACGCCTGCGCGGAACTGCGCATCCGGCGACAGGAACTTCGTCGCCATCCAGCGGAACACGTAGTCCACGATCGACTTCGCGAACCGGATCTGCGGGTTCCTCGTGACCCCCGACGGCTCGAACCGGACGTGGCTGAACTTGTCGACGAGCGCCTGGAGGGGGACGCCGTACTGCAGCGCGTACGAGATCGCCTGCGCGAACGCGTCGGCGAACCCTGAAATCGTCGATCCTTCTTTTGCCATGACGAGGAAGATCTCGCCCGGCGTGTCGTCCTCGTAGAGCCCGACCGTGATGTACCCCTCGTGGCCGGCAATGTCGAACTTGTGCGTCACCGCCCGCCGCTCGTCGGGCAGCTTCCGACGCACGGGGTGCGCGGCGGCCTTGGCGTGGCCCGGCGCCTTGTCCTTCGACGTGTTCAGCGGCTGCGTGCGCTTGGAGCCGTCGCGGTAGATCGAGATCGCCTTCACGCCCAGGCGCCACGCCTCGAGGTAGGCCTGCATGATGTTCTCGACCGACGCCTCCTTGGGCACATTCACCGTCTTCGAGATGGCGCCCGAGAGGAACGGCTGGATGGCACCCATCATCCGGATGTGGCCGAGGTAATGGATTGACCGCGTCCCCCTGGCCGGCTTGAACGCGCAATCGAAGACCGGCAGGTCCGCGTCCCTGAGGCCCGGCGCCCCCTCGATCGTCTCGTACCGATCGACATAGTCCAGGATTGCCCTGATCTGCGTCTCACTGTAGGCGAGGCGCTGGAGCGCGACCGGCACCGTCTGGTTGTCGATCTTCATCAGACCGCCGCCGACGAGCTTCTTGTACTTGACGAGCGCCATGTCCGGCTCCACGCCGGTCGTGTCGCAGTCCATCATGAAGCCGATGGTGCCGGTCGGTGCGAGGACGCTCACCTGGGCGTTCCGGAACCCGTACTGCTCGCCGTAGGCCAGCGCCTCGTCCCATGCCTGCTTCGCCGCCGCGTACAGGTCGTTCGGCACGTTGCCCTGCGTGACGTCCTTCAGGGCGTCACGGTGCTTGCGGACCACCCGCAGGAAGGGCTCGCGGTTCTTCTCGTGCCCGGCGAACGGCCCCCCGTGGTCACGCGCGATCCGGGCCGACTGCGCGTAGGCCTCGCCCGTCATGAGCGCCGTGATCGCCGCCGCGTAGTCGCGGCCGGCATCGCTGTCGTACGGCAGGCCGCGCGACATCAGCAGCGCTCCGAGGTTCGCATATCCCAGGCCGAGCGATCGGAACTCGCGGCTGTTCTTCTCGATCGCCTTTGTCGGGTAGCTCGCGTTCTCGACGATGATCTCCTGGGCGGTGATGAGCGTGCGGACCGCCGCCTTGAACGCTGTCACGTCGAACTCGGCGCGCGCGTCCACGAACTTCGTCAGGTTCAGCGACGCCAGGTTGCACGCCGAATCGTCGAGGAACATGTACTCGGAGCAGGGATTCGACGCGTTGATTCGCGCCGACTCCGGGCACGTGTGCCACTCGTTGATCGTCGTGTCGAACTGCATGCCGGGATCGCCGCAGATGTGGGTCGCCTCGGCGATGCTCCACATCAGGTCCCGGGCACGGTAGCGCCCCATCACGCGCTTGTCGGTCACCGCCTTCGTCTCCCACCCACCGTCATCGAGCACCGCCCGCATGAAGTCGTCGGACACACGGACGCTGTTGTTGGAGTTCTGGAAGAACACCGACGAATAGGCGGGACCCGTGAACGAGCCGTCGTACCCGGCGTCGATCAGCGCCCAGGCCTTCTTCTCCTCGTCGACCTTGCAGTTGATGAAGTCGACGATGTCCGGGTGGTCGGCATTGAGAATGACCATCTTCGCCGCGCGGCGCGTCTTGCCGCCCGACTTGATGACGCCGGCGAACGCGTCGTACCCCTTCATGAACGACACAGGACCTGACGCCGTTCCGCCACCCGCCAGCGACTCGCGCGACGACCGCAGCGACGACAGGTTTGATCCCGTGCCCGAGCCGAACTTGAACAGCATGCCCTCGGTCTTCGCCAGCGACAGGATCGAATCGAGCGTGTCCTCGACCGAGTTGATGAAGCACGCCGAGCACTGCGGCGCCTCCTCGATGCCGCAGTTGAACCAGACGGGGCTGTTGAAGGAGGCCTTCTGGTAGAGCAGCAGGTGCTTGAGGTCGTCCCTGAAGGCCTGCAGATCCGCCTCGCTCGCGAAGTAACCCTGACCGCGCGCCCACCCGCCAATCGTGTCGACCACCCGGCCGATGAGCTGCTTCACACTGCGCTCGCGCTCCGGCGTGCCCAGCAGCCCGCGGAAATACTTCGACACGACGATGTTCGTCGCCTGCTGCGACCAGAACGCCGGTACCTCGACGTCGCGCTGCTCGAAGACCGTCTCGGCGCGTTCGTTCGCGATGACGGCCACTCGCGTCTCCCAGTCGACTTCGTCGAACGGGTCGCGCGCGGCCTGCGTGAAGAACCGCGGGAAGGTCAGCCCCGCCGCCCGCTGCGCGTCCTTCGCCTTGGACCGCTCCATCTCCGCCTTGGTGCTCTCCGTCATCGGCTCACCGGAGACGATCGCGTTCTGAGCAGCACCTCTTTCCATGGTCCCCCCAAAGCCGGCGCGCCCCGAATACCGGATCCTCGCGCCCCAAGCGTTCGCAGACAGACATCCCAAGGCCAATCGGGACCGCTAGCCCCGGATCAGTCCGTTACCACACCGTGCCCCGACCTGCTGGTCTCCACCCAACTGTCGGGTCTCTCTCGCGAGGGACCGAGGCGGGAAGACCTCCATCGGCGCGGGCCTACCGAGAAGCTGGGAGATTCTCGTGGGTGCGTGTCCGCGCTGAAGGGGTCACTATGCGCCGACTCGAGCCGCTTGTCAAGCAGGAGAGCTACCAGATATTGTGTCCGAGTTTTAGGTCAGGCGCAATAGCTTGGGCACACAAGGAAATCGCCTAACTTGCGCTTTGTGTTCGTGTTGCGGGTGTCTGCCCGTCCCTCGCGTGGCGCTCCAGCGGCGTCACTCGCGTCTGGAGAGGCTGCGCGCAAGCGTGGCGGCTTTGTCCGCGAGCGTCAGCGCAAAGACAAAGTTCTTGTCTTCCAGCGCCTGCTCCGCCTGGCCGGCAAAGCGTGTGGCCGTGTCGTACTGCGCCTTGCCATCGGCGTTGAGCCGGGAGTAGTCCACGTTCTTGAGATCCCGCTGCGCGCGCGTCAACAGATCCCGGATGGTCTTCACCATCTCCGCCTGACTCGCTGGCGACGTCGTCTGCAGCGCGCCCGCGACGGGGGGAGTCGTCGGGGGCTGCGCCGCAGATGGCGGCACAGGGGGCGGCTGTAACGGCGGATCGACTTTCGTCTGCGGCGGCCGCGGGCGTGCGGGCTTGCGTGCGGAGGGATCCGGTTCCTGAGCTGCGGGCGGCGGCTCCGCGGGCGGTGGGGGCGCGATGGTGCGCGCCGGCACCGGCGGCACGTCGAGCGGGGACACCTCAAGCTGCGTGCGGGCTTGAGGGTGCGCGCACGCGCTCAGTCCCAGCGCGAGGGCCACGGCGACCGGAAACGCAGCGAGCCCCCTCATGCTTCTATTATGCCAGATGCAGCAGGCCGCCGGGGGCGCCCCCGTACACCTGCGGCAGCAGCAGCCGGAACGTGGTACCGCGGCCCTCGACCGACTGCACTTCCACCTCGCCGTCGTGGAGCTGGACGGTCCGATACACCATTGACAGCCCGATCCCGCTGCCCCCCGTCTTTGTCGTGAAGTACAGGTCGAAGATCCTGCCGATGTGCTCCGGCTTGATCCCGACGCCTGTGTCCTCCACCGTGATCGCCACGCGCCTGCCGCTGGTTGGCGCCGCGGTCATCCGGAGCGTGCCGCCGGCCGGCATCGCCTGGCAGGCATTCAGCGCGAGATTGAGGAGTGCCTGCCGGAGCATGGCGGGATCGCCATTGATATCTGGCGCGCTGTCCGCGCCATCGACCTTGATCTCAATCCCCGCCTTCTTCGCCTCTGGCTCGACCACGCCACGCACGCCCTCGACGAGGCTCGACACCGGGACCGGCTGCAGCTTCAGCTCATCCGGCCGCGTGAACTTGAGGAAGCCCTGCACGACCTCGTCGAGGCGCCGGATCTCGCCCGAGATGACACGCACATGCTCCAGCGCTGCCGGCACGTTCACCGTGGTGGATCCACGAGCCTCGGCGGGCGCGCTCCCAGCCGCGCCGGATCCGCCGCCAGCAGCGGCCAGCAGCTTCTGCCTCAGGAGCTCGAGGTGAATTGTCATCGCGTTCAGCGGGTTCTTCACCTCATGCGCCACCCCCGCCGACAACCGCCCGAGCGCGACGAGCTTGCGCGAGTAGTTCACCGTCGACTGCACGCGGCTCAGGTACTGGAGGTTGCGAACGACGAGCATGACGCCGACCAGCCGCTGGCTGAGATCCCGGATGGCGTGGGTTTGGAGCACGCGCTCCCCTGCCGCTGCGTCTCCGGCGTCGCCGTCAGTCGCCGCAGCCGGGATCATCGCCGCGAGCGGTCCGCGCGGCTGGCCCGATGACCGCGTCTCGTCGACGAGCATCCGATAGGGGTGGCCCGCGGGCAGCAGGTCGTCGAT
>Ga0315296_10004583_pt1 | contig 11273 bp, 8 predicted proteins | sample YL17G14_18_MG_FD_203921 | JGI IMG/M metagenome (GOLD analysis project Ga0315296, IMG submission 203921) | Sediment microbial communities from Yellowstone Lake, YNP, Wyoming, USA - YL17G14_18 | ecosystem: Environmental > Aquatic > Freshwater > Lake > Sediment | place: USA: Wyoming | collected...
GCTAGCATGATGCGGTGTCAAGGGTCCGGCGACTGCTGGTCACAGATCGAATCTTCTTTGTCACGGTCAATCTGCGGCGGAGCATTCCTTTCCTGAAGGCAGAGGAATTTCCTTTGGTGGTGGAGGCGCTGACGGATTAGGCCTCCAGCGGCGTTGGGTTGGCCCGTTGCTGGGGCAGTGGCCAGATTTCGGCGGTTGAGATGGGGTCTATGATGTGGGAATATGGGCTCTGTGGCACGGGCGTCTCGCCCGTGGGGACATGTATCCAGAATCCACGGCCGGGACGGCCGTGCTACGAGAGAAGGGGGTTCGTCCTGCCGAGAGTCCAGGCCTGGCGTTATGAACAACTCCTCTCGTGACCGTCGGTCACCCGTCAGCTGACGGGGGACTCTTCCCTGGCCGCCCGGCTCCGAGGCTGTACGACCGGGTGGTGCCCGTATCCGGCGAGACACGGAGGATTAGGCGAGGCCACCGGCCGGCCTAAGAAGATGGAGGCAACCTGCCTGATAGATCATAAGTGGCGTTATAATAAGAACTTGTCTACACCGCAATGGTGGGGGTGCCTGGTCTCCGGTCGCCCCATTGAAGGGGGTTCCGCCATCCGAGAGGGTGTAAACTGGGGCTATGCCAGTACTGCTCCGGATTCGGGGTTACAGGTTCTTCTTCTACAGTTTGGAAGATCGCGAGGCACCTCACATTCACGTTGCCCAGGCGGGCCGTTATGCGAAGTTTTGGCTCGATCCCCTGACCTTGGCATCGAACCGGGGTTTTCGAAGTCACGAATTGACGGTGATTCGAGAACTTGTACTGGAAAATCGAGATTTGTTCTTGGAGAAATGGAATGCCTACTTTAGTGGACAAGAGTGAAACGCTCGCGGTCGAAGTGGCTTGTTCTGACGATGCACTCACGGTCGTGCTAGACGACGGCCGCACCGTGTCGGTTCCTCTGGTGTGGTTTCCGAGGCTTCTGAACGCCACCCCGAAGCAAAGAAAAGAGTGGGAGTTCATCGGCGGCGGAATCGGTATTCATTGGGAAGCGATCGACGAAGACATCTCTGTGGCCAGCCTGCTCAGACCGGAGAAGTTCATGCGGCTGGCTAACCCCGCGACGTCGCCGACGCGCTCCGGCCCGCTGCCGCGTCCCTCCCCATCCCCTCGTACGCGAAGAACGCGTGCTCGGCGCGGCTGATCTTAGGTCCGTCAGCGGTTCGACTTTGGCTCACCGCCCCGAGTCCGTCAGCTGACGGATCGAGGGGCTGACGGATTAGGCGGGTCGGCCTAAACAAGAGTTAGGCGGAGCGAAACAACGGCGCTGAATCCTTAAGAGGGACATTCGATGGCCGACGACTACGAGTTCACAGTAGACGAAATCGAACGGGCATTCCGTCGAGCGGGGGGCAAGTGCGAGTGCTGCGGCAAGGAACTGTCCTGGGGCATGAGCCGCGCAAACCCTGGCCGAGGGCAGTGGGAGGCACATCACGGCAGCCGCTCTAGCCCAGTGATTCTCTGCACCGGTGACCCCGAGAACTGCCATTTGAACTGCGGCCACGCCGGTGACTACCAGAACCCGGGAGTGACGCCCCGCGTTCAGTGGGAACAGCGTTGAGACTGGGAGAAGCGGGCGCGGGGGCGCGCACGGGTGAGCGCGGGCCGTTAGGGGTCTGAAGACAAGTGGTGGTTTAGACGGGGAAAGAGGTATGCATGACCAAGACGTTTGACCAGGGCAAAGAGGAAGTCGCGAACCTGTGCCGGTACTTCGCGACCAACCACCAGGCGTTTCTCGCTCCCGGTGTCAAGGAAGATCACGTCCGCCAATCGCTGATTGACCCCTTCTTTGAAGCCTTGGGTTGGGACGTGCACAACAAGGCCAGAACCGCGCCGCAATACCAGGAAGTGATTCCCGAAGACAGCCTGGACGTGGAAGGTCAGCAGAAGGCCCCGGATTACACCTTTCGCGTCGGCCTCCTGCCGAAGTTTTACGCCGAAGCCAAGAGGTGCGGCGTCAACATCGGCGCGGACCCCGCCCCCGCCTTCCAACTTCGTCGATACGGTTATAGCCGTAAGCTCGCCTTGTCCATTCTCACCGACTTTGAGGAACTCGGCGTTTACGATTGCACCATGCGGCCGCACCCGAGCGACAAGGCGAGCCATGCCCGAATTCAGTACTTTCGCTTCGACGAATACCCCGACCGTTGGCGCGAGTTATGGGACGTGTTTTCGCGCGAAGCCGTCTGGTCGGGGGCGTTTGACCAGTACGCCGCGTCCAAGCGGAAGCGCGGCACCTCCGAAGTAGACGTGGATTTTTTGAAGGATATGGAGAGCTGGCGGCTCGCGCTGGCCGGGAACATCGCCCTTCGCAACAAGGACCTGTCTTTGGATGACCTGAACGCGGCCGTGCAACTGACGATTGACCGCGTGGTGTTCCTGCGCATGGCGGAAGACCGCGGACTGGAGCCTTACGAGCAACTTCTGAAGCTGTGCGAACGGTCTGACATTTACCCCCGCTTCATGCACGACCTGTGCCGCCAAGCCGACCAGAAGTACAACTCCGGACTGTTTCATTTCCAGAAGGAAAGCGGCGTAACCGAAGATCCCGACCGCATCACGCCGAAGCTGGCGGTGGACGACAAGGTTTTCAAGCCGATCCTCGAAAGCCTGTACTTCGCCCACGGTTCGCCCTATCACTTCGGCGTTCTCCCCGTAGAAATCCTTGGAACCGTCTATGAGCGGTTCTTGGGCAAGGTGATTCGGCTGACGGCAGGCCACCAGGCCAAGGTTAAGGAAAAGCCCGAGGTACGCAAAGCCGGAGGCGTCTATTACACACCGGCCTACATCGTTGAGTACATCGTCAAGCACACCGTGGGCAAACAAATCGAAGGGCGAAGCCCCGCGCAACTCGCGGGCGAAAAAGGCAAGCCGCCTTTCTGCGTATTGGACATGGCTTGCGGGTCCGGGTCTTTCCTATTGGGCGCTTACCAACGCCTACTTCACCATTGCTTCGACTGGTACGTGGAGCACGACGCCAAAAAGCACAAGAAGGCAGTTTACAAGGACCCGCGCAACGGTCAATGGCGGCTGACTATCGAGGAAAAGAAACGAATCCTCACCACGCATATCTTCGGCGTGGACATTGACCTCCAGGCCGTGGAAGTGACCAAGCTCTCTCTACTGCTGAAAGTGCTGGAAGGCGAGACCGACCAGAGCCTTTCCTTGAGCCAGCTTGCCTTCGGCGACCGCGCCCTGCCCAACTTGGCCGACAACATCAAGTACGGCAATTCCCTGATAGGCCCGGACTATTTCACCGGCAAGCTGATTGCCGACCCCGAGGAAATGAAGCGCGTCAACCCGTTCGACTGGAAGCAAGGCTTCCCCGATGCGATGAAGGCCGGGGGCTTCGACTGCGTCATCGGAAATCCACCTTATGGGGGCACGCTTTCGGAAGCTGATCTTGATTATCTGCAAGCGGGTTTCTCCAATCAGACCCGAACCTGCGACACTTACGAACTGTTTTTGTTGCAGGCCGACAGAATGCTGAAATGTGGTGGCCGGGTTTCCATGATTATCCCGGCTTCCTGGTTAACGGGGGAGAAGTACCTCCTTTCGCGCCGGGTGCTACTCAATAGTCTTCTCCCGTTGTCGGCATACGCTTTGCCGTTCGACGTCTTCAAGGATGCATACATAGATACAGGGATTGTCGTGTTGGAGAAGCGTTCCGGTTCAGGAACGTGCTTGATTCACTATTTTCCTAAGAAGGAGAAACTGTCCGTCATCCCCGATACGGTCGGGACGCCGGTCCCTGTTGACAGGATACGGGAGGATTCCCTGAATCGACTCTCGATTGTACTCTCCGAGGGTACGGCCTCAATCCGCCAAAAACTCGCAAGAATTTCTCAGAAGTTTGGGGACTGCTTTGAAATAAAGCGTGGCGTTCAACCATATAGCAGGAAGATGCATTCGCAAGATCAAATCGCCAAGCGGTTCCTGCACGCAAAGACGCAGGTCAACCCAGAGTATCTTCCTGAACTGCTCGGAAGCGAACTATCTCGCTATTGGATAGCACCCGATAGATCATCTTATTTACGGTACTGCGACGATATTGCCTCGTCCCGTTCGATACGCATGTTCACGGGCGAAAGGATCGTCTTGCGCCGGCTCTTAACAAGAAGATTTCGGTTGCAGGCCAGCATGACAGCAGACATGATGATAACGACCGATAACGTTCTGAATGGTGTGCCCCGCAGTGGCGGGATCAGTGTTCCTTTTGCCCTTGGGGTCCTCAACTCAAACCTGATCTCTTGGCTCTACGTGAACACGTCTGCCATAGCCCAGAAGGATGATTTTCCGCAGGTTCACATTTCAGCGCTGGCGGCTTTACCCCTTCCAAAGATGGACGAGGGGGCGCACACACGGATGGTTAAGCTTGTCGATTCGATGATTGCCTTGCACAAGCACCTTCGCGCCGCGAAGTCAGAGGCGCAGAAAGCCATTACCCAGCGCCAGATTGACGCGACGGACGCGGAGATTGACCGGCTGGTATATGACCTGTACGGTTTGACGGCTGAGGAAATCGCGCTCGTGGAAGGGCAGGAGTAAGAAGGCAGGAGTCAGAAGACGGAAGTCAGAATGTATGGATTTCGACTCCCCTTTGGCCCGATAATAGGAATTAGGAATAATGAGGTATCTCAGATGCTGAGAAACTACATCCAAACAGCGATGCGCCAGGCAAAATACGAAATACTGCCCGATGATGGTTCCTTCTACGGGGAGATACCCGGCTTCGATGGGGTTTACGCTAATGCCGACAAGCTGGAAAAGTGCCGGGAAGAACTGGAGGAGGTTCTCGAGGAATGGATTCTGCTGCGAGTTTCCCGGAATCTGCCGTTGCCCGTTGTGGAAGGAATCGAGTTGGTGATTAAAGAAACCGCATAATGCCTCGCCTGGGTCCCATCAAGCGACAGGATTTGATCCGCCATCTGAAACAGCTTGGATTCAAGGGTCCTTATTCGGGTGGGAAGCATCAGTTTATGATCAAAGGTGGCCTGACCTTAACCCTTCCTAACCCGCACAGAGGAGACATCGGAATTGGACTGATGACTCGCATTCTCCGGCAAGCGGGAATTGACAAGGACGAGTGGGAAGAGCTGTAGACTGGCGCGAGCGGGTGAGAAACTTCTGACTCCTGACTTCCCGAAAAAGACCTATGGCCCTCTCTTCCAATTTCGCCCAGCAGGTGAAGGCCGACGCCGATATTGTTCGGATCATCGGCGAGCACTTACGGCTGAGGAAATTGCGCTCGTGGAAGGGCAGGAGTAAGAAGGCAGGTCCGATCTACGGTCCGATCAGGATCGGACCATCGGTCCGACCTGTGGACTCCGATGGAGTCTATCGGTCCGACCTGTGGACTCCGATGGAGTCTATCGGACTCCAGAAATCGGAGACTCCACAAATCGGAGACTCCAGAAATCGGAGAGTCAGAATATGGCAGCCGAGGTACAATATCTTCGGAGGCGGTGGAACGATGCAGGATTACGAATTCACGGTGGTGATTGAGAAGGACGAGGATGGGCGGTTTGTGGCCATTTGTCCTGCCCTCCAAGGTTGCTATACCGAGGGTGAAACCGAGGAAGAAGCACGCCAACTCATCGAAGACGCCATCCGGCTGCATGTGGAAAGCCGAATTGCCAGAAATGAGCCGATATACCAGGAAGTGGGCTCCCATAAGGTGCGGGTCGCGGTGTGACCTCAAAGCTTCCTTCGTTCAATGCCCGCCAAGTGATTTCCATCCTGAAGAGGCGTGGGCTGGCGCAGAGCGTCCGCTCTGCGCGCCGAATGGCGCCATGCAGGTTTCAGTCCCCGGCGAAAGGGCACAGATTTATCCCTGCCGCAAGCGGGCTGCCCCCTCACCCTTACGTCCCTCTCCCCTGGGGAGAGGGTGGTCGCCTTGGCGACCAGGTGAGGGGTCACGTGGCTGCCGCCCCCCGCCGCTAGGGCCAGTAAGTAGCCACGGCACGGTTTATGTGCCGCGGGCTTTTCACATTCCTTACGAACCCACGGCATAAAGATCATGCCGTGGCTACCTGCTGAGTATGGATCGGCTGGCCTGATTTCAGTCTTGTATCTTGGCCGCAGAGCTGCGCTCTGCGCCAGCCTGCGATAGCGGAAAGTGATCTCGCCTCGATTTGAGTCAAACTGCACCACCACCCGCTTTCCGCATGCCTCGACGGCCCCTCGCCGGCTAGTGTATGATGCCTCACGACATGCTTGGTCGTCATCCAGCGCGATGGCTGCGCAGTGTTCCCCTCCGAAAAGTCTGGCGGCTGCGCCGGCTGTGCGCTGGACTGACTTTCGTATCCGCCCTCGTGTCCTCCACCGCTTTTGCCGATGTTATCTATTTGAAGAATGGTCGCAAGATCGTCGCCGAGGTCTCCCGCGAGGACGCGAAGCAGCTTTTTCTGGTGCGCGAGGAGGGCGAGTTCGCCATCCCTCGCAGCCTGGTGGACCACATCGAGAAGTCTCCCCCGGCCGACGCTGAAGCGCCAAGCCCTGAGAGTTCCGAGGAAACCGCTGCCCCGCTCGATCTGCCGCTGCCGCCTCCTGCGGCGGTCGAGCCCCAGCTCGAAGCGTCGTCATCCGTCATCAAGGATAATGCCATTGACGAGGCTTACCTTCAGCACCTCGACAACGAAGTGCTGCGCAATCCCTCTGTCGAGAACCGGCATCGCCTGGCGCAAGGTTACCAGGAGGCCGCCATCTTTCTGACGCGCCGGGGTGACCCGCAGGGCGCCATCGAGAAGTATCGCCACGCGCTTCCTTTCGCCCCGGACGATTTCGCCTTGACGCTCGCTTTGGGCTATTTGCTCGTGATGCAGAACCGTTACAACGAAGCCATCGAGCTGCTGCTTCCGGCTGCCACGCGCTACCCGGAGTCTCCGGATATTCCAATGCTGCTGGGATCGGCGTACTACGCCACCGAGCATATGGATCGGGCAATTGCGGAATGGAACAAGGCGCTGGCCATCCAGGATAATCCCCGGCTCCGGGAAGCGCTGGCCCGCGCCCAGCAGGAGCACCGCCTGGCAGGCGCCTACAAAGAACTCCGCAGCCAGCACTTCCTGCTTCGCTACGACGGGAACGAGGCGACCGCGCTGGGAGCGGAAGTCTTGAAGAGGCTGGAGCTGGATTTCCGCGACCTCCAGCTCGACTTGGATTTCTTCCCCCGCGAGCCAATCGTGGTCCTGCTCTATCCCGATCAGGCGTTCCACGATATCGCCCGCTCACCCTCCTGGGTGGGAGCGGTGAACGACGGGAAAATCCGCGTGCCGGTTTCCGGTCTTTCCAGCATGACCCCGGACCTGGCGCGCGTCCTTAGACACGAATTAGCGCACTCGTTCGTCCGGCAGATCAGCCTGGGCCGCTGCCCGACCTGGTTCAACGAAGGCCTGGCTCAATTGGAGGAAGGCGCCACCACCGCCGGGCTGGGAGCACAACTGGCCCGCGCCTTCGCGAGCGATCATTTACCACCGTTCTCAGCCCTGGAGACTTCGTTCCTGAATCTGCCGCCCGACCAAGTGGGGCTCGCCTACGCGAAATCCCTGGCGGCCCTCGAATACCTGCGCGATAGCTTTGGCTTGGCGGAGATCCGCCGCCTGCTGAAACTCATGCCTGCCACGCCTGACGTCAATTCTCTCCTCCAGGATGAATTGCGGCTCACCTACGCGGCGTTCGAGCAAGAAGTAGCCAACTATATCGTGAAACGCTACGGGTCGTAGCCGTGGCCCGCCGCTCCGTAATCACGGCGGCTGGATGAGCGCTGCTACAGAGTCGCCAGCAGGGCAGCCAGGAGCGCGGCCCGGCGGGGAAGTTCGCTGAGGATGACATGCTCGTGGGCCGCGTGGGCACCGTCGCCCACTCCGCCCAAGCCGTCGAGTGTGGGGACGCCGAGCGCGGCGGTGAAGTTCCCGTCGGAGCCGCCGCCGCTGGACGCTTCCTGGATGTCCATCCCCATTTGGCGACCCAGTTCGCGCGCCCGTCGGTACAAAGCCGCAGCCCTTCGTCTCTCCATGGGCGGGCGGTTGACTCCTCCTTCAATGACCAGGCGGGCTTGCGGATGGATGGGTTTCAGCCCGCGGACTTTCCTTTCGATGGCCTCGCGGTCGTTCAGCCGCAGGATACGCACATCGACCCGCGCCGAGGCGTGCTCAGGGACCACGTTCGGACGCGTGCCACCTTCGACAGTGCCAACGGTCAGGGTTAGCCCGCGGCGGGGCCGCGCCAATGCCTCAATGCGCAAGAGTTGCCGCGCCAGTTCACTGATGGCGTTCACGCCTGCCTCTGGATTGATCCCCGCGTGGGCCGAGCGGCCCCGCACGGCAATGCGAAACTCCCCCACGCCTTTGCGGGATGTCTTCAGAGCACCTCCCGCCGCCGCCGGCTCCAGAACCAGCACCGCCCGCGCGCGCCGCGCCTCGGCACGCAGTTGCCGGCGAAACGCCACGCTCGCTGTTTCCTCGTCGGAATTCAGGAAAAAACGCACGGGACTGGCAGGCTGAATCCCGAGCGTCTGCAAGGCGCGGATGGCCCACAGCCCGCAGACGATCCCGGATTTCATGTCGTAAACGCCGGGGCCGTACGCGCGTCCATTGCGGATGCGGAACGGCATGCGCCTCAGCGTGCCGATGTCCCAAACCGTGTCGAGGTGGCCCAGGAGCAATATCGGCCTTGCACTTCGCTTTTTCCGCCGCCTTTCACCCCAGAACTCTGCCACTACGGCTGAACCCGCCTGGGGGTGGCGTAGCACGCGCACTTTCCCTCCCTGCCGTTTGAACTTCCCGGCGAAAAACTTCGCCAGCCGATCGACGTGGCGTTTCGAAGACGTGGGCGACTCGGTTTTCACCGCTTGCTCAAGACAGCGCAGCAGGCCAGGAAGCTCGGCCTGGCAGTGGCTCAGCAACCTCTGTAAATTCACGTGCTCCTCCCGCGGAGAACGCATTTTACTAGACTAAGAACCGCAGCATACAACAAGCTTCCTGAAGGGACCGCGCCACGCTCTCCAATTCCTCCCAACAGGTTAGCATCCCCGCGCCACCCTGCCTGACCATCCCCCCGTAGGGTGTCTGTCATGGTGTCGGCTGGCTGGCTACCAGCGCCTCATAGATGAAGGTTTCTTACTGACAACGGCCCGCATTTCATTCTATCCTAAGTATTCTGGAAAACGCTTTTGGGTGTCGGAGGATCAGGCCTCAATCCTCCCCGAGGAACTCCGATTTGAACAAGGTCTCATTCGCCCTGGTCATTCATTCCCATCAGCCGGTCGGTAACTTCGATCACGTCATCGAGGAGGCGTACCAGAAGGCCTACGCGCCCTTCCTCCAAGCTCTGGCTCTGCATCCGCGCATCCGGTTGGGTCTGCACTACTCCGGCATCCTGCTGGAATGGCTGGAGAAGCGGCACCCGGAATTCTTCGAGCAGCTCCGGGAACTGGTGGGACGGGGCCAGGCGGAGCTGGTCGGGGGTGGCTACTATGAGCCCATCCTGCCAGCCATTCCGGATCGGGACAAACACACGCAGCTCTGCAAGCTGGCGGACTACCTCCACCAGCACTTCGGCATCCGCCCTCGCGGGGCCTGGGTGGCGGAGCGCGTTTGGGAGCCGAGCTTGGCACGGTCGCTGGCCGAGGCCGGCGTCGAGTACGTAGTCCTCGACGACACGCACTTCCTCGCCGCCGGCTTGGAGTCCACCGCGCTGCACGGCACCTATATCACGGAGGAGGCCGGTTCTCCCCTCCGACTGGTTCCCAGCCTGAAGGCGCTCCGCTACGCGATCCCCTTTCAAGAACCCGAGGAGACGCTGCGCGTTTTGCGCGCGGGAGCCAGCGAGCCTGGGGCGCTTTTCGCGATGGGCGACGACTGCGAGAAGTTCGGGGTCTGGCCGGGAACTTTCGACCACTGCTACACCGACGGCTGGCTGGAGCGCTTCCTCAACGCTGTCGAAGAGGCTGGCGACTGGGTGGAAACCACCACCGTTTCAGATTTTCTTGCCGTGCATCCACCGCGCGGCCGGATCTATCTCCCCACGGCCTCCTACGCCGAAATGATGGAATGGGCTTTGCCCACGGCTGCCTCGCGAGAGTTCAGAGCGATCGTCGAGGAGAGCGAACGCCTTTACTGGGGCGCCCGCTTCCGACGGTTCTTGCGGGGCGGCCTTTGGCGCAACTTCCTGAGCAAATACGCGGAGTCAAATCAGCTTCACAAGTTCATGCTCGAGATCAGCCGCCGCTCGGAGGAAGCACGCCAGGCGCCGGCCGTCGGAACCGAGGCAGCCCGCTGGCTAGGGGAGGCGCAAACGCATCTGCTCGCCGCCCAGTGCAACGACGCGTATTGGCATGGGGTGTTCGGAGGTCTCTATGCACCCCACCTTCGCAACGCTCTCCTGCGCCACCTGATTCAGGCCGAGGTCCAACTCGACCGGCTGGAAGGCGTCGCGAACAACCCCGGCGTCCGCGTAAGCTGCCGGGACTTTGACGCGGACGGGCAGCAGGAAATCCTCCTTCAGCACCCGGCGTTCGGGATAGTGGCGCGACCTGCGGACGGCGGGACGGTTTCCAGTCTGCGCTTCAAGCCCGCCGCGGTGGAGCTGGTCAATTCGCTCATGCGCCGCCCGGAGCCCTACCATGAGTCGGTCCGCCACCGCGTCGTCACCCGTGAGGCGCCGCGGGTGGGCCCGGCCTCCATCCACGACCAAGTGTGGCGCAAGGAGCCGAACCTCGGCGCGCTGCTTCGCTACGACCGCTACGGCCGGCATGTTTTCCGCACCTACGTTTTCCCTGCGGACAAGCAATGGCAGGATTTCGACTACCTGCGCCTCGACGAGAACGGCGACCTGGCGGGTGGACCCTGGACGGTCCTCGGCTCACGCGGCGAAGGCGGGATCCTCGAGCTTCAACGCGAAGCCTGGCATCGCGCGGACAGCGAAGAGCTGCATCTCGACGCGACCAAGACTATCCAGACCACAGCTGTCCGCTCCGCGTGGCAACTCGAATGCCGCACCTCACTTTTGGTAGATCCAGTGAGTCCCGTCCCGCTGGCGTTGGGCGTGGAGCTGGTCTTCAACCTTCTGGCTCCTGACGCCCCGGACCGCTATTTCTTGGCTGACGGCATTCGCCGGCCGCTCGAGTTTAAAGGGGAGATTGACACTCCGCGCCTCGAGTTGGTGGACGAATGGCAGCGGGTGAAGATCTCCCTCGACGCCGACCCGCGCCCGCTCTGGTGGATCGT
>Ga0315296_10004584_pt1 | contig 11273 bp, 19 predicted proteins | sample YL17G14_18_MG_FD_203921 | JGI IMG/M metagenome (GOLD analysis project Ga0315296, IMG submission 203921) | Sediment microbial communities from Yellowstone Lake, YNP, Wyoming, USA - YL17G14_18 | ecosystem: Environmental > Aquatic > Freshwater > Lake > Sediment | place: USA: Wyoming | collected...
GGCGGCAGAAGGCTATGGGGCACGATTCTTCTCGCAGAGCGCAGAGCCTGGCGGTATACTCCAACACCCTGGCAAACTTAGCCAAGAGGGGGCTGATAGGATCAGCGACTCCTGGAAGAAGGCGCACACGGGGATGGCCGGCGCCCACCAGGTCGCTCTTCTCGAAGAGGGTATGACTTGGCACCAGATGGGGATGACCTCAGAGGATGCCCAGTTCCTACAGACACGAGAACATCAGGTGGAAGATATCGCCCGCTGGTTCCGGGTGCCTCTTCACATGATTGGTTCGACCTCTAAGGTGACCTCCTGGGGCACAGGCATCGAGCAATTGTCTCTCGGTTTTGTTATCTACAGCCTCATGCCCTGGCTAAAACGCTGGGAACAAACCATCACGCGCGACCTCATCATCGCAACGCAAGCCTACTTCGCCGAATTCCTGGTGGATGCTCTCCTGCGCGGTGACCTGAAGAGTCGCTATGAGGCTTATGCCATTGGCCGCAATTGGGGCTGGCTTTCCGTCAATCAAATTCTGGCCTTTGAAAACATGAACCCCATCGAAGGGGGCGATACCTATCTCCAGCCCATGACGCACGCAGTTATCGAGGCAGCGGCGAATATAGATCAAGTACGCCTTATGGCAAGGGAGATGGCTGGCCGGGTTGTGCGTAAGGAGATAGCAGCCATGACGCGGGCAGGCCGTCGATTCGCTGCCGATAGCGTGGGCTGGCAGGAAGCGGTGCAGGAGTTCTATCAGGAGCACAGGCAATACTTGATTGACACGCTACATCTTACCGAGGTGGCCGCAGAAGAATACGCCTGGGATCAGCGCGATTCGCTCCTCTATGCTGGCCCTCAAGCAATGGCAACATGGGAACAAGAACGCACGGATTGGTTGGTCGAACACATGATGGAGGGAAGGGGATAACCATGGGCGGAGGTACAGGAGCAGAGGGAATCGATCCTAGAGTGGTCCGAATCATAGTATTGAGGGCGCAGATCGTTCGGCTAAAGCGGGAGATAAGAGACCATGCCCCGACGGTCGAAGATTATATGAAGACGCCGCTCGGCATTCTCACAATCCCACATCCTGCGCCGCTACCATCCGACAGGCCCGCGCAGGCCAATCCACGAGGGCAGGTGGAGGTCGGCAGGAGGTTAGGCCCACCGCCTCCCCCACCGCCTGAGAGTGATCCAGGTATCGAAATCCGTGAGGGGGGGTTACTACGCCTTAGCAGGCCGCAGCCCATCGAGAAGGGTGTCATTATTCGTATTTGCTGCTGGAAGGCATGGCTCTGGCCTTGGCATCGATGCAAGGAGGAAAAGCAATGAAGAACCTAGTTGAGATTCTGAATGAGGACATCTGGGCGATTCTGCCCTCGGCCTTCGCCCGCATCCTGGCGGCGGCGGAGGAAAATACCGCACGGCCTGGTGAATGGGACATGGAGGCCGCTGTCACGCGCCCCAGCCGGGCGGCGGGCGCCATCGCCATCCTGCCGCTCTATGGCATCCTTCAGCAACGCCCCAGCCTCTTGGCCGCCCTATTCGGCGCGACAAGCCTAGAGGTATGGTCGACTTTATTCAAGCGCCTCGTAGCCGATGATAGCATCAAGGCAATCATCCTGGATATCGACTCGCCTGGCGGCAGCGTGGGCGGCATTCAGGAGCTGGCCGATGAGATATACCAGGCCCGGGAACGCAAGCCCATCATCGCCGTGGCGAATACCCTGGCTGCCAGCGCCGCCTATTGGCTCGCATCCTCGGCTTCGGAGATCGTCGCATCCCCTAGCGCCGAGGTGGGCAGCATCGGCGTCTTTGCCCTCCACGTCGAACTATCGAAGGCCCTGGAAATTATGGGCATTAAGCCGACTCTCATTAGTGCCGGCAAATACAAGACGGAGGGCAATCCCTACGAGCCGTTGACCGCTGAGGCTGAGGGCGCCATCCAGGAACGGGTGGACGATTACTACAATACATTCGTGGCATCGGTGGCCCGTGGCCGTGGGGCGTTAGTATCGGAAGTGCGCGGCGGTTTTGGTGAGGGCCGTGTCCTCGGCGTCAAGGAAGCCAAGAAGCTGGGCATGATAGACCGCGTGGCGACCCTGGCCCAGACCGTGCAGCGCCACGGCGGGACGGTAGACGGCGGTGGGATGATGGCTGAGTTCATTTCTGAAGGCACAGGGAGCGAAATGCTGGGGGTTGAGGGCGATTCGATCAAAGGAGATGCGCCGCCCATCCAGGCCCCCTACCCGTCAGAGCACTCGTGCCGGCTTCGTGATCCCAGTGCTTTCAAGCCCGACAGTTTCCGGCGCACCTCTCGCAATCACAAGGGCAAGTCTTACGATGTGATCTCTGGCAAACTCAAAGGCGAATCCAGCATGACAGAACAGGCATTCCGATACGACAAGAAGACCTGGAATGCTGGCGAAGCCCGAAGTCACTGCGAAGACCACAAGGGCAAGTTCGAGCCTGCGAGCGGTGGTGGGGCGAGTGCTGATACCCGCAAGAGGCGGCTGCGGCTGGCGGCGAGATAGGATATGGCAACAATGGCAGATATAGAAATGGCGACAGTTCAAGTCGCATTGCTCGGCATATTTGAGGCCATCAGTAAAGCCCTTTTACCCGTATTCGAGGGGCTGCACAAGGCGATATGCGACTTTGGCGAGCGAGTCTATCCCCTCTTGCGAGAGGAATATGAAAAGGCGGGCGCTCCCTACGGCCCATCCGATGAGGGGATGTGGCGCTACTTCGAGGAAGAGCAAAAATTCCAGAATGCAATAGCCGTATATCAGGAGACCATTGCCTGGCGAAAGGCATTGACTGATCTGCGGCTGGCGGCACGATAGAGACTTGACAGGCTAATTGCTAAGGAGTATCATCTAGTAGACAACTGAATAGGGACGCGTTCAGGCTAAGAAGACTCCGTAGAGATCGGGCGAGCCTGGATCAGTCGGGTAAACCCCGCAGCCGTAGCTAGAGCGGGTAGCCGAGTTCCAAAACGTCATTCGTTGGCGTTTCGGGGTTCTGCTACCCGCTTTTTCTTTTGCCCCGCAACGCCTCTCTGAATAAGGAGATAAGAAATGAAGTCAAGATACCAAGCGCTTTTTCAGGAACGCGCCGATCTTATCGCTGAGGCGAGGGCAGCCTTCGCTTTGGCCGAGAAAGAAGAGCGCGACCTAACCGACGACGAGCGCAAGCGGGACGATGAGATCGCCGCCAGATTAGAAGCACTCGAAGGTGAAATCCAGCGCCATGAGCGACAGGTAGTGCGCGAGGGCCTAGTCGCTTCGCCCCCGATCATAGACACCGGCTTCGGTGCTGAAGTTGATGTGCCCAAGCCACGGCCTTTCAAAACCTTCGGCGAGCAACTACAGGCGGTCGTGGCGGCCTCAGCCGGAAGCGGCAGGATAGACCCGCGCCTTCAGATGGTCAACGATGAGGGGCGCATCATGGCCGCAACCGGCATGGGCGAAGGTATCCCCAGCGATGGCGGGTTCCTCGTCCAGATCGACTTTTCAACCGAACTCCTGCGGCGGACCTACGAGTCCGGCCTGGTAGCCAGCCGCTGTCGGCGCATCCCCATCAGCGCCAACGCCAATGGCCTGAAGATCAACGGCATCAACGAGACCAGCCGAGCCGAAGGTTCGCGTTGGGGCGGCGTCCTGGCCTACTGGAAGGCCGAAGCTATGGCGAAGTATGCGACCTCACCCGAATTCCGGCAGATCGAACTCAACCTCAAGAAGCTCACCGGCCTCTGTTATGCCACGGATGAACTGCTCCAGGATGCCAGCGCTCTTGAGGCAGTCATCATGGCCGCTTTTTCCGAAGAGTTCGCCTTCAAGATCGATGACGCCATCATCGAAGGCACAGGTGCTGGGATGCCTTTGGGCATCCTCACTAGTGGAGCCACCGTGATCCAGGCGAAGGAAGCGGGTCAACTAGCCCGAACCGTTGTGATCCAGAACATCGTGAACATGTGGTCACGGCTGGACCCGCGCTCGAAGGCCAATTGCGTGTGGTTCGTCAACACGGACGTGACCCCGCAACTCTATACCATGTCCCTGGCCGTCGGCACGGGTGGCGCTCCAGTCTTTCTGCCCCCAGGCGGCTTGGCCGATTCGCCTTATGCGAGGCTATTCAACCGACCCGTCATCGAGATCGAGCAGTGTTTGACCTTGGGCACGGCAGGCGACATCATCCTTGCCGACCTCAGCCAGTACCTGCTCATCGACAAGGGCGGCATGGAAGCCGCCAGTTCCATTCACCTGCGATTCAACTACGACGAGACCTGCTTCCGCTTCGTGTATCGGATTGACGGGCAACCGATGTGGAACACGCCCTTGACCCCCTTCCACGACGCGGCCACGACTCGGCCAGTCTCGCCGTTCGTCGTTCTGGCTGTACGAGCCTAGTGAATAAGGAATAGGAGGAAATAGCGATGACTCTACCGGTGAGTCTTCCAGAGAACTACAAGATCGTTGAGGCGCTCATGCCTCAGGCTGGTGCCGCGCTCACTGGCGACTACGTTTGCCTGAAGAACGCCCACAAATGTTGGGTGCTGGTTCACATCAACCAGGCGAATGCGACGCAGGTGGCGATCACGATTAACCAGGCGACGGCAGTTGCTGGCACAGGTACGACCCCGATCACTGTCGCCGTGCCGATCTGGGTGTGCGAGTCCTGTGTGGCCTCTGACGCGCTAACCAGAGAGGCCGTGGATGCCATAGCTTACACGACCACCGTTGGCACTACCCACAAGATCATCGTCTTCGAGATCGACCCGGCGACGCTCAACGTGGCAGGTGGTTTTGATTGCATCACGGTGATCACCGCTGCCTCAAACGCGGCCAACATCACCGAAGCGGAATACATCCTGGCCGAGCGCTACCAGCAGGCATCACCGCCATCGGCGATTATCGACTAGCGAACTAACTGGGGGCGGGGTCAGCTCCGCCCCCGCTAGGAAAAGGAGTTTGGTTCGATGACTATGTGGAACATGGCACAAGGAGAGGCCGTCCGTGAATGCATCCTGGGCCTTCGCGTCGAGAAGACCCTCGGCTGTGCGGTGGACGCCAACATCTTCAATACATACGGCAGAATCCTCATCACGGAACTGATTGGGCAGGCGACGGCTACCGAGGCCACAGGCGCGTCGACGATCCTCTTGCAAGAGGAGAGGAACACCGTCAATCTTTGCGCCGCAACGACCGTGACGACTGACGCCATCGGCACGATGTACAGGCTGACGGGCGATCCAGCCGTGATTCTCTGTGGTACCGGCAATGTCCCAGTCCTTGATGTTTCGGGTCTTCTATCGGCGTTTCCGAGGACTTGTGGCATCATCATGGGTCGGCCACTAACGACGGACGCCATTCAACTCGTTGAGACGGGCAACTCTGCGACGCTCATCATCAACTGGGTCGTTTACTACATCCCGCTCGAAGAGGGTGCCTGGCTCCAGGCAGCATAGGGGTGACGCATGGCAGGAAGTGTTACCGTTACCGATTACGCTCTGGGCAATATCCATGTGCTGTCCTGCGCCTGCGTAGCTGATGCGGCGGCAGCAACCTTCCCCGATACTGTGCTGCCCAGGGTGGAAGGCATCCTGTGGGACTTGGAGACAGACCCAGGGGCACCAGCTCCTACCGACGATTACAACGTGACGGTTGTAGATGCCTGTGGCCACGATGTTCTAGAGAGTGTCGGCTTGACCCTTGATACGGTCAATACGGAAAAGGCACCCATCGTCTATGGGCAAACGGCCACACACCCGTCAGTCGATGCGACGGATGTGCTGACGCTCAAGATAGCGGGCAACGCGGTTCTCTCGGCCGCGACGCTGATCAAAATCTACATCTGGGGGGCTACAACTGCATAACGTCTCTAAGAGAATTAGAAGGCAAATCAAAGGAAAGGGAGGAAACCAAAATGGCAGGACGAGACCCGGACGTCACACGTGAGCACTATGAGGGTGACACTCAGGAGCGCTCTTGGGATGCCAACGTCAAGCGGGCATATGACGAGTACCAGCATGAGAGCCTGGAATCAATTCGTCGTAACCGTGCTTACGTCGACAAGATTCTCAGCGATGCTCAGCAAGCCGACAATGAGCGACAGAGGATCGGCAACCTGGCTCTCAGCAATGCCGTAGACACGGCTAATCTAGTCAACAAGCAGGCGGCGGCGCACAGGGACATCGCCATCAATAAGGAATGGAACCTGGAGCCGAGCGAGGCGGCTGCTGAGGCGCAGGTGTTGCCGGCATTCTGGCTGGACTTGGTAAAGGCCATCGCGGTGGCAGTAGCGGCGGAACTGGCCCCAGAGAAGCCATAACAAGTAGGAGGCAAACCGATGGGTTTGACCATCGTCACGCCACCGGCGACAGAACCTTTGACAGTAGCCGAGGTGCGGAGCCACCTGCGCCTGGACACCTCAGCGGGTGAGGTGGCTCCCACCGCCCCAACTGTCGCCCTTATCGCTCCGCCAGCGGCGGGCAATGTTGACAATGGCGCTCACCGTTATCGGGTGACATTCGTGACTTCGGATGGCGAAACCGATGGCGGGACGATCTCGGACATCGTGACCGTGGCCGATAAGACGGTGAACGGCAAGGTAACGGTGAGCGCTATCCCCCTGGGCGGTGCCGCCGTCACCTCGCGCAAGCTCTACCGGACGGTGGCTGGTGGGAGCAATTACCTCTTCCTAGCCACCATCGCCGATAACACGACCACGACCTACACAGACAACATCGCTGATGCTGGGCTGGGCGTGGCCTGTCCGACAACGAATACGACCGAGGACCCGACGCTGAATGCGCTGATCAAGGTCGCCCGCCAGTATGCGGAGACGGTGACGCGCCGGGCCCTGATCACCCAGACATGGGATTGGGTGCTAGATGCCTTCCCTAAAGACGACTTCGAGGTGCCGTTGCCGACGCTGCAATCGGTGACGCACATCAAGTATTACGACACCAACGGCATCCTGACCGAATGGCTGCCGGTGACGGAATATAGCGTGGACATCAACTCTGAACCTGGCCGCATCTCGCCCGCGTATCAAGTGGTCTATCCCACGGCGCGGGTTATCAACAATGCCGTGACGGTGCGGTTCATAGCGGGCTATGGTGCGGCGGCGGCGGTGCCCCAGGGCATCAAGTTAGCGATGTTAGAGACTGTCGCCTTCCTCTATGTGAATCGTGGAGTAGTTGCGGCTGAATTGCCGCCGGCCATCGACATGCTTTTCTGGCCCTTTAGGGTGCTCACATGGTAAACGTAGGCACCCTTCGACGCCGCATCCGCATCGAGCAGGCTACCACATCTGCTGATGCCTATGGCGAGCCTATCAAGATATGGGGGGTATTGGATCAGGTTTCGGCGGAGGTTTTGCCACTCACCGTCAGCGAGCAGTTCCGCGCTCAGCAGATCAACCGTGAGATTACCCTGAAGATGCATATCCACTATCGGGCGGATGTGACCGAATTGATGCGGATTCTCTACGACGGCGATTACTACGACATCCACGGCATCACCGAGGTCGGCTTCCGCGAAGGCCTGGAGCTTCTCGTGGGGCTGGCTAAGCCGGAGGGGGCATGATGACGGTGCAGGGTTTTGGCCGCGATTTAAAACTACCAGCGCAATTCCATCGCTATCGGCGTCACTTTGGTATTAAAGCGCTGGAAGGGATGACCTCAATCTCCCAAATCTTCACCTCTATCAAGGAAGGTGACGTTTTTTCTGCTCCTGGATCATACACCATGACCGAGCCCACATGCAAGCCTGAGGACGATTAGATGGCCAAGAGCAAGAAGCGCCAGAAGGACGAGCGCAAGGCCAGGCGGCAGAAGAAGGGCCAGCCCCAGAAGACAACCGTGGGGAGGCAGGGGAAATAAGGATCAATGATTCCTAATAAAGCGGGCGACAGCCTTAGCGCAAGCAGGGGCGTGCATGAGGATTTCCTTTTCACCGAAGCGCCAGACAGACCAGTCCTCGATATGAGCGGCCTCGTTGAAGGCATTGTCTCTCGCTTTCCTGTCGGGCCATTTATGCCAGTAATCGCCGTCGGCCTCGACGATCAACCTAGCCGACTCGAAGACGAAGTCGGGCTGGAAACGCCCGAACATGGTCTTGTGCATCTCGAAATGCAGTCGCCGTTTCTTGAATTCGTCATGCAAAAGCCGCTCGATAGAAGTCATCTTCGAAGGGAAATGTTGCCGCAGACGGGCCTGACGAGTCTTTTCACGCCATTCAGGCGAACGATTCTTGCCGCGATTTGCTTGACCTATTTTTGCTCGATGTTCAGGAGAGAATTGTTTACCAAGGTGGGCCTGACGCATCTTCTCGCGCATTTCAGGATTGGCCCATTGTCGGACGGCAGTTTGACGCCGCTTCTCACGCCATTCAGGCGTTCTCTGAAATATTCCCTTCGGCATTCTATGTTTAATTATAGCACGAAGCCACCCTATAGTAAATGGCAATCAAGGAAGGTATAGAAGTAGATGGCTGACGCTGTTGGCATGACCATCAAGGTGCAAGGGTTGGACGTGCTAGAAAAGCGTCTCAAGGAACTGGGTGCCCGCATGTCCCAGAACATCTTGCGGAAGGCGCTCAGGGCCGCCATGAAGCCCGTCAGGGATGAAGCCGAAAGCCGAGCAAGGGCACAACTAAAGAAGCGAACTGGGACGCTTTTTAAGAGCATCAAGGCGACTACGGGCGGCAAGAAGGGGGAAGCCTATATCAAGATGGGATTCGCTAAGGGTGCGGCCTATGGCATCCCGCTGGAATTGGGCACATCCTCCTTCGCCGCCCGTCCGATGCTCCGACCAGCCCTGGACACTAAGAGCGATGAAGCCGTTGCCATCTTCAAGACTCATTTGGCAGAGGAAATCGACAAGGTGGTCAAGGTCTGATGGCAGAACTAGAGGCTGTAATCTTCACCCGATTATCCACTTATGCGGGTTTGATAGCGCTCACGTCGACGCGCATCTATCCCATCATCCTGCCGCAGAATCCGACCTTGCCCGCTGTGACCTACCAACGCACCGATGGGCCAAGGGAATCCGCTTTGGGTGCTGAGATGGGGCTAGCCCATCCTGGTATCCAAATCGACTCCTGGGGTAAGAGTTATGCCAGCGTAAAAAGCGTGGCGACTCAAGCCCGGGCTGCCCCCCAACGATGGTCATCTGAGGCAACCGACCCCGTGGTACTGGACTGCCTACTAGAAAGCGATGGCGACGAATATGAGCCTGGGGCGAATATCTATCATGTGCGGCAGGACTGGACTGTATGGCATCGAGAGTAAGGAGGCCAAGTATGGAGAAGACCTATCGGCAGATTACCTATAAGCTCCGAGTCCATCGCGGGCCAGGTATGCCCGCCCTGGAATCGGCACGGCCCTTCAGGAATGTGAAGGGAAGCCGTGTCTACACGGATTCGGATGAGGCCCCGACGCTGATAACGTTCGACGAGTATTGCCAGGTCAACATCCCTGACCTACTGGCGTTCGGGGCAATCGCCGAATACAAGCCGCCGAAGGTAGCAAAGGAGGTGTCTAGTGGCGAAATACGCAGCAAGTCCGACTAGAATCTACCTCGACGAGTTCGACTTTTCGGGGTCTATGACCGCGACCTCACTGGACATCACCCAGGAGGCACCGGTCACCACCTGCTTTCCGGATGCTGGACCACGTCGACTCGTCGGCAATTACGAGTTCGCCCAATCGCACTCCGGCCTCTTCGAGCCGACTGATGATGGCTTTGATGAGCAAGTCTTCCTCCTCCTCGCCGACGGCACTGACCACTACCTCACGCAACTCTTCGGTGCGAACGTGGCTGGGAGCATCGCCTATGACAGCATCGTGCAACTTACGGCTGAACCACGATCGGCAGCAATCGGCGGTGCCGTGCTGCTGAACTTCGACACGGCTGGCGCGGGCGGTCTCTCCCGTGGCCTCGTCCTGGCGAGCAAATTGAGTACGGGGGGAGAGATCATCGCCGCCAAGAATTGCGGCGCGACTGGCGCTGGCACTCAACTTCGGGCGTTTTACCGCGTACTCGCCTTCACGGGCACCAACATCATCATCCACATCGAGGACTCTGCTACCGAGGGCGGGGCTTATGTGGATATCGCAGGCTTGACGGCGACCTTCACGGGCATCGGCGTTGAGTGTGACACCGTTATGGTGGCAACGAACATTTGGAAGCACGTCGTTACAGCGGGCACCTACACCAGCGCCTTGATTCTGGTGACACTCGGTGTCGTGCAGGGAACTTACATAGCACCTTAGAAGAAAGGAGAAAGCCAAATGGCGAAATTCGCGGCGAACAAAGTAAACATAGCGTTAGCTGGCGCTGTCGTCCTTGAGGACGATATCGATAACTTTAGCCTCAACATCTCGCAAGAGGCTCCAGTTGTCACGTCCTTTTCGGATGCTGGCCCCAGGCGCGTTGTCGGAAACTATGACTTCGGCCTCGACATTTCCGGTAGCCCAGACTTTGCGGCGGCGCAGAGTGATGCGACGATCTTCGCTTTCCTGGGCGCAGCGGCAGCAAAGGCAATGGCCGTCGATCCGACGGGCAAGGCCAACCCTCCCGACGCTGACAACCCGCACTATGACGCGACCGACATCATCCTGACCAGTTACTCGCTCAGTGGCGCAGTCGGCGGGCGTGTAGACTACTCGGCCAGCTTCGGCGGCAACTCGGCACTAGCAAGGGCTGTGGCATAACAACCAAATAGAAAGGGGTGCTTTGTGGCGAAACCGCCAACCCGACAGGTGCCCTCCGATGACTGCACCGTCGATATCGACGGCGTGGAATACCATCTGCACGAGGGCGAGTGGGTCAAGGTCGTCAGTTCGTTTGCGGTAGGCTCTCTCCGCATCATGCGACGTATGACGGAGCTACAGAGCCAGATGGACGCCCTTGAGGATGATGAGCAGATACGCAAGGTCATCCTCATGGACGACACCGTGGGCGAGCTGGTGGACGTGCTCGAGAGGCGCATTGTGGAATGGAATTGGACGGACGATATGGGCAATCCTCTCCCGCAACCCTTTCATAATCTCCATGCCTTCCAGTCTCTGCGCCTTGAGGAGCTGATGTATCTCGCCCTCATCGTCAGGGGAGAATCGCCGGGTGAGCAAAAAAACGGATCAGCGCCCTCGCCGATTTCGTCCTCGGCTACCAAACAACCGAAGAGCCAGGCGTCATCAAGTGGGGGCCGCAGCCGTTCGAGGGCATCGTCTCAGTAATCTGTGAAGCGTTCAGTTGCACGCCAGAT
>Ga0315296_10004585_pt1 | contig 11272 bp, 11 predicted proteins | sample YL17G14_18_MG_FD_203921 | JGI IMG/M metagenome (GOLD analysis project Ga0315296, IMG submission 203921) | Sediment microbial communities from Yellowstone Lake, YNP, Wyoming, USA - YL17G14_18 | ecosystem: Environmental > Aquatic > Freshwater > Lake > Sediment | place: USA: Wyoming | collected...
AGAGGAACCGCAAGAAGAAGCTCGTATTCCGGGCTCTATCCTGGATATTGTCGTCCCCCTACAGCACAGGGAAAGAAAAGTAACCATAGGCACGAGCTTGCCCGTGAGTGTCGCTGCGATGATCGATGACCTGGCTGAACGTGACCGGATCTCGACGTCTGCAGTGGTACGCCTGGCGGTGCTAAACTACCTAAGGGCTCGAGGTTTCGATACCGACGCGATTCCATTTGAATAGGGAGGCCTGATGCACCCTGCAGAGACACTATTTGTTGCTCTGTTCCGGGGGTTGCAAGAGGGAGAGTGGATCGAAACGAGGGCCTTTAATCAGGGGCCAGAACACGATCAGACGTATCAATGGTGGATTGCGCAACCTGCGGCGATCTTCGACCTTATAATGCCCGAGATGGAAAACTTCTATTTCGGGGTTAACCCAAGGAAAGGGAAGACATCGCGCAACGTAGATGTTTCGCGCATAATCACATTTATTGCTGATCTGGACGTCCGTGATAAGCCACTTACACCAGCGGCAGCTCATTATGGAATAGAACCATCAGCAATCGTAAAATCGGGCGGCGGCTACCACTTGTACTGGTTCTTAGCTGAAGATCAGGGAAATACGCCTGAGCATGCAGAGCTTCGAAGGACGTTCTGTGCACTCGGGCCATCAGATGCAGTGCATGACGCCGCCCGTATTTTACGGGTGCCTGGGACACTGAACACAAAGTACGGAGAGCCTCGATTAGTCGAGGTTCTTAAATGTGACCCGCAATTACGCTACCCAAACTGGGTCTTTGAGAAGATAATAAAAGTCCCCGATGCTACTCGAAAGCGTATGTACACAGGCGATGTCTCGGGATTCCGTAGTCGCTCAGAGCGCGATTGGGGTATCCTACGACATCTGATTATCGCCGGGTTTACCGACGATGAAATTAAGTCGCTCGCATGGACGCAGCCGTGGGGAGATCGGGTCCGGGATCGCTGGCCGGATTTGCTTAATCGCGATATCGAGACTTTACGCAATCTAGGACCAGCTCATGGAGGCCGTGCCGCCGCGGAGATATTTGTTACAGATGCGGGCGACTGCTATATGAAGGAGGGTGCGAACGGTCCCGTTAAGCTTTCAACTTTTACACTTGAGCCAACGGCCCTTCTAGAAGGTGAATCCGAGGACGAGGACTACGTAGTCGCGAACGTCCGAGCTGAGGGTACTACACATACTTGGAGTAGTGTCACCTTACCAAAGCGAGCATTCATCGACCGTCGGAGTCTAAACAGGGCCCTGAAGGTTGCAGCATGGTCCTGGCTAGGAACTGATGCAGACACTGTAAAGCTCCTGCCATACTTAATGCAGCAAATACAGAGCAAAGGTGTTCCTATGTTACGACTTGTCCGTACGCTAGGGCGCTATGGCATGTACTGGATTACGCCGGAGGATGTCCTAACGTCTACAGGTCATATCTCGTACAACGAGGCAGGCTTCTCCTTTTTGGACTCCCACCAGGAGAGACCGAAGGTCAAATACCCGCAGATTCCTGATATAGAGAGCAGACAGTTCATACGGGCAGTCTTTCCACACATAATGCAAGTCAACTGCTCCGAAGTGATGTTGCCCGTGCTTTGCTGGTTTTTTGCCTCGGCTTACAAGCCTGTGCTTTCGCCGTTTGGTAGGGAGTTCCCAATACTGCAAGTCGTCGGAACCCAGGGGGTAGGTAAGACGTCACTAGTTCGGGGTATCATGCTACCTTTGTTTGGATACCAGGACCCAATAAGCTACAGTTGCGATACTACAGATTTCGTACTATTGTCGCTAATGGCATCTTCGACATCTATTCCAGTAGCCCTAGCGGAGTTTAGGTCGTCCATATCGAATCTCGAGCGATTACTACGTCGGCTGCGCTTGACGTATGACACAGGGTATGACGCGAGAGGCCGACCTGACCAAACCACCCGAAGTTACAGCCTAAACACGCCTATCTGCGTTGATGGCGAGATGCCGGTTGACGACGCAGCAATACGTGAGCGGTCAGTTATTGTGACGTTACATCCTCAGGACTTGACAGACGAGCGACGAGCAGCCTTTCTGGAAGCATCGAAGTTGTTGGCAGAAAATAAGTTCGCCGAAGCCTACATACGGTGGACGCTACAGCATCCACCCAAATTAGTAGAAGCGGAAGCACTTATGAAGACCGCTTGGCCGGAGCACCTTCCGGATCGCATGAGGAAGAGCGCAGAGAGGTTACTAGTCGGATATATGGCAATGCAAGAATATCTCGGCGAGGACTTTCCGTTGTCCGACCCAACACCCGAAATAGTTCGAGGTATTATTTCCAGTTGGTTAGGAGGTACGTTGTTGGCGGATACGGGGCGCACTGCTATACTGATTGATGAGTTTATTGAAGACGCGATCAATGCTATTCGCCGTGACGGAACGGACTCCGGAGAGTACGTTGGGAAATCACGTGCAATTAGCTCTGCTCGCCCTTTTATTTGGCGACTAGATAGAGGTGATCGGACCATATCGATCCATCTAGTCACTGCCATTAACTGGTGGGCACAACAACGCCGATCTCGCGGACAAGTGTCCCTAACACGCGCGGCAGCACTAAGTCAACTCAGGGAGCGTATTGGGGAGGATGACGGTCAGTATATACGAGGCTACAAGACGATGCAAACGTCCGTAGGGCCTACAATGCTATACACTATCTTTCTCGATGCGGCGGTACGCGCTGGATTAGATATCCCTGGAATCCGCGGAGGTAACGAATGAGAGTATTGATTACGGGCGGTACAGGGTCATTAGGTAAGATGCTTGTAAAGTACTTGCTAAACCTAGGGGAAGGTGAGGAAATACGACACGTGCAAGACAGCGATATCGAGCGGGTGACAATACTGAGTCGCGATGAGTTGAAGCAGTTCGAGATGCACCAGATGTTTCCCGGCGAAGGCCGTCTGGTAACTGTAATCGGAGATGTCCGTGATCTCGACCGACTAATGAGTGTTTTCCCAGGCAACGATGTCGTCATTCACGCTGCGGCGCTAAAGCAGGTCCCTGTGTGCGAGTATTATCCTGAAGAGGCGATACGAACAAACATCTTGGGTACCTTGAACGTGTGCAAAGCAGCCTCACGTTGTAACGTGCAGCGTGTAATTACCCTAAGTACCGACAAAGCAGCCAATCCTGTCAATCTATACGGGGCGACCAAGCTCGCTGCTGAAAAGATAACTGTGCAAGCAAATCAGTGGGGCAGTACACGATATGCCGTGTGTCGTTATGGAAACGTTTTCGCAAGTCGCGGAAGTGTGGTTCCGATGTTCGCAGACCTCGCATCGAGAGGTGAGTCGATCCCAATAACTGATATAATGATGACTCGATTCTGGATTACACTACCAGAGGCCGCACAGTTTGTTTGGCATAGTATACACAGGATGCGTGGTGGCGAGATTTTCGTGCCTAAGTTGCCGAGCGTGCATATCACGGACCTTGCAGAGGCAGTCTGTGAGCACTGCAAGACGCACATAATTGGGATTCGTCCGGGTGAGAAGCTGCATGAAATACTGATAACATGTGACGAAGTCGTACGTACAACTGAGTTCCCAGAGTACTTTAGAATATCACCATCGTTTGACGTAGGAGTTACTTGGATTGACGGACAGCCAGTACCTCAGGATTTTGTTTACACGTCAGACACGAATAAGAAATGGCTGTCTGTTGAGCAACTACGTAAAGTTATTGAGGAAGAATATGAGCACCAAACGTTGTACAAAGTGTGATATCGAAAAGCTACTGGCAGAATTCCACTTACAGCCTGCTAACAAAGACGGCCACGACTCGCGGTGCAAAGCTTGTCATGCAGCGTATAATCGGCAATATTACCAGGAGCACCGAGAAGAATACCAAGAGCACATGCAACAGTACAACCGGGAGCATCGCGAGGAACGTGCAGTACACGACCGACAGTATCATGAGAAACATCGCGAAGAACGTCAAGAGTACATGCGACAGTATTACCAGGAACATCCTGAGGTATATCGGGCTGCATTCAGGCAGTACAGGGCACGTAAGCTTAACGCCGAGGGTGAATACACTGCTGAAGAGTTTATTGCTCTGTGCGAGTATATGGATTGGCGATGTACGTACTGTGGCTGTGAGCTAACTGCAGAGACAGTTACAGCGGATCATATGATACCTTTGTCACGTGGCGGTAGCGACTACATTGATAACATTACACCGGCATGCAAATTATGTAATGTGAGCAAACGCAACAAAACAGTTGAAGAGTTCATAGTCTATATGAAAGGAGGTAAATTATGACCACTAAGGGATGCGTAGTACTTCTGAGTGGTGGCTTGGATAGTCAGACGCTGGTTTATCACATGCAGGCGGAGGGCTATGACGTTCTGGGGCTACATGTTTTGCTAGACACCCGCCAAAAGCAGGCACAGGTAAACCGAGTGTTCGATATAGCAGCGAGAGCGGGTATACCCCTCGAGGTCTTCGATATCAGTCACTTGCCCAGGCTCTTTCAGGGCTCTGCATTAACTACCGAAGGTCTACCAGTCGGGCGTACCCTTGCAGAGATTGAAGGATGCGGAATAAATCCGACGTACGTGCCGCTACGCAACACCGTCCTGCTTTCCCTTGCGGGTGCTTATGCAGAGTCACATGGAATGCATTACGTTGCGTATGGTGCGCATGCGACCGATGGACCGCATTACCCTGATACAACCCCAGAGTACGTAGCTCGTATGGCACTTGCACTCTATGAAGGCTCTAAAGACCATATACAGCTCATTGCGCCCTTCATTAGCTGGCGCAAGTCCCAGATTATAGAGCGAGCCGCGGAACTCCGGGTACCCGTGCACTTATCATATACTTGCTACGAAGGCACGCATGTTGCTTGCGGCAGGTGTGACTCATGCATAACACGGATAGTAGCATTCCGCGAGGCGGGATATAGAGACCCTATAGATTACGAAGTCGTAGTAGTATGGGAGGAGAAGGACAAGAGATGGCCGGGGTACTGAGCGTTACTAAGAGATTCAGGTTCGAGGCTGCGCATCAGTTACCAAAGTACAAGGGTGCCTGTTCTAGATTACATGGTCACTCATATGTACTAGAAGTGACTGTGGGGCTCCGGAGCAAGGTTGATGCGATCGGAGAGGCGTTAGACACGCAAGGGATGGTTATGGACTTCGCAGACCTAAAGAGTGTCGTGAACAGAGCAATCATCAACCGTATAGACCATACCTTCCTAAACGAGTCTCTACCAATTGCCGATACGACCGCCGAAGCAATGCTATATTACTTTGCCGAGCGCTTACGTCGTAACATCGACAATGTCGTAGTGTACTTAAAGAGGCTGAAGCTTTACGAGACAGAAGACAACTACGCAGAATGGAACTGCAATGGAGTGGAACAGTGACTGATAGTGTAAACATAAGCGAGATATTCACTAGTATCCAAGGTGAAGGGCCCGGTACAGGACTGCCGACGACCTTCGTACGCTTTCAGGGGTGTAGCCGAGATGAACCTTGTACATACTGCGACACGCTCTATGCATTCAAGCCCGAAGACACGCTCTACGGCGGCAAGGTGTATGGAGTGGGCGATGTCGTAGCCGAGGTAGTAAACCTTTCCAGTCGCTGCGGGATAAAGCGGGTCTGCATTACGGGCGGAGAGCCGTTAGCTCAAGAGAATGCACTCAAACGTCTCGTCCTGTACCTTAACGGTGCAGGGTTTTTCATCGAAGTAGAGACGAACGGATTAGAACGAATCCCATTTGGTTTTAATCATAGTGTAGACTGCTGGCTCTGCGACTATAAGTTACCGAGTTCTGGGGCGGTCTTGCTTAGTGAGCGGTTACGGCAGTATGGACGCCTTCGGAAGCAAGATGCTCTCATGTGCATTGCAGGAACCAGCGAGGACTTAGATTGTGTCCTGCATATGATCAGAATCATTCAGCCGCGCTGCCAGATTTACATCAACCCTATCTGGGGGCAGATGGAGCTAAAGACGCTAGCCGAGTGGATCCTAAACAACCAGCATACTTTCCACGCACACGAAGCGAACGTTCGCTTAGGTATGCAGTTGCACAAGTATACGTGGGGATCTAACCAGAGGGGAGTGTAATGGAAGACAAAGTAGAATTATTTAGGCGGTTCCTCGAGGCCTGCGTTGGCTGCACTGACGGTGATGTACACCTAGAAGGCACGCCTGAGCGTGTAGTACGGATGTACGAGGAAGTTTTTAAGGGCCTTCAAGACCCCGAGTTCGAGTTCACGGTATTCCCAAATGACGAAGGCTACGACCAGATTGTAGCGTTATACAATGTCCCGTTCTACTCTTTTTGTGCACACCACCTAGTACCGTTTTGGGGCAAAGCAACCTTAGCATACTTGCCGCACAGGAAGATTGTGGGGCTTAGTAAACTCGCAAGGGCATTAGATTACTTTGCCGCAAGACCTCAGGTACAGGAACGTCTTACGCAGCAGTTGGGAGATTTCTTATGGGAGAAGCTAGAGCCTTTCGGAGTGTCCGTAATCCTGAAGGCCGAGCATGCATGCATAGCAGCTCGTGGCGTTAAGAAGCCTGGTTCAGTTGCAGTAACATCCTATATGAGAGGTGCCCTGCGCGACAACGCAATTGCACGACAAGAACTCCTAGCTTTGGTGGGTGATCATGACTGCTAAAGCCAAGCCATTTGCTCCGCCCACAAATAGTCCGGACTTGTGCTACTTAATAGGTGCACTGATGAGCGATGGGCATGCTACTTCTGGTAGCAGCCCACGCATCCAATTGTGCGTCAAAGAGCCAGACTTTGTATACGCGGTCTACGAAGCCTTTCTGAGGTGTGGCTTTCCTGCACACCCCCCAAGGTCGAAATCAATAACTGCAAAGGACATGCTATGCACTACCGTTAACCGTAAGCTAGCTGCGGTATGGATAGAGCCTATACTGTATGAGCCAGGAAATGCCCTGCCGCTTATAGAGCAGTTCCCGTACAGCTTCCTTGCAGGCTACTACGATGGGGACGGAAGTCTAGTTATTCCGGCAGGGTACCCTCGAGTTCTATTTAGTTTCGGGGTACGCTGGCGAGCGCTCATGATCGAAACATTGCTTAAACAGTTAGGTTTTATGCCACGGTGGTCAGAATACACACATCCGCTAGCATCGGAAGGGAAGTGCTACACCGTAGGACTGTACAAGGGAGCCGAAGTTAGGCGTTTCTTTCGCCTAACCCCAAGTGTAATACCGTACAAGCGACTATGTAGTGAATAGAAAGGAGAAAGCGTGCCGGAGCTAAATGAGCTCATTAAGGAGGTGATGGAGAACTCCGCAAAGTGGGGTTTTAATGTCACTCCGGATTACGACGGTATACTCATGGAAGCGTTGTGTTTGTGTGGCGAGGTAGGGGAGTTTGCAAACTGTATTAAGAAACTTCCACGTACACTATCACAGCGGAACGGGATAACTGAAGAGCAACTTATAGTGCAGGCTTGGGAGGAGATGATAGACATACTTATTTATTGGTGTAAGTTAGCTCACTTCCTGGGCATGGATGTAGATGCAGACTGGAAACGGAAGCAAGCGATTTTACAAGAACGTTGGGGAGGCAGCAAATGAACTTTGCAACAGAAGTGTTTAGACTTTGTCACAGGCGTCAGGCGAAGGGGTTCCTCAAGTACCACGGTGAGGGGCCGTCAAGGGATTTGAACAAAGACGCCCTGGAGGAGGTGGCTGACGCAATCAACATGATTGACATGCAGACGCTTAAGGTATCTTCCCTAGAGCCCCCAGAGGATAGTGAGAGGCTTTACAGGATGCTGAAGTGCTATGCAAGTGCCAAATTCCTCTTAGGGCAATGTGCAGCGCACCTGATAATCGCGAGGGATTTCGAGCGAAGGCTCCTCCCGGAGCTTCACACGGAACCGGAGGATATAGAACGTTTTGGTTGGGAGCCGAACCCTTGGGAAGGAGGCGCAGTTGGACCTATACCTGGTGATACCGACACCCCTGATAGAGAAGTACACGAGGGTCACAAAGCACCATTTAATCCTAGCCCATGAAGTAGCTCGAAATCCAGATTATGCTTACCATTACGCCACGCTAGTTGCCCGGGGCGAGCGAGTCATCTTAGATAATGGTGCGGCAGAATTTGGACGACCGTGTAGCATCCGAGAGCTGTTGCATGCTACGGCCCTTCTAGGCCCATCCGGTATCGTTAACCCTACGGAAGTCGTGGCCCCCGACGTCATTCGTGACATGGATGAAACTATACGCCTCACAACGACGTTCCTCGAGAATGCACCTACAGGCAACTATAGCATTATGGTTGTTGGCCAAGGAACCACTGAAGATGAGGTCTTCGAGTGTGTTAAGATTATCAGTGAGGTCGCAACATACCATAAGCTGATTATTGGACTACCGAAGCACATAACGGCCGACGATCCGCTAGCACGCATGAGAATTGCGTATCGGCTTCGGCACACAGGACATCCTGATCCAATCCATCTACTCGGCTTCGGATCGCAACCTTGGGTCGAACTCGAAGAAGCCAAGCGGTTAAGCTTCATCCGTAGCGTTGACACAAGTATGCCCTTTGCACTAGCACAGGTTAACGAGAAGCTCACTAAGGAGACCGCTCGAGATCCACTAGGTCTTGTGACCGATTTCTCAAGTTCACTGGATAACCAGCTCGTTGAGGATAACGTACTCACCGCCTTACGTTGGGTTGTACGGAAGCACCCGCTAGCTCGGTGTGAACAGTGTACTTTACGCCCACAAGATTTTGTGCCCTCAAGTTGGCCAAAAGACACAAGCAGAGTTTGGGCATTCGTGGGAGAGGCACCAGGAGCCGAAGAGGTTAAGGAAGGCATGCCATTTTCACCTCGTGGGTATGGACAACAACTAAACGCAGGTCGTATCTTGTGGCACTGTCTACACCAAGTAGAAACAACTCGGGAAAACACATTCGTAGCAAATGTCTGCTCGTGCAGACCTCCAGGAAATCGTAAACCAGAACCCCGAGAGATAGAAGCCTGTATCGACAAGCTAGTCAGTGAGCTGGTGCAGGTGAAACCGAAGCAAGTTACATTACTTGGCGCTGTACCCGTGCAAGCGCTATTACGTTCGCGTGCTCCTATAAAGGATGCGCGCCTACGAGATTATACACTCCCTGAGTTACCCGGAGTTCCGGTGTTTGTAACTTATCACCCAGCGGCACTATTACGTACAGGTAGTTATGCAGATGACTTCGCCTTGGATATTGAACGACAATACGACCGCCTAACTGGTACAGTTACAGATAACACCGTACAGATGCAGGCTACGGTGATCGAGTCAGATGAGGCCTTAGAGCAAGTGTGTCAGGAGATTGAAGCTGTCGGCGAAGTTGCAGTCGACACAGAGACATCGGGCCTCGAGCCTCTTACTGACATCTTCTTGTGCATACAGTTTTGTTGGGGGGACAAAGTCGCAGTCGTTGATGGGGAGTACTTGCACAGAGCTCCGCAAGCCTTGTACCGAATAAACGAGATGCTTGGTAGAGTTCGTCAAATCTATCACAACGCCAAGTTCGATGTAGAGTTCTTACGCGAGTACGGAGTGCTCAACGCACGCTGTGACGAAGATACGATGATGCTGAGTTACTCCCTAGATGAGCGCCAGGGTGTGCACTCACTGAAGCATCATGCGAAGCTTCATTGTGGCGCGCCTGATTATGATGCCGTGCTAGCAAAGTATCTGCCCCGAAAGGACGCCTCCTTTGAGGAGGTACCCAAGGAAGTCCTATTTAGATATGCTGCACTAGATGCATACTACACCCGGCGAGTGTACGACGTCCTATGGAACGAGATGGACGAAACCCTACGGAGGCTATACAGGAACATTTTGATACCAGCAAGTGAGGCGCTTATACCAGTCGAGCTTAACGGTATGCTTTATGATCCGGTATATGCACAAGAGCTCGCAGGGACCCTTAGGCAGAAGCTCGACAGCATTCAGCAGCAGATGGATGCCATCACAAAGACGCCGCTAAATGCAAACTCGCCGAAGCAAGTGCTAGAGTACCTTGTTTCGCGGGGACTGCCCCTTAGAGATTCGGTTGACAAGGACCACCTAGAACCCTTCCTCGACAGTCACCCAGTAGTTCGCCTTGTGCTTGATTACCGCGATGTATCAAAGTCATTATCAACATACGTTGAGGGCTGGGCGAAGGTACGTTGGGAGGATGGTAGAGTCCACTCTAGTTTCCTGCTCCATGGTACTCCAACGGGGCGCCTATCGTCGCGGAAGCCCAACCAACAAAACATGGAACGGGACCCGGTGATACGCAATATCATTGTTGCTCCGCCAGGCTGGGTACTTGTTCAGTTCGATGCAAAACAGCACGAACTGCGCATAATGGGGTATTTATCGAAGGATCGCTGGCTAACACAAGTATTCAAAGACGGCCGTGATGTTCATGGTGAAGTTTCAACGGAGCTCTTCGGCCCGGATTGGACGAAGGAGGACCGGGTCGTTGCTAAGATGGTCGTGTTCGGACTGGGTTACGGACAAGAGGACTATGGCCTAGCACGTCATTTAGGTATTCCAGTGGCTCAGGCAGCCGCATACCGGCGTAGGTTCCTCGACCAGATACCCGACTACTTAGCGTGGGTAGCCGACATCCATAAGTTTGTACTAGGTGGAGGAGTCCTTGAAACACAATTTGGTCGTCGGCGTCGATTTGGGCTGATAACCGACAACGTCGTACATCACGTGTTAAAGCAAGCACAAAACTTCCCAGTGCAAAGTACCGCCCATGACCTGATTTTGCTATCCTTAATTGAAGTTGTTCTTGGTGGACACGTGGACTTAGACGTTTGTCGCCCTATCAACGAAATCCACGACGCACTACTATTTGAAGTCCCCGAAGATGCCCTCGAGGTTCAAATACCGTTACTGAAACAGGTAATAGAAAGTAAATTAAACAGCGTGCTCGATCCGCCCGCGGAATTTCCGTTCCTCGTCGAAGTATCAGTCGGCAAACGCTGGGGGGAGCTAGGCGGGTATGAAGGACACTAAACGCTGTACTAGGTGTGGCGCAGAGAAGCCGCTAGCGGAGTTTTATAAACATTCTCAAACTAAAGACGGCCGTAATTCTTGGTGCAAGGCTTGTCAGATAGCCAGCAGCAAGCAATCTCAGGGGGAGCATCGCGAGGAGTGCCAGGAACGTGCAAGGCGATATTACGAGGAGCATCGCAAGGATTGTATAGCTCACGAACGTCAATA
>Ga0315296_10004586_pt1 | contig 11271 bp, 10 predicted proteins | sample YL17G14_18_MG_FD_203921 | JGI IMG/M metagenome (GOLD analysis project Ga0315296, IMG submission 203921) | Sediment microbial communities from Yellowstone Lake, YNP, Wyoming, USA - YL17G14_18 | ecosystem: Environmental > Aquatic > Freshwater > Lake > Sediment | place: USA: Wyoming | collected...
AACTTTTTAGAATTAAAAAAAGATTTGGAGAAGAAATACTCTTTTCGTTCGAGGACCGACACAGAGGTCTTAATTTATCTTTACAAAGAATATGGTAAAAATATGGTTCATAAATTAAGGGGAATGTTTGCTTTTGCTATCTGGGATGAAAATAAAAAAGAACTCTGGCTGGTAAGGGATAGAATTGGTATAAAACCGCTATATTATACTTTTGTGGATGGAAAATTTATCTTTGCTTCAGAAATAAAAGCGATCCTGAAAGATCCTTCTGTAAAAAGAGAAGTTAACGAAGAAGGTTTTTACCATTATTTGTCTTTTCTCACTACGCCACCTCCCCAGACACTTTTCCAGGGAATATACAAAATTCCTGCTGGGCATATGGTAACTTTAAATAAAAATGGGAATCATAAACTGGAACAATACTGGGATGTATTTGACAACGTAATACCTTTATATAATAAAAGTGAAAAATTCTATACCGAGAGGTTGCTAGAATTATTTAGAGAATCTGTTAAGTTACGAATGATCAGCGATGTCCCTATAGGGGTATTTTTATCCGGTGGGATAGATTCTTCAACTAATACTGCTTTATTTTCGGAATTTACCAACGATGTCAAAACTTTCTCTATTGGTTTTAAAGGACAAGAAAAATATAATGAATTTCAGTATGCAAAAAAAGTGGCTGATATCTTCAAGACTAAACATCATGAAGTCATTATTGATGTAGAAGATTTAATTAACTTTATGGAACAATTAGTTTATTACCAGGATGAACCAATAGCCGACCCTGTCTGCGTCCCGGTATATTTTGTCTCCAAATTGGCCAAAGATAATGGAGTTACTGTTTGTCAGGTTGGTGAAGGGGCAGATGAGTTGTTCTGCGGCTATCCTATCTGGGGAATTATGCTAAAACTGAACCAACTTTCCCGATATTGGAGGGCTATTCCATCACCAATGAGAATGCTGGGTTTGGAGGCGCTAAAATTGGTGGGAAAAGGCAAAAGTACATATTATGAACTCCTCCGTCGGGCTCACAATAAAGAATCTGTTTTCTGGGGAGGAGCGGACGCATTTAATAAACAGCAGAAAAAATCATTTCTTTCTCCGAGGTTGAGAAACAAATTCAAAAATAATAATTCTTATGATGTTGTTGAAAAATATTATAAAAGATTTCTTGCTGAAAGTCCGCTGCGCGATTATCTCAACTTTATGACCTACCTTGATATAAGTTTTCGTCTTCCTGAACTTCTTTTAATGCGCGTGGATAAAATGGCAATGGCAGTCTCCCTGGAAGCAAGGGTCCCCTTCCTTGACCATAAACTTGTTGAGTTTGCTATGTCAATTCCTCAGTCAGTAAAGGTGAAAAATGGAGAATTAAAACATATTATGAAGAAAGCTGTTGAGCAGATAATCCCCCACGAAATAATTTATCGTAAAAAACAAGGTTTTGGAGTTCCCGTTAAGGAATGGTTTTTTCAGGAACTTGGAAATTTCACAAAAGAGAAATTAGTTAAATTCTCTAATCATACAGATTTTTTCGATAAATCAGTAATTAAAAAAATGCTCATACAAGCGAGGGGTGACCAATTATGGTTCTTGTTGAACTTCGTTGTGTGGTATGTGAAATGGATTGAAAAAATATGAGATTTGTAGAAAGTGTTGCCATTACATTTACAAGCAGGGCAATAATCATCCTCATAGGCATTGCCTCAAGTATAATTACCGCTCGCTGGTTGGGACCTGCGGGAAAAGGGACTTTGGCTGTACTCTGGGTAATAGTCGGCTTAGGCGTCGAATTTGGTAACTTTGGCTTTCATGCCTCAAATGTATATTTTACCGCAAGAGATAAGAAATCAGTTTCTAACGTTGCTAGTAACTCTCTCTGCTTTGGACTCATAGCAGGAATAATAATCTCTTCAGGATTAGTTGGTTTATATTTAATAAAAAGTAGTTTGTTTGGTAACATTCCTTTCCTTCTCTTCTTGGTTACAATTATTTTGATTCCTTTTAAACTTATACTTTATTTCTTTCAGCATCTTTTCTTGGGATTGCAAAAAATCTTAATCTACAATTCATTTGAATTAATAGAAAGGATTCTTTTGTTGGTGATTCTGGTAACGGTTTTAATTTTTTTGAAACAACACCTTTTTCCATTAATGTTGTGTATCGTTATAATAATGGGAATTTTGACTATGTTTTTTGTAATCTACTCGAAGAAAACGATTAACTTTAACTTTCGTTTCGATGTCAAATTTTTTAAAAAAATGTTTAGATACGGATTTAAAGCATACCTATCATCTTTTTTCGCCTTTCTCGTGATTCGCTCAGATATGCTATTAGTAAATTATTTTAAGGGTGCAAGTGCTTCAGGAATTTATTCAGTTGCAGCTAATTTTGCGGAGTTACTTTATTTACTGCCGGTTATAATTGGAACAATGCTCTTTTCAAAAGTTGCCTCAAGCATCGCTGACGATGGCACATTTACACAAAAAATATCGAGATACACAGTTCTTTTAATGGTTATTATTTGTATTCTTGTGGCGCTAGTATGTAAACCACTGATTTTATTGATGTACGGCTGGCAATTTACTTTTTCAGCACCACCTCTCCTCTGGCTCCTACCGGGGATATTTTTCTTGTCTTTGACAACGATATACAATAATGACTTAGCAGGGCGAGGTTATCCCCCAATCATAATTTACGGCACCGGAACAGGTTTTATTTTGAACTTTGGTCTAAATTTGTTATTTATTCCTCGATACGGGGTAACTGGAGCAGCAATTACTTCCAGTATTTCTTATTTTGTGATGTTTATAATAGTTTTGAGATATTCAATAAAATTTACACATTCTACAATAAAAGAATTCTTGGTTCCTGATCGGAAAGAGATAAACGTATTGCTTAAAAGGAGCATGAAATGGTTGAAGATAAAAATAAGTTAGTTTTTCAGGCTTATGAAAAGAGAGCAGCACAGCTTATAGATAAAGGCTACCGAAATGAAGTATGGTATATCGGGAACAAATTACTTTCCGACTGGACATTACTTTCTCGCCTTGATCTTACAGACAAGAGGGTTTTGAACGTAGGATGTTCTGAACCTATAGATGAAATGTTTTGGGCGAGAAAAGTAAAAGAATGGGTTGCCATTGATTTTAGTTCAAAGAGTATAGAAGTTGCAGAGGAAATTTTAAGAAAAGAGATGTCAAAGGACTTGAGAAAAAAAGTTAAATTTTTGGTGGCAGATGCTTTAAATTTGCCATTTTCCGATGAGAATTTTGATGTTGTTGTTTCATTTTCGACAATAGAGCATATCCCTTCAAAAGACGGTAGAGAAAAAGCCGTCAGGGAAAAATGGCGCGCGTGACAAAAAAAGGTGGTTATCTGGCGGTAACCGTACCGAACTTGTTAAATTTATATGTTTACTTGAATCACCAAAAACTTATGAAATCAGGCAAAAGCGATTTTGGCTACGAATATTTTTACACTCCATGGGAATTAAGAAAACTTTTTAAAAAATGCGGTCTGAAACCGCTGTATTTCACTTCCGAACTGCGTCTCGTCGGCGGCTATCACCCGCTAATAGAATTTAACTGACTGACGCGTATTTTCGGACAGTGGATGGGGTATCTCAGCAAAAAGGTGTAATGAAAAAGCGCATTTGCCTTATTAATACGCTTTGGGGTTCTAAAAAAGCTATCAGTTTTGCACCATCGCTTGGTTTGGGTTATATTGCCGCTGTGCTGGAGTGGGAAGGATTTCAGGTCAAGATTATAGATAGAATTGCTTTATATTTTTGTGGGAAAAATATAGATTTAGAAGGAGTAGATAAGGCTACAATTAAAGAGATTTTAAATTTTAGACCGCAGTATATAGGGATAACTGCAACTACTATTCAATGTTTTGATATGTTTCACATAATCCCTAAAATAAGGGAAACGCATGGACTTGTAGATTGCATCATAATTGCGGGAGGGTTTCATCCCAGCATAGAACCCGAGTTAACTTTAAAAATGTGTCCTGAAATTGACATTGTATGTAGAGGTGAAGGTGAACTGAAATTACTTGATATTGTTTCGGAGAAAAAACTAGAAGATATACCCGGTATAACTTTTAAGCAAAATGGAAAGTTTTATTCAACGCCGGAAGTCGAAGCAATTAAAGATATTGATGAGGTGCCTTGGCCCGCCCGCCACCTTATAGATATGCGATTTTATTTAAACCCTAAAAGAAACATTGTTTCCGGATTACCTTTAAAAACAGCGACGCAGTTGACATCAAGAGGGTGCCCATATAACTGTAAGTTTTGTGCAAGTAAACACATACAAAAAAGGGTGCGTTTACATTCTTGGGAGTATGTATTAAAAGAATACGAATTTTTATGTGAGGAGTACAGGCCGGAATTAATAACTTTTATGGATGATATGTTTTTAGCTAGCAAGGATAGAGTAAAAAAAATCTGTTGGTATATGATAGAGAAGAAAATGGATAGACGTGTAAAGTGGAGTTGTAGTGTGCGTACGGATGTGGTTGATGAGGAAATTTTGAGACTAATGAAAAGAGCAGGGTGTGTTTATGTAATTTATGGATTAGAGTCGGGTTCTCAGAAAATGCTTGATTATATGAATAAACAAACGACTGTTGAACAGAATATAAATGCAGTACATGCAGCCAATAGGGCTGGAATTCTGATTAACTCCGCTTTTATTGTTAATCTCCCCGGAGAAACAGAACAAGATTTTCAAGCCACCCTCAAGTTTATTAAGAACAACAAAATATATATGCCCAACTTGAATAATCTGATGGTATTACCCGGAAGCAAATATTACGATGAAATTTTTAGAGACAAGATTTTCAATCCGACGAAATTGTTAGAATTGTGGCAAAATATAGCAAAATTGCCAGAATCCATAGATGATATTAGAAAATTGCCAATTTACTCCAGTATACCCAGAGAGAAATTTTTGCAGTTATGGGAAAACGGTTGGGAAATAGTGAGTTATAAGGCAAATATAAACTATGCTTTGGTAAATTGGTATAGAACGCCACTTGAATCACTTAAGAGATTGCTTGCCGCGGTGTTGCCACCAATATTGGGCGGTAAAAAAACAAAAATATGGCAATTCATAAAAAAAATGTATTTTGAAATAGAAAAAATTTGTGCTCTTCAAAAATGAAACAAGGCGATTTTTACATTCTTGAGAAGGATTCAATATTTTCTATTCCCAGATGCAACGGAATAATCGCGGGGGAAATAAAAGCAGACCGTCGCTTTTTTTGAATTCAGAAAAGTCAGATTTGATGAAGCAGTTGGATAAGGAGACCGGGCATGTTGTTTACCAGATAATATGAGGGCATTAAACGGTAATTTATAAGAGTATGAAAAAAACAAGAAAGTTTTTCGCAAATTATGCGTGTTTTTTTCCTGTTGTAAGGGTAATTCCAATTGAATATTATCCTGGACTTTCCTGGATTCGTCGTATTGAATGTCATCTTGCAAGATTTATGGGTGGAAAACTGTTAAGTTGGGCAGATCCGGAAGGTGGAAGCAATCCAATTTGGAGCAGATGCATCTTGGGAATCGGCAAAAAATGAATAAAGCGAAGGAAGCTGCTAAACAAATTTGGGGAGCATCTCCGGCTGGTATCAGATATGGCAAAGGTTATGAGCCAGGGACAAAAGAGTTTTTTGAAAATGTCCTTGCAAAACGCTCAACTTACGAGCTACCCTGGCTTTTTGACCTTATTCCTTTTTCAAGTTTTCAAGGGAAAAAAGTTTTAGAGATCGGTTGTGGTGTTGGAACAGACCTGGCTAGCTTTGCTAAAGCAGGAGCGATTGTCACAGGGGCCGATCTGACTCTTCGCAGTGTGGATTTATCAGCTAAACAGTTTGAACTATACGGGCTTAAAGGGGAATTCTTAGTTGCGGATGCTGAGAATTTACCCTTTTCCAATGAGACATTTGATATCATATTATTCTTTCGGAGTACTTCATCATACACCGAATATACAAAAAGCTATTTACGAGATTCATCGGGTAGTGAAACCAGGAGGAGAGGTCATCATTATGCTTTATAACAAAAATTCTGTTTTTTTCTGGTGGGATATCGTATTTATTGAGGGTATTATCCTTATGAATTTTTTTCGGGAATCTGTCAGGGATAGACTTAGTCGGATTGAATATACTACCTCTGGTGCAAAACCATTGGTTAGAATTTATACAAAAAAACAGGTGAAAAGACTCTTTAATAAATTTAGAAAGATTAATATTCAAGTTTTCCAATTGAAAAAAGGTGATATTTTGATACCAATTATTGGGAATTATACTAAAAGATTTATCCCGGATAAACTGGTCTATTTGATGTCCCGTCTCTGGGGATGGAACCTTTTTATTCGAGCAATTAAATGAAATAGGGACATTATTTTTAGGGGGCATAAATGGGTGAAGATAAAGAGAAGTTAGTTTTTCAGACTTATGAAAAGAGAGCAGAACAGCTCATAGATAAAGGCTATCGAAATGAAGTATGGTATATCGGGAACAAATTACTTTCCGACTGGACATTACTTTCTCGCCTTGATCTTACAGACAAGAGGGTTTTGAACGTAGGATGTTCTGAACCTATAGATGAAATGTTCTGGATAAGAAAAGTTAAGGAATGGGTGGCGGTTGATTATAGTCCTAAAAGTATCGAAGTGGCTAAAAAGATAGTTAAAAATGAATTGTCGGAAAAATTAGTAAGAAAGATAAGATTTCAAATTGCCGATGCTACAAATTTACCTTTTAAAAATGAGAGTTTCGATATTGTAATGGCCTTCTCTACGATTGAACATATCCCTGATGAAAAGGATAGAGAAAAAGCCATAAAGGAAATGGTTAGGGTTACAAAGAAAGGTGGATATTTGGTTATTACCGTCCCTAATAAACTAAATTACTTTTGCTATCGAGAACACAGAAAGCTGATAAACTCTGGTAAAAGCGATTTCGGTTATGAATATTTTTACACACCCTGGGAATTGAGGAGAAGGTTAACTAAGAATGGGCTACATGTATTATATTTTGGCTCGGAACTTAGATTGGTGGGATATCCTCCCTCGGTGTTTGGAACACTGAACAGATTGATATGTTATTTTGGGAGCAGAATAGGCTATGTTGCTCAAAGATAGTAAAAAGATTACTTAAAGTATCAATAAAAAACAAGTCATTAATAGCCAAGGTTATGATAGAAAATGACTTGAGCGTGAATAAGATTGATATAATAAGTAGTTAAGGGTCTATTTTGGGAGAATGGCTAAAATAATTATAATAACAGATTTGAAACTGAATATCCAGGAAGAAAATTACACTGTTTTAGCTGCGGATGAAGTGAAAAAGAAACCAAAGAAAATTTTTCGTTTGAGGAGAAATTTTTTTGGTGAAATTAGGTTTTATACATATGACTTGTCTCTCCTTCGTTACGGAGAAATATGGAAATTTGCCCTCCTTTTCTTAAGAGGAGAAAAGAGATACTTATCTGACCAAAAGGGGAATCGAAAGGAAATCAACTGGTTACTGTTTTTGACAGAAGATTTGCCAAAACTTGTGAGAGAGCTTTTTGTTTCCTTATGTGTCCTAGTAAACACTAAATACAAAGTGGTGAAGATTGCAAAAATAATAGAAGAGGGAAAAGAAAAGTCTTGTCGCTTTAGAATCCATAAGGTAGCGTATCTACGAACTCATCATTGGTTTGGGTTACGATGCGGGGGTTCGGTTTCGCATATTTATGGGGTGGGAAAAGGGCTTATTGATTCAGGAAAGAAATTGTTTTTTATTTCTACGGACAAATTAGCCTTGATTGATAAGTTGGCATGTCCGGTTTACGTCGTGAAACCATTCAGGAGGATAAGGAATTTAAGGGAAGTACCGGAGATGTCATATAATCGGGAACTTTTTGATGAAGCGTGTGAGATTCTTGATAGGGAGAAACCGAATTTGATCTATCAGAGGTATAGCCGCAATAATTATGTTGGAGTTATGCTTTCTTTAAAATATAAAATACCGTTAATCATTGAGTATAATGGGTCGGAAATATGGATGGCAAGAAACTGGGGGAGAAAATTAATATTTGAGAGAATTGCGGAAAAGATAGAAATCTTGAATTTGAAGACGGCGGATTTGATTGTGGTGGTTTCAAAGGTAATGAAAGAGGAACTGCTGAGCCGGGGAATAGGGGAAGAAAAGATTTTGGTTAATCCGAATGGTTTTGATCCGGAGATGTATAGTGGTGAAATCAGGGGTGAAGAAATTAGAGAAAGATACGGTTTTGGAGATAAAATTGTCGTTGGTTTTATCGGGACTTTTGGGCCGTGGCATGGGGCTGAGGTGCTGGCTAAGGCAGTCAAGCCTGTGATTCAAAAGAATCCAAACATTCACTTTCTATTTATTGGAGATGGTGTAAGGATGCCTGTAGTAAAGGAAATCATAAAAAGAGACGGTGTAGAGGACTTCGTTATACTTGCCGGACTAGTTCCTCAGGAAGAAGCACCTGGATATCTTGCTGCGTGTGATGTTCTTGTGTCACCCCATGTCCCTAACCCAGACGGTTCAAGGTTTTTTGGTTCTCCTACAAAACTTTTTGAATATATGGGGATGGGTAAAGGCATTGTGGCAAGTGATTTAGAACAGATTGGTGAAGTATTGGAACATAAGAAGACAGCATGGCTCGTTAAGCCAGGAGATGTCCAGGAATTAGCTGAAGGAATACTTAGGCTTGCAGAAGATTTAAATTTAAGGAACCAGTTAGGTAGAAATGCACGGGAAGAAGCACTAAAGAAATACACCTGGGATAAACATGTGGAAAGAATTTTGAGAAAGTTAGAAGAATTGCCAGGTCGATAATGAATAAAAAGTTGTTTTACGGTGGTTTGGCTGTTGTTTTGGCAGGGGGTTTTCTCTATTGGAAAACTCTTGCTCCCACATATCTCTGGAGTGATTCGGCAAAATTGGCGATATATGTTCATCAGAAATTTTTTGGATTCGGCTGGGGAGTCCATGGTTTACATAATCTTATTGGCCTTCTTTTTTCTAAGCTTCCATTCGAACTTGCTTACACTCAGAATCTAATGTCGGCTTTCTTTGCTGTTCTGGGACTACTTTTTATTTATTTTGTGGTTCTAGATTTTGCGAAAGATATTTTGCCCGCCCTGGTGGCTGTCTTTGCCCTGGCGGTCTCTCAGAACTACTGGCACTATGCGGTTATTAATGAAAGTTACACTGTTGACATATTCTTTAGAGCATTGTGTTTCTGGCTGATTCTCCAGTTTAGGAAAAAAGGGAATTTTTCACTACTTTTTCTGTTCTTTTTCTTCTGGTCTCTTTCCCTTGGGAATCATAATTCACACCTCCTCTGGTTACCGGGTTATCTTTTTCTAATCTGGCATAAGGATAATTGGAGGTATCTCCAGCCCCGCTACTTACTTCTTTGTCTCTTAGCCATATTATTAGGATTCCTGCCGCTTTCTATTGCAGTAAAAGTTTTCAATAATTTGAGTTGGCTCGAAGTGATAAAGAACTTTTCAAATACCCATTATATTTCATTTTCTTCTTACGTGAACTGGAAGAGGTTGCCGTTCGAACTTTTTCGTTATCCTTTTTATCTTGCTTATCAGTTTCCTTTTCTGGGATTTTTTGTTGGTATATTGGGTGGCTATTTACAGAAGAAGAGAGAGCCTCGGAATTTTTATGGATTGTTGATTCTCTTCATTTTTACTCTCATTCCTGCTTCTGGCTACTATTTGAAGGCAAGACAGTTCGCCCTCCTACTTCCCACCTATCTCATCTTCTCCTTGTGGGTAGGTGTAGGGATTGAATATCTTATCGAGCGGCTGCCAGTTTTTCGTCTAAGAAATTTGGTTATTCTCTCGATTTTTGTCTTCCCCACGATAGGTCTTTATGCAGTTATGCCGGGATTATGCAAGTCGCTGGGGGTTGAATTAAGCTTTGCGCGGGCTTTACCTTATCGTGATAATTTGAGGTACTACCTCTGGCCTCCCAAAAATAAGGAATATGGAGCAAGAAATTATGTAGAAGATGCCTTTCAGGAAGCAGAACCGAATTCGGTAATAATTGCCGATTTTAATCCCGGAATGGCACTTCTCTATGCTCAGAGAGTTATGGGAAAAAGGCCGGATATAGTGATTAAGGAAGAAATCGTTGACCATATACTTTATGGTGAAAAGGAACCGATTACCGCTTTAAGGCGGGTAATCGATGGTTACTTGAATGAACGTTCAGTATATCTTGCTGATACTTATGAACCGTACTATTTTACGGCTGAACTGAAAAAGTACTATCAGATTGTTCCTGGTAAGGCAGTGGCAAGGGTGGTAAAGAAGTAATAAATTTCGAAAGGTCAAATCTGTGTCAGCAATGGCTTTTGAGGGAGAATGAAAGGGATGAAGATAAGGCATTACCTTTATCGCATAAGGAGTTTGCCACCGAGAAAGGTGGCAAGCATCGTCCTGGATAGGTTCTGTGATAGAATGATTGGATGGTGGGATAGATTCTGGACGAAGGTAAAGAGGAGCGTGATTGCTTCGTCACTCGCTTCACTCTTTTCTCGCAATGACACCCCTGCAGAACTCTTCACTCAGGTGCTAAGGTCCCGTGTTACAGCCTGGGGGACAAGCCCGGACATTACAGTAGAGAAGATAGCCAATTATTTCAGAAAAAGGGAGGAGCCGAGATGTTTCATCGATTTTGTAAACAAAGAAGGAATTGTAGCGGCATTGAAAAGAGATTATGCAGAACTGGTTGGAAATCTGATTTCGGAAGCTGATAGAATTTGTGATGGGATTTTCAATGTTATGGGCAGTGGAGATAAAAAATTGGAGCCGATGGATTGGCATCTGGATTTTAAATCGGGCCATAGGTGGGACCCAAAAACTTATTATAAAGATATTAAATATCCGGTTAAATCCTGGGAAGGAGCAGACATTAAAATTCCCTGGGAGATTTCTCGCTTCAATTATCTTAGTCAACTGGGCGAAGCCTATTGGCTTACAGATGATGAGAAATATGCTGGGAAGTTCATTTCTTTAATTTCTGACTGGATAGATAAGAATCCCGTGAAGCAGGGGCTGAATTGGAACTCAACTATTGAAGCTGGAATCCGAGTGGCGAATTGGATAGTAGGGTGGTATTTCTTTAAACATTCAGAAGCAATAACTCCTGAATTTATGGCAAAATTCATAAACAGCCTCGTGGTCCATGGTAGGTTCATAAAATCTAATCTGGAGT
>Ga0315296_10004587_pt1 | contig 11270 bp, 7 predicted proteins | sample YL17G14_18_MG_FD_203921 | JGI IMG/M metagenome (GOLD analysis project Ga0315296, IMG submission 203921) | Sediment microbial communities from Yellowstone Lake, YNP, Wyoming, USA - YL17G14_18 | ecosystem: Environmental > Aquatic > Freshwater > Lake > Sediment | place: USA: Wyoming | collected...
CGGCAGCGGCGGCGGCGCTTCGGGCACAATAATCGTAGGTGCCCGCAGAACCTCTACCTTCGCCGCCTCTTGGCGACTTAAAGGCGGCTCAATCATATTATCGTTTATGATAAACTCGTCCGGCAGGTCTATTTTTGGGTATTCTATCCCAAATAATTTTGGCAAATTGCGGGGATCAGTGATTCGGCCGGTCAAAACCGAAGCGACTGCTGTCTCGGGACTGACCAGATAGACCCGGTCGCCCGCTGTACTGCTTCTGCCGGGAAAATTCCTGTTAAATGTACGCAGACTAACTACTTCATCCGCTGGTGATAAGCCTAGACCAATACACGGCCCACAGCCGGATTCAAGAATCCTGGCACCGGCTGAAATCATATCCGCCAGCGCCCCGTTTTCAGCCAGCATATTCAAGACTTCTCTACTGCCTGGCGCAATTGCAAATTCAACCATATTATTTATCCGCCTGCCTTTAAGCACCTTTGCCACCATCATTAAGTCGGCAAAGCTGGAATTTGTGCAGCTACCTATTATCACCTGGCCTGTTTGAAGGCCGGCAATCTCCCTGATGGTTTTGACATTATCCGGCGAAGATGGACAGGCAGCCATCGGCTCGATCTTCGATAGATTTATTTCGATGATACGGTCGTACTCGGCATCCGCATCGGCTGCCAAGGGCTGATAATCCGTTTCTCGTTTTTGGGCAGCGAGGAATCTTTTGGTCTTTTCATCACTGCTGAAGATACTGGTTGTTACGCCCAATTCCGCTCCCATATTGGTTATGGTGGCCCGCTGGGGAACAGACAGCGTCGAAACACCTTGCCCGAAATATTCGACCGCCCAGCTTACATTGCCCTTTGTAGTCAGGATGCCCAGCAGGTTGAGAATAACGTCTTTAGCAGCCACCCAATCATTCAAGCATCCTTTAAGTTTGACTCCTAAGACTTTCGGACAGGTAAGATAGAATGGCCCGCCGGCCATAGCCACTGCCACATCCAGGCCGCCGGCCCCGATTCCCAGCATGCCGATTCCGCCAGCCGTTGGGGTATGCGAATCGCTGCCCAACAGAGTCGCCCCAGGTTTGCCAAATCGCTCTAAATGGACCTGGTGACAGATGCCGTTGCCCGCCCGCGAATGATAAACTCCGCACTTTGCCGCTATCGTTTGCAGATACAAATGGTCGTTATGATTCTCCGGCCCAAACCCAGCTATGTTGTGGTCAATATAGCTGACCGACAAATCGGTCTTAACTCTGCCCGCCCCCATCGATTCGTAAAGCAAAAATGCTGTTGTTCCGGTGGCATCCTGGGTTAGCGTCTGGTCAATCCGAATACCAATGGGCTGGCCGGCGGCGAGTCTGCCATCGACCAGATGCTTGGCAAGTATTTTATATACAAGTGTTTGCCCCAATTTTATCTCCTTAAAAATCGAAAAACCAATGGTAACATAAACGACCCGCTAAGACAAATCCGATTTATGGACATATTCTGGCTTATTAAGGCCTGTTCGTGAATTGAAGATAAAAAAGCGGCCTTATGCTTAATAACATAAGGCCGCCTCTCGAGCCGAATGCAAAATTATCTCGGTCGTGGTCGTGGTTCCGTGTCCCCACTCCATTTGCCATCATGTACCAGAAGTGAATCCTTCCTATGACCTGGTTGACTGGTAAAAGCAATAGGTGGCTCACCTAACTCTGGACGGCCAAGACCAGTCGGAGGCTGAAGTGTATAAATGTTGTCATCCTCAATGCCACAATAAGCGTATTTTTCAAAGTCTACGTGGCTATCCATAAACAATATATTCTGTCCATCTTCCTGGTGAGTAAAGGCGTTTCCATATTTTGCCTGCTCCGTTGTGCCATTCCACGGCTGGATGTTTGGCTTGAAGCGCCCCCATTCTTTGGCCTCCGCAGCAGCAGAACCAATCCAGGGATTGGGGTCGCCTGCTACCGCCATACCCGGCTCACTCGATGTAGTCAGGGCATACAGGCCATAGGGGTGATGATAGGAGTAGCTGCAATGCTTTCTCGGCTCAGGGCCAAAATCCCAGGCATTGATAAGCTCCTCGATAGAAGGATCATGATTGGGGTAATCAGAAAGTTTAAACTCTGTGGTGCCGGAATCCCCCTTGCAAACAAACGACTTGGGCGTAACCTCGGCGTACTTTACCAAAAGGTAGAAACTGGAGCTAACAGTTGCTTTGCCGCCGCTGCCGTCTGCCGATAGGCTGTAAGCCCCAAATCGGTCAATGGCATCCCACCTAACGGGGCCACCCCAAGGGGTGTTTCTACCGCCGGCACGAGGAAACTCATCCTGATAATCGTTGGCGTAGATCAGCATGGCCTTGCCGATCCCGGAAAGATTTGTGCCGCAGGTCAGTCGGAAGGCAATCTGCCTGACCCTGGCCAGGGCGGGCATCAAAATGCCCATCAACATCGCTATGATCGCGATCACGACCAATAGCTCAACCAATGTAAAACCTTTCCTTTCCATTTTTCTGTCCTTTCAACTTTTTCGAGACTCGCGAGCCTGGCCGTTTCTAAGCACACCTGGTCATATTCTTGATATATGAATGCCATTAACTTGTGGGGCCCCATTTCTTCGCTTTGCCCGATGCAAAAAGTGCATTCGGCACTTTACAACAATTGGCAAAATGGAAGCCCTTGCCGCATAACAACGTAAAGACCGAAGAACTTTTTCTCGCGAATCTCCTTGTTTTTCAATTTTTGCTTAAAAACGGCCAGTCCGAATTCGCAAAATTGATTTTTGCCGATAAGGTTCGCGCAACAAGTTTTGTCCAAGTTTAAGGCTGCTTTAGGCCAAGCACTACGGACAGACTAACAGCAGCTTTTTCAGGCAGGTTTAGTTTATGAAGCGGGTTAAGTGAAAATATGATGACGCCTTAGGTATAATAAACCTGCTAAACCTACCTATATTCAATATCAGCGGAAAATCTCTCTATTTAGAAATACGTATAGCCCCAATTTTTGTTCAGGTAGGTTTTAAAGAATGAATTTTTTCTAAAGTAGGGCTGGAAAACAGAACAAATTTCTATTATAATGGTTTTCGGTTGAACAATAATCAATAATAAATAATCAATTAAAAGAGTGGGTTGGGCGGTCGCCCCCGCACCTACTCTACGATTTTGGCTGTTCTTTTGGTGGCACGGCCATCTTGGCCGTGTTTTCACGGGCTGGAAGCCCGTGCCGCATGAGCTGACATTGTAGAGTAGGTGCGGGGGAGGAAAGTCCGAGCAGGATAGGGCAACGGTGATGGCTAACGGCCACCGCCCCGCACCTATTGTCTATGATCTGTGTTTTGGACCATAGGCCGGTGTGCAGAAAATTCAGATGGACAATTTAAGACAGCACAGGTTATTGACAATAGGTGCGGGGCAGGGAAAGTGCCACAGAAACTACACAGCCCCGTGAGATAATGCGTCGGGGTTGGTAGAAAGGCCTTCGACTCGTTATCTCACGGGGCAATGGTGAAATGGTGCGGTAAGAGCGCACCGCAGCGTCGGTGACGACGCTGGCAGGGTAAACCCCACCGCCTGCAAGACCAAGCAAGCTGGTTAACCCGGCCCGGGTATCAATCCAGCGGGTAGGTCGCTTGAGCCTGTCGGTAACGGCAGGCCCAGATAAATGGCCGCCGCCCCGCACCTACTTTGAGGAACGATTGTCAAATGATATGTAAAGCACCGTTTATAAACAGACTTGCAATTACTGAACGACTATCGGCTCTCAAAGTAGATGCGGGGTACAGAACTCGGCTTATAGACCCACTCTTTTGAATTGATTAATGATTATTGATAAATGATTATTTCTAATATCTATTACAACAGTCAATCCTGAACATCAAATTTATGAACAAATACGCCTAATCTGATTTTAACCGTAACGATGCTATCCTCGACCGTCATGCCGATTCTGCCTTTGTCGAAACTAATGTGATTGAACTGGACACCACTTTTGTCACTTAGGTTCTTTGCCAGCACGGGTGATTTGTCCAATTCAAGCAAAACCGCCTTGAATACCTGATTCATAAGCATACCAGAGACAACAAGCGTTTGATTGTCCTGGCTGAGCTCATCAACATCCTTACTGAGGTTCTCAGCAATCTGCTTTAGTATTGCGATTTGCCTTGCCTGTTCCGTTACGTAGGGCTTACCAAGCACATCTATTTGCAATACCATTTGGCTGTCAAAAATTAGGCCCGGCTTAGGCAGAATCTGAAGATGCCTAAGGTCGGTCGGCTTAAGCAAGGCACTTTCATCCACTAAATAAAAATACTTTCGCTGTGCGGTCGTATTACCTTCATCGAAGCTAACCATAGTAAACCAGCTCTTGTAACCATCTTTGCTCTGTCCGACCGAGGCAATAGCAGTATCGCTTTGACTAAGTAGATGCTTTCCTGTAAAGCGGGGTCCCAACTCATATCCCGGTGCTTGAATTATACGCAGCACATCAGGACTGCTGCTGGTCTTTAGCCTTGTCCGGTGGTAGCTGACGGAGAGCTTCTCATAGGAAAGCTCTTCCGGCTGAAAGTACCGCCAAACAGAACAACCATACAAACACCAGCACAAAACAAACAAAAGCGGAAATCCCAAAATTAGAAATCGAGTTACGAGATAGGACGTAAATTGATTTCTCATTTCTTGATTACCTCTGGAATGGAGGACGGACGACGGAGGACAGAATTTCTGTCCTCTGTCTTCTGTCTTCTGCCCTCTGTCCTCTGCTCTGTTAGACTTCTTTCACATCGATCCACTTCATCATTTTGCGCAAGTTTCTGCCGATTTTTTCGAGCTGGCAATTGTGGTCTTTTTCGTATAGTTTTTTGAAGTTTTTCAGCCCGGACTGGTATTCGTTTACCCACTCTTTGGCGAACTGGCCGGATGTAACTTCCGACAGGATCTTTTTCATCTCAGCTTTGGTTTGCTCATTGATAATCCTCGGCCCGCGAGTTAAGTCGCCGTACTCAGCAGTGTTGGATATGCTGTATCTCATATAGCTAAGTCCGCCCTGATACATAAGGTCGACTATCAATTTGACCTCATGCAGACATTCGAAGTAGGCGATTTCCGGCTGATAGCCCGCCTCCACCAGCGTTTCAAAGCCGGCTTTAATAAGCGATGTAAGCCCGCCGCACAGAACGCACTGCTCGCCGAACAGATCCGTCTCGGTCTCTTCCTTAAACGTTGTTTCAATAACACCAGCTCGTGCACCGCCGATTCCACGTGCCCAGGCAAGAGCAATATCTTTGGCGTTACCGGTTGCATCCTGCTGAATAGCTATCAAGTTCGCCACGCCGCCGCCTTTTTCAAACTCACTGCGAACAAGATGTCCTGGGCCTTTAGGGGCAATCATCACCACATTAACATTCTTCGGAGGCACAATGTACTTGAAATGAATATTAAAGCCGTGACAGAAACCGAGGGTTTGACCGGCTGTCAGATTCGGCTCCATTTCATCTTTATATACCTTTGCCTGGAGCTCGTCCGGTACGGTTACAATAACCAGTGTCGCACCATTCATCGCAGTTTTTATATCGGTTGGTTTAAAGCGGTGTCCTATCGCCAGTTTGTAATTGTCGGTTCCTTTCAATTCGGCCACTGCCACTTCGATACCACTGTCACGCAGGTTCAAACTGTGTGCATGACCCTGACTGCCATAACCGATAACTGCTACTTTTTTACCCTTTAACGCATCTATCGGAGCGTCCTTTTCGTAATAAATTTTCGCTGCCATGCTTTAATTCTCCTTACTTTCTAACTACACTGCTTTCAATGACCAATCGTACCGCAAGCGCATATTATATGCAAAGCCTCCTGTCAGGCAAGGAATAAAAACTCCCCGTGAAAAGTGAACCCCCAGTGAAACTGGGGGCTAAATATTTTGCGTGAGTTTGGCACAAGGAATTATTCCGATTCGGTCTTTGCCTGTCGCGGCATGGCGATGGTTCCGGTTCTGGCCACGCTTTTTATGCCATAAGGCCTGCACACTTCGATGAAGGCCTCAATCTTAGACTCGGGTCCACTTACCTCAACCATTAACGACTTTGGGCTGACATCTACGACTTTACCCCTGAATATTTCTATCATCGAGAAAATCTCAGGCCTTTTGTCCGGCGGGGCAGAAATCGTTATCAACATCAAATCGCGGGCCACGACCGGCTGACCAGCAAAATCCTGAACCTTAACCACAGGGATAATCTTGGCTAATTGCTTTCGAACCTGCTCCAACACCCTGTCATCACCGATAACAACAATAGTCATTCGGCTCAAGTCTGGGTTTTCGGTTCTGCCAACAACTAACGAGTCAATATTGAAACTACGAGCGGCAAACATCCCCGCAACGTGGGCCAAGACGCCAGGTTTATTCTCAACCAATGCATTTATTATATGCTTCATTTTTCACGTCACTTTCTAAGCTCAAATCAGCCTTTCTAATATATCAAGCCCGTCCATTTCATTTAGACTTTTGCCCGCCGGCACCATCGGCCAAACATTTTCTTCTCGGTCAATCTTAAAGTCAACCACGCAAGGCTTCTTCTCGGATAGCATCTTCTTGATGGCCTTGGGAACATCCTCTTTTTTATCGACAGTTATGCCGACCGCGCCAATCGCCCGAGCGACCGTGGCGTAATCAGGATTAGACAGCGAGCTATTAGAATAGCGTTTATTGTAAAAAAGCTCCTGCCATTGCCGAACCATTCCCATATACCCATTGTTCAAAATACAAACCTTTATAGGCAGGTTGTACTGAACGGCCGTGGCCAGCTCGGTCATCGTCATATTAAAGCTGTGGTCACCATCAATATCAATGACGGTGGCATCTGGTTTAGCTACCTGAGCACCTATAGCAGCAGGCAGACCATAACCCATGGTGCCGAGCCCCCCGGAGCTTATAAGCTGTCGCGGCTTGATGAAGCGGTAGAACTGAGCAGCCCACATCTGATTCTGGCCCACGCCTGTTGTTACAATCGCCTCGCTTTTAGTCTGACGACAAAGCTCTTCGACAACATACTGCGGCTTAATCGTGGATGCCTGCCTATCATAGCGAAATGGATACTTCTTCTTCCACTCGGCAATTTTCTTAAACCATGACTTCCTCTCGCAGTATTCTACTTCCTTAATCAATTCAGCCAATATGTTTTTTGCATCGCCGACCACAGGGATATCGACGTGCACATTTTTCGATATACTGGATGGATCAATATCTATATGGACCACCTTTGCGTGTGGAGCAAAGGTCTTTAGCTTGCCTGTAACTCTATCATCGAATCGGGCACCTATTGCGATTAAAAGGTCACATTCCTGCACTGCATAATTCGCATAAGCAGAGCCGTGCATTCCGAGCATATCCAGCGATTCGGGCTTTCGTTGGTCGAAACTTCCCAGCCCTAAGAGTGTCGTTGTTACCGGCAGATGTGCTTTTTCTGCCAACGCCCTTAATTCTTCACTTGCGTTTGCGATAATAACCCCGCCGCCGACATAAAGCACCGGCTGTTCAGATTTGTTTATTGCTGTCGCAGCCAGCGATATCTGTCTGGCGTTGCCCTTAGTCCGGACTCGATAACCAGGCAGGTCAACCTCGGCTGATACATTGTCGCTACACTTGGCGACCTCGATGTCAACGGGTATATCAACCAGTACCGGGCCCGGTCGACCGGTCGAAGCAATATAAAATGCTTCCCGAATGGTGCGGGCCAGGTCTTCAACCTTCTTGACGATACAGTTATATTTTGTGATCGGACGGGTGATGCCGGTAGTATCAGCCTCTTGAAACGCGTCGTTGCCGATAAGTTCTGTGCGAACCTGCCCAGTAAGAGCAACAACCGGCACCGAATCCATCATCGCCGTAGCAAGACCGGTAACCAAATTGCATGCACCAGGCCCGCTGGTCGCGACCACCACGCCAACCTTTCCGCTGGCACGGGCATAGGCATCAGCCATGTGGCAGCCTCCCTGCTCATGCCGGGGGTTTATGAACCTAATCGGTGCATCATATAGCCTGTCAAACAAAGGCAGTACCACACCGCCGGTATAGCCGAACATAGTATCGACACCCTGTTCGATAAGCGTATCGACTATTATCTGTGCGCCTGTTTTAAGGGAGGCTTGCCTGACGGCAGTCAAGGATTCGTCGGCTGGAGAAACCTGTGTGCCTGATTTAGACTTCATTTGTTATCCCTTTCCTGATAGACGTTAATCGTTATTCCGGCGGAACCCGTCCCCGCTTCCGCGGGGACAAGGCGAGAACCCAAATTACAGCTTGCTGGGCTGCTTCGAGCAGTCAATCGTCCTTACCAAAAAAACGACCAAACAACTCGAAGATTCAGACCCTACCATAATCCCGTAACTCCGCCTGCGGCGGATCTCAGGACCGTATCTGCATGTTTTCACACAAATACACAAAAATTATACGTAACGAAATACCACCTGTCAACTAAAAACAATTTGGCCTCTAAATAAATGGCTGTTATAATAAGCTGGTAGAATAGGTTTTAGGAGATTGCTTATGTGCGATAAATGTGGTTGCGGCGAAGCTGACACGGAAAAAACCTTCCACGAAAAAGTCAAAGAGGTAATTGAGTCGGTTCGGCCAGCTCTGCAAGGCCATGGTGGCGATGTCGAACTGGTCGGAACCGATGACGATAATACGGTTAAAGTTCGCTTGCAGGGGGCCTGCCAGGGCTGCCCCGGCGCCGCGATGACTATGAGAATGGGCATCGAAAGAATCCTGAAGGAAAGGGTGCCTGAAGTAAAGAAAGTTATCGCTGTCTGAATCCAGAGGACAGAAGACAGAGAACAGAAGTCAGAAGTCTGTCGTCCGTCATCTGTCTTCTGTTTTCTGGTCTTTTCGGAGGCGGAAAATATTAACATACCCTCTATCTGTACCAACCTGCGTGATAAATTGATAATCTTCTGTGCTTTCCGACTTTTGCAGATGAGCTATATTCTTATGGAGACCGAACTGCCTGTAGCCTGTATGGTCGTCTCTTAATCCTTCCCTGGTGGCCCATACAACATAAGTGATGCCTTCCTTATGACAGGCCTTAACAAATTCCGAAGGGCTGTCAGCTTTTGGCAATCGAACAATATACTCGGCGTACTTAGGAGCAAACATCTTCACTACCTCCGCCATATAGACACCCATCTTCTCGCCGGGCTTGGCATTGGCGATGAACCAATCCGCCAAAAGTTTGAACTCTTTATCCTGCTGCCCATCACCGAGAAGCCCAACGAGCATAAACTGATTTGACACAATAATCAGACACAATAGCGCCAGCATAGAAAACTCACGCAGGAAGTATCTGCGGCTATAAATATAAACTCGTACTGCAAAAATAAGTCCTACTAACGTCATTGCTACATAAGGCACAGAAGCTGAGCGGGGGCTGATGGGAGATGTTTTTTGCAAATAAGGAAAGAGCCAGAAGAACCAAATAATTGATATTATTGCCACCAAGGCCTGCAATATAAGTACCAGGCCTTTAGGTGCACGGCCATTTTTGTCTATAAGATTCCAAATACTCTGCAAACCAAACAAACATATCAATAGCGCTATCCAGAAGATATTTGTATGGAACCTTTGGAGCGGATATGGATATACAGCGTGAAGCAAAAAATACGGCACAAAGAATATAAGCAATGCCAGTATTTTCCACTGACGTTTGCAAAGCCCGTAGATAGTGCCAAAAGCAAAGCTGACCATCGCAATAATTTGGCTGAAGCCAAAAATAGCTTTCGCAGTTGCTATCGACATAAATAGAGGACGAAATCCTACCAGCCACAGTAGTCTCATATGCAGCACCAAACCAGTCCGGTGCTCAGCCGGTTGTGCGAATGCCTCTGCATACTCTTTTGAGAACAATACCTCCAAATAATGAGTTGCCCCCGGCTTCCAGGTCAAAATAGTCCCTAGCAACCAAACTGCCAGAGGGACAATCGTCAGGGCTGAGTATATAAAGGCTCTAATACGTTCGCCTCTGTTTTTGCGATATATCATATCCATAACAAAAGCAGCTAAAATCAATGCTGCTCCTTCATATCGCACCATCGTGGTTATCGAGGCAAAAACATAACACCAGTTAGAGCGCTTGAAGATCAAATAGAATGTCAGGAGCGAAAAAAATAGCAGCGATGTTTCCATGATAGGCTCGGTCAGCATATATATCACCCAGTGGTTCAGTATAGCGACGATGGCAAACCAAATTGCAGATTTGCCCACAATGTGCTTGCCGACCAGATAAAACAAAACCAGATTAAGCGGATGCAAAATAGCGTTAAGCAGCCAGCCGGCTGTAAGGTCCGGATGCTGTCCGCCAACCAAATAAGAAAGCGAAGCCTGAAGTATGCCAACCATCGGCGCCTGCTTGAAACGTGCTGGAAGCCTAAAAGACAAAAGATCGTGACCCACTCTGACAATATCTGGAAAGTCAGAGATGGGAACGACCTTATGCCCGAAATACAGAACTGATAAATATACGCCGAAAGCAAGAAAAGCTCCTATCAAAAAGATCTCCAGATATCTCTGGCGTTTTTCAAGCTCCTCAGCTTCAACCTGGTTAAAGGACATAACCCGTATATGTTTCGCCCCCAATCTTTTTGTTTTTCTTATCTTCCGTTTTCTCATTGCTTTTGAAGTTCTATCGTCTGGAACATCCCCAACAAATTATTTAACGGAAACAATAAATATTCTACAGCCTTAACGGCCAAATAAGTAAATGATGGCACTAATTGCCGTAATGTCAAGCCACCACTGAGCAGATACCGCAACGGCGTATGATTGTGAATGTTCGCGATTCGCAGCGACGGGAATTCTTTTTCAAATATCTCGCGGTCGCGCGAAAAAATTATCCAGGCAAGTGCGCCATTTCCATGTGAGAGCGGCCCAATTTCGGCCAGCTCCCATTTTGCCTGCGGGTCAAAAAGCTCGTGGTGGAAGTTCTGGTAGATAAACCTTGACCACCACGTATTTGCCGGCTCGATCATAACTATTTTGCCGCCCGCTTTAAGGCACCGAAAAGCCTCCGTAAAAAACGCTCTTGGATCAGTAATATGATGAAGGACATCAAACATGGAAAAAGCATCCACGCTTTCATTATCAAAGGGCATATCAACAACCGAGAAAACCTTATCGACATTCGGCAGCTCCAGGATGTCGGATGTAATCACATTGGGCATTATCTCTTTAATAAAGCCCCCACCGCTGCCAAGCTCAACAAGTAATTTCTTTTCGTAATCCGGTATCGTTTTTTTAAACTGTT
>Ga0315296_10004588_pt1 | contig 11268 bp, 13 predicted proteins | sample YL17G14_18_MG_FD_203921 | JGI IMG/M metagenome (GOLD analysis project Ga0315296, IMG submission 203921) | Sediment microbial communities from Yellowstone Lake, YNP, Wyoming, USA - YL17G14_18 | ecosystem: Environmental > Aquatic > Freshwater > Lake > Sediment | place: USA: Wyoming | collected...
TTATCTGCCTGTTTATGGTCATGGGTGCGAGTGAAAAATGCTTTAAAAAGATTTGCCTTCAGGTCTTTCAAATATCTTTCATAATCATTGATTGCATTTATTATTATTGATCTGTTTGTGGGGACTTTTATCAAAAAACTATTCGGTTTTTGTGCGTAAACAATAAATTTTGCTTCATCAAGATTTTCTGCTTCATACCTGAAACCGCCTTCTGAGAGTACTTCTTGCTTACCCATGAAATAAGAACCAAGTTTTAAAGGTTCATTAGGTACTGAGATTTCTTTTGCATCTTTCAGATATTTTGAATCTGTGAATTCCTCGGGGACTTTCTTTGGCCCTTCAGGAATAATTTCTTCAATAACCTGTTTCTTAAGATTTTCAATGTCTCCCTGTGTCTTTGCCTGTTTTACCTTTTTTCGCGATTTAGCAAGGTCAATCCTTTCTCTGACTATCTCTGTAAACCCTTCATATAAAAGCTTCAGATATTTCTTTGAATCAAGACCAAGCGCCTCAAGAACAGCACTGTCAAAAGCCTGCCTGTCCTTCATTTTGACTTCTTCAAAAATAGAGATAACAGAACGGTCAAAAAGTTTTTCAAAGGCTTTCATGATCTTTGTTTTATCAGTCTTTGAAATTTTGTTTGCATCAGGCACAAGGATACCAACAATATCTGGCCCATACAGTGTAAGCAACCCTTCACCAAGATTTAAGCGGCCTAAAAGCTCTACTCCAATAAAAGTAAAAAATGAATTTAACAGTGCAGAGTAAATAGACACATCTTTTCTATATTTGAATTCCCCCTCAAAAACGGTGTGATCTGCGAGATACTCTTCATTGATTGGAAAGAAAAACCGTGTATTGACAAATTGATTTATTAGAAAATCTCCAGGTTTTCTGTTTCCTACATCATACCAATATTTTCTTCCCTGAACAGATGGAACTTCTGGAAATGGAATGCCGCCTTTTTTATATCTACCTCTCTCTTTTGTTCTTTGTTTCTCCCCCCATTTTATATATTCCAGCGCCCCAAATTGTTTTTTCTTTATGAGTTCTTTCTTATCTAAACTACATTGAAAAACTTTTATTCCAAGATTTTTATTGTTTATCTTCAGATTATCAATTTCTTTAGTAGATTTTACTATAGGTACTAAAAAATCTTTCTCTATTTGCCAATGCTCTATCTTCTCATCTGTGAGGTAAAAAAATTCATTTATGCCAGCTTTTATTCCGTACCTTACCTCTGCCACCTCTTTTAATGGAACCAATTTGTCTTTACACTTCTCTAATATCTCAAAATAAATCTCAGGTGCTCTCAGGTATTGGCCCCATTTAACTGTTTTCCCTGCTTCTTCAACCTTCTCAAGAAGGTCACTCTGTTTTAGAACTCTAATTCTAAAATTATCATCCTCATATGTTTTGTGACCACTCAGGGTATTTATAATTTTTGTTCCCTTGAGTTTGTAAAACTCTGTACCTGCTTTTTCTACCGCATTAATTAATCTGTCAAGCCCTATCCATCTCTGCATCGGAAGTTTTATATCCCATGGGATAATATCTTTCAGTCTCTTTTTAATCTTCACAAACTTTACATTGTTTAAATCTCTTTGTTCTTCATTTTTGCACCGCTCAAGGATTGTGACGATTGTATTCACTGCAGCATCCTCAAACCACGGCTCACAGCGAGATTCGATTATTGCAATTATCTGGAAGTTCTTGAGAAAGAACTTCTGAAGTTCATATCCATAAGCAACATCAAGCCATGCATTTGATGTGACAATGCCCATTCTTCCATCGTCTTTCAAATGCTTTGCAGAATGGAAAAATAGATAGGCATAAATATCGGCCTGACCTGAAAGTTTTGGTTTGCTTTTCTCTAAAAGCTCAGGATAATCGTCTTTCCAGTCCTGAAAAAGAACATTCTCAAGCGTATTTTTATATCCTTTAATCCTTTTCTCAATAAGCTCCTGTCTGATATAAGGGAAGTTACCGACTATCGCATCGAACTGGGGGACCTTTTCATCAATCATAAAATCAGGGCCACCTGTTGGTTTCGGAGGAGGGAATTTAAAAATATCGCCGGGCTTAACCTCGAAAAAGTCTTTCGATATTATCCTTGGGAAATTAGCATAGTCTTCGATGTTCTGCTTGTAAAGGTTTATTGTTGCAAGCTCAGCCGGAAAATGGGCTATATCAATCCCCCACAATTGAGAAAGCAATTTCTTGTGGTCTTTTTCTCCTGCATTCCTAATCCTGTCATATGCTCGTATAAGAAAAGTCCCTGTGCCGCAGGTTGGGTCTAATACCTTATTTGATTTTGACCTTACACAAAAGGCTGTTATCAAATCAACGAGGTTTTCATTTGTGAAATATTGACCTAATGCATGTCTTTCTTCAGGCGGTATGAGTTTTTCAAAAACATTTCCAACGACATCCTGAGGCATATGAGAGAAGTTATATCTGTTCAGGTCATCGAGAAGATGTGTTAATGGTTCAACTCCACTTGGCGGGAAAGGAACGATGTCTGGAAAATCTTCTTCAAATACTGCCTGATAGTCTATCTGCCTTGCTATCTCAAAATATTCCTTTAGTTTTGCATCTGCTTTTTCAGGATTAATTCCGTGCAAGTCGAGCTTTGGTATATCAGAGCGGAACCTGCGTAATGTGAGATAGAACAATATCTTGCCTAAAAGCCTATAGACAATCTGCCTTGATACTGCCTCAAAAAATGTATCATCTTCATATCGTGTAAAGCCCTGTTTCACTGCCCAGTCAAAAAAGCCGCTTTTGAACTTTGCACTTTTCCCTATTTCAGCTATTAATGATTTATGGATATGAGGCAAAAGGGCTTTGACAGCTTCAGAAAGCTCATGAACAAAGAAAGTGGAATCGACATCAATAAGATGAAGGTGCCCTTCTCTATAAAGATTAGAAAGGTCATTTAAGATCTCTTTTGCTTTAGCCCTAAGGAGTTCCTGTTTAAAGCCAACCCAGAGGTCATCAGGGTTTGATACTTGGTAGATAGACGGATAGGTTTTTAATCTGTGTACTCGTGATACCTCCTCAGTCCATAACGGTGTTCTCCAGATAACAGCATCCCTCATATTCCAGGTGACAAAATAGTCTGCGTGCATTGCCCTTGCTTTTTCCGCAGCATTATTGAGTAATTCTTGGTCGTCGACAGGAGTGATTGGGGTCTTCAACTCCCAACCACAAAAACCCTGATTAGCCTGTCGGTTTAACCATATCTGAACATCAGGGAATTTTGTTTTCTTTTCTTCAACTCGAAGAGAGGGATCTGATGATGCAACTTCGAACGGGTAAGCGCCTTCCTTCAAGAATTCATTAAGCCAGGATGTAACTTGACTCATAAACTCTCTTTCGTTGGATTTTATGTCAGGCATAAAATGGATCCTTTTGATAAAGCACGGTGTCACGCCGTTTCCAGCTAAGCTGCTGAAGTCTTTCGATAACCCTTAAATCGGTGTCTATTACCTCATTAATTTTGGGCATAATCTTTACTAATAATGACTTCAGTGGGTATGCGTTCGAGAATATGGAGGGATACCGTAGGGACTTCAAAGGATGTGTTTTCTGCTTTTACTGTCCAAACAAGTTCCGGGTCAAGATGTGGATCATACTCATATTTCTTAGGCTTAGGTTTAGCAGTGTCATAAGACGCAAGACCAACAGGAACGGCATTTTTACGGGTTTCTTTTTTATGCTTATAAGCATCTACATCATTATTCTTTTTTGGAGTCTTCTTCGCCAAAACCACTCTCCTTAGAAACCTCTGAAACATTAATAACTTTCATAACAGATTGCAGACTTCTCGTTCTTATTTTTTGGCGGCATAGCTAATGCTATTCTGTCTTTTTCTTTTCAGCGTACTCTTTCGCTTTTTTATAGATGTCCTCGACGCTCATGCCTTCAAAGAGTTCGTCCTGAAGTTTCAGGTAATCCCTTTTTTCATAGGTAATCTGGGACAAAAACCGCATGGCATCCACCTCGCCGAGGTTTTTAAACAAAACGTTCAGCCCTTTTTTTCTTATCTCTATGTCGCTTACCATCTCTGCCATTTTAATTCACCTCCATATCTTCAATAAACCTCAGAGGGTTTATGATCTTTATGTTAATATCCAGCGTTGTCGCCCTTCTTATTAGTTTATCATCACAGGTCAAAAAATACTCAGCCTTCCCTTTTAAAGCGCAGGCAAGATGTATGGAATCTCTTGGCTTTATGCCTTTTGACTCAAATTCCTTTGCAACAGTCAAAACAGACTCATCAGGTGTTACACTCTCAACTGCAAGGGAAGCAGCCATCTCAATTTCCTGCCGCACATCTTCATAAGGATTCAGGCTGTTTTCATAGTTAATCATAAATGACCATAAAAGCGTAAGTTCTTTGTTTTTGATTTTCTGGAGAATAGAAAATATCGCTATTGTCTCAAGCCGTATCCTTACCTGCGACTGATCGTCAAAAGGGCGGTTATAAATATTCATATCAAAGTAAATCCTGCTCATACCAATGTATCCGATTCTGTAAACTTCCTGATCTCACCTTTTGCATTCCAGAGGTCGGTTATCGCCATGAATGCCCATTTCCCGAAACCTCCAAATAATCGAACAATGGCTTCCGTAGCTATTCTTTCATGGATATGGAGTAATACGGTAGGAACTTCAAATGATGTGTTTTCTGCTTTTCCAGTCCATTCAAGCTGGTGGATCATATTCATACTTCTTAGGTCTTGGGGTTGAAGTATCATAAGAGGCAAGTCCTACCGGAACAACATTCTTTCTTGTCTCGGTTTCATGCCTGTAGGCTTCTACATTCTCATCGGCAGAATCTTTTCTTTTTCTCCCCTTCACCATACCACTCCTTATTAAGGATAGATATTGTTGTAATTATAAATTATTTATAATTATTCCGCATAGTTATAGTATCTCCCCGCTTCCAGCTTAATTGCTGAATCCTTTCAATGACTTTCGAATCTGTACCCGTTACCTAAACAACATCACTTCTTTTTGTTTTTCGTTAAATATGATAAGACATCAGTGGTTTTCCAGACAGTTATACCTTTAAGGGCTTCAAAGTGTTTATCATTTGTCCAGATACCGTTATTGTTCGTTGCTAAAGCAAGGGCAACAAAAGGTACATCCAATGGGTCTACCTTGCCGATAATTTTAAATGCTTTCTCCATGTAGGGCTTTAATTCAGAGGCAGAAATAATAGCTATGTTTTCACTTATTAAGGAGAGGACAATATCAATCTCCTCTATGCTTAAACTGCTCCGATTAGAGATGCTATTTTTATGTCTTTCTAATTCCCCAAAGGCATATTCGGGCAATAAGAATTCTATATTTGAAAAAAGCAGGATTTCTCTTGTTGTAGAATCTTTGAGTAGCGCTGAAATTAGTATGCTGGTGTCAATAACTAATCTCATGAGGTTTTGGGGTATTTCTTCAGCATATCAGCTTTTATTTCATGGTCTAAAGCCTCAATATCATCGCTGGTAAGCCTGCTTTTTGCAGTTATAGACTCCAGAATTTTTATTTTTCTTATATAATCCCAGAGAGTACTGCTGACAACTTTGCCCCAGTTAATTTCTTTGTGTTTTATGACAATATCTTTTATATCTGATGGAACTTCAAAACTTACCTTTGGCATTTTATCTCTCCTTTATATTTTTTAATACATTATAACACAACAAAACCAGCGTTCTCTTTGATATTTCCTATACGGCATGCTTACAAAGAGCTATTCACCTTAGCCTGCTATTCTTAAAATAATATCTCCCCGCTTCCACCCAATCTGTTGACCCCGTTAGAAAAGAATTTTTTAATGGGGCTGAAGCCTCTCAATGACTTTTTAAATCCGTATCCGTTGCCTCGTTGGTTTTCGGCATAGTTATTCTGGCGCTATCCATTCATGAATGTGGAGTGATACTGTAGGAACTTCAAAGGATGTGTGCTCAGCTTTTCCAGTCCAGACTAATTGAGGGTCAAGACGGGGATCATATTCATACTTTTTGTGTTTTGGGGTTGAAGTATCGTAAGAGGCAAGTCCTACTGGAAAAACATTCTTTTTTGTCTCGGTTTCATGCCTGTAGGCTTCTACATCTTCTTCTTTCCTTGACTTCCTTGCCAAGGTTACCCCCTTTTAATGTAGTGGAATATAGATAATTTTACCAATAAATTGCAACATTGCAACGAATAATTTAGGGATTAGGCGTGGTGAAAAGAGGAATAGTTTATAATAGCTTATGAAACATGTCTCAATAATACTGTGAGGAGGGAAGAAGATGAATGCCATAGAAATAGCTATTAAGATGGAAACTGATGCAATAAATTTCTATAGTGAGGCAGCAGGAAAAACACAAAATCCTGTTGGTAAAAAAATGTTCCTGACAATAACCGAAGATGAAAAGAGGCATCTCGATACACTCTCGCAAATATTCGAAGGACTTCACATAGAAATGAAGGATGTAAGTCCGATGAAAAATGTCAAAACAGTCTTCGAACTGATGAAAGATGAGATGATGAAGCGAGTTAAAGCAACCACGGATGAGCTTGAAGCATTTAAGATTGCTATGCAGATGGAAAAGGAAGGGGTCGAGTTTTATAAAAAAGCTGCAATAGAAGCACAGACAGAGAAAGAAAAATCTCTCTTTGAAAGGCTCGTGAAAGAAGAACAAGAGCATTATGGTATATTTTCAAATACATATTTTTTTCTCTCGGACACGGGAAGCTGGTTTATGTGGGAGGAGCATAGCATTGTTGACGGAGGTACTCCCTGGGCGTGAGGTTGTAAATAAAATTGGTGTTTTTACGTTAGCAAGAACTCTTGCACTTGCACGTAGTTGCCATCTTCTTTGCAATCTTCTTGATTGTCATGAAAGGCACCCCCTTTCAAAGGAAAATCAAAGCTTCATGCCTGGTTATTTACTAATATATTTATTAATTATATCATAAAATACACATTTGTAAAAGTCTTTTCCAAGCGGGTTACCAAGGAGCTCTGCTCTGTACCTGCATCCTCCTCTGCAAGTTTCAATATAGTCGCAGTCACATGTTAATTCATCAAGCGTAATATGTTTTATCTTTTTCCAGCATTTTTTCAGTCCATCTTCAATTTTACCAACAGCACTATCTGAGTAAAAACTACATTTTGAGACCTTGCCATCTGCCATCACAGCCATGAGATGTAAACCGCAGGCAAAACTGTCTACGACCCATTGGGATGCACCTGAATGAAGGCCTTCACCATACCCATATTTGAGATATTTTCCACCTTTTTCAGGGCTTATATGAAATTCGCTATTCTCTGTTAACCGTCCTGTTATACACGGAACGTCAACAGTCCATTCCTTAATACCCATCTCCTTAAATAACTTTTCCATTTTGTCAAAATCGCCAAAATTTTTGGGATGAACCATTGTTGCAATGGAGACATCAAAACCAGAATCAATAGAGAGTTTGACAGCCTTCATTGCCAATCTGAACGTTCCACTGCCACGTAAAGAATTATGGGCATCTTCAAGACCGTCTATGCTTATCTGAATCTCGTCGACATGGAGATTTTTGAGTAGTTCTTTCTTCAATAATAAACCGTTTGAAAATAAGACTTTCCGTATAAAGAACTGCGGAAACATTTCATTTATCTCAACGAATTTACTATGAAGCAAAGGCTCACCACCTGTGATGAGAACTCTCAATCCCTGCATCTCTTCAAATTCAGTTAAAACCTTTTTTATCTTGTTCACCGGAAGCTCTTTTAAGTGCTCATCTGAAAATCCCCCTATTTCCCCTTTTTTAAAGGGGGGTAAAGGGGGATTAATATAACAATGTCTGCATTGTAAATTGCATCTGTTTGTGATTTGCAGTTCAAGATACCGTAAAGAAGGTTCAAAAGACTTTATGAGAGGAGGGCGTTTTACTAAAACCTTATCCTTGGTTACTATTCCTTCCTTCAGACAGTAATCAATAAATTCACTGTATTCGGAATTGCATCCACTATTTGATGTGCAATATTTAAGAAGTGCAAAAGAGTCATCATCAAGCTCATAGAGCTCATCGTTTTTAATATGGTACACAGATGGTGTTTCAAGCCATTTAAGAACAGATTCTTTTGTAAGAAAATAGTTCATATATCTATTATATAATATGCCTGAAATTTGCTATTATTCTAATAATGAAGAGTATATCGTTAAAGAAAAAGCTCTGTCTGAATTTCTGCCCGTATTATAAGCCTTCAAACGACAATGACCTTGCCTGTATAGGGTTTCTTGTAATAGAACGATTGATAAAAAAGGGCAAGAAAATTTCTTTTAAGAAAATGAGTAAAGCACTTGATGGTATGACTGAAAAATTACTTAAAAAACATCTGTGCACAGTATGTTCATTTTATGAGAGTGACTGTGACTTTACAGCGCAAAAAGAAAATGCATTGCCCTGTGGAGGGTTCACATTATTAGGACATTTGCTTGAGGTAAATGTTCTTACTATTGAAGATATTAATTGTATAGGTTAAAATTTTATATATAAATTTTAATTATCTAAAGATATGATTAAACAGACAGGGCATAGCATTTTCGCTCATTCTCGCCCCGATCAGATCGGGACTCCGAGGTGAATTCTGTCTCCGACAGAATTCAAAACCGCTCAAATACTATACCCTATCTGTCTCAGTAAGAAAATATATTCATAATAGGATAATAATGAATATCTATAATGTGTTAGATCTTGCTCTGAAAAATGGTGGTGAATATGTCCTCGGTTCATCAGAACTTCATACCCATGCCTGCTACTTTATTTATGGCATTCTGAAACCAGAAGAAAAAGGGAGGCTTATTAAGCCGGGTGAGGGACATGAAGAGATTATCTGTATTATTCAAGGTGAAGTCTCCCTCCGAGGAGACAGAGAAACCTTGACCGTAAAGAAAGGTCAGGCATTCCACATTAAAGGAGAAGAATCATATTTTATGGATAACAATGGACAGGAAGAAGTTGTTTATGTGGTTGCAGGTGGGCATAGTGAAGGGCATTCACATTAGGTAAAATAACATGGACTACTCAATAAAGATAGGTGGTGAGGCAGGACAGGGTATTCAGACCATAGGTGATACCCTTGCAAAGGTATTCTCAAAGTCAGGCTATCATGTGTTTACCCATCAGGATTATGAGTCCCGCATAAGGGGTGGTCATAACTTCTTTCAGATACGGTTCTCGGATAAGCCTGTTATGGCGTCAAGAGAAAAAATTGATATTCTCGTTGCCTTTGATCAGGAAAGTATATCTCGTCATGAAAAGGAGCTCTCGGAAAATGGCCAGATCATTTATGATTCGTTATCTTTAAAACAAAAATATGAAAAAACTTACTTTCTTGATATTCCATTTACAAACTTAGCTCTTGAGCGTGGTGGGAACAAGATAATGGCAAATACCGTTGCTACTGGTGCGGTTCTTGGAATGCTGAGAATGGAATTGGATATCCTTCTCGGAATTATCAAGGACACATTCAAAAAGAAGGGTGAAGAGGTGATAAAGGCAAATAGTGTTGCTGCCATGGCTGGACATGATTTTGCGAAAAAGGAATGTCTCAAGTGTTCATTTTCAACAGCAACTAAAGCTAAACCAAAGATACTTATATCAGGAATTGAAGCCATCGGGTTTGGCGCTCTTGCATCCGGATGCAAATTTTATTCAGCATATCCCATGACTCCTTCAACAGGAATCATGAATTACATTGCAGGTAAAGAAAAAGAATACAGCATTATCGTTGAACAAGCTGAGGATGAGATTGCAGCCATTAATATGGCGTTAGGTGCCTCATTTGCAGGGGTCAGGGCAATGACAGGCACATCAGGTGGAGGATTTGCCTTAATGGTAGAAGGGCTTTCCCTTGCTGCAATGACAGAGACACCCATAGTTATTGCTCTTGGCCAGAGGCCAGGGCCTGCAACAGGATTCCCAACAAGGACAGAGCAGGCTGAACTGCAATTCGCTCTTTATACTGCGCACGGTGAATTTCCAAGAGCTATTTTTGCACCGGGCACACCAGAGCAGGCATTATTTCTTACCAATAAGGCATTTGACATCACAGAGAAATACCAGATACCTGCCATTATCATTTTTGACCAGTATCTTGCAGATACTGAATGGACATTTGATAAGATTGAGTTGGAGAATCTGAACTATAAAGATTACCGACTGAGGGGTGATATATTAAATAATCTCTCAGAGTATAAGAGACATGCTTTTACCGACAGTGGCGTATCACCACTTGCAATTCCCGGAGATTCAAGACATCTTGTTGTAACAGACAGTGATGAACATGATGAAGAGGGTCATATTGTGGAAGATGCTGAAACGAGAGTAAAGATGGTAAACAAAAGGCTGTTTAAAAAATTATCACTCATCAGGCAGGAGATAGAGTCACCTTATCTTTATGGTGATACAAAACCTGATATAGTGATTGTTGGATGGGGTTCAACATATGGTGTGATGAAAGAGGTGGTTGATGTACTGGCAAAAGATAAAAGTATTGCAATGCTTCATTTCAGTGAGATTTATCCATTCCCATCAACAGAAAAATTTGATTACCTTCACGTTCTGAATAATGCAAGACTCACCATCTGCGTTGAACATAATGCAACAGGGCAGTTCGCGCGCCTCATGAGAGCAGAGACAGGGTATGAGGTTACGGCAAAGATCAACAAATATGATGGAAGGCCGTTTACATTAGAAGGTTTGTCAGGAGAGATGAATGCCCACATTAGAAGATTATAGAGGACAGAAAACAACATGGTGTCCGGGATGCGGTAATTTCGGGATTCTCAAGGCATTTAAAGATGCAATGATTGAGTTGGGTATTGAACCACATCAGGTTACCGTAGTCTCTGGAATTGGCCAGGCAGGAAAATTTCCTCACTATATTAAGTGCAATACCTTTAATGGCCTTCACGGGCGGACCCTGCCGGTTGCAACAGGAATGAAGCTTTCCAATCATGAGATGCTTGTTATCGCGGTTGCCGGAGATGGGGACTGTTATGGCGAGGGAGGAAATCACCTGATTCATACTATCAGGAGGAACATCAATGTAAAACTCTTTGTACATGACAATCAGATATATGGACTCACTAAAGATCAGGCATCTCCTACAAGCATGGAGGGAATGATAACAAAAAACCAACCCTTCGGGGTCTTCTCAGAGCAACTGAATCCTATAGTATTCGCTATTGCCCTTGATTGCAGTTTCGTTGCGAGAGGGTT
>Ga0315296_10004589_pt1 | contig 11268 bp, 8 predicted proteins | sample YL17G14_18_MG_FD_203921 | JGI IMG/M metagenome (GOLD analysis project Ga0315296, IMG submission 203921) | Sediment microbial communities from Yellowstone Lake, YNP, Wyoming, USA - YL17G14_18 | ecosystem: Environmental > Aquatic > Freshwater > Lake > Sediment | place: USA: Wyoming | collected...
GACGCGCGTTTTCAGAGATTAGGTACGGGTCGAAGCGGTTGCAGCCGTCGATGAAGACCGCGGACGAGCCTAACCCGCCTTCAACGTTGGGAAGCTGGCTTCGGACGCACAGCAGCTCCGAGAGGATGTGGCACATTTGTGAGCCGTGGAAGACAGCGAGTTCTCCCATTTTCAGTTGCCCGAAAAGTTTGTCTACGATTTCGATGCCGAAGGTTAAGGACTCCGCGCCGTGGACGGCTGTTTGGTGAACGTCCATGGTAGGTAAGCTGAGCTTCAGCATAGCTTCTTCCTTCTGGGGATGGGGAAATCTAGCGTGCACCTAGCTCGACAAAAACGTATTTAAAAGGTCTGTGCGCACATGGGGAGAGGGGGATGCAGACGGTTAGAGCCTGTATTCCTCTAGGTTAACTAAGACTTCCTCTATGTTTCTGAACATTTGGTTTGGTAGTTTTTCCAGCAATGTTGAGGCGTGAACCCGCTGTTTCTGCGTTAGGTCTATAACTTTCCAGCCTTGCTTGTTTACGAGATCCTCTTTTGTTGCTGGAAACTCTGCGTCTTCCAGCAAGACTTTTCTAAGAGACTGCTGTCCCGTTGCTCCGGTTGCTGTCGTGAATTGTCCCGTTTCTTTGAAGACTCTAAATCGGGCTGCGTCCTTATACATTTTGACGTTGTGGAACGACACAGCGACCGTTGAAGAGCTGCTCTTAGCGATTTTCTGGTCGATCTCGCCCAGTTCCTTGTCAGTAAACTGGTAGATGTTGTGTTGTCCTTTCCCGAAAACCCGCGTGTAAAGAACGTCAGACTCAAAGGCTGGATTCTCCTTCGAAAGGTCAACGCTGTGAATTATGCCTTGGTCGCTCATCAATTTTATTAGGTTTTGTGGAATGTTTTCAACTTCATTGTGCCTGACTTCCCAAACAAGCTTGTTTCCTTGATGATTTACGCTGTTCAGAAAGTTTTTTGCAGCGTCTATCTTTTCGGTGCTGAAATGGGTTCTGGCTGGAGTCTCTAATACCAGAAACTTTGCCTTTAAAACGTCGCAGACTTCGGTCATAGAATTGAAGGTTTTTATGGCTTCTTCGGTTGGCTCCATCTCGTACTTGTGTGTTATGTCCTTGTGGCAGCGGACAGCGAACTCGAAGTCGTATGGAACCCTTTCTCTCCAAGATTCAACTAGTTCAGCGCTTGGAACCTTGTAGAACGTTGAGTTTACCTCAACGAAGTTGAAGGCTCTCGCGTACGCCTCTAACGATTTTAAGCCGGGAATCTGGAAGTAAGCCCATCCGCCGGTGCCTATGAGGAGTTCCGCCATCTTCTCGTCACTGTTAATTACGTGCAACAAATATTTTTCCCTAAAATATTAAAGCAATGTTTCATTTAAATCATATAAGTATATTCAGGAGTGAAAGGGCGTGCATCACGAAATGAGCTTAAGGCTTCGAAAACTTCAATCAATCTTCGTTGTATTATTGATTTGCCTAACTTTCCCAACGTTTACATCAGTCCGCTTAACGGAAGGACAAATAGAACAAAATTACACTTAATATGGCGTTGTGCCCTCAAAAATTTATGTATATACACTTAATGACGTGAACAACCTAACCTCAGGATGGATACTGGGAAACGAAACTGCACTTAACACGGGGTCTCCATTTCATAATGGCTTCACAGTTGCCTTGAAATCAATGCTTGCGATCGTTGCCTCTGAGGATGACACCAATGTAGAGATTTTTGATCTAACGACAAGCAATCGGATTTCCCAAGATCATTTGAGTGGCATGGGGAAGCTCCTTGTTTTACTCGATAATGGCACGCACTTTAAAGTAGTCTCAGACAAGATGGTTTCTGTTATGCTTTTGAATTACCAACAGAATCCTCCCGACAATGTTCAGGAGGGACCGCTGCCCCACACCTTTTATCCGTCTATTAATGGCTTATATGTTGACAAGGAATTCGTGTTGATGGCTTCTGAACAAACAGCCACTATACCAAACACGCTTTACACGATACTGGCAATAGAAAGGTCTACAGTCACTGTTACTGATGACGAAGGCAACCAAAATTCGTATGTTCTTGATGCCAACTTTTACAAGTATTTGATGTTTGAACCCTTCAGAGTTTACAGAATTGAATCGACAGGCAACATCATGGTGCAGTCAGGCATAATATTGTCTGCTTTGGGAGGAGCCAACTACAGAAATTCTTATCCTGTGCCTTCAGCTGAAGGAGGATTCGTCGGAAAGTTTTTCTTTGCAAGGTCAGACAATGACTGGTACGCTGGAATGGATTATGGATACCTAGCATTGGCTTCTGAGGACACACAGGTGAAAGTGTTTGATCTTGACTCCAAACAAGTTATAAATGACCTTTCGGTGCAAGGAGGAAGCGGAGTCTGGTTCAAACCTTCAGCAAACACCATAGCTGTGCAGAGCGACAAACCAATCACGCTGACGTTCATCAATAATGGCACCATCCAACAAAACCCAATAAAGTACGGCGTAGGAGTAATGTTCGTCAGCATTCAACCAACCGAAGACACTATGATTTATTTGCCCACAGCAGCGTACATCGAGGCATACTTCTTCGCAAACGAGGCGACCCAACTGACAATTGACGGTTACACCCAAACAATTCAAGCCGATTCCAGCATTCTATACACATTGCCGGGGATTCACATGGTCAGTTCCGACGCCAACGTCGTTCTGCAAATTGATTTCTGGTCGAACGAACCTGAATACCAAGGTCTCTGGTTCACTGGTGCAGCAATACCCTGCATCGAAACAATGGACGCTGTCCCGACTGTAACGTTGGCGCCTATTGAGGGCTTTCCGATGATGTACGTGGTTATTGGAGCAGCTGTTGCTGGAGTCGCTGCAATTGTCGGCATTGTAGTAATGAGAAGACACGGCGGCAAACCCAACTAGAGCACTCAAAGGTCTCAATCCATAAAATTCATGAAGAGATTAAAGACGATTCGAAATATTATTCTATATTGGAACTATGATTTTTTTAAAGAAGGGAAGGGTTTGTCAGGACTGCTCTTTGGCACAAGTGACTGGTCACACAAATAAAAACTCTAATGTCACACAAAACAGACTAGATAATTTCATAGGCACTAATGATGAGATGATGTATTCTTTTTGATAGATAAGAATGTTTTACTAACTAAGCTTGATCTTTAGTGTTTGACCTTTTTCTATTAATGTAGGTTCCAGAAGCACTATGATGTTGTTTCGAGTCTTCTTAATTTTCGCGTTAATTTTTCTGCCTTTCAAAGTCACGGCCAAGGCATTACTTCTATTTTCAACCTTGGGTAACTCAAGCATCTCTAGACGCAATGAACCATATTCGAGCTTAACACTGAACTCAACGTCTTCCCTGTTTATTTTCTGGGAATAAAGACCCCAGCCCGTGGCTGTTGAAAAGAAGGTTCTAAAATCCTCCTGATTGACCTTAGGCGCGAACGCTAAGTACCTTTGTGGCGCGGAATACTTGAATCCCGTTAAAGCAAGAAGAACGGCGTAGCTCGCCATGGAACGGGCGTAATGATGGCCACACTCAAATTCGTCCCACGGATTCCGCCTGTCTCCTCTGTGGCGTTCACGGACTCCCTTGACGATGGACAGTCCCTCTTTCAGCATATCTTCGTAAATCATGTTGCTGGCCACTTGGTATTCTATGCCGCACCAGACTTCGTCAGCGAAATAAAAGGCGTATCCCGGACGTTCTCCCTTTGGCCACGTGCATATGACTAACCCAGCGTCGTCGTTAACTGCGTAAATCCGCAGAAAACAGGGGTGGTCAGACAAATTAGACTTCCAGTTGTACTTAAAGACCGAATTCAAAGCCTTTCTAACGTTGGATGCCTTGTAAAGGTACCCAAGACCAAGCATGTGCGCATACCATTGTCCAATCATTTGGTCTGAAAGGCACCCTTTTCCGTACTGCCATTTTGGCCATTCTTTGAACAAATCGTCTTTCCCGTGTCTTTCAGTCATTTCTTGGTAATGTTTCGGCCAGATTCGGTGAGCTGTCGGATTCACTTTTTGTTCATAGTATTCGCTGTTGAACAGGTTTTCATCGGTCCACTTAGAACCCTTCCTGAACAGTTCGAAATATTCTCTGGCTTTATCGTACTCATCGAACTTTTCTGCCATTTTTTGGGCTGCACGGAGAGCGGCAAGATAAAGGCTTCCCATCATTGTGTTGGGTCCATAAAATTCAATGTCGTAAGTGTTGTGCTGCATTCCTTCCATGACGCCGTCTTTGTCAGCATCCCAATATTTCCAAGCGAACTCCAATACTCTTTTTACGGTTGGCCAGATTGACTTCAGCCACTCGTCATCTCCGGAAATTAGCCATTCACGATAAGCTTGGATGACTACACCCATCTGACCGTCCCCAGCTGGATGAAAACTGGGTTCAACCTTAGTTCCCAGAGGTAAGGGCATGCGGAAGGTCATGAAACCATCTTTTTCAACGCAGTTGGTCAAATGCGCCTTAAGCATTGACCGTTGAAGGTTAGGAAAAATGTAGGGAAGAGCTTGGGCATAGTTCCAGACGTGCGTGCACGAGCCTTCGCAGCAGCCATAAGTGTTGCCTGACCCTTCGAAACCGTAAAATGTTCCATCCTCCAGACGCAAACAAGTGGTAGTCTTCAAGGTGGATAACTGGGAACTCACCGCATCCAAGACGTGGACAGGCAATGTTGTGGAAAAAAGCGAGTTGCGGAACAGCTTCGTTTCTTCTGAGAGACGCTTGAGGTTAGCAGCAGAATATTGGATGACTTCCCACGCGTCTTTCCATACGCCTGCATAATAGTTTCTCCACGTGACAGGTTTTTGTTGTTTGTCTTCTCTCCCCCAATAGCGTTCATAGTTCGGGAAGCACCAAGCAAGAATGAAAACAACTGAAGCCTTAGCGTGAGGTTTAATGACTATGTTGGCTGCCACGGTTCCAGTGTTTGAACCTTCAATATTTGTTGGTGGAAAACCTTCTGTAAGAACAATTGCTTCCCAGAACTTAGATAACCGAGTGTCCTTCCATCGGACCCAAACTGAAGAATCTGGACAAGTAGTGGCAAGAGCTAACGTTCCGTATTTCGGTGAATCAGAAGCAATCTTGGTGTTGGATAGGTAAAGCCCAGTAATTATGCCGTCTTTTTTTGCTTCGTTATTTTGTCCGCCATCATCTTGGTCGCCAATTATGTTGGTAAGATTTCCGTAAACTGTTGCTGAAACTTTCTTGTCGCTTGTGTTTTCGAAACTGTAAACAAAAACAGCGATGGGAATGCTTGAGTCCTTTTCATTTAAGGGAATAAAAGGATTGAACGCCTCGAGAATTACTCTGAGCGGAACTTCAGGATCCTCAAGCTCTAACGTGGCAGTGGGAAAGGTTCCTGTGAAGACAGCTTTTCGGAAATGCGGTAAACCTTGACCAACATCGTTTTTGTCATGCGAGGAAACAAGAGAATGACCTTCGCCAACGTATGACCCGCCAACAGGACCCTGCAAAATTCTGATGATGGGGGATTCGTTGTTAGAATGTACCTTAAGCGTGAAGAAGGCGTATGGAATCACGAACCCTTTTGAGGGTTTGTTCATGATTTCGCAGTCTCGAAGTTGCCCCCACCCTCCTAGGCTAACAGTTCCTGTGCCGATTCCGCCTAACGGGAAGGCGATTTCGTCTAGGTTCCGCCCAGAGTATGAAGGTTGGGGTCCGACATTGTTTAGGTCTTTCCGTGTGTACCGATTTTTGTTCATTTATGCCACCTTTTTAATGTATCTGTTGTATATAAGATATTTTACATCAATACCCAATTCAAAAATAATATTTACGATTTATTTAAAAATCAATTAATAGGCAACAAGGATAACCGTCCGAAAAACAATGACATGCCAGAAGAAAGAATCCTGCAGCCAGTATGATTCAAAAAACAGCTAATTCAGTTTATTTTTTGGTTTTAGTTATTTTTAGGAACCGCTTCGAAGAAGCTCTGTGGACCTGAAAATTACCCTGTCCATGTCATCTATATGGCTTCTAATACCCGAGAGTTCTTTTTCAAGCTTCGCTAACTTGTTTTGCAGCTTACTGTTTTCGAGCTCGAAAACTGCTTGGGTCAGTTCGCCTATTGAGTATCTTACGTCAAGCTCCTTTATTTGGTCCTTTAACGACGTAACGTCAGCTTCAAGGTTTATGATTCGTTCAATTCGACTACGCCTTGTTGAAACCCATTTTTCCGAAACTGTGGTTAGACGCTGTTTACAGATTGAAACCGCTTTTTCAGCTTGTTCATGGTTGGTGATGAGCGTCGGGTTCTGGTTGAAGAACGATAAGTACTGTTCAATAATTGATAGTTCTTTGTCCATGGTAAGTGAGAATAACGCTGAGTCAATTTTTGATATTAGGCCTTCCCACTTTCCAAGACTCGGAGAGTAAACTGTTAGTCCAGCCCCGGTTTCTGCCCAGTAATTGCTTTCTATAACGTCCGTGTATCCTCTAACGTATCGGAGGTCTTCGCCTTTTGGAGCGACAATCGTCTTGACTGCTTTTGATTCCTTGTTTATGGCTTCCTTGTTCTTAGATTTTTCAATTGTCGCCTTGGCTCTGATTAGATCCAAGTTTTCTCTTAAAACAAAAAGGTCCTCGACTGATGCGGACAGCTGTTTGCTGAGGTCTTCCGCAATAAAGTCGTATGCGCTCTGTGGAATCTCGCCATTTTTTATTAGCTTGGTGACTTCCTCGAGCCTTATGGACGTTTCTTCAATCTGCTTGGTGTACCGTTGAAACAGAGTGATGTTGTCATTTATTTCATCTTCAAGATGTTTTGATGTAACTTCGGGAAGTGGAGTGATCTTTTTTTCTTCCTGTAGACGAACATGCTGGAACTCGTTTAACTCAGTTTGCACATTGGCGAAACTCGCGGTCAACACAGGCTTTTCGACGCTTTTTGTCCGCATGTACCTGAACAACGTGAAAATTGTTACAAGTGCGAAAATGACTGATGGCAGAAACAGGAGGGCTCTCCACTCGTACATGAGAAACTGGGTTCCCGTAACTACCAAGAATGAACTGAACCCTTCAGCGGGCGCGAACAGATGGAAAACTTCTTCAAGCGTTTTTCCCTTAACCTCAATCTGGTGTAGGTCGTTTGTGCCAAGCCCTTTCTGTGCACCAAGCACCAAGCTTGGTATCTTTTCAGCGTCAAAACCCATAATTGTCGAAGCTACGGTGTCAGTGGCTACTGGGTCTTTCCCAACAATTATTAAGCCTAAGTAAACTGGATCTCCATCGTGTGGTCCTTCTCCCTCCATAGCAACTCTTCCATCAATGATTGTTAAGTTGATTTTTCTAGCTGAGTTAAGATCCGTTATGACGCCACCAAGGTTAGTATCTCCTTTTTCTTGGGCTGCATTATGAAGCTGCCAATGGTTTGCTGTATTTGATACGCCATAAACTGAACCTGCTGAAATGCCTACTAGGTTTTTCATCCCCAACGTAACAACAGCAGTGTTATGGGTTTTCATGCAAGCAAGCGAAATGAAGACGTCTGCTTCCACAACTTTACTATTGAACTTGAAACTATCAAAAACATACCCCCCTCCGGGAACAGGAACATCAACAATATTACCATAATTAAGATCGACCAGCTCCACTCCTGGAATACTTGCTATCGACGAGTACCCCAAAAGATTGAAATTCGTCATAGTGTCGCCTTCTCCGGTTCCATCTCCAACCCAGATAACACTGGGGTTTCTCTGCTTAATGATGTTGATAAGCGCCTGCACGATGGCTGGATCTGTAGTATCCGGAGGTGATTGGGGACGGACAATGTTTGGTTTTATGAGCACTTTTGCGCCTTCAGGAACTATGGACGCGATGCCTCCCAAATAGTCTAAAGCAGTCCGGAGAGACTGTTCCAAATCGTTGTTTTCCACTTGCACAACGGAAACTTCAGCAGCTTTCTGAGTAAGCGTCGTTCGAGAAGCTATAGCACTCCAAGGATTGAAAACAACGTTAAAGTACGCTGCCAGTCCCAAAGACAAGATTGTGAGACAAAGCAGAATTGACAGAAGGATCAAGTGTCCCCTTCTGGAACGAGTTGCCGTGTTGTAAGCTCTGGGGGCAACATTTTTTGCGAAGTTAACAAAAAAGGCAAAAAACGGGTAAACAAGAAACGTGTAACTGTTGACAGCAGCAGCCTTTTGGCAAGGATAAACGATGCGGGAAGGTTTTGTTCCAGACCTGTATATCAGCCAAGCAAGGCTGGCTAAACCGATGACTAGTGTGCTTTGGGTCAACCTTTTATAGAGATTCTTTGGCATGGAAACCAAACGTGAACCTTCTTGTCTTGTTTCTAGAATAATCTTTTTCGTCAAGTCTTATGAACATTTCTAAAAGAACAGAAAAATCTGGATTGGTCAATACCTTTTACCTGGTAACAATAAAGCTGCAAAAATATCATGCATTCCTTAACGATTATATTCTCAGGTTTTAAACCTTATAAATGAAGAAATTATGAAATTCTAATTAGGGATGTTCTATGTCTGGATCAAATGATGGAATAAAGTCGATGGCTGAACTTCTCCGTTCTGGGGCCACCATGACCAATCTGTCCTGCCCAGCGTGTTCTTCGCCCCTTTTCAGGTTAAAAAACAAAGTATTATGGTGTGCTCAATGCCAGAAGAAAGTTGTTGTAGTCAAGGAAGACGAAAAGGTTGAGGAACCTCAGACACCAACATCGCTTGGTACGACGGAAACCGTTCTCACAGCCAAAATTTTGGAGATCAACGAACGTATCCAAAAGGAAAGTGATCTTGACGAACTGCAAAAATTGAGCTCGGTTTTATCAACTTTGCTCGATGGCCTCGACAAGGTAAAAAAGCTTGGAAAACAGAGACTTTGATTGTTCAGAGGATAAAACTTGATTGGGCTATACGAAAATTTTCCAGATGTTCATCATGGCATCGCACATTATTCGAGCACGGTTCCAACTCAGGACCTTCAGAGAACGTTGTTGCAGTTTCTGCGAAGGTTGAACGAAAAAAAGGAGAATCCGAGTCTCGCGGAATTTATTCGACACAAGGTTCGAGTAGAGTTGGATGTTGGAATAGCGGATGGGCTTGCCTTCGACTACCTGAACGAAGAGAACTTTAAACGCTGTTTGAACGAAATCTCAAAAAACGCGTTGCCTGCACTTGACCTGTTCATTGTTGTCCGTTACTATGTTCCCGACGGAGCGAAACGGAAGCCGCTGAAGTTCGATTATTTCTTAGTAAGGATTCTGTTCAGAGAGCAAGAAGTCGAGATGCTCGTTCATCATGAAAGAGGCCCACGTCATCTTGCTGTTGAGGAGCTTATCGAGTTTTATTTTAACAGAATCAACCGAGAACTGAAGGCTCAAGGAATGAATCCTTTAGAACATGTTTTAACCCGAGCTGTCTAACTTTTTTAGTCGACCCAAAACCATTGCCTGAATGTCCTTGGCTGCTTCTTCCATAGACCGTTTGCCGTAAATGCGGATTAACTCTTTTTCTTGGACAAGTTTGAGGTAGATTTCCTCTACCTTTTTCTGTGTGTCAAGCTTTTCCATGACTGACTTTGTACTTCGATATCGCTGTGTCAAGACCTCAACGGGAACATCGAGGTAAATTGCCAAGTCGGGTTTCAAAGCCTGATTGTTGATCTTTCTGATCCAGTCTAAGCTTAGACCAGCCGCGCCCTGATAAGCTAGAGATGAATACACGTAACGGTCTGAGACCACTATCCTTCCTTTTTCTAACATAGGCTTAACCTCGTTTACAATGTGGTCGGCTCTGTCCGCAGCGAACAGAAGAGCCTCGATAACCGTGGGTACGCGGTCTTTTCTTTGCAGAACGTATTTTCTTATGAACCTGCCGATTTCTCTGTCGCTGGGTTCAGTCGTGTAAACTGCGTCGAAGCCTTTTTTGCATAGAGCCTCAACGAGCATAACCGACTGCGTGGTTTTTCCGCTTTTGTCAAGTCCTTCGATGCATACAAAGAATCCTTTCTGGTTCACTTTTCATCACACGTTTTGAAGTCTATCAACGTTCCTGTTAGGCTGATCTTAATCTGTTATATGAACACATTATATTCATTTTGTTAACTGTCTTGGTTTAAATAATTTTAAACACTGATTCCCCTTTTTTTACTGCTTGCAGCGTAACTCATTTAAAGGTCAAAGAAAAATTATTGGGCACGCAGGCTCTTGAAGTTGCGGGAGCACTGTTATCTTGGAGGATTAGTCATGTTCAGGTTCAACAGTAAACAAACGGTTTATGACATCGGCGGAGTGAAAGTAGGTGGAGAAGCAGGCGAAAACCCGACAGTCATGATCGGCAGCATCTTTTACAGGGGCGACAAAATCGTCAAGGACGAGAAAACGGGGGATTTTGACAGAGAAAAAGCCCGCGAATTGGTGTCTAAGGTTGAGGAAATGTGTGAGCGAACTGGGCTTTCAGCCATGCTGGACGTGGTTTGCACCTACGCGGAGAATGCACGATGGTATCTGGAATTCGCGGCTGACGCTACACGTATGCCATTGTTGGTGGATGCTGTTTCCGAGGAAGCAGCGCTGGCAGGAATGGATTGTGCCAAGGAGCTCGGTATAATCGACAGGACAGTTTTGAACTCCATCACGCCTGAAACCAAAGAAAAAATCTTTGCAAAAATCAGAGAAACAGGCTTAAGGGCAGCCATACTTCTCACTTACAGCACAAAAGCCATAATTTCGTCGAAAGAAAGAATCATCCTCCTTGAAGCTATGCTTCCGAAGGCTGAAGCTGCGGGAATAGAGAAGACTCTTGTTGACACGGTTGTGGTTGACATCGCCACGCTTGGACTAGCATGCAAGGCGATTCGTGAAGTGAAAGACAGGTTCGGACTTCCCGCTGGGTGTGGAGCTCACAATGCTATCTCTTCATGGAAAGCCCTCAGAGAAAAGAAGGATAAGCTATTGACTTCAACGTGTTCTTCAGTGGCGAACAGTCTGCCGGTGGCTTTGGGGGCGGATTTCGTTCTGTACGGTCCGATTAGTGAGGCTGCTACTGTCTTTCCAGCTATTGGTTTAGTGAATGCTGCGTATGGGCAGGGGTTGATGGAAGAGGGGAAACGGTTAAGCACGTCTCATCCAAGGTTTCGCATAGCCCGATTCTAGCAGACACTATTCCGTAAGGCTTAATAATTGACGTAGAAACGAATTCTTCTTTAGCCAAAGTCGAAAGCCCCTTAAGCGGCTGTGGTCTAGTC
>Ga0315296_10004590_pt1 | contig 11268 bp, 11 predicted proteins | sample YL17G14_18_MG_FD_203921 | JGI IMG/M metagenome (GOLD analysis project Ga0315296, IMG submission 203921) | Sediment microbial communities from Yellowstone Lake, YNP, Wyoming, USA - YL17G14_18 | ecosystem: Environmental > Aquatic > Freshwater > Lake > Sediment | place: USA: Wyoming | collected...
AAGATTATGGCGTGGAAGGAATACCCATCGAACAAAAGGGCACGCTTACAGAAGCCGAGAAAAGAATTTTAGAAAAAACCCAATTTGATTTAGACAGTACGGTTCTTGATGTGGAAATCCAGGATTTAGCTCGGCAGTTAGCCACACTTGTTTCTCCAATTGAGGGTATCGTCACCGCCATTGATGTCCCCATCGCCGGTGTCAATATCACTCCGGCCACCGCTACCTTTACCATTGCCGATCCATCAGTAATGAAGTTTGTTGCCAATATCGATGAGTCGGATATTGGTCAAATTGAAATCGGTCAGGAAGTGGAGATGACATTCGATGCTTATCTTGAGGAAAAATTTACAGGAACGATTAAAAATATCTCTTTTTCGGCCATAACCACCAAGGGTGGAGGCACTGCCTTTCCCTCAGAAATCTCTCTTCCGGAAAACCAGCTAGAAAGATTTAAAGTGGGTTTGAATGGAGATGCGGAAATAATTATTTCTCGGACTGAAGATGTTCTGACTGTTCCCATCGAGGCTGTTTTCGAGAAGGATAATAAAAATTACCTCAAAATCCTAGAGGGAAAAACCATTAAAGAAATCGCGGTGGAAACAGGAATTGAATCCGAATCCAAAATCGAAATCATCTCAGGGGTTAATGAGGGACAATTAGTCATCACCGGTGAAAAGAAAAAATAACGAAAAGCTTCTCAAATTGATTAACGTTTCAAAGGTTTACTTACCGGATACCCATTCGGTCGTCGCCATAAGCAAAATCAATTTAGAAATTGATAACGGTGACTTTCTGGCGATTATGGGTCCTTCTGGCAGTGGCAAATCAACCTTAATGCATATCATCGGTTGTCTCGATCTGCCCAGTTCAGGAAAAATTGTTTTAGAAGGAAGAGATGTTTCCGATTTAACTGAAAAGGAATTAGCCAAAATTAGAAATCAAAAAATCGGTTTTGTTTTCCAAACTTTCAATCTCATTCCTAGAATCAATGTTTTAGCCAATGTCGAATTGCCGTTGCTTTACAGCGGAATTGATAAAAAGGAGAGGACAAGGAGGGCGACCGAGGTTTTGGCAGAATTAGGCCTTGGTCATCGACTTGATCATTTTCCTAATCAGCTTTCTGGAGGTGAACAACAAAGAGTGGCCATTGCCCGGGCTTTAGTTACCAAACCAAGCCTTATTCTGGCAGACGAACCAACCGGCAATGTTGATTCCAAAACCGGCAAGGAAATCATGACTCTTTTTAAAAAATTAAATAAGGAAGGAAACACCATCGTCATGGTTACCCATGATCAGGAAATTGCCAACATTGCTCAAAAAACCATTAGAATCAAAGACGGAGAAATATGGACATCATCGAATTGATAAAAATTTCTCTTGGAGCTTTAAAAGCGAACAAAACCCGTTCGGGATTAACCATGTTGGGCATTATCATTGGCGTCACCTCGGTTATTCTTCTTGTCTCCATCGGTTCGGGCTTAAGAACCTATGTCACCCAACAGCTCGAGGGATTAGGCGCGAATTCTCTTTTTGTTTTTCCTGGCGAAATTGAGATCGCTCCTGGAGGTGGCGGCGGCGGAGGAGGAACACCTGGCGCTGGCGTGGCCGCTTCCAAATTTACCTTTGAGCACGTCCGCCAACTACAAAGAGAAGGCAGAACGATTAAAACCGTGATGGCTTATACGGAAAACAATGGCACGATGAGATATAAAGGTAAAACCCATGTCACTCAAGTGGCGGGCGTCGGTCCTGAATATCAAAAGGTTCGCGACCAAAAAGTCATTTTAGGCACTTTTTTTACTCCTTCTCAATACAATTCTGCCAAAAAGGTCGCTGTCTTGGGAAAGAGCGTCGCCGAAGAGCTTTTTGGCCAAGAAAGCCCAATTGGTAAAAAAATTTCTGTTTCTGAACAAAACTATACGGTTCTTGGGGTTTTAGAGGAAAAGGGCGCCTTCGGCTCAATTGATATGGATGATCAAGTTTTTATTCCCGCCACCACGGCGATGCAGCAGTTCGATATGGAATACGTCCAATCTCTTTGGATTCAATCTTTGAGTTCGGAAACAGTTCCTGAAACTAAAGAAGAAGTTGAAAAAATACTCTCAAGAACCCTCAAAGATGATGAATTTTCTGTTCTTGATACCAAAAGTATTCTCGGTGTTATCTCCAGCATCCTCGGCGTCTTGACCGCGGCTTTGGCAGGAATCGCCGCCATTTCTCTGGTCGTGGGCGGCATCGGCATCATGAACATCATGCTCGTCTCGGTGACCGAAAGAACCAGGGAAATCGGTCTAAGAAAAGCGGTCGGCGCCACCCCGCAAGCCATTTTAACCCAGTTCTTGATTGAGGCAGTAATCCTTTCCTTTTTGGGCGGCGCCATTGGCATCTTTTTAGGGGTTGTAGGCTCACTTGCCATTGGTCATTTCTTTACTACCTCGATTACTTTCTGGTCAATCTGTTTAGCCTTTGGCGTTTCCGCCTTAGTGGGAATAGTTTTTGGGGTAGCTCCAGCGGCCAAAGCTTCCCGCCTCAACCCCATCGACGCTTTGAGATTTGAATAGTTTATAATGTTCTCATGAAGATTCTCTTCCTCGGCACCTCCGCCGGCTGGCCTCTGCCTCGTTTAGGCTGTCATTGTGAAATCTGTATTTCAAAAGATCCCAAAGATAAAAGACTTCGGCCGGTCATTTTTGTCAACGATTCAGTTCTCGTCGACACCGGTCCTGATATCTACCATCAGCTCTATCAAATTCCCAATTCCCAATATCTAATCTCCAATCTCAAAGCTCTAATTCTCACCCATGCCCATTATGATCATATCTTAGGTTTTTACGATCTCGCCCATCTTTATAATCACCAGCCGGGCCTGTTGCTTTATTCCACCCAAGAAACTTTGAACGAGTTGCGTCAGCTTCATAAATTTCCCCTTAACCCATTCGTGCCCCAAATTATTCATTCCTCTGAAGTTTTTGAAATCGAGAAGGTCAAATTCTCCCTTTTTCCTGTCGAGCACAACCATTTCCCAACCTGGGGTCTAAAAATGAAGGGTGATAAGCTTGCTTGCTATCTTCCTGATATCAAAAGACTGCCAAAATCTCAAGAAAAAATCTGCCGCGACGTCCATCTTCTGATTTTGGACGGTTCCTCTTTGGGAAAGGCCGGGCAAACAAGAATCCATGAAAACATGAGCGAGGGAATCGCCCTAGGCAAAAGACTGAAGGCCAAACAAGTGTATTTTACTCATCTAGGCCATAAAACTGGCAAACACGAAGAGCTAGAAGCTTTCGTCCAAAAAGAAGGCGGTCGGAATTTCCACATTGCATATGATGGACTTGAATTAACCATCTAATTTGTTAAACTAATATAGATGAAACGGTTCCTGCCATACTGTTTAGGTTTCTTAGTTTTTCTGTTTTTTAGTTTTTCGGTTATCTCTGCCCAAGACTTCGATTTCAATCGCTCTTTCAACGATTATATTTATAACTACAATCTCTACCGCTCGGCTCATCTGGAGTACATTACCGCCAAAAGCGAATTTCAAACCTACAATACCTTAACTTCTCAGACAAAGGCTTTAGAGGCCACCCGCAAATTGCTTCAGCAAAGAGATGAAGCTTTAAAAACCTATCTGACCGCCCTGAGGATGAAGCTCAAAGAAGAAACAGGCATTACCAGCTATAAACAAAATCTTTATTTTGTCAAACTCGACGATGAAGTTGCCTGGATAAGCCAACACCAGTCTTTATTAACCTCTCCCTCAACCATCGAAGATTTACTGGAACAGTCAGAAAAAATGGAAAATCGTTATCCAACAACCACCGTCATCAGCTATCAAACCTTGGGAACGATTCTAGAAGGCAAAGAAAACAGCCTCAGGGATAAGGTCAACAATCTGGTAAAGCTAACCGAGGAAAAAATTAATGAAATCCGAGCCAATAATGAAGACACCACCATTGTCGAAAGATGGTTAATCGAGGCCAAGCAAAAAATGACTCTTTCTGAGCAAAAACAATCCCAAGCCATTGCCGTTATCAACACAATCGAAGCTAAAGACAGCGATAAAGCCGAAAAATACGATCAGGCAAAGCTCCTTTTTGAAGAATCTAATCAATATCTCAAGGAAGCGATTTCTTTTCTTAAAGAGATAATTAGGGAGGTAAAACGTGTTTAAGCAAAAATTTGGTAAATATCTGATGTTCTTACTGCCCTTGATGTTTTTAATCATCTTTATCCTTTTGTTAGTCACCATTAAGAAAAAAATGCCCACTTCGACCACCCTTTCACCAGGTCAAATACCGACACCAACCCCCGCAGAATTTTTTCTTCCCTCGCGCTGGGCCACTGACGCTGGGGTTCTTAAAATTGAAACTGGTTTAAGTGAACTGGAAGATAAGCTTAAAACGGTTGATCTCCAGGAAGTTCAACTTCAACCCCCAATTTTAGACATTGAAGTCAAACTCTAATAACCATTGCTTTTCGGGAAAACTTCGGTTAATATTTGCTTATGAATTCATTTGGTGTGCCTTTAGCGGATAAAATCAGACCTCAAACTCTTAAGGAATTCGTTGGTCAAGAACATCTCATTGGCAAAGAGGGGATTATCCGCAAACTGATTGAGCAAGACCAGCTTCCCTCAATGATTTTTTGGGGACCGCCTGGTTCAGGGAAAACCACCCTGGCTCAAATTATCGCCAATGCGACCAAAAGCCATTTTATTCATAATTCAGCCGTTACCACCACTCTTCAAGACGTCCGCAAAGCGGTCGCTGAAGCCAAAGAAAGACTTCAGGCCTACAATCAAAAAACAATCTATTTTCTTGATGAAATTCACCGCTTCAATAAAGCCCAACAAGATGCCTTTCTGCCCCATGTGGAGAAGGGAACAATTATTTTAATCGGCGCCACCACTGAAAATCCGAGTTTTGAAGTCATCGGTCCTTTGCTTTCCCGTTGTCGAGTTTTTGTCCTTAACCAACTATCTCCTGATGAACTTAAGATTATCGTTAACAGGGGATTAAAAGAATTAAAAACAAAAATCGAACCAAAAGCTCTTTCTTTTCTGGTTGATTCCGCCAACGGCGATGCCCGGATTGGCTTGAATGCCATCGAAATTGCCAATTCAATTAATCAAACTGGCAAAAAAATCTCAGTTCAATTGATTAAAGAGGTCCTCCAGAAAGAAAACTTGCTTTATGATCGACTGGGCGAAGAACATTTTAATACCATTTCCGCTTTTATTAAATCAATGCGCGCTTCTGACCCAACAGCCGCCTTGTATTATCTGGCGCGGATGGTTGAAGCCGGAGAAGATCCCTTATTTATCGCCCGCAGAATGGTCGTTTTCGCTTCCGAAGATATTGGCATGGCGCTACCGACCGCTTTGGTTGTCACCAATGAAGTCTTTCGAGCCTGCGAAACCATCGGCTATCCCGAGTGTCAAGAAAACTTGGCCCACGGAGCGGTTTATTTAGCCAAGGCACCTAAAGACCGTTCCGCTTATAACGCTTACATGGAAGCTTTGGCTGATGTCAAAAAGTTCGGGAATCTTCCCATTCCCCTTCAAATCCGTAATCCTGTTACTAAGTTAATGAAGGACATTGGATATGGCAAGGGTTATGAGAAGTACACAAAGGAAGATTTGTTACCTGAAAAGTTAAAGGGTAAAAAGTACTATGGATGAAATAAAAATTATTTTCCATGAAGCCTATTTAAAATATGATTTTGGTCCTGGTCATCCTTTTTGGGTAGAAAGAGCCGTTCCCTTCCTGGAGAAACTCAAAAAATACCAAATTCCCCACGAAATTCTGGTGCCCAAAAGAGCCACGGATGAAGATCTCCTTTTAGTGCATTCAAAAAATTATTTGGACCGAGTTAAAAGATTAGCTAAAGAAGGTGGCGCCTTATCTCTCGACACTCCGGTTAATCCCAATGTCTTAGAGGCTTCATATTATTCAGTTGGCGGCTCAATCTTAGCCTTAAGACAGGCTTTGGCAGGAGAAAAAACGATGAATCTTTTAGGCGGCCTTCATCACGCCGGCACTTCTAATGCCTCAGGATTCTGTATCTTTAATGACCATGCCATCGCTATTAGAAAACTCCAAAAGGAGAAAAAAATCAAAAAAGCGATGATTTTTGACCTTGATGTTCATGCTGGCCAGGGAACTCAAGAAATTTTTTATGCTGACCCCAAAGTTTTTACCATCTCCATCCATCAAGACCCCACCACTCTTTATCCGGGAACTGGTTTTTCCCACCAAAAAGGAATTGAAGCAGGAGAGGGGTATAATCTCAACATTCCATTACCACCTGGAACAACAGAAAAAGAATACCTGGAAGCCCTCGATTCTGTTTTGCCAATCGCCAAAAAATTTCCCCATGATATTATGGTTTTGGTTTTAGGCGTCGATACTTTTAAAGACGATCCTTTAGCTAACTTCCAGCTCGAGGATGAAACCTACCAGAAAATAGGCGAGCGGTTTAAAAGATTTCCCAAACTGGCGGTGATGTGCGCCGGCGGTTATTCCCAAAAAACCCCTGATTTATGGTTGAGTTTTTTAAAAGGTTTTCTCTAATCTTTCCTAGTTCGGTATACCTTTGTATACTAGTATACTTTTATAAACTAGAGTCGAGGCTAAATATAACTAAGATAAATGAAAAAACAATTAACGATTGAAACTGAAGACAGATTTCAATTAATAGATATTACCAACCAGGTCGAAAACTTTGTTGCTCAAAACAAAGTTAAAAGTGGCATTTGCCTAGTTTTTGTACCTCATTCTACGGCGGCCATTATTTTAACTGAAAACGAAGATGGTCTTAAAAATGATTGGCTAAGATTTTTAAAAAAATTAATTGAAGGAGAAAAATTTTCCGCCAAAGGTAGACCAGCCTCTGGTTGGGAACATGACCGAATTGATAATAATGCTGACTCTCATCTTTTAAGTGGGCTTTTAGGGCAGGGAAAAGTGTTTCCAGTCGAAAACGGTCAACTAGTCCGTGGCACCTGGCAACAAATATTTTTAGTTGAACTCGACGGACCAAGGACAAGAAAAGTAACCGTCAAAATTATTAAGGAATAGACTTTTTTCATCGTTATTATGTCGAGATTTAAAAGTGGGTATCAAAAACTAGGCTATCGAACCAGTGATTTCTTTAAGGGGAAAACTTTTTCTCGTCCAAAACCTCCCCTCCTTGAAAAGAAAACTCCGTTCAAGAAGCCAGTCTGAACTCGTTTCGCCAAGCGAGAAGTGATATAATCAGCCTCATGTCAAAAACGATTCTTGCCAGGCAGCCTGATGGCACTATCCAGTTAACCATCACCGTTGACAAGGGTTTAATTCAAAAAAGCCTTAGTAAATTTTTGGCGGAAGCCATTAAAGAAGTGGAGATTTCTGGATTTAGAAAAGGAAAGGCGCCCAAGAAACTCGCTGAAGAAAAAATAGACAAAAACAAAATCTATGAATTAATCATTCAAGAACTCGTCCCCGAAGCTTATTTGGAGGCAGTCAAGGAAAATCAGCTTAAGCCCATTATCTCTCCAAAAATCGAGCTCCTCAAAACCAAAGAAAATGAGGATTGGGAAATAAGAGCAACAACCTGCGAGGCGCCCAAGATTGAACTAAAAGATTATCGAAAAATCATCAGTCAGGCACTGGCACCAGTTAAGCTCTGGACTCCGGAAAAAGGAGATAAGGCAGATTCAGAAAAAAAGACTGAGGCAACTCAAGAAGAAAAAATTCAAAAAACAATCGAAATTCTTCTTAAAAATTTCAGTTTCAGTTTACCTCAGGTCATTGTTGAAGACGAACTCAATCGCTCATTAACCAATCTTTTAAACCAGGTCAATTCCCTGGGTATGACCGTCGAACAGTACTTACAGTCATCAGGTAAAACCTCTTCTCAATTAAGAGAAGAATATCAAGTCAAGATTGAAGGCGAATTAAGGCTTCTTTTTATTCTCAGCGAAATCGCCAATCGAGAAGAAATTAAAATCAGCGACCAGGAAATTGAGAGCTTAGCCAAGGCTAGCGGCGATGAAAAACTTAGCCAGCAGCTCTCTGACCCTTTACAAAAAGAATATCTCAAAGGCATTTTGGCGAGAAGAAAGGCTTTAGAAACCCTGGCCAGTCTCTAAAGTATCTTGACTTTTGCCAAACTTTCAATTAATATAGGCCTCAAACCTCAGAATCCCTGCCCGGGAAGGGTAAGATGATGGACAAAAAGGCTAAAAACAAAAGGGCAATCTCTTCTGACTCTTTTTTGGAGACCTTGCGTGACCTTGGCCAATCCTCGGCAAAATCTTTTAAAAGTGATTTCATTGAAGAAATTCCTCATGATGCGGCCGAGATGATTTTCAGACCAAGAAAATTCTCTGGCGATCTCAAGCCGAATGAGTCAGTTAGCTTTGAAGACAGGGAAAAAGAAATTCGAGATTTTTATGAAAAGAGATTAAGACAACAGGAAGTCGTTCATCGCCAGGAAGTTGAAGTCTTTTCCGCTCGAAAACAGGAGGAAAAAGCCAGAATCGAAGCCCTTCAGGTTGAAGTGATTGAACTGGCAAAAACGGTTGATCAATTCAACCAAGAAGTCAAAGTCGCGGCGATTCAACAAACGGTCACCCCAGGTATTTATCACGAAGCTTTCTTCACGAAGTTAATTTCCTTTATTAAATCTCTGAGACAGAAAGTTGATGAGGCGACCACCTGGCTAACAGCGGTCAATAAAAAGTCTAGAAAACAGCCTTATTACTGGACCCAATTTAAATCTTCAGGTACTAAGTTCATGCTCTCCCAAGAGCGCTACATGGCTACCCAAGCTGGTTAACTAATCCTGCTAGTCGAAGGTTAGCTAAGTTGCTACTTTTCTTCAAATTTAGTAAAATATCTCTAACTCGGGCTCGTAGCTCAGTTGGCTAGAGCGTTGCATTGACATTGCAAAGGTCAGAGGTTCAAGTCCTCTCGGGCCCACTAATGATATGAACAAAAATTTTGAAACCATGAAGCATAGCTGCAGCCATGTTTTGGCAGCTGCCGTTCTGAAACTTTACCCTAAAGCGAAGCTGGCTATCGGTCCGGCGATTGAAGAGGGCTTTTATTATGACTTCGACTTTGGCCAAGAGAAAATTTCCGAAGCAGACCTGGAGAAAATCTCTTCTTTAATGATTCAAATCATTGAATCAAAACAACCTTTTAAGAAAGAACAAGTCTCCGCCACCGAAGCCAAAAAAATCTTTAAGGACCAACCTTTCAAGCTGGAATTAATTAAAGACTTAGAAAAAGAAGGAGAAAAGAAAGTTTTCATCTATCATACGGCTGATTTTTTTGATCTCTGTGCCGGACCGCATGTTGAAAACACAGGAAAAATTGGTCCCTTCAAACTTCTTTCCCTGGCTGGGGCTTATTGGCGGGGAAGTGAAAAAAATAAAATGCTAACCCGAATCTACGGCACTTGTTTTCCCACCCAAAAAGAGCTCGACGAGCATCTCAAAAGGCTCGAAGAGGCGAAAAAACGAGATCACCGAGTGATTGGAAAAAATTTAGATTTATTTGTGTTTTCTGACCTTGTCGGCAAGGGTTTGCCTCTATTTACCGAAAAAGGTTCGATTATTAGAAGAATCCTGGAAAGATATATTGTTGATGAAGAAATTAAAAGAGGATACAAACACGTCTATACTCCTCATTTGGCTCTGGTTAAACTCTTCCAAAAATCAGGTCACTATCCCTACTATAAAGATTCCATGTATCCCGTTATGAAAATTGATGATGAGGAACTTATTCTTCGTCCCATGACTTGCCCTCATCACTTTGAACTTTATGCCAGCAGACCCAGAAGCTATAAAGAATTGCCGTTTAGAATTGCTGAATTAGCCAGTCAGTTTCGCTACGAGAAGTCAGGAGAACTCAGCGGCTTAATTCGGGTGAGAGCTTTTTGTCTCGCCGATTCTCATATTATTTGCACTAAAGATCAGGCAGAGGACGAGATTAATAAGGTACTTGATCTGATAGAAGACGTCGCTTCTACTCTCGGATTAAAGAAAAAAGAGGATTACCGCTACCGTCTTTCTTTAGGAGACAGGGCTAACGATAAAAAATACTACAAAGACGATAAGTCTTGGGAGGTGGCAGAAGCAGTCCTAAGGGGAGTGATTAAAAAAAGAAAATCGCCTTTTTTTGAAGCTAAAGATGAAGCGGCTTTCTATGGTCCAAAAATTGATGTCCAAATGAAAAATGTTCTCGGTCATGAGGAGACCGCCTTTACGGTTCAATATGACTTTGTTATGCCCAAAAGATTCAATCTTTACTACATTGATAAAGACAACTCTAAAAAAGAACCTATTGTTATTCACCGCTCGTCAATCGGCTGCATCGAAAGAGTAATCGCTTTTCTTATTGAAAAATATGCTGGCGCTTTTCCGGTTTGGCTTTCACCAGTCCAAGCCATAATTATTCCCATAACCGAAAAAGAAATTCTCTATGCCCAAAAAATCTTCCAAGAAATAAAGGAGGCTGGAATTCGGGTTGAACTCGATGACCGCAACGAAACGACTTCAGCCAAAATTCGCGATGCCGAGCTCCAAAAAGTGCCTTACATGATTATCGTCGGTCAAAAGGAAGAGAAAAACAAAAGTGTGGCCGTTCGGCAAAGAAGCCAAGGCGATCAGGGTGAGATAAAGCTTGAAAAATTCATTGGTAAAATTCAAGAGGAGATTGCTAAGAAAAAATAAATCTGTTATCATACACATAAGTGTTCAGAAGGGCAAAGGCAAAATTTTACCGGATTAATCAGCAAATCAATGCTCCAAAGCTGCGAGTGATTGGTCCAGACGGAAAACAGATCGGGATTTTGTCGCTTAGTCAGGCTTTTGAGGAGGCTAACAAAAAAGGAATCGATTTAATCGAAATCGCGCCAAAAGCTGAGCCACCGGTAGCGAAAATTATTGATTATAAAAAATTTCGTTACTTAGAGGCGAAAAAGCAAAAAAAGGAAAAAAGGAGCAAGGGAGGAGAATTAAAAGTCATTCGGGTTTCTCCATTCATTGCTAAAGCTGATTTAGAAACAAGAATCAGAAAAGCAAGGGAATTTTTGAGCGAGGGAAATAAGGTCAAAATTGTGGTCTTATTTTTCGGTCGTCAGTTGACCAAAAGAGAATTTGGATATAAAATTTTAAAAGAATTTAAAGAGCAGTTGGGAACAGAAGCTAGAGAAGAGCAAGAACCAAAATGGCTGGGCAAAATGTTATTAATGACTTTAATTCCTGGACAAGGG
>Ga0315296_10004591_pt1 | contig 11265 bp, 7 predicted proteins | sample YL17G14_18_MG_FD_203921 | JGI IMG/M metagenome (GOLD analysis project Ga0315296, IMG submission 203921) | Sediment microbial communities from Yellowstone Lake, YNP, Wyoming, USA - YL17G14_18 | ecosystem: Environmental > Aquatic > Freshwater > Lake > Sediment | place: USA: Wyoming | collected...
TCAACGTCGCCTCCAAATCCGAAGCGTCAAAGCATCTGCCGTCGCTGGAAGAACTTATGCCGAGGCTTTATGACCAGCTTGCCAAAATCCGGGCAAGACTTGAGAAGCACTATCGGGATATGCAGGACATCGAATTTACTATCCAGGACGACAAACTTTTTATGCTCCAGACCCGCGTTGGAAAGCGCAACGGCGCAGCCGCTATAAGAATGGCTGTGGAAATGTGCGAAGAGGGACTTATCACCAAAAAAGAAGCGGTCCTAAGGGTAAAACCTGCACAGCTCGACGAGCTTCTTCATCCAATGCTGGACCCCAAATCGGAGAGTAAGGCCCAGAAGCTGGCCAGAGGACTGCCTGCGGGGCCTGGCGGCGGAGTCGGGCAAATCGTATTCAACGCCGACGATGCCGATGGCTGGGCGAAGCAGGGGAAAAAGGTCATTCTTGTTCGAGATGAGACGAGCCCTGAAGACGTTCACGGTATGAAACCATCACAGGCAATTCTTACCGCAAAGGGCGGGATGACCAGCCATGCTGCTCTTGTTGCGAGGGGATGGGGGAAATGCTGTATTGTCGGCTGCGGAGCATTGAATATAAATGCTCAGAAAAAGGTCCTATCCGTCGATGGAAAAGAGCTACACGAGGGAGACTGGATTTCACTCAATGGAACAAAAGGTATTGTCTATGAGGGTAAAGTTTCGTTATTACCTGCGCAGCCTGAAAAAAACGTACACTACAAAAAACTTATGTCCTGGGCCGACTCATTAAGAAAACTTAATATCAGAACGAATGCGGACAATCCGAACGATGCCAAAGTAGCCAGAAATTTCGGGGCTGAAGGTATCGGTCTGGCTCGTACCGAGCATATGTTTTTCGGGCCAGACCGAATCGTCGCTATGAGAGAAATGATTCTCGCCGACGACACGGAAGGACGAAAAAAAGCCTTGAAGAAATTGCTTCCGCTGCAGAGAGGAGATTTTATCGGTATCTTCAAAGCAATGAATGGACTGCCGGTAACGATTCGTTTGCTTGACCCGCCGCTGCACGAGTTCCTGCCCCAGGATATAAAAAGTCAGACTGAAATGGCAAACCAGATGGGCGTTTCGGTGGAGGCGATACAGGCCAAGGTGCAAACACTACACGAGCTTAATCCAATGTTAGGTCATCGTGGCTGCCGTCTCGGTATCACGCAACCTGAAATCACCGCAATGCAGGTTCGGGCGATTATGGAAGCTGCCTGCCGCGTCGCAAAACAGGGCGTGAAGGTCTATCCGGAAATTATGATTCCGCTGGTCGGCACAAAAGCCGAACTTGAACACCAAAGAGACCTTGCCATCAGCGTCGCCGACGATGTCACCAAGAAATCCGGCATCAAAGTCAAATATCTCATCGGCACAATGATTGAAGTGCCAAGAGCCGCTATTGCTGCAGACAAAATCGCAGAGGTTGCCGAGTTTTTCTCCTTCGGAACAAACGACCTGACGCAAATGACCTTCGGCTTCAGCCGCGATGACGCCGGAAAATTTCTGCCTGATTACCTCTCACAAAAGATTCTTCCTGCCGAGCCTTTCCAGACGCTCGACCAGGAAGGTGTCGGTCAACTGGTCGAGATGGGCATCAAACGTGGAAGAGCTACTCGTCCAAATCTAAAAGTTGGAATCTGCGGCGAACACGGGGGAGACCCGGACAGTATCACTTTCTGCCACAAAGTTGGAATGAATTATGTTTCCTGTTCGCCTTTTAGGGTGCCCATTGCAAGGTTGGCGGCCGCTCAAGCAGCCGTGAAGTAAACCAATTGACGACTCAACGCAAACAACTTACAATGAATTAACCGGCGTAGTATGGTGAGAGTAGCTCAGTTGGATAGAGCATTGGATTGTGGTTCCAAGGGTCGCCGGTTCGAATCCGGTCTCTCACCCTTTATATAGGAAAGTTGATTTATTTTCTGCCCCCTGCGAAGGAGCGCCATAGCGCCAAGGCCGAGCAAACAAACCGTCAACGGTTCCGGGACTGCGAGGGCCGATTCGCTTGAGCCATCGGGCAAGGCAATAATATGGGTGCCGACACGAATACCGCCTGTATCCAATTCATCAATCACATCAGCAAATGTACTGCCAGTGATATCGAAAGTTATCCGAACCCACTGCCCCGGATTTACTCCATTGTGAGGTCTGGGGGGACCGCTTGTAAAAGAAATTTCCTCCGTCGCCACAAAAGGCGGGTCGAGTAAATTGCCGGCCGGTAAATTACCTGGCTTGGCGGGCTGATTGAACAACGTTCCAGCCCCCTCGGTTATGCCGACAACATCAAGAAGTAAATCATCATCAAAGTAAATTCTGGCAATAGATGAATCAATAAGGCTTTCGTTGTAGAATGTAAAGTCAACCAGCTCAGCCCCCCCAACAGAAATCTCAACATAAAGATTCAAATCGACACTGTCGCAGTAAATACCATTACTCGTGAATATTCCAAGGGGATATACATAACTGGCTTGCAATAGAGAAGATGATGCGCCAAGAACAAAGTAAAAAACAAGGCCGCAGAAGATAAACTTCCTACCCATCACATACCTTCCTTGTTATCGAGCGAATCCCTCCGCTGCCATTGTAAATCCGTTTTTATCACTATCCTAATCACAGCTTGTATTAAGCCGTGCTTATCATCGTGCTGGGTTCGCTCAACACCACAAACCCAGCGGAGAAGAGGAGAGAAAACGAGTTCCTGTTTTTAATATCAACTATCATCATCACGGCCGAAGCCGTGCTTATCATCGTGCTGGGTTTGCTTAACATCGGCCGATACCGTGTTAAGTCATTTCAAACCCAGCGAAGAAGGGGAGAGAAACCCCTACAAATATCCTCCTCATCACGACCAGGTGGTCGTGCTTATCATCGTGCCGGGTTTGTGGTTGCACTCACTCAACAACTTCAACCCAGCCCAGCAGAGGAAAGAAGAGAAAGCGAGTTTCAACTTTATCTGCATTTATTTTCATCACGGCAAAGCCGTGTTAGATTTCTGCCGGGCCTGGCTAAGCCGCTTTCAAGTAAATTTGCTTTTCGGTTATCAAGCCCAGCTTGGGGGGAGAAAACTCCTCGTGAGCATTTATATTTATCACGGCCTAATACACGCCGTGTTCGCTCTCAGCTATTTCTAAATTCTCCCTTACTCGCAGCAGACGCTATCAGTGGCAAACTGCTCCGGTGAAGATATGACCTTTGAGCCTCAGAACATTAGCAACTGTTTCTCGGAAGAGCTCGTCATCGGACTCATCGGTCAGGACCGCAGAGACACCAAGACTTCGTGCCGCAATTTCTTGTGCCTTATCCCCCGCCCTGACGAGGGCTACGGTTGTAATCTCAGGCTTGGCAGCTCTAAGAGCCTTGAGAAATCGGCCGTCTTCCATGTCATCCAGGTCCCATCTGCTGATAACGCTGTCAACATCTTCATTTTTTAAAGAGCGAGCAGCCTCAATTCCCGACTGCTTTACTACTAATCGTATTGGTAATTCCCGTAAAATTTCATTTCGGCCGTCCAGGCCCACTGTTAATACTGTTGCTTGTATCAGAACAACCATTTCACTTCTCAAAACATATCTGCTGTTTACATATCACCGTTGTTTATGCCACATCTTCAGTTGCTTTACTCCATCACACTATTTTTAATTAGCGATGCCTGTGCCAAAGTCAGTCCCCGTAGAGGAAAATTTTTTAAGTGCTTGTTTTAACAACACATACGTATCAAGAATTTTTAGCGGTGCTATTCCCATCTTCGCCGGTGGATTGACTATTATGGTCGCTAAAAAATTACAATCGTTGTGGTAAGTTTTTATTTGAGGGCTTGTTAAAAAACAATCGACCGATTTGGTCAGTGGTGACCAAATCGGTCGATACAATCAAGGTTCAAAATTAGATTTATATTTTAAGAGATAACGGGGACATTGCTTTCATCTCGGCATTTTATATTAACTGCCGTCGGTTGGTTTTCTGCAAGAGGCGCATTTTATCGGTACAGCGGCGCCCACAACTTGGCTATTCGTGTAAACTTCTGCGAAGGGCTTGGAGAAAAGCGGTCCTTAGCCGTCTGTCTCTTTATCTGTAACAGGAATGTTTAATTTTTCAATGAGGCGGTTCAGTTTGCGACGCTCGATGCCAAGGATTTTTGCAGCGGCGATTTTGCGCCCTCTGGTAAATTCAAGGGTCTGTGCAATAATTTTACGTTGTATCTTGTCAAGGGTAAGGAACTCGTGTACTGGGTAAGGCGCAGGTTCTGAGATTATAACTTCGAAAGGCATCGCGGCAGGTTGAATCTCCTCGCAGGTAGTCAGAACATAGGCACGTTCCATAGCATTTGCCAGCTCACGCACATTACCAGGCCAACTGTAATTTACGAGAAGCTCTTTGACGGTAGGGCTTAGCACCTTAGGCGGTTCGCTGTAAAAGGCTGCCTGGTTTGCCAGGAAATATTCTGCCAAAGGAAGAATATCTTCTTTGCGATGGCGAAGCGGTGGAACCTCAAGATTGACCACATTTAACCGATAATACAAATCGGCGCGGAACTTGCTTTCTTCGACCATACTTCGAAGGTCGCAGTTGGTAGCACACAAAACGCGGACATTGATGGGATAAGATTTTGTTGAGCCAAGAGGTGCTACCGCATTCTCCTGGAGAACGCGCAGGAGCTTAGCCTGCAATTCCAGTGGGATTTCACTTATTTCATCGAGGAAAATTGTCCCCCCATCAGCGGCTCTGAAAAAACCAAGCGTGCTGTCAACAGCGCCGGTAAATGCTCCCCTTACGTGCCCGAACAATTGACTTTCAAACAGTTGCCCAGTTAAAGTGGTGCAATCGACAGGAACAAAAACCTTATTGGCGCGCTTGCTTAGATTGTGAATTTGGCGGGCAACCATCTCCTTGCCCACCCCGGTCTCGCCGGTTATTATCACTGCGCATTCACGCGTAGCGATAGCTTTAACAGTCTCGAGTATCGAAGTAAGCGCAGTCGAATATCCGATAAACTCAACGCCACCGCTTTTGTTTCTCTCAAATGTCGCAAAATGGTAGCGGTCAGTTCTAATAGGCTTATCGAATCTCGGCGGATTACCTTGCCTTGAACCGGTGCCCTCTTGAGTCATTAGTTTTACAACAACTCTCTCTGCGGGTACAAGGTCTATAACCCTCACACCCTAATAACATCTCTCAGGGTGAGATTTACCCCCAATTGTAAAGTAGGGGTAATCTCTCCCACTTCTCCTACTTTAACAGAAAGCTTAATATTTTATGATAAAAAAGTCAAGAAAAATTATCGGACGCGTATAGTTTTTTTTCTAAAGTTCAAACAAATGGGAGCCAAAAACCGCACTAAGGCCGGAAATAGAAACTGTAAGTGCTTAGTATATATTATGTTATGCATTTTCACAAAAAATTTAGCCTTCAGCAAAAACCCACCAGCTTCTTATACTAATTTTAAACCCTGACAATCCTGAATTCGGCTGCCAAATCGCCGCCTTACGCCGACGGTTGTCATTGGGCCACAATCCTTGGGGGAGATTTCATTTCACTGAGGAATATGTGCATTCGACATCTAATTGCGGTATAATGTCCTCATAACTCTACAAAACAGTATCAAAAAATACTTTAGAATAGAAATGTAATGCTAAATCTGTCTCGAAAATCACCAGACCAAAACCTCGGCAAACTCATTCAAAGCCTTATATTCTTTGTCCTATTCTACCTCTATATCTTGCTCAAAATAGAGCCTCGCCTCATCTACCACGGCGGCGGTGTCATAACAAACTTCCCCGTCTTTTACCGCTCCTGGTCCTTCTTCCTGCAGTTTACTTCGTATCCAGGCGGCCCGCTCGAATACCTCTGTGCCTTCCTGTCCCAGCTCTTATATTATTCCTGGGCCGGCGCTGCCGTCATAACACTGTCAGCGTTACTGATTAGCGTATGCACTGATATCCTTATCAAAGCCATAAATGCTCACCGATTTCGCTTGGTCAGTTTCATACCGCCGATGCTCCTGCTTATTACTTACAATCAATACACATATCACTTTGTTACCTCAATGGCTTTATTGGTGGCATTATTCTTTGTATGTCTATACCTTAAAGTCACCAGGAGTAGCAAGCTGGTTAGTTTGATTGTTTTTTTTGTTCTTTCTGTAATTTTGTATTACATTGCCGGCGGTGCGTATCTGCTTTTTGCAACTGTTTGTGCGCTTTATGAGCTGCTCTTTAGTCGCCGCCGGCAGATAGCTCTGATATATTTGTTATCTGCTATTGTCATCCCTTATGTCGAAGGCGTCCTCGTATCCGGTGTGAGCATTATTAACGCCTTTGGTTATTTGTTGCCCTACTCCGTGAAAACTTTCTCCCCTGAGGCCCACAAGAAAATGGCGATAATAATCTATGTACTTTATCTTCTCCTGCCTTTGACCACACTTGCAATTGGGCTTTGGAGGATTCTCACAGAAAAAAGGATTAAAGAAAAACCCCGTTCGAGGATACTCTTATGGTACGCTGGTTCACCGGTACTTCGATGGTTCACTAAATTGTGCTTGCTGCTTGTAGTCGCAGGCACCATTGCCTTTTCCTCCCATAATGACAGCCGAAAAGCCTTGTTTGAGGTTGACTACTATTCGTATCATAATATGTGGCCGCAGGTCCTCCAGGCGGCCCGCCGCTGCTCGGGTTCCTATGTTGCGGCTTACGCATTCAATAGAGCTTTGTATCATACCGGCCGACTCAGCTACGATATGTTCTCATATCTACAAGACCGCCATACCCTGTTTTTGACCTTCAAAAGCCGCATCTCTGGGTTCTGGGAGAGAGCCGGCGTCTACCTCGACCTCGGTCTTATGAATATGGCCGAGTATGCGCTGACCCAATCGCTGGAAATATTCGGGCAGCGCCCGATGATTCTCAAAAAGCTGGCTCTGATAAACTTGGTCAAGGGTAATACCGGTACCGCCCGGATATATCTGGGGGCACTTAGTAAAACATTATTTGACGCTGACTGGGCCAATAGTTACATCGACCGGCTTGAATCAGACCCAAATCTCTCAACGGATAAAGAAATTCAAAGATTGCGAGGCCTAATGATGGAGAAGGAATACGGTGAAACTTCCTTTGAGAACGTGGATATGTTGCTGGCTCTATTACAGAAGAACAAGCGGAACCGTATGGCCTTTGAATATCTAATGGCCTCTTATCTGCTGACTGCGCAGTTAGACAAATTTGTGCAGAACCTTGACCGACTCAGTGACTCTGACTATCCCCAGCTCCCTCAACTATATGAAGAGGCAATCCTGATATATCAAAGCGCTACGGACAGAAGAGTTGACCTGAAAGGCCGCCGGATTAGTTCGGAATCACGCCAGCGGTTTGAAAGGATTAATCAGACCTTCGACCTGTATCTGGGAGACAAAAAGGCAGCAGCTAATGAGCTGGCAAAGTATTACGGCAACAGTTATTTTTTTTATTACACTTATGGCTTTTCCGGAATGAAGAAATGAGGAAGTTCTATCTCTATTCTTCGGTAATTCTTGTGTTTGCGGTCTTATCAGCCGGCGTGATGCTATACGCCCTGCGGGGTGACAACGTGGCAATCGAACAGTGGCGTTCCATCCGCCGACTTCCCGGTATCCGCCCCGACTATTGTGGAACTGTCCTTCCCCCAAACATAGCACCTTTGAACTTCCTTGTGCAGGAAAATGGTTCATATTACTGTGTTAAAATATTCTCCAAACAAGGTAAACCAATCGAGATTTTCAGCCGGTCAGCAAAAATCGTAATCCCTCAAAAACCCTGGCACAAACTTCTTAACGCTAATAGAGGAGAAGAATTATATTTTGATATTTTTGTGAAAACCCAAAACAACCGTTGGGACCGTTTCTCTACCATCACCAATAAAATAGCCCCTGAGGATATAGATGGTTTTCTGGTATACAGAACGCACCATCCTTCGACCCATCTCATCAATGGAAGGATAGGCATTTATCAGCGCAATTTACAACAATTTAATGAATCACTCATATTGGATAACAGATACTATAAGAGGGGCTGTCTCAACTGTCATACTTTTTGCAATAACCGTACAAACAAAATGTTAATAGGCATCCGTAGCCGAAAACACGGAAACAGTGACTTGCTGGTTGAAAATGACGCGGTTAAAAAGATTGCGACAAAGTTCACATATACTTCCTGGCATCCCAGCGGTCGGCTGGTGGCATATTCTTTCAACACGGTACGGCAGTTTTTTCACACTGCAAGAGATGAGGTTCGCGACGCCATTGATATGGATTCCCTCCTCCTTTACTACCTTGTTGATTCGAGCACGGTAAAAACCTCGCCAAAGTTTTCCCAAAAGGACCAACTGGAGACTTATCCTTCCTGGTCACCGGACGGTCGTTACCTGTATTTCTGCAGAGCGCCTATGTTGTGGTCGGACCTGAACAAAATTCCCCCTGAGCATTATGACAAAGTCAAATACGACCTGCTTAGAATAAGTTACGACATCGAAACAGACCAGTGGGGAGAAGTGGAAACCGTCCTTTCAGCCCAGGACACAGGCCTGAGCATTCTTATGCCACGGCTTAGTCCTGACGGCCGGTGGCTGCTATTTTGTATGTGTGATTACGGCTCTTTCCCCTCTTTTCAGCAGAGCAGTGACCTGTATATGATGGACCTGAATGCCGCGAAGGAAACCCGCCAGTATCAATACCGCCGCTTGGATATTAACAGCGACCAGAGCGAGTCTTGGCACTGCTGGTCCAGTAACAGCCGATGGATAGTTTTCAGCAGCAAACGCCGGGACGGCGTATTTACCAGGCCTTACATCAGTTATTTCGACACGACAGGAAAGGCATATAAGCCGTTTCTGCTGCCACAGAAAGACCCGACATTCTATGACTCCTGCCTGCAAACCTACAATACCCCCGAACTCGTCGTCGAGCCTGTCAGGGTTACAAAAGAAAAACTGGGACGTGTTGTTCGCGGCTCTCGCCAAATCGAAGTTGCTCTGCCCATTACTATGGCAACTCCCAAAGCTGAGCAGATACCCAGCCAGGAATATCTATTTGAGGAAGGGGAATAAGACGCCGGCGAGCCATCTTAATAGTCTGCTCCGATAACAATTGACATTGAGTTGCCCGATAGTTTACAATTCTGTGGTTTTTGAACGTAATTAAAAAGATTTATGCAGGATTACTGCGATTGACAAAAGTGGTTACGTATGGCAAAGAGCAAAGGACAGATTGAAGCCGAGATTAGCGAGGCCCTGATTAAGTTTGAGAAAGAATATATGGGTCGGGGCCCGGAGGAAACAAAGACCTATATCATTGACGATATGATAGTAGTTCGACTGCAACGCGTTCTAACTCCTGCAGAACAGCAGCTTGCCAAAAGAAGTGATGGGGCTACCGGGCGAACACTAATCAAGCAGGTCAGGAAAGAGCTGCTTGAAAACGGGCGGCAGTTTCTGGAGCAGATAATAACGAATCTCACCGGAAAAAAAGTGAAAAGTCTTCACACAGATATTAGCACCGTAACGGGCGAACGCGTTATTATTTTTACCCTCGACAGCCCGATTCTACTACATAAGGAAGAAAAAGATTAAATCACATAAAATTTTTCTTTACATTCTTGCAATCTTGTCAGATAATCTAACTGAAAGTAAGAAAAGGCGGATTGACAGGGGGTAGCTTTGAGCTACCTGCTGGAGATAAGCTGGCAAATTTTAAAATTGTTGCCGGTTTTCTTTTTGCCGAAAAAAGCTGAAGTATGTTGTTCGCGGTCCACTTAAGGATGGCGAGACAAGATACGGGCCAGCAAGCCTCTTATCGGGGCAAACTGGCTTTTTTTATTGCTTATTGGCTAATGGCGGCGGCACTGCTGCTGGCTCAGGAAATTAAAACTATGGAACGAATTATCAGAGACTTTATGCAAAGAGGCGTAGTCACATGCGGGGTCGGCGCAACTGCTGCCGAGGTTGCAAGAATAATGCTCGATAACGATGTTTCAGCTCTGGTGGTGATAGACGAACGTCTTGATGCCTGTGGAATCATCTCAAAGACAGATTTGATTGAGTTCTATGGCAAGGACCTATCACTGATTGCCGCAGAAGACATTATGAGTCCTAAGATACTGACCGTCTCGCCAGATATTTTGGTCCACGAGGCAGTCCAGTTAATGCTGGAGCATAGAGTCCATCAGTTAGTAATTGTTACACAGGCAGGTGCACATCGGCGGCCTGTGGCGATATTTACAACCGGAGATGCAGTTGCCTTAATGGCAGGCGAAACAGGCCCTCGCTCAGAGGCTCAGATACGCTGCAGTACCTGCCTGCGCAAGCTTATATCCATTGGTTCGGATGAAAAAGTTGGTGATAAAGGTCAGTGATGTTCACACGTAATAATAAGAATGCTGCGGTATTTCTGGACAGGGACGGCACAATAATCGAGGACCACGGGCATCTGCGGGACCCGTCTGATGTGGTTTTCTTTCCAGAAACCTTCCCGGCATTAAGAAAACTCCAAAATTATTTTCTGCTTTTCATTGTGACTAATCAGCCAGGAATCGCCAAGGGTAAGATAAGTCGTAGTGATGCAAATCGTGTTAACCGTGGTATCACTGCTGCTCTTGCCGAAGGAGGCGTTGAGGTTACGGATATTTATGTGTGTCCCCATCGCCGTTCGGATAACTGCCGTTGTATCAAACCTAAGCCGTATTTTCTAAAAGGAGCTGCAACTCTTTACGACCTTGACCTTGGCAAATCTTTTACTGTGGGCGATCACCCTCACGACATTCAGTTAGCTAAAAATGTCGGCGCACGAGGGATTTATGTCCTTACCGGTCATGGCCAGAAACATTTACCGGAACTACCCCAAGATACCGTGGTAGCTGTGGGAATTATGGAGGCGGCTGAAAAGATTACATCAACTTGCCGAGTTGAGACGTCGCGGCAAAGGTGCAAGACAGAGGAAGTGAGATTCATACTTAATCTTGGAGTTGCTTGCGACCTCTGGTGGAGAAATGATTTGGGTCCTGAACCCAAACATGCAAGAGAGGTGGCGAGCGTGTTAAGCGAAGTAGGGATAAAAGTGTACGAGATATCCGGTGGTTGGTTAGAGTGCGAACCACGTCCTATGGCAATATGGGAAGCATTAACCGGTAGATTAGCACCCGCTGACTGGATAAAGCAGTTTGATTGCCCGCCTGAAAAGCCAGGCCAGGTTCTAAAACTACTTGCTGATGCCGGGAATAAAAAA
>Ga0315296_10004592_pt1 | contig 11264 bp, 10 predicted proteins | sample YL17G14_18_MG_FD_203921 | JGI IMG/M metagenome (GOLD analysis project Ga0315296, IMG submission 203921) | Sediment microbial communities from Yellowstone Lake, YNP, Wyoming, USA - YL17G14_18 | ecosystem: Environmental > Aquatic > Freshwater > Lake > Sediment | place: USA: Wyoming | collected...
AGCCAATGGCTCACCAAGCCCTAGCTGATAAAATTCTACCGCCTCGGTCTCAAGCCTGGCATTATCCGCCTTATTAGCCACTAGTACTAACGGCTTGCTTGAACTACGAAGCATTTCAGCAATCTCCAGGTCAGAGGGCACCAACCCATCCCTGGTGTCCACCAGAAAAATAATAGCATCAGCCTCAGCGATAGCCGTCTCTACCTGCCCCCTGACTGCTCGAGCCACCGACGACTGTGGTCTCAACTCCAGACCGCCGGTATCAACCAGGGTAAATTCAACCCCCTGCCATGAAATATCAGCAAAGATGCGGTCGCGGGTTGTCCCGGGCATATCAGCGACAATTGCTATTGGCTTGCCCGCCAAGCGATTTAACAAGGTAGACTTACCCACATTCTGTCTGCCGATAATAGCCATAATAGGTTTGCTCACTTCACCTCTAACCCCTCACCCTTTATTTTTATTAGGTAACCTACCCCCTTATATCCCCCTCCCTTATCTAAGGGAGGGGGAAGTAGTTATATAAGAGAGGCTTCGCCTCTCTCTGACTCACCTTTAAAGGGGACGCCCCACCTTAACCGGGTGTCTAAGAGGGGCGTCAGCCCTCTTTTCTTTTTCCCCCTTTGAAGGAAATTAGGCCCGCTTACCTCTAAAAGCCTGTTACAAAATATACCCTTTATGTTGGGTAGGCGGGGAAGGCTTCTCCTCTTCCTTCTGGGTAGTCTGGAGAGACTTCATCCGTGATGACTCTTTGGCGAACTTCACGCTGGGGGGCTCAATCTCGGTTCTGGCAAACCGCCTCAGCTCGGCAATATTATCCCTGAAATCCTGAACAAAGGCATTATATTCCATGGCGAACCGGTTATACAGGTCTATGGTTTCCCGTGGAAGCTCAACCTTCTCCGCCACCTCAAAGAACTGCTCGACAAATTCATAATAGTGGCTGTTTATCGACCATAGCTCATTCAAATAGGTACGCAGGTAAACACTAAACCGCCTGGTTCTAATATCACTCTCCAGCCGGGTAATAAAATTGCTACACCAGGTATTGAAAATCCGCTGTGCCACCTCACATTCCCGAGCCCAAGCCCAAACCCTGGCATCCTCCATAGTGAGCAGATTACGGATAACGACAAAGATAGACAGTGAGGAATCGCCCATAAATCGGCGATTGAAATGTCCGCCAAGCTCCCTTAGCGTTAGCGACAAACGCTCAAATTGCTTCTCTTTAGCACCAGTTACCCCCACCACCAAGCCAATGACCAGGATAATAACTAGCGCCGGGGCTAAAACTTCAATTGGCCATTCATAGATATAGCCCACCACCGCCAGTGCCGTGATTAAAATGGGGCTCCAGCCCCGGCTTACCAAGGTTCTCAACACATACATACCAGCCCCCTAATGATAACCAGTCAGTGGAATCTCCAGACCTCCCAGCATTACCGCCAGCAGTGCTTTCTGCAGGTGCAGTCTATTTTCAGCCTGGTCAAAGACCACTGATTTGGGAGTATCTAAAATCCCCTCAGCTACCTCCTCACCGTGGTGAGCAGGCAAGGGGTGCATAAATATAGCATCTTCCCTGGCTAAGGACAATAGCTCACTATCCACCTGGTAGCCGGCAAATATCCGGCGCCGGGCTTCAGCCTCAGCTTCCTGCCCCATACTCGTCCAGACATCGGTATAGACGACATCAGCCCCGCTTACCGCCAGGCGCGGCTCCTCAGTGCAAAATATCTCAGCGCCACTGCTAATAGCATTGCTCTGAGCCAGATGGAGTATCCTCTCCTCAATAGTATAGCCAGGAGGGGAAGCAATCCTGAAATTCATCCCGGCAAGCGAAGCCGCCAGCATAAGGCTGCGAGCCACATTGTTACCATCGCCAACAAAGGCAAGGGTCAAACCGTTTAGCTCCCCCTTCTTCTCATAAATGGTCAAAAGGTCAGCCAGGGCTTGACACGGGTGTTCCCAATCGGAGAGGGCGTTTATCACCGGCACCCTAGAATAACTGGCCAGAACCTCCAACGTATGGTGGGAGAAGGTTCGGGCGGCAATAGCATCTACATAGCGACTGAGCACTCGGGCAACATCTGGAACTGACTCCCGCTCCCCCAGACCAACCTCAGCCGGAGACAGATAGACGGTCTCCCCACCCAACTGGCGCATAGCTAGCTCAAAGCTAACCCGAGTCCGCAGCGAGGGCTTCTCAAACATTATCACCAGCGTCTTGCCGCTGAGCATGGAGAGCCAGCCCCGGGCTTTCATATCAATCGCCTCCGATATGAGCAAGCGAATATCCTCGCCGCCGAGGTCAGCTACTGAGAGTAAGTCCTTCCCCTTCATGCCCTACAGTATATCACGAAAAGATAAATATTCAATATGAGATTGTCTAGCAACCTATCCCCCTGACCCCCTTCCCTCAATAAGGGAAGGGGGAGACAGGTAAGAGAGGGGCTTCGCCCCTCTCTAAAATCTCTTCCCCCTCTCCTGTTATAAGGAGAGGGGGATAAAGGGGGTGAGGTTAATAAACAATCTCTTATTCAACAGAGGTAACTTGACACTATACAAATGACCACCTAAGATGCCAATAGACGGGGACAAAAGGAGGTTGGAAATGACCAATAGCGAAAAATTTACCATATCGGGAAGCGAGTTGGTTGATAAGGTCAAGCAACTGATACACGAAGGCAACATCAGACGGGTGCGCGTAATACACGAAGGGCGAACTGTTCTAGAGATTCCACTATCAGTCGGGGCACCGGCAGCGGCGATCGGGATTATGCTAGCCCCGGTTCTGGCTGCCCTGGGCGCCTTTGCTGCCCTGGTAACCGAATGCACCATTGAGGTCGAGAAGATAGAAAAATCGTAGGCAGAAATGACAGAAATCATCTTGGTCAGACATGGGGAAACAGAGTGGAATGTGCAACAGGTATTCAGAGGAAGAATTGATATCGAGCTGAATGAGACTGGATTAAAACAGGCAGAACTCTTGGCTGAATATCTTAGCGGGGTAAAGATAGACGCCGTTTACTCCAGCCCGCTGAGGCGAGCCTTAAAGACAGCGGAAGCGATTGCCAGTCCTCACAAACTTGAAGTAAAAATCGCTCCCGGTCTTATTGATTTTGATTTTGGAAAATGGCATGGCTTGCCCCAGCAAGAAGTTAAACGTAGATATAGAGAGCTTTATGCCGAATGGGTCAAAAATCCCCACCTGATAAGGATGCCGGAGGGTGAAAGCCTGAGTGATGTCAGGGAAAGAGCCTTAACGGTGGTGGATGAAGTAGTAGCCAAATATGAAGGGACTGTAGCCTTGGTATCGCACCGGGTGGTGAACAAGGTCTTGATATGTGCTTTATTAGGGCTGGATAACTCTCATTTCTGGAATATAAAACAGGATACCGGAGCCATCACCATCTTCGCCTATGAAAATAACCGCTTTATACTGCTAGGGCATAACCTCACCCCCTATCCCCGGGAAGCCCAGCTCAGCGATTTTTAGCCTGTCCCCATCTTGCTACTGTGCTATAATGAGGCTTGTGAAAAAGCCGCTTCTGGTTCTTTTTGACGGCAATGCCCTGATTCACCGCGCCTTCCATGCCCTGCCACCGCTCACCGTGAGCAAGACCGGTGAGATAGTGAGCGCTGTTTATGGCTTTGCCCTGATGCTGCTCAAGGTAATAAATGAGCTAAAACCCACCCACTACGCCATCGCCTTTGATATGAAAGCTCCCACCTTTAGGCACCAGCTCTTTCATGAGTACAAGGCACACCGACCACCAACCCCCGATGAATTAGTTAACCAGCTAGGAAGGGTAAGAGAGCTAGTTGAAGCCTTCCACATCCCTATCTTTGAGCTCGAGGGCTATGAGGCAGACGACATCTTGGGCACCCTCAGCCAGCAGGCAAGTAACCAGGACATTGAGACCATCATTGTTACCGGTGACGCCGATACCATGCAACTGGTGTCCCCCAGGGTAAAGATACTTTATCCCAGACCAAGGGGGAGTTTCAGCGATACCATGCTCTACGACGAAGCGGCGGTAATTCAAAAGTATAGCATAAAGCCTGAGCAGATTGCCGACTTCAAGGGACTGGTGGGTGACCCTTCAGATAATATTCCCGGCGTCCGCGGCATAGGTGAAAAGACCGCCGTCAAGCTCATCCAGCAATTTGGCTCCATAGAGCAAATCTACGACCATATAGATGAAGTGACCCCAGCCAGACTCCAGGCTCTTTTGCGGGAAAATGAAGCTATCGCCCGTCAGAGCAAGAAGCTGGCGACCATCGTTATTCAGACGCCGATTAGCCTGAACCTTGACGACTGCCAGGTTAGCCAGTATGACCGACATCAGGTAACTGAGCTCTTACGCGAGCTTGAGTTTGTTAGCCTCCTGTCCAGACTGCCCCAGATAGAAACAGAAAATGAAGCCCCCAGGGTTGAAGCTAAGCCCCCCCAGAGAGACTACCGTATTGTAAACACCACCCCAGCCCTTGATGAGCTGCTCAACCGCCTGTCAGCAGCCAAGTCCTTCGCCTTTGACCTGGAAACAACCAGCCTAGACCCGATGTCAGCCCAGCTTGTCGGTATATCCTTTTCGCCGGCACCGGGCGAAGCCTACTACATCCCGGTGGGTCACGTCGGCTGGGGGCAGATAGAGCAATTGCCACTAGAACAGGTCATAGCCCGGCTCAAGCCACCCCTGGAAGACAATACCCTAGCCAAGCTGGCTCACAACGGCAAGTATGATATGGCAGTGCTGGCTGAATACGGAATAACGGTCAAAAACCTGACCTTTGACTCCATGCTGGCTGCCTACCTGCTGGGGGAGAAATCGCTGGGCTTAAAAGCCCTCGCCTTCAGCAAGCTGGCTATTGAAATGACGCCCATCACCGACCTCATAGGCTCAGGGGCGAAGCAGATTTCTATGTCGCAGGTAGAGATAGCCCGTGTCGCCGACTATGCCTGCGCTGATGCCGACATGACCGGCCGACTGGCTGAAATGCTACAGGCAGAGCTTCACCACCAGGGGCTGTGGCAACTCTTCTTCCAGGTTGAACTGCCACTAATGCCGGTGCTGGTTCACATGGAAAGGAATGGAATCGCCCTGGATACCGAGTTGCTCAGGCAGATGTCGCACCGCCTAGGCGAGCAGCTACTGAAGCTAGAGGCTGAGATATATAACAGTGTCGGTCATCAGTTCAATATAAACTCGCCTCAACAATTGAGCACCGTTCTCTTTGACGAGCTAAGACTAGCGCCTGCCCGCAAGACCAAGGGTGGCTATTCCACCGGGGCAGCAGTGCTGGAGGAACTGCGCGGCGTCCACCCCATAATAGAATTTATCTTAGAGTATCGCCAGCTAAGCAAAATCAAGTCAACCTATATTGATGCCCTACCCAGCCTAATCAACCCCAAGACGCGGCGGGTGCACACCAGCTTTAATCAGACGCGGACAGCAACCGGTCGGCTCTCCTCCAGCGAGCCAAACCTGCAGAATATCCCCGTCCGCGGCGAGCTGGGGAAACAGGTCAGGCAAGCGTTTATCGCTCCACCAGGGTCGTATCTGTTAGCTGGCGACTACTCACAAATTGACCTCCGCGCCCTGGCTCACCTGTCGCAGGATAAAAGCCTGCTTGATGCCTTCCACCGAGACGAGGATATTCACACTGCCACCGCAGCCCAGGTCTTCGGCGTTGACCCCTCAGCAGTAACCCCAGACATGCGCCGGGTAGCGAAAACAGTCAATTTCGGCGTTATCTATGGCATGAGCGACTACGGGCTGGAGCAGGCAACAGAGCTATCACGGGAAGAAGCCGCCCAGTTCATCGCCGCTTACTTTGAAAAATACCCCGGGGTAAAGCAATACCTTGAGTCTACTAAAGAGCAGGCAAGGAAAGAAGGCTATGTTCAAACCCTCCTCGGCAGAAGGCGTTCTATCCCGGAAATCAATTCCGCTAACCGACAGGTGAGAGAAGCCGCCGAACGGATGGCGATAAATATGCCAGTGCAGGGTACTTCCGCCGATATCATAAAGGTGGCTATGATAAATCTAGACCGGGAGATAGATAAACGCCAACTGAAAAGCAAGATGCTGCTTCAGGTGCATGATGAGCTTATCTTTGAGGTGCCCGAGGCTGAAGTGGAAGAGATGAGCCAGCTGGTTCCCAAAATAATGTCCACTGCTATAGAGCTTAGCGTTCCGCTAAAAGTGGATGTGAAAGTAGGCACCAACTGGGGGGAGATGGAATAACGGCAATCCTCTAAGAAAAGTTGAAACTAAATACTGAGCCACGCTGGGAGAATTAGGGTGTTCTATGGATGGTATATAGTAGCCGCTAGTGTGCTAATTACGGTCTTTAATGGCGGGATAGTTTCATATGGATTTACCGCCTTTGTAAATCCTATTGCTGCTACATTCGGTTGGAGCTATGCTCAAATTGCACTTGCGATGTCTCTTCGTGGTGTAGAGACGGGCGTTTTGAATCCATTGCTGGGAATTGTCATTGATCGCTGGCCACCCAACAGATTGGTATTAATTGGAGTCATTGTGTTTGGACTGGGGTTACTTTGCCTGAGTCAAGTCACCAATATGGTTATGTTTTACACAAGCTTTTTAATTATAGCTTTAGGTAGTTCCCTTGCCGCCTTCATGGTTCCAACGATAATGGTAGCCCGATGGTTCAGAAGAGATGTAGGCAAGGCTAGTGGTGTTCTAGCTATGGGTATTGGTATCGGCGGGGTGTTGCTTCCTCTACTGGTAAAGATGATTGATACCTATGGCTGGCAAAACGTCTTGATTGTCTTGGCGGTTGGCATATGTGTGCTTGGCATACCAATATCCTTCGTTTTCCGCAGCAGACCAGAAGATTATGGTCTCACGCCTGACGGGAAACCACAAGACGATTTAAAGGGTTCAAGCAGCTTAAGGGTTTACGATTTTAGTACAGGAGTTAAGGAAGCGCTCAAGATGCGGGCTTTTTGGTATATAGGTATAGCGTTGATGTTTCAAATGGCAGCGATGGCAGCGCTAACAGTCCACATAATGCCGTATCTGGTTAGCATCGGAATGGAAAGGTCCCTTGCCGGTATGGTTGCAATGCTCGTCCCTCTGGCAAGTCTTGCTACGCGCATACCCTCTGGCTTCTTGACTGACATTTTCAAAAAGAAGTACATATTGGCATTGTCTTGCGGTCTAATAGGTGTTGGATCGTTTCTTTTTTGGCTTACTGATGGCAGTTCCTTTGGTTTAACGCTTCTAGCTGCTATCACCCTTGGTTGTGGTGCTGGCGGGGCTATACCAAGTAGAGTTCCTATTCTTAGAGAATATTTTGGCACCAAAAATTTTGGTGTTATTTTTGGCCTGATAAGCATCTTTATTACCATCGGACTGATCTCATCTCCACCACTGGCGGGATGGGTGTTTGACACACTTGGTGTTTATGACCCTATATGGTTGATATTAGGCGGTGTCGCTATGCTGGGAGCAATTGTAATTTTAAATCTTCCATCGCCCTCCAGGGTTGGGGCAGAAAACTGAGTAGTAAAGATGCCTGAGCTTCCTGAAGTAGAAACGATAAAAAATGAGCTACAACCTTACCTAATTGGGCATACTGTCACTGGCGCCACCCTGTTCTGGGAGGGGATAGTGCGCCAGCCTTCGGTGGAAGAATTTTGCTCCCGCCTCATCGGGCAGAAAATAACCGGGATAGAGCGGCGGGGAAAGTATCTCATCTTCAGCCTAACCAGCGGCGAGGCGTTAATTATCCACCTGAAGATGAGCGGCTCATTATTATTAAAGTCGCCTGATAGGTTTATCAGGGCTATACTCCACCTAGGTAAAGATGGACTCTTCTTTCGCGACCCGCGCAAGCTAGGGGTAATGTGGCTGGTGGGGGATAAAAATAGCGTTGTCGGTAAGCTTGGTCCTGAACCCCTGGAGACCGACTTCACCCCTAAAATTCTGACTCAGCGGCTGAGTAAGCACGTGGCGCCGATAAAGGCGCTGCTCTGCGACCAGAGCTTTGTGGCTGGCATCGGCAACATGTATGGCGACGAAGCCTTATTTTCCGCCAGAATCCATCCACTAAGGCCGGGAAAAAGCCTGTCTCAACAGGAGGTAGAGCGTCTCCACCGCGCTATTCGGCAAGTCTTATGGGCAGCCATCGGCAACAAGGGAGCCAGCGTGGATACCTACCTTCGCCCTGACGGACAATTGGGCACTGCCCACTTCCAGTTTCGGGTGGCTCATCGGGGTGGTCAACCCTGTCCTGTCTGTGGCACCTTTATCCAGCGCATCCCCATCCGAAATCGGGGCAGCTACTTCTGCCCCAAATGCCAGCCGCTCAAATCGGATTGATAACTATATTATCCCCTGCCTCTTTAGCTCAGTCAATTCGTCCTGGCTCATCCCTAGTAGCTCCCGATAGACATAGTCATTGTCCTGACCCAAAACCGGGGCGGCACGAGTATATCTGGCCGGGGTATCAGATAGCCTTATTGGCACGGCGTCAGATATGGTCTTGCCCAGCTCGGGGTGGTCAAGCTCAATGAAGAAGCCCCGCTCGTTTAGCTGGGGGTCTTGAGCCAAATCGCTGGCATCCTGCACTACCCCGGCTGCCACCCCCTGCCCCTGAAGTAAAGCCATCGCCTCCTCAGCAGTGTGCTTTTTCATCCACCCCTCCACCAGCCGGTTCAGCTCTTCACTATGCTTCAGCCGACCGGTTAAAGTAGCCAACCTCTTATCCTCAGCCCAGGGCGGCTTGCCCAGAGCCCGCTTAAATCCCAGCCACTCCTCGTCGGTGAACACGGCAATGGCACACCACCGGTCATCACCCCGGCAGCGATAGACACCATGAGGTGCCGCCTCGGTTGAGCTATTGCCTACAGGCTCCGTCTCTTTGCCATTAACCATATAGTCCAGAACTGCGTCTCCCAGTAAGCTTGCCATCGCCTCTACCTGAGAGACATCAATATACTGTCCCTCCCCAGTTTTTCGCCGGTATTCCACAGCCTCAAGCAGGGCTAAGCAAGCTACTAGACCAGCGATATGGTCGGCATAAGAAGTGCCCAAGCCCAGCGGTGGCTTGCCGGGAAAAGAAGTGAGATAGGTTATGCCGGAGAAGGCTTGAATTGTCGGACCAAAGCCGGCGTAGTCCCGCCAAGGTCCGCTACCACCCATAGTCGACATACTGAGCATAATGAGGTCGGGCTTTACCTTCTTCAGGCTGTCATAGTCTAAACCCCAGTTAGCCATCACCCTGGGGGTAAAGTTCTCTACCACGGCGTCACTTGCCGCCACCAGCCTTTTAGCCAGAGCCACCCCGTGCGGCTTATTAAGGTTCAGGGTAATTCCAAGCTTATTGCGGTTCCAGGTGTTATAGTAGCCGCGGCTGAAGGTGTCCTCTGCCTCAGGCAAAAGGGGCTGAACCTTAATTACCTCAGCGCTAAAATCAGCCAATATTCTGGTGGCATAAGGACCCGCCAGCACCCAGGTAAAATCAAGGATGCGGATGGAGTGTAAGACGCCCTCGTTAGTCATTCTCCTGCCCTACGTCTAAATCCTCGTCTAACCGACGGCCTATTTCAACCCATACTTCCACAAAATCACTGGCTCCAGAATCTCTTAAAACATCCCGTGCCTCTGGAAACAACCCACAACATTCCTGAATCATGTTAGCAATCATAACGTTCATGGTATCTATTGAAGACCCGATAAGTTTCTCTGTTTCTTTATTTACAAGGGCTTGCGCAGTTTGAAGAACGCTTAGACTGCTAGAGTGAGCAAAACCAGATAGATGTCCATACATAAGGGAAGCTAACATATCGCTGAACCCTGCATCAATACCAATATCATGCCAAGATAAAACCCTTCTACTATCTGGATTCCACCGCCATAAATCTCGTTCTTTACCTTGAAAAAACCGCGCCTTCTGACTATCAGTAAGACCTTGAAAAATTATATTCGACTCTAGTTTACTACGGATTTCTTCAAGCACTTCCTTTTCCTTCATTTTCTGCTGCTTATGTTCGATTATACCTTCTGGTAAATTTTGCCTCTCCGCCAATCCTGCTGCTTTATAACACCAATATCTATAATCTTTTTCCTCTACTTCATTGGGTGAGAAGAACACATAATGAAAGACGAGAAATGCCTCCATTGTTGTTCGGGTTAGCACATCGATTGATGCAGAATCAACGAAGCTAAATTGTTTGAATGGTGGAAGGTCTCGGACAACCGTACCATGAGAAAGATAAAGCACTGTGGAAGCGTGGTTAACGAATTTGTTAGCTAGTTTATGTGCATCTAATAGCCTTTCACGTTCGCTAACATCACTAATAGATGACACTTTGGTTACACTAATAGCTTTAGCAAGTAGGTCAAGCAATATTACATATTCCATTTTATGGTTCGACTCAAGCTGTGACATACACTCTTCCCTGCTCTTTCCTCTAACCCCTCACCCTTTATTCTTAGTAACCCTATCCCCTTTTTCCCCTTCCCCTTAACAAGGGGAAGGGGATTTAGTTATATAAGAGAGGCTTCGCCTCTCTTTGACTCTCCATTGATAAGGGGAGAGGGAAGAGAATTTATTAAAGGGGCTTCGCCCCTTTCAAACCCTTTTTTAAACACCCACCACCCTTAGGGGGCGTCCAAGAGGGGCTGACGCCCCTCTTTTCTACTCCCTCCCCCTCTCCTTTGATTGAAGGAGAGGGGGATAAAGGGGGTGAGGTAGATAACTAAATAATACCATAAATTTAGAATTGGCTTTGCGTTCAAGTATATGATACAATTAACTAGAAATTTTCAGCTTACTAGAAAAGGACATTGCTATGGCTGATAAACCGCTTCCCGACCTAAAAACGTTCATCGAAAATGTGAATAAGAAGGATAAGCACAGCGGCAAGAAAATCCGGTTTGCCTTTACCAAGCGGAAAAGGAAATAACGCTGAAAACTATAAGCTTCATTTCAGGTTGCCCCCAGTCGAGTCGAACGGATGGTCTTCCCGTGTGAAATCAGGCAGGTAGTCCTCCGGTGACCCCATTTCTTGTAGCCAGCCATTCTCCAGCCCTAACCTATCTACTAATTTAATGACCTCTGAATACTCTGACGGTGAGATTATCCTTGAAAGAGAAGGAACCCGTGAAGCTCGGTGCGATGGAAAGTATTGAGACATAATGCTCACTGTAACTGTAGGAGAAACCTCGCTAACCAGCCAGGTGAGTGAGTCCTGACTACCAGCCAGCCCATTGGGAAGTATAAGGTGA
>Ga0315296_10004593_pt1 | contig 11263 bp, 5 predicted proteins | sample YL17G14_18_MG_FD_203921 | JGI IMG/M metagenome (GOLD analysis project Ga0315296, IMG submission 203921) | Sediment microbial communities from Yellowstone Lake, YNP, Wyoming, USA - YL17G14_18 | ecosystem: Environmental > Aquatic > Freshwater > Lake > Sediment | place: USA: Wyoming | collected...
TGTCAAAATCAGGTTCACCAATTTCTAAGTGTACAACATCTTTTCCTTGCTTTTCAAGTGCCTTCGCTTTTGCAAGCACTTCAAAGGCTGTTTCTGTTCCTAAAGTCTCCATTCTTTTCGCAAAGATGGAACCCACTTAAATCACCTAGATTTTAAAGGAAAGTAGAGGTAATAAGAAATGGTATATTTAACTATTTTACTTGTTTTTGCACTAATTCCATGTTTAAACTACGTGGTCACAAGTGTTTTATGCAGCTCCTTTGAACGATAATTCGGGATGTGTAAGCGTTATGTTAAAGAACATGACTATTAAACAAGCTCAGCGGGAAGTCGAAATTTATCGAGACGCAAGGTAAAGATTGGACCCAAACAGACAATCACTTCTACGCAAATGTGGACGTATAGATAGAGCAATGTTGAGCGATGCCAAAAAATTATGCTTTGCGAACCGTTATGCTGCCGTCTGGGTTTCGCTCGATTTTAAGCGGCATGCCTTTCTTTCAACTAGCATGTTAAACATTGAGGGTAACCATAAGGAGCAGTGGCTGAACGTTTGAGGGCACGGTTAACGAGAATTTTCTCATGTGGAGGCATGCGGTAATCAGCTCATTCATTGGTCTTTGTATGCGCAATTCCTGACTTCACTCTGAATCAAGGGCGCCTCTTACCTCCTCCTTCCCTAGCCTCTGCTGTCTGCTTGCCTCTAAAAGAAATTTTGTAGGTCTATCACCGTTTGGGGAGGATAGGGAAGGCGTTCAATAAATCAAGCTAGTAGCATACCGATATAAAAAAAGAGACAGTAAACCCTTAACTTTTGTCTCTCTATCTATCCCGTTCTGTGATAGACCCTTGGGTGTAGTGGGGCATCTTCTTTTTGAGTCTTCAGCATAAGGAGGCGCTGGAACAAATCCGCCGAAAACTGGGGCACATTGAAAGCGAAACCCTACGCGTGGCTTTTTTGGAATACGCAAAAAGCATAAGCCTCATAAGAGAGAAGGTTCACGGGAAAATTTAGGGAAGTTGGGGTTTGGTTTTTCTCTTTCTTTTTAGGAGAACCGTTGCGACCAAAGTAGTTAACATGAGCAAGGGTAGAATGAGGGCTAATGGGAATTCTGGGATTACGTGGTATTTGTAATAATAACCGTGATTGTCGTTTACTGCCGAGTTTCCAGAGTTATCATAAGCGATTATTTTGTATGTTACCCATGTGCAATTTTCGCGTCCAGGGATCATTGCCTGATAAGTGTTTACGGAAATTTCAGTCATGTTAAAGGGCATCCATGTTGTTCCGTTGTCTATGCTATACCATAAGGTTACATTGCAAACTCCCGTGCCTACATCGGTAACGTTGACTGTAATTGTCACGTTTTGAAATGGTTCAACGTCTTCTGAAGGTTCTTGCACGGGTTCTCCAATTTCAGGCGGCAGATTATCGGTAAAGAACGCTTCTAACGTATGATTCATATCCATCAGTATGCTTATAGGATTCTCAGTTCTCACTTCACCATCAAGTAGCCAATAATCAAAAGAATAGCCTGCTTGAGGAATTGCTGTTACATTCGCAACAGTGCCATTGACGTAAGTGTAGGTTCCAGAAGACGGGTCTGTGGCGCCTCTTTCGGTTGATGTTATTGTTAACTGATGAGTTATTTGGGCAAAAACGGCTTGCAGGACATGGCTTGAGTCCATTAGGACTTCAATTGGATTGTGAGCACCTACGTTAATCCCATCCAATATCCAATATTCGAATCTGTAATTGATGCCGGGTATGGCGGTGACGGAAGCTACAGTTCCCTTAACATAGGTGTAGGTTCCCGGTAGAGGATCTGTTGTTCCGCCGATTGTTACGGTAATGGTTAGGTAAGTTGGGACATAAGGGTTCATCAAGGGGTAGCGGTCTTGATTGCCCGCCTCAATAAGGTAGGGTGTATCGCCTATACCATCACTCCCAGGAGTGTCTTGGTTTGGACCGCTATACAGGTCTACACCAGTATAATCACTCCAGTAGTTGCCGCCGCTTGGATAGCCGTCGTCCCAAACATTGGCATAGCCAGAAGCATAGAAGTATACTTGTTGGGTGTTGTCGATGAAGTCGTTATGGTAAAACTTGTTGTTAGAAGAATAATAGAGATAGATGCCATCCCCGTTGTTTGCTATGTTGTTTCCGCTTATGGTGTTGTTGTTAGAAGAATAATAGAGCCTGATGCCATGCCCGTTGTTTGTTATGTTGTTTCCGCTTAAACTGTTATTATTAGAAGAACCGAGAGAGACGCCCGCATGGTTGTTTGCTGTTATGTTGTTTCCGCTTACGCTGTTGTTAGAAGAAGAATCGAGACAGACGCCATCGTGGTTGTTTGCTGTTATGTTGTTTCCGCTTATGGTGTTGTTGTTAGAAGAAAAAGAGAGATAGACGCCATACTCGTTGTTTGTTACGTTGTTTCCGCTTATGGTGTTGTTGTTAGAAGACTCATAAAGCCCTATGCCATACCCGTTGTTTGTTATGTTGTTTCCGCTTACGCTGTTGTTAGAAGAAGAATCGAGCCTGATGCCATGCCCGTTGTTTGTTATGTTGTTTCCGCTTACGCTGTTGTAGAGAGAGGAATAGAGCCAGACGCCATGCCCGTGGTTTGTTATGTTGTTTCCGCTTACGCTGTTGTTAGAAGAATAATCGAGCCTGATGCCATGCCCGTTGTTTGTTATGTTGTTTCCGCTTAAACTGTTATTATTAGAAGAACCGAGAGAGACGCCCGCATGGTTGTTTGCTGTTATGTTGTTTCCGCTTACGCTGTTGTTAGAAGAATAATCGAGACAGACGCCATACTCGTTGTTTGTTATGTTGTTTCCGCTTATGGTGTTGTTGTTAGAAGAATAATAGAGATAGACACCATGGGGGTTGTTTGCTGTTATGTTGTTTCCGCTTACGCTGTTGTTAGAAGAATAATCGAGATAGACGCCATAGTAGTTGTTTGCTGTTATGTTGTTTCCGCTTACGCTGTTGTAAAAAGAAGAATAGAGACAGACGCCATCGTGGTTGTTTGCTGTTATGTTGTTTCCGCTTATGCTGCTGTAAGAAGAATTATAGAGCGTGATGCCAGTGTGGAATGCCGTGATTTTCATGTTTTTGATTGTTACGTTGCTTCTTCCGTTCAATTCTATTCCTTTAGAGACTAAAGCTTTTGTTCCTTGTAGCGTGTAGCCTGCTCCGTCCAGCACAATGTTGTTTCTCTCTATGATGATTGCGCTCGAGGCTTCTGGGATGGCTCCGACAATGTTGTCTGTTAACGTGTAAGTCACATTGTCCACTGTTGAAACGGGTGCTCCCAGAGGCCATATGCTTCCGTCAGCCCGAATGTAAATGGTTCGGGTCCAAACATAATCGGACTTGGCTGGTTGAATGTTAAATGCAAATGCTAATACGCCAGCTAAAAGCAGTGCCAGCATCATTCCAGAAACAGTTTTCGTTAACATTTCCTTTCTCCAAACCCTAAATAATCTGTTCTGCAAATAAAACTTACGGAAAATCTTCTATAGTTATTTTGTAGTTTGTGTGTGCGTGTGTACGTGCACGCTTTGCGCAGTGTAACAGTCTCTCTGTTTCTTTAAGAATCATGCTTCTTTCTTTAAATGAATAATGGGATAGCATCTCAGCTTACCAATGCCTAAGCCTTGCGGGGTTAATAGAGCCTTTGTCTCAAGCTTATTTGATATTTGGGTGTGCGGTACCTATTCACCAGCCTTAGAAGTTTACGCCTGAGCTTGGCCACTTTCTCCAGATTCCAAAGCGGATGGGGATTCTTCCTCAACAGCCAGTATTGACTATCTATTAGGCGGTATATCAGCCAAAGCTCATCAGGGCTTAAGCGTGGCCTAACATACTTTTTCTCAACCCAAACGGTTTCCTCAACCATTCTCCAGCACCCCGTTCACTAACGAATAGTCACCGTTAAACATGTTTCGGCACCACTTTAGGCGTGCTGAATGTTGTTTCGGCGCCATTCAACATTTTTGCGTGACTAAACAAACGGCAATAGTCACGACTATACTACAGGCAGAGAACCCCGCGCGCCACATCCCTCGAAACCATAGAAATTAACCATCCTCAGACATCATAAACCGTGATGAAACGGTATACCTTCTACAACAAGAACACATACCTGAAACCGAAGCCTTTTCTTAGCAACGCGCGCTTAAAGCAGCTTTGATAATGGTCGCACCTTCATTGCTTCTGGGTTGACTAGGTTTGGCGGTTTTCTCCCTTCAAAGAACGCGACGAGGTTTTCTGCAACCATTTCAGCCATTTTGGAGCGAGTTTCATAGCTTGCACTGGATGTGTGCGGAGCAACAACCACATTGTCAAGTTTAAGTAAAGGATTATCTACGGGTATGGGTTCTTGTTCGAAAACGTCAAGTCCAGCGCCGGCTATTCTGCCCTCTTTTAAGGCTTCGTGCAAGGCTTTTCCATCAACAACTGGTCCACGGGAATTGTTGATTAAATAAGCGGTTTTCTTCATTAGCTTAAGTTTCTCTGCATTTACCAAATGATAAGTTTCTTTCATTAACGGAACATGAATGCTAACAAAGTCTGATTCCTTAAAAAGCGTGTCCAAGTCAACGCGTTTTGCACGTAATTCTTTTTCCATTTCAGGTCTAGGCACAACATCGTAAAAAAGAATTTTCATGTTGAAACCTGTAGCCCTTTTCGCAACCGCAAAGCCAATTCTTCCAGCGCCAACGATGCCTATGGTTGCTCCGTGAATATCTCTGCCCTGCATCATGCTGGGATGCCAGCCAACCTTCCACTGTCCAGTACGGACGTATTTGTCTGCTTCAACAACACGCCTTGCAATAGCCATCAAAAGCGCCCACGCAAAATCTGCTGTTGTATCAGTCAAAACTTCCGGAGTGTTTGTAACGTATATGCCTCTTTTCGTAGCTTCCTGCACATCTATGTTGTCGAATCCCACAGCCATCTGTGCGACGATCTTCAGCCTAGGCGCGGCGTCAAAAACCTCGGCATCTATTTTGTCAGATAAGAGTGAAGCAAGCGCGTCAACATTCTTGGCCTTTTCTATTATAACTTTTTTTGGCGGCGGAGCATACTCGGGCCAAACCTCAGCGTCAAAACGTTCCTTAATTATTTTTAGACCTCTTTCCGGAAGCTCACGAGTAACATAAACCTTCGGTTTTGGCATACGACTCACCAAGCACTGATTTGCGGAATTCTTTATTAATATTAACTTAACGAACATAATAGTTTAATATACCTTACCCTGCACGGAGCCCGCACAAAACAAAAGGAGGTAATGAAAAATGCAAAATAGAGTTCAAACGGCGATAAACGACATGGCGAAAGTTTTAAACGACGCAAGGTCAACGGAACAACAGAAAGACACTTTGGTAGCTTTTGACAGGTTCATGGAACAAGAGTGTAAAGATACCCTTAACACTAGGGTTTCGTATTTGCATACGCTGCATGGTTTAGCGTTGAAAGTGAAATGTAGGCGTTGAGCTTTAACAAGTTTGACCTGAAGAAAAAGGGGTGTTTAGAAGAGTTTCGCGCGAAAGAGTTTTAGACACAAAATAATGGAAATGTTACTTTTGCTTGTAACATTGGTGTAACATTTTTATTCGATTCGATCAAAGTTTCTTCCATAAGCCATAATAACTGAATCCGCAGATAGAAGAAGCGATGAGACATGTTCAGGAATTTCGGCTTAAAAGCAAGCTTACTCGTTGTGATGGTGGCGTTGTGCGTGGGTGTGCCAATTGCAAATGCAGAAGTCGAGCCGTTGAACTGGACAAGCCCAACAACAGAAGACCCTTCTTCGGTGTTTATGGTTAGCGCTAGCGACGGATGGGCAGTAGGTGGTGAAGGAACGATAATCCATTGGGACGGAACAGAATGGAGCACCATGACAAGCCCAACAACAGCATGGCTCTTTGATGTGTTTATGGTTAGCGCAGATGACGGATGGGCAGTAGGTGATGAAGGAACGATAATCCATTGGGACGGAACATCATGGAGCAACGTGACAAGCCCAACAACAGCACGGCTCCTTTCAGTGCATATGGTTAGCGCAGATGACGGATGGGCAGTAGGCTGGTATGGAACGAGAAGGATAATCCATTGGGACGGAACAGAATGGAGCACCGTGACAAGTCCAACAACAGAAGACTTTTATTCGGTGTTTATGGTTAGCACAGATGACGGATGGGCAGTAGGGGGCGACTGGGACCGCGGAACGATAATCCATTGGGACGGAACAGAATGGAGCACCATGACAAGCCCAACAATGTCTTGGCTCAATTCGGTGTTTATGGTTAGCGCTAGCGACGGATGGGCAGTAGGTGGTTATGGAAGGATAATTCATTGGGATGGGACTGATTGGAGCAACGTGACAAGCCCAACAACAGCACAGTTTCTCGGGGATGTGTTTATGGTTAGCGCAGATGACGGATGGGCAGTAGGCGCAGATGGAACGATAATCCATTGGGACGGAACATCATGGAGCAACGTGACAAGCCCAACAACGGAACATCTCGGGGATGTGTTTATGGTTAGCGCAGATGACGGATGGGCAGTAGGCAATTATGCATGTATTCGGTGGACTGGAACTGAGTGGATACCGGAATTTCCCACAATCGTACTCATGCCACTCTTGATAAGCCTCACTTTAGTCGCGGTCATCCTGGCAAAAACAGCTTCAAAGAAGCGCAGAAAACCGTCGTTGCCGAGCAAAACCCTACTATAGCGCTACAGCAGTCTCTTCATCTTCTTTTTTTCAGAAGCCTATGATGTGTGCGAATATGTTACAATCCTCTTTCGCGCGCGGGTAAAGAGGAATAAACATAGATTAACTCTTGAACTAACAATGAAAGAACTAGATAAATGCATATAGAGTCAGTCAGAGTTTTTAAAGGAAGTAGGGGAATGGTTCAAGACTTAGAAATGTAGGACCTGAAGCGCGCCTCGTTATTTCGGATGTGCTTTTCTTAATTGAATCAGAGTGATTGCTGCTAGAAACACTGAAGCTACTCCTACTACTAAGTATGTTACATGAGGCAGAAGGTTAAAGGTACAACTATAGAAAAGAATCCCCGCTGAAACTAAGGCTATCAACGAAACTTCTTTTCTATAGTCGAAAACAGCTTTTCCGGCGAGGGGTTTTAGCGGGACAAGTGAGTAACATACGGTCATCAGGGTCAGCAGCAACCCAGCGTCGCCTACTATCTTGAATCCAAGCATAATCAAACCTGCGAATGGAATTGTCAGCGTCAGAAGTATAAGCATTTTTGACAGAACGATTAGCCCCTTAGTTTTGTCAGAGATCTCTCCGCTTTGGTATCTTGTGATTCCGGGAGACGCGAAGGGAAACAGGAATAGGAGGCCGGAAATGAGAAAAGCTCCAAGTCCGTACATCCAAAGCCTATATTGTCTATAGACTCTGCAAGTTCGTGCGCAAAGAGCCTTAGAAAGCTCCCCGACAATGCTCATCATGCATGCGGAAAGCAATGTTGATGGAATGACAGCGGCAAGTACCGCCGGGTCTAGAAAGTGAGGTAAGCCGTTTGCTTCAACGAAGCTAAAAACAATTGTTGTAACCAAAGCTGAAATCCCAAGGGCTGCTAGTTCTCCTTTTGTAATGAAGGGCGCTTTTTCTAGGGCTTCCAATTTTACTTTGTCGACCGTTTCGAATATTTTTTCTCCATAAAGCTTTAGGAATTCTTTAAGTTCGTCAGGGATTGGTAGCTTTGAAATAGCCGAATTGAAGGACTGGCCTAAACCGGCAAAACTCGCCAGTGCCGCAGTTGTTGCGGTTACAGCTGCTGCAACTACTGCTACTTCGGCAACAACGTGTACGGATCGGGGTTCTCGTATTGGTTCAGTAGGAAGAACGGTGATAGTAATGGAGTGCGTGTCTTCATATCCCGTTGCATCCGTAACGGTTAGCGTTACATTGTAGGTTCCGGGTTCTGCATAGGTGTGGTTTACCGTTAGGCCTGTTCCAGTGGTTCCGTCTCCGAAATCCCACTCGTAGCTGACGATGCCCACATTGTCGCTAGAGCCCCCGGCGTCGAAACTCATGATTGTGTCCTCAACCACGGTCTGGTTGAGACCCGCCTCAGCTGCAGGATGCGTTATGTCGTTGACCGTGATCACAACTGTGTCCGTGTCCCAGTTTCCCGCTGCGTCTGTGACGTTCAACGTGACTGAATAGAAGTTGGGGTTGGTGAAGTTATAGGTTGGTTTAACGCCAGTCAAGGTTCTCGGCGTAACGTCCGTGAAGGTCCAAGTGTAGTTCACTACCCCGATGTTGTCATATGAGTTTGAGCCATTGAAGGCCACCAGTGTGTCTTCGTTGACTGTTTGGTCTGGACCTGCATCAGCTACGGGCTTTGTGGCATCAACAACCACCTGCCATGTTGCTATGGCGGATAGACCTACGGCTTCGTGTTCATCTACTGGTGTTACTTCTACCCTCCAGACGTCGCCTATAACGGTGTCTGCCGCTGGAACCATGTTTCCTGTGTGATCTCCCCTACCTGCAAGTTCGTCGTCTAGAAATTCTTCGGTTCCAACGTCTACAAGCCACCTGTATGTGTACGTGACTGTGTCTCCATCTGGATCTGCTGGTGTTGGTCCAATTACTGTGACGATTAAGTCGTCATCGTCCTCTACGGCAAGGCTTGGTGCGATCGATAGTTGAGGTTGATCTGGTGGATTATTCTCGGGAGGATATTCAACAACGAAACCAACTTCAGCGACGGAATCGATCCCGTCAACTCCCGCATCATACAATCCATTGTTGTTCGTGTCTTCAACAATATCGTAGCTTCCCAATGTTAGAGGTGGCTCCCATACCTGAACGACTTGGATTCCAGGGCCAGGATCTAGGGTTAACTGTTCAGCGCCATCGGATACGTCTGTGAGTGGGTCACCGTCGTTCCAGACATCTTGACCGGCTACTATGTAGAATGTCACATTTTCTCCGGTTGCTGGAACCGTCGCGTATACGGTCTCCGTCGAAGCAAATGTGTTTTTCTCGTTTCCTATGGAGTCGGATGACCATATCGTTATCGATTTTAATGAGAGTGTGTAGCTCCCTGTGCCTGTTCCCTGCCAGACATAAACGAGGATTTTGTATTCCCCGTCATCGGGCAAGGGGGAAGAGAGCTCAGCAGCAGTGAGTCCCGATGCTCCCTTAAGCTTGGTCCCATTCGGACAATAAAGGCTGATTCCAGGGAATGTGATTCCGCTCACCCTGACAAGAACCACGTCACTAGCATTAGCCCACAAGACATAGGTGTCCATCTCAGCGGGGGCATCGATGGAGCCGGAGATGGTGTCACCAAACTCAATAGATACGGCGCCTACGGGGTTGTTGAGCCTTTGAAGATATATGGTGTAGCTCCCTGTGGCAGGTCCTAAAACGCCGGTATCATAAACGAGGATTTTGTATTCCCCGTCATCGGGCAAGGGGGAAGAGAGCTCAGCACCACCGAACCCCGATGCTCCCTTGAGCTTTGTTCCATTCGGAGAATAAAGCCTGATTTCAGGATATAGTAAGCCAACAACCCTAACAAGAACCACGTCACTAGCATTAGCCGAGAAGACATAGGCATCCGTCTCACCAGCAACATCAATAGAGCCAGAAAGGGTCTCACCGAACTCGATAGGTACGGCATCTTCAGATGCGGAAGTCCGAAAACAATCCACCTCAAAAAACTGGATGAGAAGAGGCATTACAAGTAAAGAGAAAGCTAAGAGCCATATTGCTTTTTTCATGCGCCCGTGCAAGAACATGCATATCATGCAGAGATCCACCAGTTTCTATATCTCAGCGCTATCAGATATGTATTTATGGTGAAATCTTCTATAATTTATGCAAAGTTCTCCTCCGTATGATTCGCCAATTCGAATGCGACTTGCGCACCAGTTTATTTTGAGAAAAGGAAAACAGAGTCTCGCTTTTGGTAGAATAAACTATTATCTTTGTGATATTATTAATATTGACTTATTACACTACGCAATGACTCTCAAAAAATTAACAATGGAATGCTCAAATGATAACAATAAAGAATAAGGAACAACTCATCAGAAACGGCGAGACACAGCTTAATCGCGATGCCAGGTCACTGGCTTTAAAAAGTCTTGAATCTGCATTAAATGCTGTTGACTCTAAACAGATAATAAAATCAAAAATTTTACTAAAAAACTCAGGTCTTCAAGTAGATGGATACTCGTTCGATTTAAAGAAATTCAAGAATATCTACGTTATAGGCGGTGGTAAAGCAAGCGGTTCAATGGCTGAAGCCATAGAGCAAATTATTGGCAAATATATAACGAACGGACTTGTCAACATTCCACAAGGAAGCAAGCAAAATACAAAAATTATAGAACCTCATGAAGCAAGCCATCCAATTCCAGATGAAGCCGGTGTAGAAGGAACCCGCAGCATGTTGAAAATGTTAGAACAAGCAAAAGAAGACGACTTAATAATATGCCTAATTTCAGGTGGAGGCTCAAGCCTCATGCCCTTGCCCCGCGGCGAAATTTCAATCTCGGATAAGAGAGAAATAACAAACGCCTTGCTCAAGTGCGGTGCAACAATAAACGAGATTAACACAGTTAGAAAACACATCTCAGATTTTAAGGGCGGCTGGCTTGCGAAAAAAGCTTATCCAGCCACAATTCTGAACCTTATTCTTTCCGACGTTGTTGGTGACCCATTAGATTTTATTGCGTCTGGCCCAACAGTTCCAGACTCGACAACCTTCAACGACGCCGTAAAGATTTTGGAAAAATATAGGTTATGGAGCAAGGCTCCAGCATCCATCAGAAAAGTTTTGTCAGATGGAGAGAAAGGCATAATTCCAGAAACTCCCAAAGCCGACGATGAAGCATTTAAGAAAGTTTTCAATGTTGTTGTTGGAAACAACAGACTTGCGAGCCTAACAGCCCGAGAATATCTCAAGTCTGAGGGTTTAAACACGCTTTTGCTAACTGCAACGTTGGAAGGAGAAGCCAGACACGTGGGTGTAATGTTAGCCTCAATAGCGCGTGAAGTATCTGCATCTGGAAATCCCGTTCCAAAACCTGCGGGTATAATTGCAGGCGGGGAAACAACCGTAACCGTTACTGGAAAGGGCTTAGGTGGAAGAAACCAAGAAATAGCTTTGGCAACTGTGCGAAACCTAAAGGGCATGAATGGGGTGGTTGTGGCTTCGCTAAGCACAGATGGCGTAGATGGCCCAACAGATG
>Ga0315296_10004594_pt1 | contig 11263 bp, 9 predicted proteins | sample YL17G14_18_MG_FD_203921 | JGI IMG/M metagenome (GOLD analysis project Ga0315296, IMG submission 203921) | Sediment microbial communities from Yellowstone Lake, YNP, Wyoming, USA - YL17G14_18 | ecosystem: Environmental > Aquatic > Freshwater > Lake > Sediment | place: USA: Wyoming | collected...
GCCCGGGCCGATTGACAATCCCGGGGTGGCGTCAATCAGGGCTGCGCTGAGACCTGAGAAGACCGACTTTCTTTACTACGTGGCGAAGCCGGACGGAAGCCACGTTTTCAGCCGCACGCTCGAGGAGCACCAGGCGGCGAGTGCGCGCGTGCGGCGGAGCGGGGGCTGAATTGAAGACCGGAAGCCGCGCGCGGCAGGCGACCTATTCAGCGCCTCCCGAGGCGATGCCGCCTTCGCCGTGGTGGGGCGTGCTGATCATCGTGGTGGTGCTGGGGTTTCTTCTCGGCGGGGCTTACGCGGGCCTCTGGATATGGGCCGTTACGGGGCCGAGAGTGGTAGTGGTGGCTAATCTGGTGGGCGTCGAGGAGACGGCCGCGATGCAGATCCTGATCCAGCGGGGGCTCAATGGGAAAGTGGTGGCGCGCGAACACCATGAACGGTTGTCATCCGGGAAAGTGCTGCGCACGTTCCCCGGGCCGAACTCGCGGGTGAAGCAGGGCCGGACGGTTGAGATGATAGTCAGCGCAGGCAGCGGCTGGGTGTTCGTGCCGGAGGTGACGGAGATGTCGTTGGCGCGCGCCAGGGAGAGGATCGAGGGCACCGGCCTGCGCATCGGCCGCGAGCGCAGAGCGGCGAGCGAGCAGGTGCCCGAGGGATACATCATTGCGCAGGAGCCTGCTGCCGGGAAGCGTGTGAGGCGCGGCTCTACCGTCAACCTGGTCATAAGCACAGGGTCCGGGCGCGGTTCGGGGGAGGGGCGCGTCAAATACGCGCGGGTCGAGGTGTCGCTGCCGCCCGGCGAGGGCACGACGAGGGTTCGCATCGAGGTTCAGGACGATGACGGGCAGAGGGTTGCATACGAAGGAGAACATGATGCCGGGTCGGAAATGAAGAAGACGGTGGTGGGCAGGGGCAGGTTGACTGTCAGGGTTTATGCCGACGACGAGTTGATACAGGAGGAGAATTTCTAGCGGGTCGGGGATGCTGCGCTGGCAGAAAAGCAGCGCATGGACTTGTTCTGTCATGCTGAGCGCAGCGAAGCATCCCATCCTGACCATGCTGATTGCAGTGGGATTCTTCACTTCGTTCAGAATGACATTCTTGTGTGGCTCTGATTATTAGGATAGGCTCTGAACGCCCGGAGGTGAAATGACAGAGGCGCTCGCGCAGAATGTGGAAGAGCACAAACTCGATAACGGGCTGACCGTCTTGCTGAAGGAAGATCACAGCGCTCCCGTGGCGACCGTTTGGGCATGGTATCGCGTGGGCTCGCGCAACGAGCAGCCGGGCCGCACCGGCATCTCGCACTGGGTCGAGCACATGCTTTTCAAGGGCACGCCCAACTGGCCGAAGGGGCGCATCATGCGCGCGATCTCGGCGGTGGGCGGGGAGTGCAACGGCTTCACCAGCCAGGACGAGACGGTGTATCTGGCAAGCGTGCCTTGCGATCACATTGAACTGCCTCTGGAGATTGAGGCGGACAGGATGACGAACGCGGTTTTCGATCCGGCGGAGGTGGAATCGGAGCGCACGGTGATCATATCCGAGCGAGAGGGCGCGGAGAACCAGCCCGAGTTCCTGCTGAATGAGCAAATGATGGCTGCCGCGTTCGCGGTTCACTCCTATCGCTGGCAGGTGATCGGCTGGAAGTCGGACCTGAGGGCGATGACTAGGGAGGAACTTTTCGAGCACTACCGGACGTATTATGCCCCCAATAACTGCGCCCTGGTCATCGTGGGGGACTTCGAGAGCGGGGAGGTTCTGGAGAAGGTGGCGGCGCGGTTCGGGAAGGCTTCAGCCGCGGCGCAGCCTGGGCCGGTCCGATCCGCGGAGCCGCCGCAGCAGGGGGAGAGGCGGGTGAGCGTGCGGCGGCCGGGGATGACGGCCCACGTGCACGTCGTGTATCATATTCCGGATGCGCGGCACGCGGACATTCCGGCGCTGCTGCTGCTGGACGCGCTGCTGAGCGGCGGCAAGGGCATAGGCGCGGGCGGGGGCGTGTATCTTGGCCGTAGCGCGCGCCTTTACCGGGCGTTGGTGGAGACACGCCTGGCGACGTCTGTGGGGTCGAACGCAATGCTGCATGTTGATCCCCACCTGCTGGGGATGTTCATCACCGTGCGCGACGGTGTGCAGCCGGAGCAGGCCGAGCAGGCGCTGTACAAGGAATTGGACCGCCTTTCGCAGGAGCCCCCGGGTGCTGAGGAACTGGAGAAGGCGCTGGTGCAAACGCGAGCGCAGAATCTGTTCACGGTAGATGGAGTGAGCGCGCAGGCGTTCAACATCGGGCTCTCCAATCAACTCGAGTCAATGCAATTCTTCGACCGGCTGTTGGAGGGCCTGAGACGCGTGAAGGCGGATGACATCGTGCGGGTCGCGCGGACATACCTGGGCGCAGATAATCGCACGGTGGGGACTTTCGTGCCGACGGGTTCGGCGCAAGAAGCAGGGAGCGCAGAATGAAGATTGCCGTTGAGCGCTCAACGCTTGACAATGGGGCTGTCCTGCTCGTCTCGCAGAGGAAGGAAAGCCCGTGCGTGATCGTAACCGGCAGCATTCCGGCAGGTTCGTTCCTGGAGGACGACGAGCACGCGGGGCTGGCGGACTTTGTCGCCAGGCTCTTGATGCGAGGGACCGCCGAGCGCACCCACCAGCAGATCGCACAGGGACTTGAGGATGTGGGGGCGAGCATCGGTTTCGGAGCGTCGGCTGAAACCATTTCGTTCAGCGGCAAGTCGCTGCCGGAGCACCTTAACCTTGTGCTGAAGAACATCTCCGACTGCCTGCGCAATGCCGCCTTCCCCGCAGACGAGGTCGAAAAGGTGCGCGGCATGATGGTAACCGGCATCAAGCAGCGGCTGGACGATACGCGCTCGCGCGCCGCGGATCTGCTGCGGGAACTGGCTTACCCGGTGGGCCATCCGTATCGGCGCGATGGGGTTGCGACATTGGAAAGCCTGGAGACGATCGGGCGGGAACAGATAGCGGCTTTTCGAGAGCGCAACTTCTCGCCGCGCGGGATGATCATTGCCGTCTGCGGGAACGTGGAACCGGCCCGGGCGCGCGAGTCGGTAGAGGCGGCCTTTTGCGGCTGGGAAGCGCGGGAACATGGCAGCGCACAGATTGACGGAGGGCCGAGCCTGGCGGAAGCCGTTCGGCGGGTGGTGCCCATGCCCCACAAGTCGCAGGCAGACATCGCGGTCGGCTTTCCCGGCGCGCGCAGGAGCGACCCCGGGTTCTACGCGCTGACGCAGGCGAACCTGATACTGGGGCGACTTGGATTGATGGGCCGCCTGGGCGAGCATGTGCGCGATGAGATGGGGCTGGCCTATTACTGCCACAGCATGCTTGAGCAACGGCGCGGAGTGGGATTGTGGCTGCTGCGGGCGGGCGTCAATCCAGCGAATGTTGAGCGGGCGATTGAGGCAATGCAGGGAGAGGTCGCGCGGATGGCCGCCGAGAAGGTCGGCGAAGATGAGATTGCCGATGCGCAGGGGATGCTGGTAGGGTCCATGGCCCTTCAACTGGACCAAACGGGCGGTGTCGTGTATATCGTGCACTACATCGAGTATCACGGCCTGGGGCTGGATTACCTGGAGCGCTACCCGGGAATCGTCAGAAGCGTAACGCGGGAGCAGATTCTCGAGAGCGCGGCGCGCCGCCTGGATCGGCAGCGGTGCGCGACGGTGATCGCCGGGCCTGTGAAGGACTGAAGGGGCTGATGTCATCCGGACCGGAGCGCCGCTTCAGAATCGGGATAGATGTCGGGGGCACGTTCACCCACGCAGTAGCGATTGACCACGACGATCTGGCTTTGGTTGGACAGGCCAAGGTGCTGACGACGCACACCTCGCGCGCGGGCGTGGCGCAGGGAGTTGCACAGGTCATGATGATGCTTCTGGATGAGGCGCGCATTGCGCCGCCGCACGTCCAGTTCATAGCCCACAGCACCACCCAGGCGACCAACGCGCTGCTCGAGGGTGATGTGGCGACGGTAGGGATTCTCGCGATGGGCAGCGGGCTGAAGGGGCGCGCCGCCCGCGCGCAGACGCAGGTGGGCGACATCGGGCTGACCTCTGGAAGGGTTCTTCGGACATTGCACGCCTTTCTGGACGCTGAATCTCTGACCGATGATTTGATCCTGGGCGCGCTGCGCGAACTGGCCGATGGCGGCGCGGGAGCGGTGGTCGCTGCGGAGGCCTTCAGCGTGGATGACCCCAGCCGGGAGCAGCAGGTGATGCGCCTGGCGGCGGAGATGGGCATCCCGTGCACGGGCACGCACGAGGTATCGGGGCTTTACGGGTTGAGGGTGCGCACCAGGACTGCGGTCGTGAATGCGTGCATCCTGCCGAGGATGCTCGAGACGGCGGAGATGACGGAGAAGAGCGTGCTCGATGCGGGCGTCGAGGCCCCGCTGATGGTGATGCGCAGCGATGGCGGCGTGATGACGATCGCGCAGATGCGGCGGCGGCCGATTTTGACCATACTGTCAGGGCCAGCCGCTGGAGTTGCTGCCGCGCTGATGTATGTGCGCGCCAGCAATGCGGTGTTCATGGAGGTGGGCGGGACGAGCACCGACATCTGCCTGATACGGTTCGGGCAGGCGGGCATGCGCACTGCTTCGGTCGGCGGCCATCGCCTTTTCCTGCGCACGCTCGATGTGCACACTATCGGCGTCGCCGGCGGCTCCATGCCGAGAGTGAGCAAGTCCTCGATCGCGGATGTGGGGCCGCGCAGCGCGCACCTCGCTGGCCTTCCGTATTGCTGTTTCACCGAGGCGCAGGAATTGAGCCTCGCCGCCGTGCGCATGATTGCGCCTGTGCAGGGAGACCCGGCCGATTATGCTGCTATCGGCGCGGGAGACAAGAACTACGCGATAACGCTGACGTGCGCAGCGAATGCGGCCGGGGCGCTGCCCGCTGGCGACTATGCTTCGGGCTCAGCGGAGTCTGCAGACAGAGCGCTCAATGCCCTGGGTGCGCATCTGCGCACCTCAGGGAAGGGAGCAGCCAGGCAGATGCTCCGGCTGGGGGCCGGCAAGGCAGCGGCGGTCGTGAGTTCGCTGCTGACACAGGCGCGCGTGCAGCCTCAGGAGGTGGTGCTAGTGGGCGGCGGTGGGGGGGCCGGGGTGCTGGTGCCGGTGGTTGCGCAGATGTTGGGCATGGAATACCGCATCGCGCAGAACGCCCCGGTCATCTCCGCCATCGGGGTGGCGCTGGCCCTGGTGCGGGAGTCGGTGGAGCGGACGATCCCGCGGCCCACGCCGGAGGACCTGCTGGCAGTGCGGCGCGAGGTGGAGAATGCCGCCGTTTCTTCAGGCGCCGCCCCCGAGACTGTCGAGGTGCAGATAGAGGTTGACGCGCAGCGCAGCATGGTGCGCGCGGTGGCGACCGGCGCGACGGAGATGCGTTCGAAGGACCTGTCGGCGCGCGCCCTTTCGCCGCAGGAGCAGGGCGGTGCGGCGGCGAAGATTCTGGGCGAATCAGAGATACAGGAGGTTGGTGCAACCGAAGGGCTGCGGGCTTTTGGCGGCGAGATAACGAGGGCCAGGCTGTTCGGGCTCTGGGAATCGAAGACGCCGGTGGTGCTGGTGGTTGACCTGCAGGGAATCGTGCGCCTGCGGCTGGACAACGCAGAAGTGAGGGAGACGACGGCGGCAGAGGCCGAGGCTGTGCTGGCGGCGCTGCTGGAGGACACGACCGAGTTCACTGACGCCGGGCCGGTGCTTTCGCAGGTTTTCCTGGCGGTGCGCAGCCGGATCATAAGCCTGTCGGGCCTGCTGACAGCGGAGCAGGTGAAAGTGGTGGCCTCGACGGAGATTGCGGGGCTGCCGACGGAGGAGCCCGTACTGCTGCTGGCCGGAAGGCGAGTTGCGTGACCAGGTGATCGGGTAATCAGGCGAGCAGGCTGCGCACCCACACGGTGAGGGCAGCGCGGGTCTGGATGAGCACGAACTTGATGAGCGTAAGCCGCCGCTGCTGAGCAGCGCGCCAGATGGGGCAGCAGGAGAATTGCTCAGAGAGGCAGCGATGAACCTGGGTCAGCAGGGGCAGGTCGCCGGGGTTGCGCCTGTGCAGCGGGTCTGCCCGGCAGATGTTGTTGGAGGAAGGCACAGGAATGTAGTCGCCCGGATGGGCGGCTCGTTCCAGGCATGGGCAATGCGTGTTGTCGTGCGCTTGGGGCATTGCGGGTCCCGGCATCCAGACGATAGTATTCCACATCGGTGCGTGATTGTAACGATCGGGGCAAGCAACCGGCAGTCGAAGTAGTAAGCGAGGAGACGAGCCATGAGGCGTTATCGAATGAGCGCCGAGCAATGGGGCCAGTTGGAACCGCTGCTGCGCGATGCGGAGCAAGAGGCGGACGCGGAGTTTTTCGCCGAACAGGGAGGGGTGCAGGTGAGCCCCGGCACGCTTCTGCTGCGGCACCTGATGCAGCACGGCGATGTGGAGGGGATCATGCTGCTGCGCGCAGCGGAGATGCATCAGCACGAACTGAGCCGCGCGGGATATGCGGCTGCATTCATCCTTGGCAAGTCCGGCGGGGCCGAGGAAGGCGAAGGGGCGTAGCGCATGCGCGCCTCGTCCCTCTTCTGGCCTACGCTGCGGCAAGACCCTTCCGAAGCGGAGTTGGTCAGCCACCGGCTGTTGCTGCGCGCCGGTTTCACCAGGCGGCTGGCTGCGGGCGTCTATTCGTTGTTGCCGCTGGGCTGGCGCGTGATCGAAAAGATAGCGCGCATCGTGCGCGAGGAGATGAACCGGTGCGGCGCGCAGGAATTGCTGCTGCCGACGCTGCACCCGGAGGAATTGTGGCAGCAGAGCGGCCGGTCGGAAAAATGGGGGCCGGAACTGATGCGCCTGGAGGACCGGGCGGGCAGAACGTTTTGCCTGGGCGCAACGCACGAGGAGGTGATCACCGCGCTGGTGGCGGGCGATGTTTCATCACACAGGGAACTGCCTTTCATTCTTTACCAGGTCCAGACGAAGTTCCGCGATGAACCCAGGCCGCGCGGCGGGTTGATACGGTGCCGCGAGTTCGAGATGAAGGACGCTTACAGTTTCGACCTTGACGACGAAGGCCTCGAGAAATCCTACCGGCTGATGGAGCAAGCCTACCGGAGCATTTTCACGCGCTGCGGGATGTCGTTCTACCAAGTTGAGGCAGACGCAACGCTGATGGGGGGCATCTTTGCGGAGGAATTCATGCTGGAGGCCGAGAGCGGCGAGGATACTTTCTTCGTCTGCCCTGCATGTGGTTACGCGGCCAGCATTGACAAGGCGGCGCGCTCGCAGCCGGATAGCCAGCCGGCGGCTGCTGCCACTGTGCCGCCCGCCGAGCGCGTGGCAACCCCTGGCCTCGCCACCGTCGAGGAGGTGTCGCGCTTCCTGGGGGTTGCCCCGTGCAAACTGATCAAGACGCTGATCTGCGTTGCGGACGGAAAGCCAATCGCAGTTCTGATCCCCGGCGACCGGGAACTGAACCAGGCGAAACTGCTTGCCGCCGCCGGCGCCGCATCCGTCGGACTCGCCCCGGCTGAGGTCATCGAGAAAGTAACCTTCGCGCCGGTCGGGTTCGCAGGCCCCGTCGGCCTGAAGGGCGTTCCGGTAATCGCTGACTATGATTTGCAGTCAGCGACAGATATGGTCACGGGCGCGAACGAGGCGGATGCCCACCTGGTGCATGTTACGCTGGGGCGCGATTTCGAGGTTGACAAGTGGGCAGACGTGCGCAACAACGCGGGCGGCGACCTCTGCCCGCGCTGCCGCGCGGCGCTGGATCAGAAGCGAGGCATCGAACTGGGGCACATCTTCAAACTGGGGACCTCCTACAGCCAACGGATGGGCGCGCAATACGTCGGGCCCGATGGCAAGCAGCACCCAATCGTCATGGGGTGCTATGGCATCGGCATCAGCAGGATTGCTGCCGCCGTGGTGGAAGACCAGCATGACGATGACGGCATCATCTGGCCGGTTTCGATTGCTCCCTTCCAGGTGATGGTGGTGGTTGTGAATACCGCAGACCAGGCGCAGGCTGAGATCGCAGAGCGGACCTATCAATTGCTCGAACAGAGCAACCTGGAGGCCCTGCTCGACGACCGCGCTCTTCCGCCGGGGCCGAAGTTCAAGGATGCCGACCTTGTCGGCATCCCGCTGCAGGTAGTCGTGGGGAAGAAGGCAGCAGCAGGGCAGGTCGAGGTCAGGCGGCGAGGTATGGAGGGCTCGCAGTTCGTGTCGCCGGAGGAAGCGGCGACGTGGGCGCAGAAGATAGTGCAGTCGGAGGGCGAGCAGTGAACATCTCGGAGCCGGTGCAGTTCTCGCTCGAGGCGCTGTTGAGACTGGCGGTTGCTTGCCTGCTTGGCGGCATCGTCGGCTGGGAACGCGAATTGCACGACCGGCCCGCCGGCTTCAGGACGCACGTGCTCGTTTCCATGGGCTCGGCGGTTTACATGATGGTATCGGTCATGTTTGCTCCCGGTGAGCAGGGGCGCGTCGCCGCAAACGTTGCAACGGGCATGGGGTTTCTGGGCGCGGGTACGATCCTGCGGCACGGGAGCATAGTGCGCGGCCTGACCACTGCCGCCAGCCTGTGGACGGTCGCTGCCATCGGCCTTGCTGTGGGGTATGGCGGGCGGGGGTATGTGGTCGGCGTTCTGGCGACTCTGCTTTCGCTCGTGACCCTGGTGCTGCTTTCGCGCGTGGAAAGGGTGATGGGGGCGAAGAGGCTTTACCGCTTCGCGATCATCACCGTTGCGGACGCGCGCAGGCGGTTGTCCTCGATCCGCGATGCGATCAGCAGCCTGGGAGTCGAGATCAGGTCAACGGAGATCTCGCTAACTGCCGATCCAGGCGTCCAGGACATGCGGCTCGAAATGCGCATCGCCCCCGGCGGCAGCATGGACCGCGTTACCGATGCCATAGTCGCAGTTGACGGCGTGCGCGGCATCCAGTGGGAACACTGAGCGGCCTCTCCTGTCATCCCGAGCCGTTCGGTCTCCGTCATTCCGAGCCCTTCGCTCCCTGTCATTCTGAGCGGAGCGAAGAATCCCACTCTAATCATTAGATGCTTGCTACTCTGCGAAGCAGCGCTTCGCTGCGTAGCACGAGTCGCTGCGCTCAGCATGACAGCGCCCTTGCGCAGGAGGCAGGCTCCTTCACTACGATGAACTGATCAGGCCGTAGGAAGCAACTGCCCTAGGTTTGAGTCGGGCGGAGGAAGTTGAGGAGGCCGCCGGAGAGGAGGATTTTCACCTGGCGGGGGGTCAGGTTGTGGCGGGCGCGGAATTCGAAGCCGCGGGTTGCGTTCTTCACGGTGATCTCGCTGCCGGATTCCAGTTGCCGACGCAGGTCGGCTATCTCGATCACGTCGCCGGAAGAGAGCCGGTCGTAATCCTCTGGATGGGCGAACGTCAGCGGCACGATCCCGAAGTTCACCAGGTTCGACATGTGGATGCGAGCGAACGACTTCGCGAGAACGGCCTTGAGACCCAGATGCATTGGAGCCAGCGCAGCGTGCTCGCGGCTCGACCCCTGGCCGTAATTTTCGCCGCCGATGATCAGCCCTCCCTGCTCCTTCAGCCTGCCTGCAAGGGTCGGATCGAGGCGCTCGAAAACATACTCTGCTATCGCCGGGATGTTCGACCGCAGGGGCAGCGTGTGCGGCCCGGCGGGCATGATGTCGTCGGTGGTTACGTTGTCGCCGACGGTCAGCACGACCGGCGCAGAGATCGAATCGGGCAGCGGCCCGCGCCGAGGCAGGGGCTTGATATTCGGCCCGCGCGCGATTTCGGCTGCTTTTGCCTTCTCGGGCGGCAGCGGAGGCGCGATCATGCTGTCGTCAATGTGCATGCGCTGCGGCAAGGCGATGCGAGGCGGATCGCCCAATGCAGCAGGGTGCCGGATCTCGCCGGAGAGCGCAGCCGCCGCGCACACCGCAGGGCTTGCCAGATACACCTGCGCATCGGGCGTGCCAGCGCGTCCGGCGAAGTTGCGGTTGAATGAGCGGACAGACACGCCGCCGGAGGGCGGGGCCTGGCCCATCCCGATGCAAGGGCCGCAGCCGGCCTCCAGGATTCTCGCTCCGGCTGCAATCAGGTCGGCCAGGGCGCCGCTGCGCGCCATTTCCTCCAGCACCTGCCGCGACCCGGGCGCTATCACGAGGCTGACATCCGGGTGCACTCTCTTGCCGCGCAGGATGGCCGCTACTGTCATCATGTCAGCAAGCGACGAGTTGGTGCAACTGCCGATCGCGACCTGCTGGACTTCTATCCCGGCAACTTCACTCACTGGTTTCACGTTGTCCGGGCTGTGGGGGCAGGCGATCAGCGGTTCGAGCGCGGCCAGGTCAATCTCGATGGTTTCGTCGTAAGCGGCGCCATCGTCCGCGCGCAACGCCCGCCAGGCATCCTCGCGCTGCTGCGAAGCCAGGAACGCGCGCGTTTGTTCATCGGAGGGGAAGACGGAGGTGGTCGCCCCCAGTTCTGCCCCCATGTTGGCAATCGCCGCGCGCTCGTAGATGTCGAGCGACGCAACCCCCGGCCCGGCATATTCGAACAACTTGCCGACGCCGCCGCGCACTGTCAGGCGGCGGAGCAACTCGAAGATTACATCCTTGCCCGAAACCCAGGGCCGCAGCGCGCCGGTCAGCCGGACCTCGACGATGCGGGGGACCTTGAAGAAGAAGGGCGCGCCTGCCATCGCTGCCGCAACGTCGAGGCCGCCCGCTCCGATGCCGATCATCGCAAGGGCTCCGGCTGTGCACGTGTGGCTGTCCGAGCCCAGGAGCGTCTTGCCAACAGCCCCGAAACGTTCCAGGTGGACCTGGTGGCAGATGCCGTTGCCAGGGCGGGAGAAGTAGGCCCCGAGCTTTGCCGCCGCGCTCTGAAGGAAGCGATGGTCGTCCGAGGCCTCGAACCCGCCCTGGAAAAGGTTGTGGTCAACATACGACACCGAAAGTTCGGTGCGCACCCTGTCGGCGCCGATGGCCTCGAACTCCAGCCAGGCCATGGTGCCCGTGATGTCCTGAGTCAGGGTCTGGTCAATGCGCAGGCCGATTTCCTCGCCCGGCTGAAACCGCCCCTCGACAACGTGATCCTCGATTATCTTGTGCGCGACTGTTCTCGGCATTTCCGCTTCAGAATAACACACTTCGCGCGTTCAGAGAAGAGACCGGATGGCGGGCGCAGGCGCGCCCGCCCTACAGGTTCAGAGAAGAGACATGGGGTCAACGTCCACGGTAACCGAAATATCCCTGAGGTTGCGGGGCA
>Ga0315296_10004595_pt1 | contig 11262 bp, 9 predicted proteins | sample YL17G14_18_MG_FD_203921 | JGI IMG/M metagenome (GOLD analysis project Ga0315296, IMG submission 203921) | Sediment microbial communities from Yellowstone Lake, YNP, Wyoming, USA - YL17G14_18 | ecosystem: Environmental > Aquatic > Freshwater > Lake > Sediment | place: USA: Wyoming | collected...
CCACGCCCATTCGGCGGGAGCAGACCTTTTGGACGAAATCCCGCAAGTCCCCGGCCAGAGCTTTCGCGCGGTTGTCGAACAGGGCGAAGTCGTTCCCGGATCCTGAGATCTTGGTGAAGCCCAGTCCTTTCATGGACCTTTTTGAGAGTTCGTTACCTCACCCGGACGATTCTCGATAAGCGGCTTTCTCCTCCGGCCTCCAGCCTGAGCAGGTAAACCCCCGCCGGGAGGTCCTTGGCGTTCCAGGAGACCTCATGCCGGCCGGCCGCCTGGTCGCCGTGGACCAGGGTCTCCACAAGCTGCCCGGCGAGGTTGTAGGCTTTCAGGGTAACGGGAGAGGGCTTGCTCGTATGGTAACGAATGCGGGTTCCTTCATGGAAAGGATTGGGAGAGAAGGATAGTTCCCCGTTTCCCATGTCCCTGTTCTGGTTTTCAGCCAGTTCCTCGGTTCCCGATGGGGTGGTGTTCAGGAACGCGTAGTTGCCCACGTTATCGGCCCAGTTCATCACCGCGAGGTCCGGGGCATAAGAATAAACGTAGCGGAACACCACGTTGTTGGTGCCGCTGGGTGGTGCGTTCCTTAAAGTGACCCATCCGGAGAGCAGGCTGTAACAGTAATCCGAGAGGGGTAGGGGGTTCCCTCCGACCAGGATCTGGGTAAAGGACTGAATCGGGGCGTGTCGAAGATACCAGAGTTTGCGCGCGCCGTTTCCGCTCATAGTATCCGCTGTGGTGACGAGATGGTTGCCGCGGATATCTCCCCAGACCACGGTCTCGGACACGAAGGACGCAGTATTGGTCCAGGACCAGCCGTAGTTCGTGGAAAGGGTTCCGGCGGTGTTTTCATAAACATAGATGGAGCGTCCGCTGCCGATTCCGCTGGATCCCCAACTTCCCGCAGCGAGGTCGGGATAGCCGTCCCCATTCACATCCCCGAAACCGACGCAGGAGTGATAGCTGTCGGTTCCGGAATTTCCGGTCCACGATGCCGTGGTCTCCAGCGTTCCCCCGCGGTTAAAGAAAACCTTGAAGGAGGCCGGGTCTCCGATCTGGCCGTTGGACGCTGCGGCGACATCGAGGTAGCCATCGCGATTCACGTCTCCGACCGCCACCCGGAGGACCCAGCCCACCCCAGTGGTGATGGTCTGACGTGGCGTCCGGCTCACTCCAGAGGGACCGTTCATGAAAGTCAGGATCCTCCGCCTCTGGCCGTAGACCAGGTCGAGGTAGCCGTCGTTGTTCAGATCGACCCAGCGTATGCCATCCCCGGGGGTCGAGTCGATCGAAGTCCAATAGGGGGTGGTTTCGAAGACCCCGTTATTATTGCGGTAGATCCGTGCTGGGGAGCGAACCGGAGTGTAGGCATCCCCGGCGGCCACAGCGAGGTCCAGGTCGCCGTCCAGATCTACGTCGCCGAAGTCGCAATCGAAGGAGTTATAGCTGTCCGCGGAGAGCCAGCCGGGGGAGCGCTCAAGAGAGTCACCAATGTTGCGGTAAATGCGCTCTGGGCCGTTGTTCGAGCTCATCCCGAGGTATGACACCGCAAGGTCCAAACGGCCATCGTTGTTCATATCCCCGAGGGAAACGTGGGAGAACTGGCCCGTCTCGGTGGAAGACCATGAGGCCGTGGTTTCCAAGGTGCCGTTGCGGTTCACGTAGACCTTGTTGCGGTCGTTCTCCATGTCGTTTCCGTTGCCCACTGCGAGATCGATCCGTCCGTCTCCGGTGATGTCCCCGAATGCCCCTCCGGTCCCGTAGTCGCTGTCCGTGGATGTCCAGGAAGGGGTGGTGACCAGTGGGATGACCGCGTACGCCACAGCTGCCAGGATGACGACCAACAAAACGAGCAGAGCGATTTTCATGGCAAGCTCCTTTCCTTAGGGTTTATTAGCCATTAATTTTACCATAATTGCCTTCTGAATGTGAAGCCTGTTTTCAGCCTGGTCCAACACGATGGAATTGGGCCCGTCCAGGACTTCGTCGGTGATCTCGGACCCGCGGTGGGCTGGGAGGCAGTGCATCACCAGCGCGTCCTCCTTGGCATTGGACAGGAGCTTCTCGTTCACCTGGTAGCGGGCGAAGATCTTGGCGCGCTTCTCGGCCTCGGCCTCCTGGCCCATCGAGGCCCAGACGTCGGTGTAAACCACATCTGCGCCCTCGACGGCTTCGTCAGGAACGCGCAAGACCTCCAAGCGGGCGCGGCTCCCGCGGGCGAAGCCCGTGGCCAGGGAGAAGAACGCAGAGGAGGGTTCGTAGCCCCGGGGACAGGCCACGGTCATGTGCGTCCCGAGGAGGCCGGCGGCGAGGAGCAGGGAATTGCAGACGTTGTTCCCGTCGCCGAGGTAGGCGAGCTTGATCCGGTCCAGGTGCTTCTGCCGCTCATAGATGGTAAAGAAATCGGCCAGGATCTGGCAGGGATGCTCCAGGTCCGAAAGGGCGTTGATCACCGGGACGGCGGCATGCTTGGCCAGGTCCGCAACGGTCTGGTGGGCGAACGTACGGGCCATGATCCCATCCACCCAGCGGGAGAGATTCTGGGCCACGTCCGGAACGCTCTCGCGCTTGCCCAGCCCGATGTCCGACGGAGCCAGGTAAATGGCGTGCCCCCCGAGTTGCGTCATGCCGGTCTCGAAAGTCACGCGGGTCCGAAGGGAGGGCTTCTCGAAGATCATAGCCAGGGTCTTGTCCGCGAGCGGCTTCTCGCCCTTGCCCTCCTTGAATTTGCGCTTCATCTCTTTGGCGAACCGGAAGAGGTCGAGGATCTCCTCGCGGGACAGGTCGGCCACTGAAATCAGGTCTTTCTTCATTCGTCCTCCGTCGCTCTCAGCATTCGTTCAACGGGTTATCGTCACTTGACGAGTTCCACCTTAATGTCCTGTTCCATTGTGATGGTCATCGCCATCCCCTTGGGTGGAGTCACTGTCATCGCCGTGTTGGACTTGGCTGAGACCTCCACCATCCTCCCCGCCTCGGGGTCCAGATACCACAAGCCCTCCACGGTGCCCTTGCCGCTCATGCTGCCCTGAGGGCCGGCGGTGCCCGTGATCTCGAAGGTGCCGCTGGTCTTGATCTTGGCGCAGGTCGCCCCGCCTTTGGGCTCGTAGCCCAGGAGGGTGTACTTCGTGGTGATGTGGTTGGAGAGGCTGGCGCCCCCGGAGGCGATGGGGATGGTCTTATCCTGGCTCCAGGACTCCCCGGACTTGACCGGGTTCTCCGGCAGGGGGGAGTAGAACTGGCTCGCCATCTGGTCCACGTCCATCCCGCTCTGGGACATTCCCCCCAGCTCGTTTAAGCCCGAGACGCTTTCCACCTTACCGGCGGGCGAGGTCACGATCTGGAACGATTTACCCTCCATCTGCTTAGCGACCGTGCCGAGCAAAGCGCCCATCGGGCCGTCGCTGGTCATTCCCACCTTGTCGAAGCGCTGCTCGATCCTCACGCTTCCCGTGGGCAGAACTTCCTGGACGGTGTTGGTCTGCTCGAGATACATCTTCATCGGGAAGCTCTGGCCCATCATCGTGGACTTCATGTCCATAGTCGTATGGTACTTCAACGTCTCGCCGGGCTTGAACTTGAAGCTCAAGACTTTGCCGGCCTCCTGTTTCGCGCATCCGGCTAAAGCGAGAAGGGCCAAGACGAGGACGAGGATACCCCATTGCTTGTAACGCATATTCAGGTCACCTTCCTTTCAAAAAAGATTTTGTTAGTGAACGCCCCAGGGCTTTCCTCTGGGATTTACTGCAGCGCCTCCACCTTGACCACCTGGTCTGTGGCGTTTTTTTTGGCATTGCCTTCTTCATTTTGCGACGTGATCTCGGTCTTGTTCCTCATCTCCAGGGAGAGTAGCCGGCCCTCCTCGAGGGCGAAGAGGAACTCGCCCTCACCCGTCATTTTTCCCTCAAGCTTTTTCCCTCCCGGGGCTTGCGCGGCTCCCTGGAGTGTGGCCGTGGTTTTCACATGAACCTTGGCGCATTCCTTGCCCTCTCTACGTTCGAACCCTTTTAGGATGTACTTGGCGAGGACATGATTCGTGATATCCATCTGGGGGGAAGGCACGGGGACGGTACGTTCCGCGATCCAGGAATCTCCAGGTCGTATGGAGGTTGCGGGGAGAGGGGGAAAGACCTGAGAGAACGTTTGGGCCAAGTCTATTCCGCCCGGGCTTCCCTGAGCGCCGGAATCGTCAACGCTTCCCACCTCGCCACTTGCCGACACTTTGATGCGCAGGACTTTTCCCTGAAGGCTTCTGGCCAGAAAGGCGGCGGCCAGGCTCTGGGGATCCGAAAGGTGGACCTCGGCGGTGTCGAAGCGGACTTCCACCCAGGCGTTCCCATCCGGGGAGACCTCCTGAACGCGATGGGTCTCCTCCAGGAGGATCTGGGTCCCCGCTCCATTGGAGGAGGACATCGTCAGGGTGGTGCGGTAGCGTTGTGTCCCTTCGGTGGAGAAGGCGTAGCGCAACAGCCTGGCTTCCTTCTTGGCACAGCCGGAGTTGAAAACAAACAGGACGAAGAGAGGTAATATTATGGTCAAAACTCTCCCGACGAGATAGGAGTAATGTAGGAGTAAAGTAGGAGTAAAGTAGGAGTAAGGCGGTCGGTAGGCCCTCCCCCAAGCCTCCTGCTGAACTCCCATTGCCTTCCTCACAAGATATACCGACTCAGGTCCTGATCTTGGACGATCCCGGACAGGCGCTCCTGGACCTCCTCCGGGGTTATCCTGACCTTCTTGTATTTCCCCTCGGAGGCGGAGAACAAGATGTCTTCCAGAAGAGTAGTCATCACTGTGTGCAGACGCCTGGCCCCGATGTTCTCGGTCCGCTCGTTGACCAGGGCCGCGGTATTTGCAATCTCGTGGATAGCCTCGGGAGTGAATTCGATGCTGACCCCCTCGGTGGCAAGCAAGGCGGTGTACTGTTTTAGAAGGGCATTCTGGGGCTCGGTCAGGATGCGCACGAAATCCTCAGCGCTAAGAGGATCAAGCTCCACGCGGATCGGGAACCGACCCTGCATTTCGGGAATCAGATCCGAGGGCTTGGAGACATGGAAAGCTCCGGCGGCGATGAACAGGATGTGGTCGGTCTTGACCAAACCGTACTTGGTCATTACGCTGCTCCCCTCCACGACCGGTAGGAGGTCGCGTTGAACGCCCTCGCGGGACACGTCTGGCCCGGTCTGGGACTTCTCTCCGGCGATCTTGTCCAGCTCGTCCAGGAACACGATGCCGGACTCCTGGATCCTGGCAATTGCCTCGGAGAGGACAGCGTCCATATCCACGAGCTTCTGGGCCTCCTCCTGGATGAGGATCTTCCTGGCCTCGCCCAAGGGCATCTTCCTTCGCTTGGTGCGCTTGGGGAACATGTTGCCCAGCATCTCCTGGAGGTTCATGTCCAGCTCCTCGACTCCGGCCGGGGTGAAGACCTCGGCTACAAAGGGGAGGGTCCGTTGCTGAACTTCCAGTTCCACAGAGCGGGAGTCTAACTTTCCCTCTTTGAGTTGGGCTCGGAGCTTCTCTCGGGTCTCCCTTTGCTTATCCTCCCAATCCGGAGTGGCCTCCTCCAAACGCTTTCTCGCACTGGCAGGCAGAGGGGGAAGAAGAAGGTCGAGGAGCCTTTCCTCGGCGGCCTCCTCAGCTTTATCCTGCACCTCCCGGGTTTTCTCGGAGCGGACCATGTTCACGGCCAGCTCGGTCAGGTCCCGGATGATGCCCTCCACATCCCGCCCCACATATCCGACTTCGGTGAACTTGGAGGCCTCGACCTTTATAAACGGGGCATTGGCCAGCTTGGCCAGCCGCCTGGCGATCTCGGTCTTGCCCACTCCCGTGGGTCCGATGAGAATGATGTTGTTGGGCATGATCTCTTGGCGAAGATCCTCAGGCACCCTCTGCCTCCTCCAGCGGTTGCGCAGGGCGATGGCCACGGCCCGCTTGGCCTTGTCCTGGCCCACGATGTACTTGTCCAGCTCTCGGACAATCTCCCTGGGAGTCAGGTCGGGCATAAAACTTTGGGGTTGCGCGGGGTGGGTTGGAGGGTCAGGGCCAACAGTTCCTTCGCTTTCTCGGTCACCTCATCTGCCGTAATTGCCTTCATGCAGTCTAGGGGTTCGCAGACGTCCAGATGGCAGGGCCAGCAGGAGGGCGGCCGGTGAATGGCGACCTGTTTATCGTTTAACGGGTAAGGAAACCAAGCTTTGGGGTCGCCGGGACCGTACAAAGCCAGAGTCGGCCTGCCGAGGGCGCAGGCGATGTGCATGGGACCGGCATCGTTGGTGATAAACAAGTCGCACTCCGAGAGCAAGGCAGTCAGCTGCCGTATAGTCAGGCCTTCGGCCACATGGGGTTTGCCCCTCATGGCTTGGAGCACCTCTGAAGTCATGCCCTGTTCGTTTGGACCACAGAGGAGGACGGTGCTTGCTTTCAAGTCGCGTTGAAGCCTTGTGGCAACCTGCGCGAACCTTTCCGGAAGCCAGCGCTTGGCCGGCCAGGAGGCCCCGGGGTGGAGAAGGATCAAGGGATGAGAGACAAAGCGGTTCTCTGCCATGTAAGAAAAAGCCCAAGTTTTCTCTCGGTTCGAAACGAAGATCTCTGTCTTTTGGTCGGCCTTGTAGGGGTCCATGCCCAGGAACTTAAGGAATTCGAGGTGGGTCTCGATTTGAGTGTGTGACCGGTCCGGCTCGGCAACCAGGTGAGTGTAGTAGGCGGCCCGGCCCCGGCGAGCAGGGCCGAAACGGTATTTGGCGCCGCTAAGGAACGCGAGCAACCCGCTACGGGGATTTCCCAAGAGGTCGATCACCAGGTCCCAGTTCTTCTCCCGCAGGCCTTTGATGAATCCGGCATGAGCGAACGCGCGCCGGGTGAGGGGAAGCGAGGCGATTTCCTTCCGTTCCAGAGAGATTATTTCTTTAAGGTGTGGGTTGTTCTTAAGGATCTCACCGAAAGGCTTCTCAGCGAGATAAGCGACGTAAGCCTCGGGAAAAGCCCGGTGAACCTCGCGGATGAGGGGTGTGGTAAGAACCACATCTCCGAGGAAACGAAGGCGGGTGATGAGGATGCGGGATATGTCTCGGGAGGGGATAGCGGCCACTACAGTTCTTCTACGACGATTTCATGGTTGGTATAGACGCAGATGTCGGCTGCGATCTGGATGGCTCGCCTCACGATTCCCGGGGCATCCAAGTCAGAGTATTCCTTGAGGGCGCGGGCTGCAGCCAGGGCGTAAGGGCCTCCGGAACCGATGGCCACGATGCCGTCCTCGGGCTCGACCACGTCCCCGGCGCCGGAGAGGATGTAGGAATGTTCCTTGTTCACCACAGCAAGAAGGGCTTCTAGCCGCCTCAGGACCTTGTCGGAGCGCCAGTCCTTGGCGAACTCCACCACGGCCCGGGAAAGGTTGCCACGGTATTCCTCCATCTTGACCTCCAGCCGCTCGAACAGGGAGAAGGCATCCGCGGTGGTGCCGGCGAAGCCGATGAGGGCTTTGTCGTCCTTCAGGCGACGGATCTTGTTGGCGCCGTGCTTCACGATGGTCTCGTGAAGCGTGACCTGGCCGTCGCCCCCCAGGGCAACCTTTCCCTTGTGGCGGAGGCCGAGGATGGTCGTGGAACGAATAAGACGGGGATCATAGTTCATAACATTCACTCCTCATTTCCGGAGCGGGGATGGGCCTGGTCATAGACTTTCCTTAAGCGATCCATGGCGACATGGGTATAGATCTGAGTCGTGGACAGCCGGGAATGACCCAGGAGCTCTTTGACCGCCCTGAGGTCCGCGCCGCGATTCAGGAGATGAGTGGCGAAGGTGTGGCGCAGGACATGAGGGCTGGCTTTGGTGGCCTGCGTCACCCGCCGGATGTTCCGCTTGACCAGGGTGCGGAGGCCGGCAGTGGTGAGGCGGCGGCCGGATTTGGAAAGGAATAAAGGATCGGGATATCGGCTCTCGGATCTCGGTAGTCGAGAGACGAGATGGGCCTCCAGGGCCCTGACGGCATACATACCGAGAGGGACGATGCGCTGCTTGCGCCCTTTACCCGAGACTTTGAGCGCAGAGCCCTTGAGGTCCACATCGCTCAGATTCAGGTTAACCAGCTCCGAGGCGCGAAGGCCCCCGCCATAGAGCAACTCCAGGATGGCCCGGTCTCGCACCGCCGCTTCGGGGCCAGAGGCCGGAGCAGACATAAGAGCTTGAGCATCCATCTCGTTCAAGAACCCGGGAACACGACGGGTGCGCTTGGGTAGCTTGAGGCCGATGGCGGGATTTGATGTGATGACCTCCTCGCGGCAGAGGTATTTGAACAACGTGCGCAGGGCCGAGGCCTTGCGGGCGATGGAGACCGGGTCCGTGCCGTACCGAAGTAGGTTGGAAAGGAAGCCGCGGAGCCGGCCTCTGTCTATTTCCCCGGGAGATACCGGGACTTTTCCTTCCTGGGTGACGAAATCCAGGAACTGGGCCAAGTCGCCCTGATAAGCCCGGAGGGTCTCGGGAGACAGATTGCGCTCGTTCTTAAGGTGGAAGAGGAACCGGGAAATCGCGGTTTGCATGGGTTCGTTGAATGGTCCGCCGGAATCCAGACAGATGTTTAATGATACTCGGAAACGGCGGAAAAGTCAAGCAGCCCTCAGGTTAGACCAGCGGCACGGGAAGGGTTCCGGCGGTCTTCTGGCGGTGTTCCCGCGGTGTTCACACGGCATTCTCGCAGTATTCACGCGAAAAGCGGGAGGGGGATGGTAGAAAGGCCCTAACACGAGAGGTATGCCGTTAAGCCTCTGTCAGGATTGAAGTTAAGCTTCACACTGGGGGGGCGTGGCAGAATTTTCCGTAAGGAGGAAAAGGGGGAACACGTTTTTTTAAAAAATGTTGTTGACAAAGTGCGGTGATTTAGAGTAAATTATTAGGTTCTGGTACATGGCTTTCAAACTCAATCGGTAGGAGGTACGGAATGAAGGTTTGGACAGTTTTGAGCATTGGTCTGGTGGTGGTTCTCTTTGCCAGCCTCGGATGGACCACCAGTCTGTCTCGCCCGGGGACTTCCAGCTTACTCCCTGTGCGCGGAGGAGCAGGGATAGATTCCACAGGAGGGCCCGATCCTTACGGTTATACCTGGAGGGATACGATCCAGCAGGGTCTCTGGATTGCCCCGGACACCATGACCTGGACCCGGGTCACGGGCCTGGGCGACGACAACTTCGCGGGCCCGTTTCCGATCGGATTCGAGTTCCCCTACTACTGGTACCGGGCGACGACCTTCGGGGTGGGCTCGAACGGGTACATCAACTTCGGCGAGCCGGGCCTGAACGCCGCCAACTTCGATACCATCCCGGATCCCGCCCACGTGAATGACCTCCTGGCGATCTACGAATCCGACCTGGACTTCAGCGGGGTCACCAACCGCGGGCGCTGCTGGTACAAGACCAACGCAGCCCTGGACACCCTGATCGTGGCCTTCACCCATGTCCCTCATTGGTACAGCAGCGGCTCAAGGGGAAACAACAACTTCGAGTTCATCCTGTCCAAGCGGGATTCCACGATCACCTTCGTGTACGACACGGTCACGGTGCCCACCAACTACGACCCGGAGATCGGGATCGAGAACGGCTCGGGAACCCTGGGCCTGGAACGGAGACGGACCCTGGCCATCACTCCCATCCCCAACTTCTGGGTGATCAAGTTCACGCCACCGGTCACGACCACCTACCAGGCGCTGGATACCGGCCCCGTAGATGTGATGAACCCGGGGAGTCACGGATTCTTCAAAATGACCACGGACACTTTCCCGCTGTGGGGAACGGTGAAGAACATGGGCAATGTTCCAATCAGCGCTCCCTACGATGTCTGGTTCCGAGTCATGGATTCCACCGGCTCTGCCCTGTGGGATACGACAACCACGGCTCCAACCTCGGTCCCGGGCCAAGTTGATACGGTTCGATTCGGAAGTTGGACACCCCCGGTTATCGGGAATTACACTCTTCGCATCCAGACCCTGCTCCCGGATAGCAACCTTTTGAACGATGTCCAGACCGCAGAGTTCTGGGCCGTGACCGAGCCTCCGATTCTGAGGTACGACCGGGGCACCAGCGGAGGATATTCCTGGTCCGGGACTTACGGGGGGTTCGCCAACAAATTCTACCCTCCGAAGTATCCCATCGCGGTGGATACGACGTACTTGTACGTCTACCCGGGGACTAACCGTTTTATCTCAGGGATTTACGATGCTTCTGGCTCCGGCGGATCGCCCGGGAACCTGCTCGGTAAAATGGATACCGTGCCTACTCCGTCCAGCGCTCAGTGGTTCGCCCTGGATCAGACGACCCAAAACATCGTGATCACCTCCGGGGCTTTCTTCGTAGCTTGGTTCCAGGACGTGGCCACCCCGCCGGCTGTAGGCACGGACTCGACGTATCCCCATGCGCGGAATTCCTGGGAGTTCACTGGGGTTTGGGCTCCCTGGAGAGAGAGCAACAGAGACCTCCAAATCCGGGTCAAAGCCCACAAGACCATTGTCGGCGTGGAAGCGGGCAGGGGAAGCTTTCCGGGCCGAAGCGAGGTCACCTTGAGCGCTGTTTGGCCCAATCCGGGAAGGACTTCAGCAGCCATAGCCTTCAACCTGCCCAGGGAGGGAAGGGCCAGGCTGGCGGTGTACGATCTCCGGGGAGCCCTGGTTCGGTCCCTGGTGGATGAAAAGCTTCCCGCGGGCGCGCATCAGGCCGTCTGGGACGGCCGGGATGGGTTTGGCCGACCCGTGCCTTCCGGGGTCTACTTCTACCGGTTAGAGGCCCTGGGGATGAGCCGGACCCAGAAAGGTCTGCTCCTCCGGTAAACAACCAGCCGTCGCCTGGGCGAACCTCTCCCAGGCGACGGGATCATTTCCTGAAAATATCCAATTGACAAAATCGGGTTTTTCTGATATAATATCGTACTGGAGAAAGGCGGGAAAGGAGGTGGTAGGGAAAAGCGTTCGATTCGCCGGGCTTCCTTAATGTTTTAGCCAACGATTTTAGGAAAGGAGTGAACAAGCGAAACATGAGGACAGCAACGTGGGCAGTTGTGCTTTTGGCCCTGGGGGCTCTCGGTGGGACCGCCTTCGGGTCGCACCCCCAGGAAACCAGTCCATACATCACAGCCGGGCCGGTGGTTCAGGGGATACCTCAGCTTCCGGAGAACTGGGCGATCCTGTCCTACAACGGGTTCGTGTTCGACACCCGTGTTGGGGAGCCGGCTCTGCCAGCCGGACTCCGGATCGAGTCTTACCCGAAAGGTATGACGGGG
>Ga0315296_10004596_pt1 | contig 11261 bp, 8 predicted proteins | sample YL17G14_18_MG_FD_203921 | JGI IMG/M metagenome (GOLD analysis project Ga0315296, IMG submission 203921) | Sediment microbial communities from Yellowstone Lake, YNP, Wyoming, USA - YL17G14_18 | ecosystem: Environmental > Aquatic > Freshwater > Lake > Sediment | place: USA: Wyoming | collected...
GTGTCAAATGATGGCGTGACTTCCGTCAGATTGTCTTCTTCATAGTGCACTGTTGCGGAATATGCCCTTCCACCTCTGTCAATCAGTGAAAGTGTGACTATCTTGAGGGCGTTGAGCACGGTCTCGTGGACAGTGCCCGTGACTTCGACGAGGATATTTCGGGTTTCCTCGGTGACCTTTCCAAGATCATTCGAGTTTATTATCGGTGGGAACGAGAGGATTTTCTTTTCACTGTCAAGAAGCAATGGGAAAACGGGATGTCGACTCACAATTTCACCGTATTCTATTCCCTTGGGATGTTCGACCAGAATCTCTTTCAGATTCATCCTCTTCTCTAAACCCAGTGGGACGAAGCTGGCTTCGGTTGGTTTGACAACGGTATAGCTAAGTGGTGGCTTCATAAGGTCAAGGTTGTAGAGTCCTATGGACGTTTTTCGCCTGTTTCTGCCATAAGTGTGATCCAGCTTGTCCTGCAACTGCATTATGCCGCGAATAACAGGATCAGTCATTTTCATGTTTTTGACGATGGAACAGCCAATGTAGGGTCTGATGTTTTCGAGTCTCTTGTCAACGTAGACCTCGGCCACCGATTTGCCTAGGGAATAGTGTCTTAATCCCTTGTCTATCCCAAGAAAACCTCGCAAAGTTCTTACTAGCCCTTCGATATTCCACAGATCAGGGCGGTTTGTATCTTTGATCTCTATGTTCATAATGCCTGTCTTTTCGTCGAATAGTTTCACTTCACTCTTGGCGAAAGCTAGGACTTCGTCGATTTTTTCAGAATCTCTCTTTAGGTCTATCCCGAGCATTTTTTGGAGTTCAGCGTAGTCAACGTCTATCGTCGGCATGTTACATCAACTCCTTGTTTCTTAGCCACTGGAGATCATGTGAGAAGAGTTCGCGTATGTCGTTGATTCTAGCTTTGATCATGAACAGTCGGTCTATGCCTAGTCCCCAAGCAATTACTGGCACTTTGATTCCTAACGGCATGGTCACTTCTGGTCGGAATATTCCGGAGCCTCCGAACTCGATCCATCCTAACCCGTCTTTGTAGGCGCTTAGCTCGACACTGGGCTCGGTAAATGGGTAATAGTCAGGCTTCAGTCTGAACCTGTCTGCTCCTGCTATTTCCTTAGCGAAAGTGACTAGAATTCCGAGCAAGTCTCGGAGGTTTAGGTTCTCGTCAATTACAATTCCTTCAACCTGATTGAATTCGCTCAGATGAGTCTGATCCAGTACATCGGGCCTGTAGCAGCGGGCAATCGAGAAGTATCTGCCTGGAACCTGCAAATCCTTGCTTAACAATGTTCTGGCGCTGAGGCATGTTCCGTGGCCTCGCAGAACTAGCCGTTTGGCCTCTTGAACAGAGTATTTGTAGCACCATCCTGTTGAACTTGTTTTCCATCCGTTCTCGTGTGTTTCTTTGACGTTACGCAGGACGTTTTGTTCCGCGCCTATGCTTCCATACTTTGGAGATTTCACGAGGTATATGTCCATGATTTCGCGTGCGGGGTGATCTTGTGGAGTGTACAACGCGTCGAAGTTGAAGAATGACGTTTCAACGTTTGTGCCCGTCATCTCCTTGAATCCTAGGTTGATGAGTTTCTCTTTCACTTCGCCAAGGAAGCGGACGTATGGATGCTTCTTGCCTGGCCAAGTTTTGGCCACTGCGGCCTCTATGTTGTATTTCTGAAGGGTCGTATCTCGCCATTTACCGGTTATTATGAGTTCAGGCGTGAGCTGGGTTACTTCCAGTGTTGTCTTGAAACCTTTCCTGACGGCCGCTTTTCCTGCTTCTGTGAGTTCGATTTCTCTCTGTGTTTTCTCCTCGGCTTCAAGCAGTTTTCTGCCTTTCAACAAGCGAAAAGCATCTTGAAGATCTGGGCTGAGCCCCTCGATCACGACTTCTTCCTCTTCGTCCAGAAGTTTTATTAATTCCTCATCGTTGCCAACATCCGCTTTTCCCTGCATCCTCAGAGTGCCTGTCTTGGCTTCAAATGTGGCCCATTTCTTTCTCTGAATCCAGCCAAGCCCGATAGGTATGAACCGTTTCTCTAGGTTGGATTTCTCAACTATCTGCGCAAGAGGTGCGTGACCACCTGATGTTTCGAGTGCATTTACCATTTGTCTTTCAGGAAGTCCTTTCTTTGCATACATGTTGCCTTCAGCGTTGAGTCTTGCCACAGTCTGTCTTTTTTCATTGATTTGGACAAGGTTCTTTTCTTTTAACGTCAAAGCAGAGCGCATCACAGCAGCGTCTGGCAGTCCGCTTTGTTTTATCAATTCGCCCGCTGATGCTTTTCCGCCGAGTTCAGCAAGGGTTGATAACGTTTTGATTTCGTGTTCTCTCAGGTCAACCATTCGTTTTTCCCTTCATAAGTACGATGAATTGGATTCGGTAATCTAGTTGGGCTAGTTTCTATAAAAAGATGTATTTTCTCCAATATCTTTTTGTTAGAAGCAGGTGATCACATCAACGAAATTGGCGAGGCATCACGAATCCTCTGGAGTCAACCACTCTGCGATTCCATTTATGTCTTGTTCTTGCGCAAACACCTACGTTGTCATTAGCGCGCGCTAAAGGAATTGGTATTGTCTTAGCTGAAAGCGCTCACTATGTTACTCTAAGCTCATTGACTTCTTCTTGACTTAAGCCACGAGTTCTCAATGAATTGTCTAGTTGTCCCCTACCGAATTTCACTGAAACGGCACCTTGTTTTCCATCGGAGTAATAAGCAGTTAATTCAGCAGCCTTTTCAATGGCTATCTTGGTCTTGGGTCCTTGAAGCAGAGTTACTGGGCTTCCTATGTCTTTGGCCTCAAAACAATAATCATTTACTGTCTTCAAATGGCGCAAGAGACTATTCTCTGCTTCATTTCTGCCAACAATGATTTTGTTCCTTCCAATCCTGAAGTGCCGTCCAACCTTCAATAACTGCACGTCTCTCAGAGAAAGCCTTTTGCTATGCTTAAGCACGTCTCTCAGTTTGCAGGCGAATTCTTTGTACGTCAGTAAGCAACCTCCGCCCGGACAAGAATAGTCCATCACCTTCAACTCTTTGGCTAACCTGAGCTGCGGTTTTCTCGTCCGACCCTCAATATCAAAAAGCCCATCTCGTCTAATCAGCCCTTTCTTCTCAGCTTCAGTAGGAGGTAAGAGTTTACCTGAAAGGGGCCTCACAATCTTGCCCTCCAAACCCGCCTCCCTTTCTATAATACCCAAGGTCTGCAGGTGCTGGGACATCGGTCTCTGCCCCACAACTTCACCTGTGAAAATAAAAGACGCCCCCGTTTCTTTCGCGTATTTCTTGGCTTTCTTCAGCATGAAGATTCTGCAGTCAACACAGGGATTCATGTTCCTACCGTAGCCAAATCGCGGTCTCCTCACAATCTTCAGGTATTCTTCGCCCACGCTAATCGTTTTCAAGGGTACGTGAAGGTTCTTCGCCACCTGCGCCGCGCCACAGCCGCCTCTTCCACAGAGACAGAATGGGCTCACAAAATTAACTGCTTCAACATCCAAACCCTGATCCAGAATCAGCTTCAAGGCTAACGAACTGTCCAGCCCACCAGAAAGAAGCCCCAGAGCCCTCGGCCTTATGCCCTCTGAAATCATGTCCTTCACGTTTTTTGACGTGTTAAGACTTCATTTCGTCTTATTAATCAGTTGTCTATGAGAACCCTCTCTTGGGCGCGTGAATGCCGTTGGTCAAAACCAAATATCCTAAGTTGATCAATATGGATTTGAGGGACGATGTTGCCGGAATGGGTCGTCGAAAAAGTAGTCCACTACGGACCTGGAGACCTAGTGAAGAACGGGCTGCCACACTTTGGCTTTCACGACAGAACCGGAAAACAGTACGCCATATTCCATCAAAAGCACTTCCTGGGTCTAATAGGGCAAAATGATCGCCTCGAGTGGACAGTGGGATAATCATACTGATCTTTTCGGTAATCAGCTTCATAGATATGGGAGGATTCATGCTGGGAGCCATACTCGGAATAGCCGGAGGTGCCATCGCAATAAGCTGCAGACCCGTTGCCAGAACTGGAGACACTTAATCTTAGATGCAACGGCTGATAATTCCAGATATAGTGTTCGTTGACTTCACGCGCGAGCTCCTGAGCCTTTTTGACTATTCCCTTCACTATAACATGCTCCGAGTTGACCTCAAGCGCGCGCGAGGTTGGAGATGGAACTAAACGTCACTTTGGTGGCATATATATAGCACGTAATTCTAACCGTTAGGCTGGTGGGGGATCATGAAAGTAGCATTTTTTGAGGTTAAAGAGGGGGAAGAAAAATATTTGAAGACCAGACTGGGGGGCTATTCTCTGAAGTTCTCGGAGGCAACACTGAGTTTGCAGAATGTTCAGGAGATCAGGGATTACGAGGCGCTGTCTGTTTTCATATATTCTCGAATCGACCGACAAATTCTTCAACAAATTCCCAACTTGAAACTAATAGTGACAAGATCCACCGGATTTGATCACATTGACTTGGAAGCGTGTAGAGAACTCAAGATTACGGTCTGTAATGTTCCTTCGTATGGCGAGAACACGGTTGCGGAGCACACTTTTGCTCTGATTCTCTCTTTATCTCGCAACATCTGCAAGACCTGCGTGAGGCGTTTCGGATATGACTTTTCAATTGAAGGTCTGAAGGGATTCGACCTGAAAGGAAAAACAATAGGTGTAGTCGGAGCAGGTCGAATCGGTTTGCACGTGATAAGGATTGCAAAAGGTTTTGGGATGAACGTTTTGGCCAACGACGCCTATCAAAACACGCTCCTATCCGAGGTTCTTGGATTTACATATGTTCCCCTGGAAGAACTTCTGGCCAGATCAGACATAGTCACGTTACACGTGCCCTACAACAAATTGACGCATCACCTCATCAACAAAGAAACGGTCAAGCTCGTGAAAAAAGGAGCCATTCTCATAAACACTTCGAGAGGAAGCGTTGTGGACACTGAAGCATTGATTGAAGCTCTTGACAAGAAAATACTGGGCGGCGTAGGACTAGACGTTATTGAAGGTGAGGAGCTCATAAAAGAAGAAAAACAGCTCCTTTATGACACGAGAAACTTGGAGGCCTTGAGCAACCTTGTTAAAGGCCACATTCTATTGAGCAAAGACAACGTGGTTTTCACACCGCACATAGCCTTTTACAGCCAAGAAGCACTCGAAAGAATACTGGAAACGACGGTGCAAGACATAGTTGCTTTCGCATCAGGAAATCCACAGAACATTGCCTGACCCAAGTCAGAGGGACGGAGCGGGTACTTCCTATGCTGGGGAAAAAGCAATTAGCTTCTCAGGCAGGTAGAGATAGATAGCGCGTGCGAAATGCTACACTAAAGCTGGGGTTGATGGTTTGACCATCTCAGTTGTAAAAGCTGATGGAACGCGACAACTGTTTGAGAGAGAAAAGGTCGTTAGAACTTGTGTTAGGATGGGTGCTACTCTGGAAACTGCAGAGAGAATTGCAGACAAGATTGAGACAAAGATGCACGATGGTATGGAAACCAGAAAAATCCTCAAAATGATCTTCAACGAGTTGTCAAAGTATAAACCTGTTGCTAGATATGGGTTTGATCTCCGGAAGGCTTTGAGCTTGATGTATCCGAAGCCGGATTTTGAACGTTTTGTTCAGATTCTGCTCGGAGAGCAAGGGTACGCCGTCACTCCAAATCAGATAGTGAGGGGAAAATGCGGGGAACATGAAGTTGACGCCATCGCTAGAAAAAACGGTGTGACATACATTGTGGAAGTGAAGCATCATTTTAACTATCATACTCCAACGGGCTTAGATGTGGGTCGCATCGCAAGAGCCATCATTGAAGACGCACAAGAAGGATTTGAGCTAGGATTATCCAAATTGAAGATAGATAGAGCACTAATAGTTTGCAACACAAAACTTTCAGAACATGCCAGAAATTATGCCGAATGCAGAGGAATCCAGCACATAGGCTGGAGTTACCCTTTAAACAATGACTTGCAGGTTGCGATTGAAGAAAATAAACTGTACCCCGTGAGCTGCCTTAGAGACCTAAACAGCGCAATACGAAATAGACTATCATTTGCTGGAATAATCCTGCTAAAACAATTGGTATCCGAAAATCCCGAGAAAATTAGCATTACACTTGGAATCAGCAAAGAATCCGCCAAACTGATTATTGATAGAGCAAATGCAGTCCTTTTCTGAATTGCAGTGTGCGCAGATCATAAATCGGAGCCTCTCTGAATTCCAAAACTCGCCAATAACCTTTTTTCGATCGATCAAAGTACGCTAATATGCACATACGTTAAGAGGGATGCATAGACGCCACAGAGGCTTACCCACACTGAAGCGCGCGTTATGAAATTCGACTCGTCACTAGCTAGAAGCAATACTAAAACGGCCAAGGAGCATGCCCTTCTCGTTTGCCAATTGGCTTTAATAGTTGCTGTGGTGTTTCCGCTAAATCTTTTCTCGCCTCAGTAAGAGAGCGTTGATTGTTACGCTTATTGAACTCAGCGTCATTGTTACAGCGGCGACCTCTGGCGGTAGGACTATTCCGATGGGAACAAGTATTCCAGCTGCTATAGGAATCGCGATAACGTTGTAGCCCGTTGCCCAAACCAGATTTTCGTTCATCTTCCTCATAGTCTTTCGGCTCAGAGTGACAAGCTTAGCAACGTCTCTCGGGTCATTCTTAATCAAAACAATGTCTGCTGACTCGACAGCCACGTCTGTTCCTGCTCCAATAGCTATGCCTACATTCGATTGAACGAGCGCTGGCGCATCGTTTATGCCGTCGCCAACCATTGCCACTCTCTTTCCCCTGTCTTGCAGCGACTTCACCGTGTTTGCTTTCTGATCAGGCAGAACCTCCGCAAAAAACGTGTTTAACCCAAGTTCTTTTGCCACGTAAGCTGCGGTTTGTTTGTTATCGCCGGTCAGCATAGCCACTTCTAGACCTTCCTCCCTCAGCTCCTTAACGGCTTCTCTAGACTCGTCCCTGATCAAATCCGCCATGGCTATCAACCCATGAAGTCGCTTATTTGTAGAAACATATACAACCGTCTTGCCCTGAGATGAAAGTCTGGAAACTTCATCCGCAGATTCTTCAGGACTGATCCTCAAGTCCCGCATTAGGTTTGCGTTGCCAACATAAACTTCATTCTTACCCACAAAGGCTCTAGCTCCTTTCCCCGGAATAGCCAGGAACTTATCAGCCTTTTTGTTTTCCAAACGTTCTTCCTGAGCCTTCTTCACTATTGCCTTTCCAATAACATGTTCCGAGTTGATCTCAAGCGCTGCAGCCGTCTCAAGTATTTCTTTTTCACTCCAATCTCCAAGCTTGACAATGTCTGTGACGCCGAATTCTCCCTTAGTGAGCGTTCCAGTCTTATCGAAAATCACTACGTCGATCAGCTTTGCAATCTCTAAGGCTTCAGCATTCTTAACCAGCATTCCATTATGAGCAGCCATAGTCGTAGCGATGGTCGTCACGGTTGGAATAGCTAAACCCAACGCGTGAGGGCAAGCGATTACTATGACGGTTATGGCAAGCGCTAAAGCAAATGGTATACCGGCACCTATCCCAAACCAGAAAACGAACGTTCCGCCACCGACAAAAATCGCTATCAACGTTAGATAATTTGCAGCTCTGTCAGCTAATCTTTGGACTGCAGGTTTGGAAGATATAGCTTGCTCAACAAGTTTGATGATCTGAGCAACAGCGGTTTCTTCCCCCGTTTTTGTCACTTGAACTCGGAGTGCCCCTTCCATGTTTACTGTCCCTCCTATCACGTTGCTCCCTTTCTTCTTCTGAACAGGCTTTGACTCGCCCGTAATCATAGCCTCGTTCAACGAAGATTCACCCTCAATCACTATACCGTCTATCGGAACCTTCTCACCTGGTCGAACAAGAACTACATCGCCAACTTTGAGATCAGACGTTTGAACCTCAGTTACTTGGCCATCTTTAACCAAATTGGCGGATGGTGGTATTAGTTTAACAAGCTCTTTCACAGCTCCAGCGGCCGTTCTCGCTGCTCTCATCTCCATCCAATGCCCGAAAAGAAGGAACGTTGCTAGAGTGCTTATTTCCCAGTAGAAATCCATTGCCGAAAGCAGACCAAGAGTGATGCTTACACTATACAAGTATCCTGATAATAATGCGATAGTGACTAACACGTTCATGTCGAGACTATGCATCCTGAGAGATTTAGGGACGCCTCTGTAGAACGGAAGGCCTCCATACAATATAACGACCGAAGCCATTATGAGCAGTGAAGCATCCCACACGGCAGAAGCCGGCAAAGAATACCCAGCCCACGCCTGAATAGAAGGGGACAACACTAACACGGGAATCGTGAAGATAGCTGCAACCAAAAAGTGTTCTCTAAACTCAGCTTCCATCATTGCATGATGGTCATGTGCTGCTGGTTTTTTCATTTTCACGGCTTCATGTTCCATGTGGGCTTTTTCGTAGCTAGGCATGCGTTGCTCGCAACGAATCCTGCATCGTTTCAATTCGTCTATAATGTCTTTAGCAGTGGCCATGCCTTTATGGACTCTAACTCTGAGCATATTATTGACGGGATCAAAGGTGGAGTCCACAACGTGAGGAATAACGTTTACCATATCCTCTATCTTACAAGTGCATTCCGGCGATACGTAATCGCGAATTCGTAACTCAAAGGTTTCATATTCGCTTTGTACCGTAGAACCCCCCGATTGCTTCTCATTAAACGGGACAGTTTACATATAAGCTTCGGTTGTGCGCGTGCACTAATCTTTATGATGCTGGGGCCAATCAGAAGCTGTCTCTTTTCTGGTGCTCGCAGGCGCTATCTGACCTCGCAAGCAAATAAGAGTTGTTTTGTCGCCAAAGAACGCGCCGACGTAAGCTAGCTTTCAACAGCACAATCTCTAGAAGCCTTTTTTGGGAGAGAAAACAAAGAAAAGAGGGCGGCGGTGTTGTTCTTCAGCTGACCATATTTTTTTCTTGCTGAGTGCTATTGTGAAGGTTTTGGCGCAGCGCGCGCTCGAAGCATCGATATTGTAGTTTGCCCGCCCTTTTTCATCGAACAACGCTCTTAAGACAAGCCCTAGCAGCAGCCACAACCTGAACCATAGTCGTCTGATTGTTCCTGCGAAGTCTGTCTTTTTGCTTCCACCATCTTAGTGTACTGCTCAGCATGCTCTTCAGAATCGAAATGCTTATCGAATCTAACGACATCTTGTGCCTTATCTATTTTATTACCACAAATCTCGCAGTATTTTGTGAACAAACCCATGTGTTATCACCTCGTTCAACTTTAACCTCAGCGTTTACCATGGCTCTAGTGCTACTTGCCTGCATGTTTCGTCGGATTCTTGTCAAAACTCGTTTTGCATGCTTGAGTACAGAAGTAATAGGTTCTGCCCTTGTGTTCGGACTTGAACTTTGCCGTTTTCTCATCCACGTTCATTCCGCAAACTGGATCCTTAACCATGTTTATCTTCACCTCCATCATTTCTTGGTCTGCTCATTCAGCTTCTCAAACTTGAAAGCCGACAATTTCAACAATGCAGAGTTGGTGACTACAGTCAATGAGCTGACGGCCATCGCTCCCGCAGCAAATATCGGGTTCATCAATCCAACTGCAGCCACTGGAATCATCACCGTATTGTATATGAATGCCCAGAACAGGTTGGAGTTGATTTTTGTCATCGTCTTCTTGCTCAACTCGACGGCTAGCGCCACATCTCGCAAGTCATCCTTGATTAGCACTATGCCGCCTGTTTCCTTTGCGATGTCGGTTCCGCTTCCTATGGCTATTCCAATGTCGGCTTGAGCCAAAGCTGGCGCATCGTTTATACCGTCGCCGACCATCGCGACCGTTTTCCCTTCGCCTTGCAGTTTCTTAATAGCATTGACTTTCTCCCAAGGCAGCACATTGGCTATCACATGGTCAATATTCAGCTGCTTTCCGATCGCTTTGGCAGTTGTTTCATTGTCACCGGTCAACATAGCTACCTCCAAACCCATGCTTTTCAACTTGCTTATCGCTTCAACAGCATTCTCTTTCGGTGTATCCATAGCAGCAACGACACCTGCAGGCTTACCGTTTACTGCAAGAATCATCACTGTCTTGCCTTGTGCTTCCAACCTTTCAACGTCCTGCTTCACTTGTTCGATCGAAACTTTCTCATTCTGCATGAGTCTTCGATTTCCAAGCAATATCCTCTTGTTCTCGCAAGTGCATTTGACTCCGTGTCCTGGTACTGCTTCAAACGATTCTGCATCAGGAATGTTGGAGTCACTTTGACTTGCTGCATTCAATATTGCCTCTGCCAGCGGATGCTCCGAACCCTTCTCAGCAATCGCTGCAAGTCTCAACACATCCTTTTCCGCGTAGCCATTGTAAACCACGATGTCGGTCACTGAGGGCTCTCCCTTCGTCAGCGTTCCTGTCTTATCAAAAACGACAGTTTTCAGTTTTCTGGCTTTCTCAACATATTCGCCGCTGCGAAGCAGGATACCATATTCCGCGCCCTTGCCCACACCAGCCAAAATAGCTGTGGGAGTGGCTATGCCTAAGGCGCATGGGCAAGCAATTAGTAATACGGCAAGCAGCACGAAGAATGCAGTTGAGAAACCGCTTACAATGTACCAGTAGGCGAAAGATACGGCGGCAACCGAGAAGACTATCGGTACGAATTTCCCAACGACTCTGTCGGCAAACTTTTGCACTGGTGCGCTTGAAGCTTGTGCTTCTTCAACCAGATGTACGATCTGTGCGAGTGCCGTCTCTTCTCCAATCTTCGTCGCCTTGACTCTTAGAAGTCCAGTTTTGTTTACAGTGGCACCTATGACTTCGCTTCCAACGTTTTTCTCGACAGGTATGCTTTCACCAGTGATTATCTTCTCATCAACCGAAGAATATCCTGCAACCACCACGCCGTCGGTGGGTATCTTCTCGCCTGGCTTGATAATCATGACATCGTTGACTTGGACCTCGTCGATTGGGACTTCCACCTCTTTCCGATCTTTGAGAATTCTGGCAATGGTCGGTTGAAGTTCAAGCAGTTTTCGGATTGAAGCAGCTGATCTTCTTCGTATGCTCTCCTCGATGTACTTGCCTAGGAGAACGAAAGCTAATATCCCGACGGCGATCTCCAGATAACCTTCTCCGCCGTGCACTAAGTCTGGAAGGAAAGCGTATGCGGCGCCGTAGGTCCATCCAGCGACCACTCCTGCAGATACCAGTACATCCATGTTGAT
>Ga0315296_10004597_pt1 | contig 11260 bp, 14 predicted proteins | sample YL17G14_18_MG_FD_203921 | JGI IMG/M metagenome (GOLD analysis project Ga0315296, IMG submission 203921) | Sediment microbial communities from Yellowstone Lake, YNP, Wyoming, USA - YL17G14_18 | ecosystem: Environmental > Aquatic > Freshwater > Lake > Sediment | place: USA: Wyoming | collected...
CTCGTAGCCTGACAGATACATAACGTGGCCTCTCTGTCCGTATCTCATGCTCCCTGGAGACGAGAACACGGCCAGAAGATCGATGCCGCGTCGCTCCATGGTCTTCCTGATTCGACCCACCCTGCGGTCGGTCTCCTCTTTCGGAAATCTCAGGCCCCTCATGCGGCCTCCGTATGCATCACTCGCATTATGTTCCTTCGCCGTCCGAGACCGTCGATCATGTTCTTGCCGGGAAAGAGCTAGTACTGTGAGAATACCTAGGACCAAGCATGAACATCGGTCGCCCTACCTCCCCTATGGTCTTTTCCGAGGCGAGGTGCAGACCGACGCCAGGAAGATGCTCAAGGGGCAAGTCCCAAGTATGAGATAACTCGATTCTCCCTTTGCCTCGAGGGTGGTTCGAGGGGGAGGTGAGGAAATGAGAGGTGTAATGATAGTGATGCTTTGCTTGCCAATTGCATTTCTGATGATTGCCCAACCAGCTCTTGCGGGTGCGATGGTTTCACAAGATCCGATCGGCGACACGAACCAAGTCGCCAAGGGCATGCGTTCGCCAGCGTACATGGACATAGTCAGTGAGAAGCTGGCGAAGAAGGGCGACGTCTACGTGTTCTCTATGAAGGTGGCTGCTCCAGTCCCAGACAAGCCGGTTCTTTTGCAGGGCGTCAAGATGATGTTCTGGAATTGGGCGATTGACTATGACCCGAGCGTTTACTGGGGGGCGTGGCCATTGCCGCCAGGATGGCCGACATGGCCGGAATTCCACATCCCGATCATATGGGACGGTGAGAAGTTCTCCGCGTTCGTGATAGACCATCGGCCACTGCTGACGGGTGGAGAAGACATCTTCTGGGAGGTACCATTTGTCATCAAGGGCAGTGAACTGAGCCTTACCGTGGATGCATGGATGATTGATGACATCGCAGAGTTCTCCTGGGGCGCATCGACGTCCATCTGGATTGGGCAGTCGGATGGCACTTATGGTTTCTTTTTGATAGACTATGCAGACGTCGGGTGGTTGCCATGGCAGTCCTAGGCTTGCCCAAAACCCTTTTCCTTTCCTCCCTATGGTCTTTTCCAGGGAAAGAGTTTGAACACTGTTTGGGTTCTTCTTTGAACATCAGAGAATCTAGATGCGGGGTGGATTCCTGATCTGCGGAACGCCTCCGTCCAGTATCTCTTTGAGGGTCGAGGGGTCGATGTTTCCTCCCGACATCACGCAGACCACAGGACCTTTGAACGCCTTGCCCATAAGGGCCGCAGCCAAGGAACTAGCACCTGAGCCCTCCACGACCACTCGGTGCCGCTCGAACAAGACTCGGACGGCCGAGGCAACCTCTTTCAAGCTCACGACCAACGAGCCGGCTGCGAGTGGCCTGATGAGGTCCCATATCTCAGAGAGGACGTCGCTCTCGCCCGTGCCCTCGAGGAAGCTCGGGGTCCGCTCGACGTGTTTCGGAGATCCCGCCGCCAAGGATGCTGCGAAAGCGCATGCCGTGTCCGGCTCGCACCCGTACATGTTGACCTGAGGCTTGCGAGATTTGACCGCGATAGCAATGCCTGCGAAGAGACCGCCGCCACCAAAGGGTACTATCACGGAATCCACGTCCGGGAGGTCCTCCAGGATCTCCAGGCCGATCGTGCCGTTGCCCGCAATCATGTGCGCATTGCTGAACGGGTGCACGAAAACGCGATCCTTGAGCGGAGGATACACATGATCCGTGGCGACCTTCCACACTTCCTCGAACGGTACTTGGATGATGTCCGCGCCGTACCTCCTGATGCCTGCGAGCTTCGTCTCAGCTGCCGTGTTTGGCACGATTGCGGTGCAGGGTATGCGGTGTCGGTGAGCGTGCCATGCTAGGGCTTGGGCCATATTCCCGCCGCTGCAAGTGTACACGCCTTTCGCTCTCTGCTCTGGCGAAAGAAGCTCGATTGCGTTGCCTGCTCCCCTGACCTTGAACGAACCTGTTGGCTGCAGGTTCTCGAGCTTGAGATATATCTCCGCCGGACTGTCCTCGAGATTGAGGGGGACGAGAGGTGTCCGAACAACTAGACCTTTCAATCTCTTCCGCGCTTCGTCGACGTCCTGAGGAGATACTCTCAGCACGCGGCACTGCGGAGTCGTCATCCCGGTGGCAATGGCCATCCCTCGCTAAGGTCTTTTCTTTGGTTGTAGTTTGAACATCGGTCGCCTTTCCTCTCCACGGACCTTTCTCAAAGGCTGAAGTGGGCCCAACCGGATTTGAGACCGCTCAAACCACTGGCTTGCCCAGCTCAGGTACATCGACCCCGATGTATAGCATCTCGGGAAGGGTATCAGAAACGAGGGGTTAGTAGCCCCTCACAAACCCCTTTCTATCTTTTCTTCCTTGCCCTGCTTCACCGGGGGTTTCGCGGGTGACGCAGTTAGTCCGAAGAGGCTAACCACGACGCCAGCAAGAACAAAAAACCCGCCGGGCGGGACCATTCCAGAATCTGCATCAGGCCAAAAGGCTGCGAAGCTGAGCCATATGACGAGACCCAGTAGCGCAACTGCGATGCCAACAATGACCAGGGACTTCCTCACAAGACAGCCTAACCAGGATCTATTCCCTCCCTTTTGGTCTTTTCCGAGAATCATAGTGGACCCTGTGGGGTTAGGGATCACGAAACTAACTGGCTGACCCTCGAAAATGCCCTTGTTGAGGCTTCTTCGCCGAGGAGAAGAATCGAGAGATAGTCAAACCCGTTTCAGTCTTTCCTCTAGTGCAACTTCTTCAGTGAATCGATCCAATGAATCTCTCACCTCGGGTCCAAGTATTCCCGTCTTCGATAGTTCCATCCTATCTTTGAGGGCTATGCCTTGCTTGGGAAGAACTTCCTGAACGGTAGGAGCAGTCCCACGAGACTCAAGATCACAAACAACATCAAGAATGGGCGCGTTGAAGAGCTTGATTCAATGGCAAAGCTAAGCGCAACCCAACCTAGGAAGTATGCTGGAACAAACCAGAAAGCATACCAAGCCCACTTTTCCCCTCGTCTATATGCAGTCATAGAGATGACTGTGATAAGAAAGGCGAAGCCAATGTCAGACAATCCCCCACCCATAAAATAGTAATTATACAAGTCGAATAACATTGGATTCGAATCTTTGAGGTCGTCTGGTGTCATTCCGCTAATACTCTTTACCAACGCTGGGTCTGTGTTAAAGCCCAACGCATGAGGCACCGCAGATACTAGGAAGATTGCACCTAGAACGAAGAAAGCTATCCATGCATACTTTTCATAGGTTTTTTCTTTCATGACCCTTGAACTGCTTAGACGTTAATGAATGTGTGGTTTTTTATGCTAGACAAGGTCCTGGAAAAGTCAAGAGTCGTTCTCAAGCCAATCATCGTATTCCTGACGGGATTTCTCCCCCATGATTTTGCAGCCGTAGGACTTCGGGCAAAACTCAACACAACACATATGAGGCCTAGCAATGAGTCCAGCAACACTTCGTCGGTCGCCTTCCCATCCCTATTGTCTTTTCCAAGGGTAGGCTACACTAGTCTTCTTCTGAATTGGAGAGAAGCGGGCCCGGTGGGATTTGTGCCCACCGGAACGACTGGCTCAGCGTTGGAAGGTACGACACCCCGATCATATGGCATCTTCGGAAGGGCATCGGAAACGAGGGGTTCGTTGCCCCTCACAAACCCTTTCCATTTCCCTCTCTATGGACTCTTCCTTCAATGCCGAAGATTGCTGTCGAAAATCATTCGTAAGATGACAGGAAAGCATCGGCTATTTCAATGATGACGTTGATACGGTAGGCTGGTAGAAGAATGGATTCACGCAGAAAGACCGCGATGATTGTAGGAGTGTTGTTCATAATTGCGACGATTGCAGGAATGATGGGTGCTATCTTCATAGGGCCTATTACGGATGATCCAGATTATCTTGTTAACACTTCTGCACATGAAAACGAAGTGGCATTGGGAGCGCTCCTTACCTTGATTATGGGAGTCGCAGTTGTTGGTATTGCGGTTATGATATTCCCCATCCTCAAGAAAGTCAATGAAGGTTTGGCTCTAGCGTACGTTGGCTTCAGGACTCTTGAGTGCGTAATCCTTATTGTTGTAGCAATGAGCCTACTATCGCTATTGACATTAAGTCAGGAATATGTAAAGGCGGGAGCTTCGGATGCCACCTCTTTTGAGGCTCAAGGCGCTATATTGATTGCACAACAGGAGTGGTCCAATATCCCCGCGGATATTGTTTTTGGCCTTGGTTGCCTGATGGTTTACTATCTGTTGTATCAGTCAAAACTCGTTCCTCGACCATTGTCAGTTTGGGGGTTTATTGGAGGCACACTCATGTTAGTGACAGCCCCGCTGGGTGCGTTTGGCGTTATCGGTTTTCTTGATACGCCCTCGGTCTTGTTGAATCTCCCAATAGCCGTGCTTGAAATGGTTCTGGCGGTATGGCTGATAGTGAAAGGATTCAATCCATCTGCAATCACTTCCTAATTTACCAAAGGATTAGTAAACTTGACAAAATGAGAACATCTAAACCAAAGAAGGAGGTGTGTAGTGGAACTCACATGGAGCGGCAAGGCCTTAGTCGTGACGTTGCTCTTTCGTCTGCTCTTTGGAGGGTATCTGATAGGAATGGATCAATACCGCTTTGATGATGTTGATAGCGCGTCGACAGTCCTGTTGATATATGGCCTGATAGGCATCTTCGCAACTCTGTTCCTCTTGGGCAAGAGATATGGACTCTTGGGCATAATAGGTCTTGATGTCATATTCATAGTATTGCAGTCTGTTTTCACGATCGCTGCCTTAGGTGGAACAGTAGATGCAGGCTTGCATGACCCGGTTACGAATTGGTGGGCAACGTTGCTGTTGTTCCTGTTCTCCATACTAACACTCATATTCGCTATCAGAATCTACAGAGAAACCGGACAAAAGACTCCTTCTTGTTCCGGACAAGAGCCTTGATTATCCAACATACAGCGAGGCTGAATACGATTAATAAAAGGACAAAACCGGCCAAAGTGCGGAGCCCAATGTAGACTGCCATTCCTCTCTGCTAGGTATCGCCTTTCCTCCCCTGTGGTCCTTTCCGAGGCGAGGCTCAAACCCCTTTCCTTTTCTTTGCCGCACATAGAAATACTCGGGACGGTCTTTCGCAGCAGGGGTCCAGGAGATGAAGAGGAACTTCTTGCTTTCAGGAATAGTAGTAACAGCAGGAATCGTCATCATGACGGTAGCTGCGATAGGGGGATGGTATGCAAAGGACGAGTGGAGCGATGCGTATCATTTCTATGTGCGTTCTGGAGGGATGGGCGAGTTTGAACTGTACGAGGCGGAGCTACATAGGGCGGCCTACGCATGGCTCTATGACGCAGGTGTAGTTGTCGCATTCGGAGGTCTGGCGGTCCTTGTATTTGGGGTCGCTTTCGAAAAGACCCCTTCCAAACATGAGGTGCAGGAGGCGGACAAACAGATGCCTGTGAAGGACGACAAGGTGCGCGAAGACAGTCAAGCCTAGGGACTCAGTCGCCTTTCCTCCCTATGGGCTTTTCTTGAGCGCGGTCGCCAACCTTGCCACTCTCACTCCGAGCTCATTGCAGGATTCAATCTCTTTCTTGTTTGGGGATTCCACTGCTGTCGGGCCGTAGTGCTTGTCGCCGCACCTACCTTGTACGATCATACCGTGGATAAGCTGCGCCTTCAGTATCGAAAGGAGGGCGGTCTCAGCTCCGCAGGCCGTGTCGCCCGAACTCGTGAAAGCTCCGCCGACTTTTCCTATAAGTTTCCCATAGATTCCGTATGTTCGGTCGATGAACGACTTCATCTTCCCAGACATGTTCCCGAAGTATGTCGGAGAACCGACTATGATAGCATCGGAGACGGTAAGGTCGCTCAATTTCGCGCCGTCGACCTTCAGGACGACAACTTTCGCTCCCTTGACCTTCCTTGCGCCATCAGCGACCGCAAGAGCCATTCTTTCAGTATTCCCTGTTCTCGAGTCATAGACTACAAGCACCCTGATCATCTGTAACCACCACTTCTGCGCCCGGCAATCGCCTTTCCTTCCTTATGGTCTTTTCCTGGGACTCCTGCGCAAATACTTAGGCGCCGATGATGATTCTGCAGACAGTATGTCAATCCCACCGGTCCCACCCAAGATGCCTTCAAGATTCTATCTCCGAATGGGCAAGTGGGGGACTGGGATCGAGAGGCATAGTCTGTGGTATCTGCTCGTTAGCTCTCTGATCTTCTTCGCCATGTTCTTGGCAATCCTAGCTATCTTGTGACCGCAGACCAGAACCATTTCGCGCCCGCCTTTCCTCCCCTATGGGCTTTTCCGAGAAGTTGAGGGAAACCGTCCTCAACTTCCATGCGTTGACTTCGAAGGCAACAGAATACGAAGAGCTATCGGCTTCTAGGGCGATGGGAATTGCGAGATTGCCGAGGCAATCTCAGGGTGTGTAGCGGTATTCGGCCAGGCCAAGTCGGCAAGAAGAAGCTCATCCTAGTCATCGCTTCAATCGTGGTCGCTGGATTGACAATCGCTGCAGTCTTGGTCCTGGTTGGATCGGAACGAGGAGTCGACCTCTCCGTGCATACAGAGAAGAAGGCGTACGCCCCGGGAGAGCCGGTCCTCATACACGCCAAGCTGACAAACTACGGTTTCAAGGAAGTGGAACTCGTCTACGGGAACAGCATCGTTGTGATGTTCACCATCTGTGATTCGGATGGCTTCATGGTCTTCAACTGGCCTAAGTACGCCTTGGAGGTAATCACTCATGTCACACTGGAGCCGGGCGAGACTAGAGATTACGAGTACTCCTGGAACCAACTAAACGAATCCGGCGAACAAGCGGAGCTGCCCGATACCTTCACTGTCCATGCCCTCAGTTGGAGCTTCTCACATCAATTCCGGGCTGATGCCACATTCTCGATATCGGACTGAGCGATGAGTCTTGTCCTTCGCCTTTCCTCCCCTATGGTCTTTTCCGAGTCGAGAACGTGTCGGTCAATATCGTAGTACCAGAGTACGGCAACTAGTACACCGGTAACCTTCAATCCACGCATTGCCCCAAAGATCCTGACGGACAAGCAGTTCTCCGCCGATCGCCGACCGACTCTTATTCGTAAACCATTTCGGTCCGTAGCCACCAATCGTGCTCTCTGCCCAGACGTATCCTCTTTCCATTGGACCGGAGCAATTTGGACACTTCACTGACGGTATCCCTGATCCATTGTCCGATGATGTTTTCGGGTCGGTCAATTCCGATTCCCCAATCCAGGAATCGGCTTTCCTTCCCTATGGTCTTTTCCGAGGAATGGCTAGGACTCCATGCTCCAACACTCTCCAATCTTCGCTAGGTCGAGTTCTCCGGAACAATCATAGGCTAGGAAGTATCTTATCATCAAGGTGCGTTGCTCAGTCGGGGGAATTGCTGGGTGTCAGTGACTGACGCAGAATCTTTGCCTGGTGGACATGGGAAAGGATGGAAGCGCTCGTCACGAATCGTGATCATTGCGTTGGTGCTCGTCGCCGTCTTGATAGTTGGCGCTGTCACGTGGTGGACGGTCGATCTTGTCAACAATAGACCTGAGCGCGCTAGACATGATCCGATCTCGATTGACACGAATTCGGAATTCAAACATGCAAATGGTGTTATTGGAGGCAGCGGGACCGAATCCGACCCCTACATAATAGCCGATTGGGACATAGACGCATCCACCGTATCTGGCATCAGGATACAGGATACGGATGCGCATTTTATAGTCAGGAATTGCCATATTCATGACGGCTGGGCTAACTGGAGTGGCATCCTTCTAGTCAGGTGCCTCAACGGCACCCTAGATGACAACATCTGCTCGAACAATCTGAATGGCATAACTCTCGACTATGACTGCAGTAACAACACTGTGACCAACAACACTTGCATCTCGAACTCTCATACTGGCATAGCGTTCAGCGGATCGCACAACACGCTTGGCAACAACAACTGCAGCTCGAACGGTTTTGATGGCATCTATCTCGTGTGGGGGACCAACAACTCGCTGATGGACAACAACTGCAGTTCGAACGGCCATGATGGCATTGGTCTAGACAGATCAAGTGGCAATGAAGTAGTCATGAATCTAATCAGCAACAATGCCGGATACGGCGTGAATATCTCATCGGAATCTTTCCTTACACGTAGCTCCGACAACCGCATATGGACCAACGTAATCGTCGATAACAACGGCGCGACGGGCACTCACGACATGTGGCACGTGCAGGCCTGTGATAACGGAATTGACAACTGGTGGAACGTCACAGACGTATTGAATCAGGATTACGGCAACTACTGGAGCGATTGGAGAACTCCGGACCTTGTTGCCCCGTTCAATAGGGTCGACTTGCCGTATGATATCTCGGGAAGCGCTGGAGCGAAGGACAGCTATCCTTTGACGTTTGATCCGCGAAAACTCTCTCTGATATGACTGTCTGAGGCATCCTAGACACTGCCTTGACGGCAGATGCCCGAGTCGGCCATCACCTTTCCTCCCCTATGGTCTTTTCCGAGGCGAAGGTCTGCACTTGGGCCATGAGAGCACGAAGTCCAGGTCTACAGAGTTTCCTTCTTTCTCCGATACACCAGGAGCATGATTACCACCAGCACGACAGCCGCTATGATCACCACTGATGAAATGACAAGTGGTGAAATGTCATCAGTAGTCTGCGGAGGTGCTTTGTTCGTCAGAGTATATCGGTTTGACCAGAGTTGCGGTGACTGTAACCAGACGGCAATTGCGTTGCCAGAATCGTCTACTGAGACTTGCGGGCTCTGAGCATCTCCGGAGGGGGTTGTCTCGATGATCTGAGCTTCAGCCCAGCCAAGGCCAGTGACAAATCGATTTGACCAGACGCGATAGGCCGAGTCATTATTCTTCTGTACCCACACAGCAACAGCATTTCCTGATCTATCCATCGCCACCTGACATTCAAAAGCAAATCCTCCAGAAACATTCGTCTGTATGAGTTCCTCGACTGCCCAGCCAACTCCGACAGTGTACCTGTTCGACCATATCGCGCTGCTACGAGGATCGTTATTGTCATAAAGTCTCCACACTGCAGTGGCGTTTCCCGCGCCGTTCATCGACACTTCCGGATAGGCTGCGCTCAACGAGCTGTCTGTCTCAATGAGTTCTGCGGTTCCCCAACCGCTCCCAGCAACATATCGGTTTGACCAGACGTCATCGAGATATACGTCACGACTCTGAGTCCATACAGCAACAGCATTGCCCGAATCGTCCATTGACACCTGGGGGAGATAGGCAGACTCTTTCGAGTTATTGGCTTGTATGCATTCTTGGACTCCCCAGCCTCTCCCTTCAACATACCTGTTTGCCCATATCTGGCCAGGACCGTAGTCTTCAATTGTGTCCCACAAAACGATTGCGTTTCCCGACGCGTCCATCGCCACCTGAGGATTGAGCGCGTATCGAGTCGAATTCCCGATTGGCACAACGTTTTCCCATCCTAACCCGACAGCGTATCGATTCGACAAGATCTTGGAGCTCTCTATCCACACAGCGACCGCGTTGCCATAAACGTTCATCGCAACTTGGGGTTCGTAGGAATGCGCAGAATCGTTAGCTTCAATGAGCTGGGCATCACCCCAGCCATCTCCAAGGACATACCGATTTGACCAGATTTGAGATGACTGAATCCATACAGCGATGGCGTTGCCCGAGCCGTCTGTAGACACCTGGGGATTCGTGGCATCCCCAGTATCGTCCGTCTCAACAAGCTGTGGAGTCCCCCAACCTTTCCCGACCTCATATCTGCTCGACGAGATATTGACGCGAACGCCATCAAACTGTTCGTAGACTACAATCGCATTGCCTTCTCGATCTACTGACAACTGGGGATAGCGAGCAGTCCCAGAGTCGCCGTTTTCGACGGGCTCTGCAGTCCCCCAGCCATTGCCTGAAGCGGCATCAGCAGCTAGCAAGGGCGATAACAGCCCGAAGATAACAATGATAGCAAGTGGCCGTACAAGCGAAACCATGCTAGCCGCCGTCTTCCCGCGCCCCATCGTCTTTCCACCCCTATGGTCTTTTCCCACTGGAATAAGATTAGAAAGTGGGCCCAACCGGATTTCTGCCCGCTGAATGGGATGAGCAACCTATGCGTGTGCTCACGCTGATCTCCGCCACCGCGGGAGAAAGAACCCGGTGCGGCGTTGGTAGGCCCGATAGGCATCACCGTAGGTCTCGACCAACTCCGGTTCTTCCTTCCGGGCGATGATAACCCCCTCAAGCACGATGAGAAATACGAGCGCCGCGAAGTTCTGAGCAAGGAGGATCCATCCGATTCCGAGGAGGATGGCTGCCAGGTGCATCGGATGCCGGATGTACGCGTACGGTCCTCCTTGAACTAGGACGCGCTCCTTTGGGAGTTTGCTATAGGCATATTTCTCTATGAGATAGACACTCGACGTGAACAGTGGCAGGGCGACGAACACCAAGATTGCCCCAAACAACTGGAGCGCCGCTGCCTCGGGGAGAGACCAAGACCATCCGCGAGCGTAGAAGATTACTCTCGCGTCAAGAAATCCGTCGAGAGCAAGTCCGAGCGTCACGACGGACGGGAGAGCAAGTCCGAGCGTCGCGACGGACGGGACGTAAATCATGATTGCGCCGACAAACGACGAGGCACGATCCTGATGCCTCTCGCGTTCCTGGAGTCGCTCTGCACGGCGGCCGGGAGTCTCGAAGTGACGCTCCCAGAAGCGTGCCAAGAGGACTGAGGCGGTCCACCAGACCCCACTGACGAAGAGGAGGACTGAGGCGACAGCCACGGGCAACATGCGAATTCCTTTTCGAGGATAGAATCCAGGGTTGAAATAGCTTTCGGAATGCCACCTCCCTTCCGAATCTAGATAGAATTCCGGGAAGCGACTTCAAGCGTCAAGCCCCCGCTTCCGACGCGATGAAGGCTGTCTCGCCTTTCCTCCCCTATGGGCTTATCCGACGTGTGTCATGTGCTTCTCGTCTCCATTGCCCGGCGTCTCAACAGCTCACGAGCCTTCTTCTCCTTGTATGCTCGGTCCAATTCGGCAGCGTATTCAAAATCCTGCCACCACTCAAGCGGCCCGTGTCTAAAGGGGGTCTCCACGAGCCAGGGCTTGAGATGCTCCCAGGCAAGATAGATCCACATGAAATCAAATGCCAGGTCGGCGTCGACCAAATTTCGCCTAATCATTGTGCCTATTCCCGTGTAGTAA
>Ga0315296_10004598_pt1 | contig 11260 bp, 8 predicted proteins | sample YL17G14_18_MG_FD_203921 | JGI IMG/M metagenome (GOLD analysis project Ga0315296, IMG submission 203921) | Sediment microbial communities from Yellowstone Lake, YNP, Wyoming, USA - YL17G14_18 | ecosystem: Environmental > Aquatic > Freshwater > Lake > Sediment | place: USA: Wyoming | collected...
GTCAAACAGACGGAAAGCGCATAACCAAAGCCTGAGCAAAAGGGGCGTGTTGGCTGTGCGCCGTGAGAGACGAGCCAATAGGCCATCGATTCCTCTCGGTTTTCCGTGGTTTTTCGTGTGGCTCGGAAATTGAGTCCGCATAGAAATGACGCTCCTCAGCGCAGACACCGATAGAGGGGGATAATTCTTGTGGGAGCTCTAACGCTCACTTGACAACTTCAAAAGCTTGTATTACGCTTGTCGCACAGGAGTTTTCCACACGAGCACCCTTCACACCTTCTCTCAGCACTCCTGGAGGAATGAGATTATCACCACTTACATAGACGTCATACAGTAGGTTGACGAAGGCGGCTCAGCTACATAGGGTGTTCGTAAACTAGCCGCGACACTGTTGTTGACGATGCACAGATATGATACGCCAATCTGGAAAGTACAGGAAAGGCAGGGTAAAATGCGGGACGATACGAATTCTACGGCAGTGACTTCCGCTTTGGTATCCAAAATAGACATCGAGAAGTTATTCGGGCGGTACGATTATCGATTGGAAATACCAAGTACTGAAAGCGGTGCTGTTTCGAGAATAGCAATGATTTACGGGGATAACGGAACAGGGAAAACCACAATTTTGGGCCTGCTCTTTCATCTACTGTCGCCAGCCGACGACCGCGGGCATCGAACTGCCATTGGTAGAATTCCCTTTGCTCGTTTTTCAGTAGCGTTTTCCAACGGAACTGAGATTAGCGTTGAACGTGAGGCGGGAAGTATCATAGGCCAGTACACAATCACATTTGCAAAAGCAGGTTCTCATCCATTAAGCGGATTAGTCGGATTAGATCCAGAGGGTAGAGCCAAACCCGAAACTTTGACGCCTGGAGCAGACAAAGCAATCCGTGAAATATGTAACCTGGGACTCCCCATTTTCTTTCTTAGCGATGATCGAAGACTTCAAACCGATGCGTTTCGGGGCGACCAAGAAGAGTATTTTGTTGCACCTTTGCCGTCCGAGATAGGAACACCTTTTCCCCGTGTTCCTCCAAACCCCCGCGACACTGCACTTCGTCTGTCGTTAGACGTAACATCAACATGGGTCAGTCGCCGATTGATCGAAGCATGCAGTCGTGGCGAAGCTGACGCTCAGCATATCTATGCAACCATTGTGGAGACAATTAACAAGCTTGGCGTTCCTGAAATCAAAGATCAGAGGGCCGAAAAAGAGCAACTAATAGAGGAACTGAAACAGCTTGACAAGCGAAGCGATTCCTTCACGGAGTTTGGACTTGTTGCAAAGGTCGATACCAAACGTTTTGTCCAAGGCTTGGCTGATACGAAGCCGAAAGGATTTCCATTCGTAGCACAAGTTGTTAGGTCTTTCATTCATGGACAAAAAGCACGTCTAGATGCGCTGGAGGATCTAAATACACTCTTGGCTCGATTTGTAAAGCTAATCAACGGATTCCTTGTAGACAAATACATCGAGCTTGATGTTGAGCGGGGCATATCCATATTGTTGGATTCTCGAACGTCCCTCAGCTCAGAGAATCTTTCTTCAGGAGAAAAGCAGCTTTTGCTTTTGTTTTGCAACGTCCTTACGTCTAGCGATTCCGCATCGCTCTTCATAATCGATGAACCTGAGATTTCACTTAACGTTAAATGGCAGAGACGGTTGGTAGATGTGCTTATGGATATTACTAAGGGAAGTCAATGTCAGTTTCTGTTGGCGACGCATTCCATAGAACTATTGGCCAAGCATAGAAGGCAGACAATCAAGCTAGTTCCAAGGTAAGATGTGGACGTCAATGGAAGAAGCGCCACGATGGACAATTGAAGACCTAATTGCGAGATATACCCTTGAACCCGAACTTCGTGATCTCTATGTAGAGGGTCCGTCTGACAAACTGCTATTCGAGTGGTTTCTTAAACAGTTCGAGTGCGAATCGGTCGCGGTATATGAAATAGACTGCGTCGATGTTCCGGATACAGCAGTCGAGGCGTTGGGTCTCCAGCACAACAACCGAGATAGGGTCGTTGCACTTTCGCTCGAACTTGAGCGCTTGCTCCCAGGGGAAGACCTACGTGTGTTGTGTATTGCTGATAGTGATTTTGCTTTCCTGTTGGGAGGTTGGCGCAACTCGCGGTACCTACTATATACAGACTATACTAGCGTAGATCTCTATTTTTTTTGCGAACACAGCCTTGAGAAATGTCTGAAGGTTGGAATCGGACGTTTGCTACTAGATACGAGCACATGGCTGACTAATCTAGAGGGAGTACTTCAAAAGGTTTTCTGCGTTCGTGCTGCTAACGAGAAGCTTGGTTGGGGTATCCACTGGCCGACCCAATTCACGCGTTGTTGTGGAATTGAAGAGCACCTCGTGAAGTTTGACTGCACGGAATTTGTAAGGAGATATTTATCACAGGGTGATCGGTTACGAGACATGGAGGCATTCAACGAAGTTTGCCAACAGCTAAAGAGTATAGAGGTAAAAGACCCTAGGCAGCGGATTCATGGCGATGATTATTTAGAATTGGTCGGCTGGCATATTTCACGGTTAGTCGGTAGAGGTGGTCATAAGTACCGCGACACCGGAGTTGTTCGCGCTATGATTCGCTCAGCAATCGATGTGAACTCGCTTGCGAAAGAAGAACTGTTTAAGAAGCTATTGAAATATATTAACGTTGAATAGTCAGCTAGTTACAGGTTTTCTCCATTTCCCCACATTATATTCGCCTCCCTCGCAAATCTAGCCCGCGCAAAAATATCGCTTCGCTACGCCGATACGTACACGGGGGCATAATTTTCGGGGAGCCCTCCCAACCACACATTACGGCGCCGGTTGGTTGGGGTTCACTGCGCGGTTCTTATGCCAGCTGCTCTTTGGGCTATCTTCTTATATTCCTGAACTTCAGCAATTGCTTCACCATAAATTGTCATCCTTTGAGCTTGAAGAGAGCCTTCTGCATGAACTGCTACTACCTCCAGCTCAAAGCTCAATGTATTTCTAATTAGCTGAAGCATCCTTAGTCTATCCTCTGTAGGGAATTCTGCTGCACCACCAAGATACTTTTCGATGTAGTCCTTGGTCTCGGGGTTTTGATAATCCTTATAGCTTGGTGCAGTTATAAGCAGTCCCCCTGCGATATCCTGCACCATCTTCACACAGTCGTGGTAATTGCTGGCAAAGTGATATTTTGCCATATTGGAGATGATCGGATTTGGTATCGGGATTCCACCATGCACAACATAGTCTATACATGAAGCCCGAGCCAGTGATTTGAGCATGTGAAGATAAATCATTAGGTCGGTTATGTGCTGTACGACGTGGGGAACTCTTTCGATCCCGTTATACTCTGCCATTGCTTGAGCCATCCCCACTATTAACTCGGTCATAGGGATTCTATAACTAGCCGCTGTATGGCGGTGCAAGGTAGCAAAGTTATGTGCCAATGGCATCGCAAATTGCCACTCCCCGCAAAGGAAGACCCTCTCCCAGGGAACAAATACGTCGTCAAAGATGAGAAGAGAATCGGTATGGCTCCTCACCGGCAGATCTACTGGGAATTCGTCGGCGCTACGTTGCGCTCTCATGGGGTGGACGATGTGCGTTACCCCCCTAGCATTGGCGGGAATGGCAAAAGCAAGAGCATAATCTGCGTCCTCCTCCGTCATAGCCCTAGTGGGGAGTATCAGCATCTCGTTAAAGTATGCCGCGGCTGTAATGTGTACTTTGGCACCCCTGACTATTATTCCCTTATCATCTTTGTCGACTACCCTGACGTAGAAATCGGGATGAGCCTGCTTGGGGGAGGAGGGTCGGAGCCTTCTATTGCCTTTCACATCTGTCACTGCACCGGCCAGGCTCAGATCGTACTTCGCCAGATACTCGCGGTAACTCACGGCCCGCTCTATATACTCCTCCTTCCCTATAGTGCGTGCGGTCATCTCTACCGCATTCATGGCATCAGCGCCGACATCATGCGTGAGTGGGATCACCCCTCCCGCTAATCTCGTAGCTGTCACCATCAGTTCGTGTCTCTTTAGCAGATCGTCTGCGTTTTTAGGGGTGTAGTAGTACCTGCTTATTGGCTCACCGGTTTTGGGATGAGCCACTACAGCTAAGTCCCTGTACTCAGGCATTTCTGCCATCTCATAGTCTACCGCTGCTAAGTCCACACCTACTTTAAGCATAGGGTTAGAAGTAACGTCTTTGACCCGCTTCCCTCTCAGATAAACAACTCTGTCATCTCTCAAACTTTGTTTGTATTCTTCTACTGTCATTAGTCCCATCTTCTTATCTCCCTCCTTAAGTATTTGGTAGCATGTCAATGAATTCACATTTGCCTGCACCTGCCCGGGATGCCACCACTGGATCTCGCGTCGCCGGCGCTTGGGCCAGCGAACATCTCTAGTGATCGATCGAGGCGGGTCAAAGACCCGGCACGAGGGTCCCTTCGTTGAGGGAACAATCCAGGACGACTAGGTAGAAACTATTTCAGGAAGATCGTTAGGGAGCATCCTGTAGGGGTAGATTACAACAAGCTTTGCTGCTTGTCAACCTGAAGGCGTGAGCGTGCCCCCTCTAAATCCGTGTGGCTCAATTCTCCTCCATTTATTCGTCTCGAGGTCAAATGTGGCCAGCGTAAAAACGCGGCACCGCCGCGCACATACGGATAGAGGGTGGTAATTCCCGGCGAGCGCTGTTTTATCAGTACTACGTCGTTTTGGTCGAGCTAATGACGCCAATCAAAGCTAAATTCCAGTGCTTTCCTCCTTTCTTTTTGTACAGTTATACGGTCTAGGGCTAGCGCTTTCATTCTGTTTCCCTTCTAATCCCACGGCGGCACCGGGGTGGAGTGCCGAAGAAGTGCAGGCTCTCACTGAGCCCCGGCTGACCGTAGCTCCCGATCTCAAGGAGATAGAGCTGATGTAAAAAGCAGCGGGTTTACCCAAGCTTTAGCACAGATCGAAGGAGGGCTTAGATTAAGGCACCCCCCTTTGCTTTGTCGCTAGGTCGAATCTGGCCCGCGGTGAACGTCAAAGATCGCTATCTTGGCCAAACGAATTCGAGAGGTGTGGGCCAGGGCTGCAGAACCAGTTAGCTGAGTTTGAGAGACAAGGCGCAAATCCAGGCCGCACCTGTTCTGACAGATGTGCAGGTACTTACTATCCCGGAAGACCGGACAGGGCTTTTCCCCCTTTCAGCCTAGCTCTCAACTCCAATTTTGCAATTGCATCCGGCACGCGCAGTGGGATAGCTTTCAGGATGTGGGGCCGGAGGAGCTCCGAGAGTATCTGCCTAGGTCGCCCAGGAGAATGGAGATGCCGAAATAAAGAGCACCCTCTATTTCCCGCCTAATATGTATGTTCGCATCCTGGGGAACAGCTATTCGGCTGGCGTTACGGTGAGATCGAGAAGCCCAACCTGATGGCCCTTTTGAAACGGGCGCTTTATGTTTACGAGCAGTTCCTCAAGGAGGTGGTGGTGAGAAGGAGAAGGGCTGGCTGAGGCACTTAGGCGGTGGGTTGCAATTAAGTGAAACCAAAAGCGACAAAGGAGCAGGTTCTTGAGTTCATCAAGAAGAGAGAAATGGTGTACATCTATGACCTCGTGCAGAGATTTGGCTACTTCTACGACGGGGCACAGATTGGGCTCAACAGGCTCAAGAAGCAGTATCTGGTGACGGGCATGGGCTGGGGCTGGGGCTGGGTGTTGACTGAAACAGCGTACAGAGGTTAAGGTGGCTGCAGAAGAAGGAAAAAGGTAAAAGAAAAGGAAGCCCTCGATGCGATAGACGACCTCAACAGGTTGCTCAAAGACTAGGGTTCAAGACGCTCGCGTCCCTTGTGTTACACCAACTGGCTAATTGTATAACTCCGCATTGCTATGCGGTCAAAAGCAGCTTCATGATCGGGCCTATATGGTTTACTCTTTCAATGGTTCTGTACATGCTCAAGCCCCAAAAGCAGTAAATTCTCCGGTCTTTCCGATATTAATACGGCGCACCAATCCTGAAACTGCGAAACTAGGCCTGGGTCAAATGAACTCTCTTACTTTTAGTCTTTCCCCATTAACTCTTGTCGCCGTCGCCGATACTCAATGATGGGCCTATCGGCCTGAATCAATTGTTCGCCAATCTGCAACCTCGAGATTTCAGGTCGTTGAGTTACCACAACCCTTCGGTCCTGGTGTGCGATCAGCAGGTTAAAAGGCATGGCAAGTCGGTTTACCAGTTCGCGTAGCAATGGTAAGCGCATAAACTTCTGATAGAATCGAAGATAGAGTAAAGTATTCTCTTCGTCTACGGGCACAAACGCTGCCAGTATCCGCACCTTCTTGCCAATGTGGTTCTGCCACAAGTTGGGGAAGATAAACTCCAGTCTAAAATCCTTATTTGGGTCTGGGACGGGCACCTCTTCAGGTTTGCGTGGAGGTGTGCCATCATCAACACGGTTGTAGAAATAGACGAAAAACATGTCTTCAGATACCCATTCCATGCCAGGCCCGTCCACGAGTGTACGTCCTCCACGGCCAATAGTATTGTGATGAACGAAAGGTAAGTGCGCCACATCGAGTTGGTTCTCGATCACTCGAGAATAATGAGCGTGCCAATGGTCGTAGGTCTTAGCATAGGAGAAGTCCTCGCCTATGTCATCAAAAAAGCGCGGCGGCTTCAAGTCTGTCGGCGGGTTTTCCCCCCACCAGATCCAGATAAGGTCGTGAGCCTCGTAGGTGGGGTAGCTGTGGATCCTGAAGCGCTCATGAACAGGCGCATTTCTGCCATTGGCTGGGATTCTGATGACGCGTCCCGAGCCTTCATACTCGAAACCATGGAAGGGGCACTGGAGGTGACCATGGATCACCTTGCCTTTGCTTAGCTGGACACCGCGGTGGACACACTTGTCGTGGAAGCAACTGACTTTGCCTCTCCCATCTCGCCAAAAAACCAGCTTTTCGCCCATGCGAGTTACACCGGCGGGCTTATCTCTTACTTGGCTGGAATCCATTACGACATACCATTGGTTTGGAATCACACCAGCCTCCTAATCTCATCTTATCTAATATCTAATCTAATCATATGATACCACATATCGCTTGTCAGTCTTCCTTCTTGGAGAACAATTTGACGTAATGTGTCCTTCGTGCCACGGGCGCTGCTTGAGTAACTATCGGCATGATACCGGACAGCGGTGCCCTATCTTGCTAGCACGACCTCCCTTTCCAATCTTGTAGTTACATTCTGCACGGACACTCATTCGGCTGTACCACCGAGGGCCTAGCCGTGCAGTAGTCCGCTCCAGAACTTGAGAAACAGGGAACCCTAGTGTACTATCCTCGTGCACGAAGGTAGATTACAATTCTATTGATATAGTCACCACGTAACCATCTTAGGTTGTTCCCTCGGACAGGGACCCTCGTGCCGGGTCTCTGACCCGCCTCGATCGAGCACCAGAGACGTTCGCTGGCATAAGTGCTGGCGACCCTGCTAACGGCAGCGCGGCGCACCGTTCCCAAGAGTTAAGCTAGGCTTTGCCTTTGGCAATTGATAGAAGGAGAAATCCGGTGGAGAAGAAAGGCAAATTTTTCAATCTATTCTTGGCAATACTCATTGCTGTCACTGCTATTATCGGGGTTTCCTTTTCATTGCCTCAAGGGGAAGCTCAGGCTCAGTCGATTATCTATGTGCCTGATGATTATCCCCTTATCCAAGCGGCAGTGGATGCAGCGAACACTGGAGATACGATAATTGTTAGGGCTGGCACCTACAAAGAGAATGTGAATGTGAACAAGTCTATAACGCTTCAGGGTGAAGATAGAAACACTACGATTATTGATGCGGAACTTGCCACGGTAAGAATGTCCGCTAGCTCAACTATTACAGGATTTACTATTAAAAACGGCACTTATGGTGTTGAGTGCACGAATCCTATTACACCCTTCATTGACGATAATATTTTTACATGAATTAAGGGCACCTGTATTGTCGCTTTTGATCCTTCTGCTTCTCCAGTTATCACCAATAACGAATTCACTAATAATTATCACGGTTGTATTGGCATTCTTTCTTCAGCAGTTATAAGTAGCAATGCATTTTACAACAATGGAGATGGCATATTTGACGACGCAGGTGGGGCAGATATTTGTATTTTTGCTGTGAGTTCTCCTTCATTGACAATAACAGGCAATATGATCATAAATAATAACGCCTATGCTATAGCTACTACAGGAGGAATGCCATTTGTGTGAATCGTCAGCGAAAATGGGACACATTTGGGACAAAAGTTGATGGACACTTCGGGAATAGCCGGTGCGGACACGATTTGCTGATTTGCACAATGCAACCTTAGAAACGGCGGCGACGTGTTCACTTTGCAACATCTTCTCGGACATGCGACACTTCAGGTGACGCAGCGCTATCTACAGAGCTTGAGCGACGAGGATGCCGTCAGAGCAGGCTTGGCTTGAATGCCTTGAAGGGAGCGTTAAGGTTGACTCTCAGGGGTCGGAAACTGTGTAACACAGAAGAAGGAGTATGCCCGTTTCTAGGTGTCAGAATTCGGACCGGGCATCCCGCCAAAGACTTTTCAACTGGCTAGAGTAGCCTTGCCTATGAGAACCGTCGAAGTATTAACCAGACCGGCATCCCTACGAGTGCGATGATCACTATGCCTATTCCAGCCCAAACTCCGCCACTTAAGCCACCTTCCTCGTCAGAAGAGCTGGGTGTGGGAGGAGGAGTGACCTTCGGGGCAGGGGCTGCTGCTAGTATGGCAAATGTGGTGAAGTGTCCAGCAGAGAAGGTAATTGTGTTAGCATCAGTATTCACCTCGCCGGTCACAAACACCCATTCCCGAGCAGCCTCATCGTAGTATGCGATGACTAGATTAGACTCATCCACTCCCTCAGGCAGGGCGTCTGGGTTATAGCGTATACCTATCTCCATGGAAGGGCTAAACGTAGTGCCGTCAGGCCCGAAATCGAAGGCGGCGATTACATGGTAGCCCTCGGCTGCACCTGGTGGGTCTAATACGATTTCTACTGTAAGTTCAACTAGAGGATCGCCGTCAGGACTCAGCACCTGCGTTGCCTCAGCCAGAGTCAGCGTCACACTCCCATCAGGGGAGGTAGTGGTTACAGTCTCCATTAGCACCCCATTCTCAGCCACTTGGACCAAGATGATATTGCCACACATATTCACCTGTAGCTGCAGGGCTGTTGGGCTTGTCGATACCGGTGGTGGTGATAGCAGCTGCGTAACTCCTGCCCCCCATCCATGAGCGTAGAGGGTAAAGGTAGCAGTGACCGTCTTATCACCGTCCATGGTGACGGTGTCTGGATTCGTACTGCTGGTGAGGTCGCCGCTCCAGCTGTCGAAGGTCCAGCCGGGGTCGGCGGAGGCCGCCAGCTGCACAGTATCCCCATAGTGGTAGGTAGCCTGGTCGGGGCTCTCGGCGACTGAGCCGTTGCCAACGATATTGATCGTCAGGGTGTACTCATCCTGGGTAAAGGTAGCAGTGACCATCTTGTCACCATCCATGGTGACGGTGTCTGGATTCGTACTGCTGGTGAGGTCGCCGCTCCAGCTGTCGAAGGTCCAGCCGGGGTTGGCGGTGGCCGCCAGCTGCACAGCATCCCCATAGTGGTAGGTAGCCTGGTCGGGGCTCTTGGCGACTGAGCCGTTGCCAACGATATTGATCGTCAGGGTGTACTCATCCTGGGCAGGTGTATAATCCACTACAACCCAGACTTGGGTGCATCTTGTCGTGTCGGTTGGGCCAGCTCGCTTCAGGGCACAGCCAGCCTGCAAAAGATTTACTTCATCCCAGGTCCAGGCAGCATTCGTCTGCGGATTTTCGTCATAGATTCTAGATATGTCACTATAGCCTGTGGTGACATCTTGGCCTGCCCCCTCGTAGATAACACCATTTGTTTTGACAAGGGTCTTAGCAACATTGTTGGCTGCTCTCGTTCCTCGCACCTTCACCCAGACTGTAACACTATTGATACCCCCTGTTTGCGAGGTATTAGCAAGGTTGTATAGGTCTGATGCAAACTGGTTCGAGGCACTATAAACATAAGTGCTGTCGCCATCTGAGGTCACGTCGTCAACACAGTCCCAGTTGGCCGTTGCCGCGGGAAAAGGCGTAAGCGCGGTGGAATCCCCAGCGCTCTCCAACCTCAGGATAATGGTATCTGGACTAGCCAACACCACTTGAGGGGTAACTGGATACAAGGTGACAAAGCCGGCTAGAACCAAACCAGGCAATATCAACGCTGCCGCCAGCAAGGTAAGTTTTCTTGTTCTTGCTATCACCTCTCATACCCCACGCTGCGCGAATCTAGAAGTTGCAACAGCGAGATTCCCCCGGTCCCATATACTTGACTCGCCTGATACTCTTTCCTTGATCCATATTTCCTGGTGTGGCTCATATTGGGCATTGAGTCTCAGCTTGGCAATCTCACAAGTCAGCTGGGACAGTCGCTCATTCAGCTCTCTAAGCTCCTCCCTTAGCCGACAAACTTCGTCTATGGGCGGATCGAGGTGCTGGCCAAGGTCAATATCGCACCATAGTTCTGGTCTGTTGAGCATCTTTTCGCCCCCTTCCCCAAAGTGGTTTCCCGTCACGATGCATTAACCCTATGGGATTCCACATCTCCCAATACAAATGTTGAGACCCGAGTTATTAATCGCCAAGTTTAAAACCTGCACGGGACAACAGAGTTCTCTCGTGCACTTTACCCCTTTGCCGTTAAACCTGTCTCTCATATAGCACCCGTTGGCAAAAAACTTGGGCGGCACCAGTCAACATTTGGATGGTTGGCGCCGCCCAAGTCTGTTGTGCGAGACACCTATTGGTTTTATATTGTCTAAGATAGCGCTATCGCAATGGAAAAGCGCGTACTCCGATACAACACTCCTATCTTAGGCTACACCCACTTCTTCCACTGGTCAATCGGGTATTGGTAGTAGATGCCATAATTCTGAAGGTCGGGTTACTCCTAGGACTCTAGTATTACTTTGCGGCTCGGTCCTTCCGCTATGGGCCGGAACAAGCGGCCAAGCTCAGCCCGGTTGAAATCCAATGATCGGTATTGACGATGATTTGCGGGCTGACGAGTTAGGGCAGATCCTGCGGAAATCGAGAGATTGTAACCCCGGGAGGAACATGAAGGTGGGATCCGCAGGCAACTTTTTGGCCAGCCTGTGTTATACTTGTGGTCGATGGAAATTCGAATTCCAGTCGGGGAGGCGAGTATGGCAG
>Ga0315296_10004599_pt1 | contig 11260 bp, 7 predicted proteins | sample YL17G14_18_MG_FD_203921 | JGI IMG/M metagenome (GOLD analysis project Ga0315296, IMG submission 203921) | Sediment microbial communities from Yellowstone Lake, YNP, Wyoming, USA - YL17G14_18 | ecosystem: Environmental > Aquatic > Freshwater > Lake > Sediment | place: USA: Wyoming | collected...
TCCCAGAGAGGCGGTTGAGGAATTCGGTGATCTGAAATCACAGGTCATTGGAAGCGGCCCCTTCATGCTCAAGACGTTCAGCCTCGACAAGGGCCTTGAGCTGGTACGCAACCCCGGCTATTACCACGACTTCCCCTACATCGACGGTATAACGATCAAGGTGCTGCCCGACGAGGCGTCTGTCCAGGCAGCATTTCGCGCCGACTCCATCGACGTGTACGACGCCTCGAACAAACTCAAGGCAGACGCTGTGAGAAACGTCGGCGGCACCAGTATTCGCAAGTACCTTGATCGCGCCTACGCGGTCTTCGTGTTAAACGCCGCCAGGCTCGCGGCATTCAAAGACGAGCGGGTACGCGAGGCAATCGACTTGGCGCTCGACCGTAAGGCAATGATCGACAAGCTGCACTTCGGCGACGCCGAGCCGGCGGGCCCGGTGCCCCCGCTGTGGGATTCCGCCCTTCCCAAGGAGGAGGTGGGGCAGGCATACAAGCGGGACGTGGCGGAGGCAAAGCAGCTCCTTTCCGCCGCCGGCTATGAGGGCCTTCGCTTCCCACTTAGTTTCGGGAACTATCTCGACTTTGCCGACCTCGCGTCCATCATCAAGTCGAACCTGGCTGATGCGGGGATTACGGTTGACCTCCAGGCGACGGAAGTGGGCACTTGGCTCTCCAACTACCTGGGCGGCAACTTCGAGACAACTTCCTTCTCCCACCTCCGCTATCTCTCTGATGAGATCCAGATTCAATCTCACCATACGTATGGCTGGGCACGTAATCAGCAGAGCTACCTTGGCGTCGAGGACCCTCAGGTCGATTCGATGCTAGAGAAGATCCAGCAGACCATCGATGACCAACAGAGGATCAAGCTGACTCAGGATGCTCAGCGGCTTATCCTGAAGCGGCACGGCCCCACTCTGGTGCTGTACGAGCCTTACGGATATTGGTGCGCGTACGACTACATCAAGGGATACACTCCCACCGCCTTCGGCTTTGGCCTGTACAAGTACGACTACTGGATTGACAAGGGCTAAGCCCGTGCGGGCCCTGGGCTGAGGGTCGGGCGTCAGCAATAGGACGGGCTGCTACTTGGCCTCTCGCTACGTGCTGGGCCGCCCCGGCTCAGATCGGCCTTAAGTGCACCCTGGGCAGCCACCTCTGCGGTGAGAAGGACGGAATGCACACTATGAGCGGTGGTGTGCGGCATGAAGCGAACCACTGAGCCGCGGCTCCCGACGCGGCTCTACACTACGAGGTCCTTCGGGGGCCTCTTGGGAGCTTACGAAGAGAACGGCGAGTTAGCGCTCGTCCTCCCCGCTGTAGTCTCCTGACTCGTCGCCATTGCCCCCAAGGTCGTTGCCACCCTCGTGGCCACGACTGAAGCTTGGGGGCCCGGGCTCCACTGCGTGGCAGGGAACCCTCACCTGGTTGCCACTCGGCGTTGTCTTGATGGTGGTCTCAGCCTTCTCGCACTCACCGTCGCCGTCGGCCTGGTGGTTAGGGTTGTCTTCGGGAATGCCGACAACGGCACGGCCACCATCCTCCTCATCAGCGGCCTCGTCGTCGCCACTTCTGTGGCCCTGACTGAGGCCAGGTGGGCCCGCCTCCACCGCCTGGCAGGGAACACGCACCTCGTTGCCGCTCGGCGTGGTCTTGACGGCAGTCTCACCCTTGTCGCAGTGCCCGTCACTGTTGTCCTGCTGGCGATGAGGATTGTCTTCCGGGATACCGACAACGTCGCGTTCGCTATTCCCCTCGTAGGTCGCGCCGTCCTCGTCGTCAGTAGCTCTGCTGGCGCTCGCGTCCTGGAGGTCCACAGCGTCATCGTCAATGGTCTGCGCCAGCTTGTCATCATGCGACCGCAAAACCGGGAGAGCGTCCTGGGATGCGAACGCGCCCACGGCGGCCCCCACGGCAAGTATGCCCACGGCGAGGCCCGCAATTGCCCTGTGGCTCAGCGCCAGTCTTGGAACCATGCTCATCGCTCACACCTCCTCCCTCCCGAGAAAGACCGGCCTCCACTATATCACTCGGCCTTAAGACGCGAAACCTGGCGAGAGACCTGGCAGACCCCCGCAGCCAGGCGAGGCGCCGCACACGATCCGTGAATCGTGTAAGGTGCGGCGCGCAGTCGCCGCGCCCCCCCAATCCGGAGTCGACGACTCACGCGCGGGGGACAGCCAGCGCTAGGGTCGGTTGGGCAACGTGGACTGAATCAACAGGCGAGAGATCGCGCAGGGAGGTGAAGTGGAAGCCTGGGAAGACCAACCCCCTTCATTCCGTCGCGTGCACCAGTGATGTCACCGCATCCGAGATGATCCCCGCCGCCTGCTGACTCAGAGACACTTGCTCCTCGTAGTTCTCATCGCGCCCGGTCAGCCACTCGTCCTCGGGAACAAGGTAGCCGACGGTATCGTCAGTCAGACCAAGGAGCAGGCTGTGCTGGGCTGCCATCTGCGCGCGGATCGACTGCCCGAGCCTGGTGAGGGCCTCTCCGGGAAGCGTGACTGCCTGCAAGCGCTCACCGATGCGCACCATGCTCATTCGCGTGGACAGGTAAGGCTTGCCATCGCGCGTGACAGCCTCGTAGTCCAGCATACCCGAGGCCACGGCCTGGGCGAAAAGAGGTTGCTCAATGGGGATCTCTACCGCCACACTATCGAGCCTCACAGGCGGGCCCAGCCGATCCGCCTCAGCGAGGGCGTCCACGACAACCTGGGCCAGCTTCTCTCCGTACTGCCGGGCTACCGCAAAGTCACCGGATTCGAGCGGGATGGAGTCACCTTCGTCGCCGTTGATGAAGAGAGCCATGCCCCCCAATCGTGTCTCCAGTGCCTCCACGAGAAACCCGACGAAATCCCTCGACACCTCCAAGTTCTCCGGCCCCGTGACGGTGGGATGGACCGCGAAGTTGACTAATGTCGCGATGGCCTTCCCTCCGGGCCTTCGGGCCTGAAGGACGGTGAGCACAGTATCAGTGAAGGGCCAACCCCGCCGGTTCTGAGTGAGGCCCTGGGCCTCGACGCTGGCAGCTGACAGCTCCGCATCATCGAGTTGCGAGACGGCCTCCACAACTGACTGAACCACCCGCTCTCGTAGGTACTCGCGGTAGCTCTCGGGTACGCCGCCCCACAGGCCCTGAAGATCCGGTGTCGCATGGCTGTGCGTCGATGCGATGAGGATGCTCTCCTCCGGGAGGCCCGCCCGAGAGGCGGCCTCTGAACGTATCCGGTTGATCTGGACGTTGCTGATGCCGACCAGGTCCAGCGCCACCAGGACCACCATACTGGTGCCATCGCTGAGGGCAAGGGCGCGCGAGAAGATGTCATCATGCACACCACGAGCTTGGCGGCTCCGGAAACCGCCGTATCCACCCAGGTAGACGCCTCCCTCGAGGTGCTCAGGCCGAGGAGAAATGGATACCGCAGAAGCTCCTGCCTTCAACCGGACACCTCCCTCGCCACAGGCGGCAAGCATGACTCCCAGCAGGCCTGCCAGAACCAGCAAGAACACCGCCGAACGCAGACGACACAACGTGACGACCCTCCCTGGCTGATTCTCAAGCGGCCATGCCAGCAACTTAGCGACCCACGCCACGAACGGTCACATTCGCTGCCAGCTGGGCATAGCATAGTGACGAGCGAAGCGCCCTGCAAATGGCCGTCAACACCTACGGCCACGCGGCGCGCGAGACGCGGGACCGGCTGACTCCCCACAAGGCGACGCTCTAGCGGACGGATCTCAACGGTACGGTCGTCCTGACATCTGACTGCAGCACCTACACGATCGGGCCCAGCGTGCCTTTGCCGCAGGCCACGCCGCCGCCCGCGGCTCCACCACCACCTCCTCCACCTCCGCCGCTCACATCCAGCTGCGACTCATGCTACCCCGACGTCTGCATACCCATCGGGGCAGCCGACCACGACTGTGCAGGTGGCTCTGGCAACGGACCCAACTACATCCAGGGCCCGGTCGGTGTTGTCTGCCACCCGGACCCGCATGGCCCCGACCACAACGGCGACGGATGGGGCTGCGAATAGGCCGCCGACAGCACAAACGCATTGACCAAGGCGGTCGGACTGCCTAAGCTGAATGTGCGCCGCTGCTCGTCGTCGCGTGTGCGGGGCAATGCACCTCTCGACGGCGGGGCGGCGGCCTTCTTCGTGCCCACGCGTAACTCGAGGGGCGAATACGATCCCCGCATGGAAACAAGAGACCCCCCACTGGCTGACCTATTCGCGCCTCGTGGAGTAGCCGTTGTCGGCGCTTCCCCGGCAGACAGGCCGTCATTCGCCACACACGTCATCCGCTCCCTCAAGGAAGCAGGGTTCCCCGCCATCTATCCAGTCAACCCGAAGTATGCTGAGGTGCTCGGCCTGCCCTGCTATCCGAGCCTCAGGGCCATTCCTGAGGTAGTGGACCACGTCATTGTGAGCATCCCTGCGGAGCTAGCCCTCGGGTTGCTGGATGACTGTGCCGCCAAGGGTGTCAAGTCGGTGCATTTCTTCACTGCTGGCTTCAGCGAGACCGGCGACGAGGCGAAAGCGGAACTGGAGCGTGCGATGCTGGCCAAGGCGAGAGCCGGTGGCTTTCGTATTATTGGCCCCAACTGTGTGGGGCTGTTCGTGCCCAAGAGCCGGCTGACCACCGCGACCGGAGTGCCGCTGGAGCCCGGTCCAATCGCCTTCATTTCTCAAAGTGGGGGCCATGCCCATGACCTGCCCTACTACGGCGGCCCAAGAGGACTCCGGTTCAGCAAGGTAGTCAGCTACGGAAACGCTCTGGATGTGGACGAGTGCGAACTACTGGAGTACTTGTCCGAAGACCCGGAAACTGAGATTGTTGCCGCCTACATAGAGGGAGTCAGAGATGGGAGACGTTTCCTGCGGGCGCTCAGGAAGGCGACCGCCAACAAGCCCGTGGTTATCTACAAAGGCGGTACGACCGAGGCCGGAAAGCGCGCTGCTCACGGCCATACGGCCAGTCTGACCAGTTCGGTCGCCGTTTTCGAGGCCTTATGCCGCCAGGCGAACGCAATCCAGGTTGACGACATCGAGACCTTAGCAGACGTGCTCGTGGCACTTCGTTTTGTGAGTCCCCTACCACGGGGCACCGGCGTCGCGGTAGTGGGCCTGGGCGGCGGCCCTAGCGTTCTCGCCAGCGATGAAATGGAGAAGGCAGGCCTCCGATTGCCACCTCTCCCACCGGAAGTGCAAGCAGAACTGAAACGGTTCTTGCCCGTGGCAGGCGCCATCTTCGGCAACCCGGTCGACGCAACTACACTTCTATTCCCAGACCCCATCTCTACAACCATGCGCGTCCTCGGCAGGGTTCCTGAGATAGATGTCCTTGTTTACCACCTGGGATTCCACCCAGTCAGCCGCTGGGGAGCGGGGCTGTCTTCTTCGCCGACGTTTCTAAGAGCGACGATCGATGCCTTAACGGACGCTCGGCAGGCGACGGGGAAGCCCATCCTGCTCGCGCTGCGCCCTGCGCCAAACTGGGATGGGATGAAGGAGTTCCTTGCTGCCCAGGACGCGTTCGTAGGAGCAGGGTTCCCCGTTTTCCATTCTCTGCGCCAGGCCGGTACGGCAATGGCTCGCGTGGTGGCCTGGAACCGACCTTGACACCGCTGCCGCAGTGCTCTCTGCTTCTTAGCCGCGCTCTCGAATGACGTCGCTGGCTGCCCGAGCTCGAAATCGAGACGGCTGGGCCAAGGCGAGGGGAACGAGCCAGGGAGGTTACAAACCGCAGCGGCGTGAGAAGCTGGGACTGAGGGTGATATCTCTTGGTGCCTGCGCCGGATCAAGGACGGGGGGAAGCCGCACACCATGAGTACATGGTGCGCTGAGGTGCCTCTCGACGCTCCTACTCAAGGTGGTCAAGTTCACCGGCGAACAAAGAGAGCGGCCGCCCCGCGACGGCCGTCGTCATGCTCCTGCTGACGGAGCCAGAAGCGTGGTTCGGACTGACTGTCTGCTTGGAAGTCCGCGGCCACTATGCGCTGTGGCAAACGAGTTTGGGAAGCCGTTGCCCGCGAGCGAAAAGGGTCCAGTTATACGGTGAAAAACGGCCCCACATTCTAGGCTGCATCATCCACCCTCCCGCCACCTCACCTCATACACGCGCACCGGGTCCTCGAAACCACGCGGGGGTCCAGCGCCGGTCGCTCACATGGTCTGGGAGCCATGTTGCCCCTCCGCATCATCTAGCTCCCCCTGGAGGAATGCAATCATCCGCTGAAACGCGCGTCTATCCTGCATCAGGAACAGGTGACCACCCTCGAAGAGCTCCAGGTGAGCGTGCGGTGTCTGTTGCTCCAGCGCCCTTGCGTTCTCCACCGGGGCAATGCCGTCATACTTGCCGCCGCAGATGTAGACGGGCATCGTCAGGCTTGGTAGCCGATCAAAGGTGTCATGGCGCCTGCGTGCTTCCAGCTGCCCCGTCGGCCAGTTTCCCGGCCTGGCTCGCCTGCGCCGACCTCCGCCTGGGCGGCTAGCTGCTCCAAGACCGCCTCAAGCTGGTCGCGGTGTGCGGCCTGCCTTTCGGCGTCGAGCCGCGTGCCGCTCAGCAACATGGTACGTTTCAGCCTCTCTCTCGTGTCGAGGTCGGCCAACTCATGGAGTGGATAGGACGCGCCGCCGGCACCGCCGCTAGAAGTACAGGCAAGGACCAACCGGTCCACGCGCTCTGGATGGCGCAGGGCGAACTCCTGCGCCATCCAGAGCGCCGAACGAGACCCCCATTGCGTAGCAGGTCTCCCAACCCACGGCGTCCAGCAGTGCGTTCGCGTCCTCCGCGTAGTCGGCCATGGTGTACCCACCTTCCGGCGCGCCCGTCCGGCCGAGGCCGCGTTGGTCGTAGGCCAGCACGGTAAAGGTCTTGGCCAGCGGCCAATCGAAGACGCCCGGTTTGCTGCGTAGATCGCCGCCGGTTCCACTGATAAACAGCAGCTGCGGCCCGCTGCCTTGGATTTCATAGTACATGTTCAGATCTCGAACACGGGCGAAGGGCATGACAGCACTACCTCCTGCTATGTTCCGGGTCCACGGCCCCGCCAGTGAACTCCGTACAGCCGCTGGCGGCCGCGGGCGCCGCAGGCCAACTCGCCACGAAGCCAACACTCACACTCGCCGCAGAATGCGGCGTCTTCATGGTTCTCGAGGCCACAGGAAGGGCAGCGCATCCTGCTCCGCCTCCTCACGCAAGCTAGCCCGACTCAGTTCGGGGCGGTGTGATTCTGTGTCAGTAGCCCGGGGATGTCAATGTTGTGGGGTACCCCGCTCATGCGGTGAGCGAGCGCTGTGGCAAGGGGTACTTCAGTTATGCGGTGAACTTGGATTCGTGGTACCCCCAATAGTCGTCTTTTGTGACTCCTGATCCAACGCTTGGAGGCGCCCCACTAGCCAAGGCCGAGTTCGATTCTTGGCCTTTGCTGCCCTCAGAGGAAGCTGTTGCGAACCGGTGGCTGGAGGGACCCGGGTTCGTCTCGGACGCTCGTTGCTCCCAACAACCCCCAGGAAAACCGCGAACCTCCTTGACCATTCCCAGGTGTCTCCTAATATGGACCCAGGCTGGCGCTCGCCTGTGGTCACCTTCGTTGACAGGCTAGGATAAGGAGTCTACCATTTTATGGTTGTCCTTCTGCACTCCAGCGGCGGTAGACTCCCGCCTCACCGGCAAACGTACTGGGGGCTCCCATCTCGGGACTCAGGCAGGAGAAGACCAGCCCTAAGGGCGCCGGTTGGCCTACCGCGCAGGCCGCAGTGGGCGACGGGAGCCAGAACCTTCCGGCGCCAGCTCAGTCGCTCCCGCGTATCGCGGGACTACTTGCGTAGGGGTCTCGCGCCAGTGTACTGGGCGCCAGGCGCGATGTGGGGATGGACATGGACGCAGTGAGGCAGTCCGGGATCGAGGTTGTCGGGGCCGTCCCGTGGGGGACGCACTTCTGCCAGTTCTACGAGACGAGCCAGGACCTGATAGAAACGCTCGTGCCCTATTTGCGCGAAGGTCTGGCGGCAAGAGAGTTCTGCATGTGGATCACATCTCCTCCCCTGCAGGTCGAAGAAGCGAAGGCAGCCCTTCGCGCGGCCGTGCCCGACCTCGACGACTATATCGCCCGAGGGCAGATCGAGATACTCGACTACAGAGAGTGGTACACCAAGTGGGGCGAGTTCCGCGCCGATGAGGTGTTGCAGGGCTGGGTGGACAAGCACAACGAGGCTGTCCGGCGCGGATACGAGGGGCTGCGTCTCACGGGGAACACATTTTGGCTGGAGCAGACCGTCTGGGAAGACTTCTCGAAGTACGAGGAGAAGATCAACGACATCATCGGTCAGTACAGGATGCTTGCGATCTGCACCTACTCCCTGGAGAAGTGCGGTGCGCTGGAGATCGCCGATGTCATCGCGAACCACCAGTTCGCCCTGATCAAGCGCTCGGGCGGGTGGCAGATCATCGAGAGCTCGCGTCGCAGAATGACGGAGGCGGCGCTCCTTGAAGCCTCCCGATCGCTGCTGAGACATCGCGAGTTCGAGGCCGCTGCCCGCTCGATATTCGACTCGTGCAAGAAGCTGATCGGAGCAACGGCCGGCTACGTCGCCATGCTGAGCAGAGACGGAACAGAAAACGAGCTTCTGTTCCTGGAGTCGGGCGGCCTTCCTTGCTCTGTTGACGCCTCCCTCCCCATGCCCATTCGCGGACTGCGGGCAGCAGCATACGAGGGCGGCAAGACAGTATACGAAAACGATTTCGCCAACAGCGAATGGGTGAGGTTCCTGCCGCAAGGGCACGCACAGCTTCACAACGTCTTGTTTGCGCCCCTTGCGGTTGACGGGGCCGTTGTCGGGCTGCTCGGCCTTGCCAACAAGCCGGGAGGCTTCACCGAAGACGATGCGGGAACGGCTTCGGCATTCGCGGAGTTAGCTGCTGTTGCTCTTCACAACAGCAGGACACTGGAAGCGTTGGAGCACAGTGAAGAGCGTTACCGCTCTCTGGTGGAAACCGCAGTCGACGCCATCATCTCCATTGACAGCGATGGCAACATCATTCTTTGGAACCACAGCGCGGAGTCTATGTTCGGTTATCGGGCTCATAATGTGATGGGCAAGCCGCTTGCCTTCATAATGCCTGAACGATACCGCGAAGCCCATCGAGAGGCTCTCCAGAGGGTGCTCTCCACGGGAAAGTCCAACATCATCGGGAAGACTACTGAGCTTGCGGGTGTTAGAAGGACCGGTGTTGAATTCCCTCTCGAGCTGTCCCTGGCCAAGTGGGGCTCAGGTGACGCGGTCTTCTTCACCGCCGTCATCCGCGACATCACCGAGCGCAAGCAGGCCGAGCAAGCCAGAGAGATGGAGCGCCAGCGGCTCCAGACGCTGGTGGAGACCTCGCCCGTCGGCATTCTTCTTGCCGATGCCGGCGGACGTCTGCTGCTGGTCAACGGCGAGGCCGAGCGCTTGCTGGGGGCACCGGTGCGCGTCGGGGACACGGTCGAGCAGTACAGCCGCGCCATCGTTCGCCGTCGACCCGACGGCAGTCAGTACGCGCCCGGAGAGCTGCCGGTGGAGCGCGCCCTCAGCCTCGGAGAGACCGTACGCGCCGAGGAGATCCACTTCCACCACCCTGACGGCAGCGTTGTGCCCGTCCTGGTGAACGCCGTGCCCCTCTACGGGCCCAACTGCGAAATCACAGGCGCCCTCGCCGTACAGCAGGACATCACTTCCCTCGAGGAGTTGGAGAGGCTTCGCAATGAGTTCCTTGGCATCGTCAGCCACGAGCTCAGGACGCCCCTCACCGCCATAAAGGGGTCGGCGGCCACGGTGCTCGGGAGCTCATCGCCGCTCTCTGCTGAGCAGACCCGCGAGCTGTTTCAGATCATCGACGAGCAGGCGGACCGGCTCCGCGACCTGATAGCCGACCTCCTAGATGTAACCCGCATCGAGGCGGGGGCCCTCTCCATTGAAGCGGCGCCGACTGACTTGCGGGAGATCATCCGGGAGGCGCGCGATAGCTTCCTGAGGACTGTCAGCGTGCGCGAGGTGCGGCTCGAGCTGCCGGACGCCCTCCCGCTGGTCAGGGTCGACCGCCAGCGCATCGGTCAGGTGATGACGAATCTCCTGAGCAACGCCGCCAAGTTCTCGCCGCCCTCGACGCCGATAACGGTCTCCGTGGAGCATGAGCCGGTCTACGTCACGGCGCACGTGCGCGACGAAGGCCACGGCATCGCCGAAGAGGACCTGGCGAAGCTGTTCAAGATGTACTCGCGGCCCCACGAGAAGTCCGGCCTCGGGCTGGCGGGCAGCGGCCTGGGCCTCGCCATCTGCAAGGGGATTGTAGAGGCGCACGGCGGTCGCATCTGGGCCGAGAGCGAGGGAGAGGGCCGGGGCGCCACGTTCAGCTTCACTCTGCTGGTGGCCGCCGAGGCGCCTGCCGCTGCTCCGGAGGTCGCCGTTGCGACAAGGGTCTCCCGCCCAGGCAAACGCACGCGCATTCTGGCTGTGGACGACGAGGTGCACGTCCTCCGCTACCTCCAGCGCTCGCTCAGCGAAGCGGGCTACGAGCCGGTGGTGGCCAGCGATCCCTCGGAGGTCAACAGGCTGGTTGAGTTGAATGAGCCGGACCTCATTCTGCTGGACCTCCGTTTTCCCGGCACCAGCGGCTTTGAAGTGATGGAGCGCGTCCGAGAGCTTACGGAAGCTCCGATCATATTCCTCACCGCCAGCGACCGAGAGGACGACGCCGTCCGAGCCCTGCGGGCCGGGGCGGACGACTACATCGTCAAGCCTTTCTCGCCCTCAGAACTCCTGGCCCGCGTCGACGCCGTTCTCAGGCGCAGAGCGGGCGCTCCTACCACCGCCGCGCGGCGTCCCTTTGTGTTGGAGGACCTGAAGATCGACTTCGCGCAAAGGCAGGTCACGCTGGCCAGCCAGCCGGTGGCCCTTTCGGCCACTGAGTGGAAGCTGCTTGCTCAGCTAGCGGCCCACGCCGGTAGGGTGGTCACCTTCGAGCAGATCCTCCAGCGCGTATGGGGCCCGACCTACGGCGCAGAGACAGATCTGGTACGGTCTTTCGTGCGGAACCTTCGCCGCAAGCTGGGCGATGACGCCCGGAACCCCAGGTTCATCCTGTCCGAACGGGGAGTGGGCTATCGGATGCCGCCGCCGGAGTCATAGGGACGGCTCGCTGTTCCAACGGTCCGTTGATCCCCGCCTCTGACAGATATCGGGGTAAACCCCGGTAGGGGCGCAGTCCGCCACAGG
>Ga0315296_10004600_pt1 | contig 11259 bp, 8 predicted proteins | sample YL17G14_18_MG_FD_203921 | JGI IMG/M metagenome (GOLD analysis project Ga0315296, IMG submission 203921) | Sediment microbial communities from Yellowstone Lake, YNP, Wyoming, USA - YL17G14_18 | ecosystem: Environmental > Aquatic > Freshwater > Lake > Sediment | place: USA: Wyoming | collected...
CGATGCAAATGACCTGTACATAGTGGGCAAAAGCTACTACTAATAGGCTCGAATACCCCCCTTTCTCTTTCACACTGTCATCTTTTTCCAGTTTTTCGCTTCGCACACGCGCCTCGAATCATCGAAGAAGGAAATCTCTGTGGAATAAGGCGCTTCATGTGTAAGTGAGTTTAGCCTCGAAACAGGCTGCCCGAACTGGTAGTAGTAAACTATAAAAACCCCTCATTTGAGTATAAATGTAGCCTTTTGAATGGGGGAAAGGAAATGCGCAGGAATATGGGAAAAGTCTGCCTAGGTTTAATTTTGCTTCTCCTAGCCACTTACATGGTAACCATCAAGCCTCAGGTAAGTGAAGTATCAGCAAGTGAGCCGTTCCCAACAAGTCGGCCTGTTGTCTTTATTACTCCTGACGTCATAGAGCATGATAAAGACGTTGACTTCACGGTCAGCGTTAAGATTTTCAATCTCACAGACACGATCTGGACGGATCCCGACACTAACAAGCCGTATCTTCTGGGCAATCTTTATGGAGTGGGAATGAACCTCACTTGGGATCCCACTGTTCTCGAATACGTCAGTCATCTGGTCAAGATTCCTTGGGATGATTACCAACCTGACGGCGTTCTCTACTACCCCACTGTAGAGTGGGAAAATAACTTGAACCTGGACGCCGGCTGGTACAAGATGGCTCACTCCTCGCAGAACCCCGCGCCAGTCTTCAACAACCCAGACCAGAACAACACGGTATTCGAAATCACATTCAGAGCCAAGAAAAAAGGCTCCTGCGACCTCCGGCTTACCCAAGTTCAGCTTGCCGGGAAGACCGTCGGAGAGCGAGTCTATCATGAGGGCTATTGGACCGAGACAGGACGCGGTGCAGTCTTTAGCACTCCAGGCGCTCCAGTTGCTAAATTCAACGTTTGGCCCGCAGACTTGTATGCTGGAGTGAACAAGCCTGTTAGGTTCAATGCATCTGAAAGCTACGACACTGACGGCACCCTGACTGATTACATATGGGATTTCGGAGATGGCGACACCGGAGCAGGCCAGATACTAAACCACACATACACTTCAGCGGAAACGCGCAAGGTTACTTTGAAAGTACGGGACAACGACGACCTAGAAAGCCGGCCTGTCGAGAAAACACTCACAATATTGGAAATACGCGATGTCACGGTTAGAAGCATTGATCTTATGCAGCTGATCAAGTACGGCACCGTGACAGAAATCAACGTAACTGTCAGCAACAAAGGAGGAATAGGAGGCGCCCGAGAAAGCTTCAATGTTTCAGCATACTACAATTCCACATCCACTGATAGCTGGGTGCTCATTGGCAGGCAAAGCGTAGCTAATTTGACTGCGGATGCTCTCTTAACCTTCAATTGGAACACAAGCAAAACTGACTTGCCGCCAGCCGGTGCCTCTTACTTCTACCGCATTCTCGCCAATGCCACGTATGTTCCACATGAGGCGAACGCAACCGACAACAGCAAGGTCACAGATCCTGTAGAAGTTACAGCAGAGGATATCCATGATTTAACTGCAACAATCTCCAGCGTGGCCGTGGAAGCAGGTGCCACAAGCTTCAATACACCGTTCATTCTAGGCGAAAACGTAACCGTCAGATTCCGGATCCAAGCTCATGGCACTACGGACGAAACATGCAACATCACTCTCATCGTCATTGCCAGAAACGGCACGGAACTGCTACCGCCTAGAAAATGGAATAACGAATTCCTTGAATACGGCAACGAGAAATCCTATCGATTTTCAACCATAAATCTGCCAGCAACATACTGTAACGTCACCCTCAAAGTTGACATACTCCAAGTTGACAGGAACCCCGAGGACAACTATCGCAGCATTGAAGTAAGAGTTGTCAAACCTCCAACAATCGACATAGACTATCCTGCAAACATCTATGAGGAAGAATCTACAGCATTTAACGCAGCAGCAAGTATCCACCAAGACCCTGACGGTCAAATAACAAAGTACACGTGGGATGTTCAAGCTGGATCGACAGTTTTTGGCAGTGTCCTAGAAGGCATTACGGTTTCCTACGTCTTCAACAGTACAGGTAGCACGACGGTGAGACTTCGCATCAAGGACAGTTTTGGTCTTACGTTTGATTCTTCCGTACAAGACCTGCGACCAGCTGCAAATGGCTATAGACTAGAAGTGATCTTTAACGTTCAAGGAAGATCTGGAGGGGGTTCGCAGTTTCCCATCGATCCATTGTACATAGTTATAGGCGTCGTTATAGTCGCGGTAGTCGCGATTGTAGCCTACAGATTGATCAGAAAACCAAAGCCGCCAGAGTGACTTATTTTTTCTTCCTCTTCCTAATTCCTATCTGATTCCTCTTAGCTTTTGCTCCCCATAATGAAACGATCGCGCCGAGGAAGCCTGTTGCCACTCCTACTGGGAGTAGGTCTCTGTATGGGTATGTTCGTGTGACTATGAGTTTCAAGAGTTTCAGTGCCCTTGGAGGTTGAGGCTCAGGATATCCTGCCCAAGGAAAACTGTCTGGTGGATGGACGCGAGCCTCAAAAGTTCCAGCTTGCTTGACGATTCCGCCGATTTGCTTGGGAGGATCATCTACGCTTAAACTGTCGCCGTTGTTACTTAGGAGCTGGATTCTGGACACGTATACTTGAACTAGCTCTTGCCCCGGAGGATTATTTGGATCCTGCAGGAAAAAGACTTGGAATTCCGTTACGTCATGATCATTTGCAGTGATGGTAACATTCGCTGGGAGCTCGCCAAAATCCTCACCGCCAGCAATCGTTGACCATGCGATGATAAGAGTCATGTTTTCTCCTGAGTTGAAGTTGCCGATAATGTTCCATTTATCAGTGTTTGCAGCTTCCTCATTCCATGATTCATTCGTGATCGATGAGTTGTAGCTTGATGCTAGAAATAAGCCGACGAATATGAGTAACAAGCCTGCTGCGGTAGGTAGTTTCCTCAAGACAATCACGTGCAAGCGGTTTCTTTATGATTGCTAGAGTACGTGCTGTTTTATTAGGCTTACTTCCTGTCAATTCGCGTCAATGAACCGATTTCGAATCGTAGAGAAAAGGATTTAGCTAGCTGAAAGCATCTGTTTTGAGGGAATCCATAGGCTGAAGTTGATTTGCCTTATGGAGAAATGTTCCAGAAAACCTTAAATGCTTATTTTGCCATGATGTAATAAGCGAACAAGAGAAAGGAGAAATGAGAGTTATGAATTTGAAAGTCTTTGGTGCAATACTGACTCTGACGGCTACATTGTTGCTTGGATTTACATTTGTTGGACCAGTTGAGGCTGCATATCCCGGATATGGACCAGCGACCCCTGAAATGAAGCTCTTCTATTATGCTGATGAAACAGCGCTGTACTCTGCAGTTAAGGCTGGAACGGTCGATTGGTCTCTCTGGGAAGCGACATCTGCCCAATATCGAGATGCAATCACAGATCCTAACATTATCTTGAACCCGGTCTCCAGACTTGACATGAGAGCTTTCAGTTTGAACAACAACTTCACTATCACTACATATGGAACTGTGAGACTTGCCACAAGTTATGCTGATTTCAGGAAGGCGCTTTGGTGCATGGTTGACCGAGCATACTACACTGAAGTCATTTGCGGTGGCTTTGCAACACCCGTCTACACAATGGTTTCGGCGCCATCAAGAGCATGGGTCAACGTTACAGTTGAGAACTATGTTAAGACCGCCTACGCCTTCAGCGTGCAGGTAGCAGCTAATTTCCTGGAAGCGGGAGGATTCACACAGATAGTGGGCGACGCAAATCCAAACTACAAGTCCAGCGTTCCAGGCTCAGCTCAGAACTGGCGAGGCTATCCTGCGGGGCACTCGAAAGCAGGACAACGAGTCGATCCAGTAGTCTTCGTCGCAAGAGTTGACGACGGTCTGCGATACGCCGCTAGCGTACACTTGAGAGACAGAATGCTTGAATCAGGCATTCAAGTGAACTTCCTATCGATGCCCTCATCGTCAGCCTTCCTAAAAGTCATGACAGCACGCGACTACCAAATATACTCGGCTGGATGGACCACCGGACGATTCGCAACGTACAGTTGGTCTTGGTATCACACCACCAGGTGGGTGCCAGGTGGCTCCAACTACCATGTCTCATTAACATCTGGCTACGATGCTAAAGTACTAGGCACTGGGCGTCCTGAGGACACAACAGACCTTGACGTTGAGGCTTCGAAGGTTTGGTATCCTCCAGGCTTAGCTGACGCAATCACTGCTGCCAAGAACGTGCAATCACTGTCAACAGTCAAATACGCCACTTTCATTCCGTTGTGGGGTGGCAAAGCCTTCTTCTACCACAGAAACCTGTACGGCATAACCAACCAGGACGGTGTAGGACCAGAGAACACATACTCGTTCCAATCGGCAGTGAGAGCAGACGGTGGATCAGTAATCAGAGTTGGACACAAATCGCCTCCAACTCAAGTGAACCAGATCTACTCAAGCTGGGTGTGGGACGTCACAACCATGGGACAGACTCAGGACGGCTTCTACAACCTTGAACCCTACAACATACTAAATGAACAACCAGGCCTAGCTCAAGACTGGACCAATGCGCCGGGAGGACCATCTGCAGTTCCTGGCACATGGGTTGACCCAGACACGGGCACAACCAAATCAATGATGCGGTATTGGTTCTTAAATGATCCTAACGATGGACTTGGAGACAAAGACGCAGAGTGGATTAAAGCCGGAACGCCAGCCCAAGGCGGTGGCAGTGTCTTAGCCGACTTCACTCCGCATTGGCTGGGAGGCGGCTACGAATTCAACAGTTGGTACTTTGACACCGAAACAGCAGGGTGGATATACTCTGGCTACAGAGACATCAAACACATCGAATGTAACTTAGCGGGCAATTATGCCGATGTCTTCTTCGATACGTCGAGCTACTGGGTCTATCAATGGCCTTGGGGCAGACACATCTACGCTGTCGAACCAGCATCCGTTGACCAGACTGTTCTAGGATGGAAAACAGCGCCACTATCAACACAGGAAACTAGAAGCTTCGCCGGTCCGATAGACGCAGGAACATACCTCAGCCTTCCATTAAGAACTGCAGGCACTCCAGTTGAAGTCATTGAACTTAGAATAGACGGAGCTCTACAGACTAAGGCTACAACACCTCACCTCTACGGAAGCACAGGTGCAGGCGGCGACTACTCCATAGTTGGAAACAGCGCTGATGGACCTAGGATACGAGTCTTCAAAGCTGTACCTGCCGGAAGCACTCTGACAGTTTCGTACTGGGCTAGAGGCCAGTGCGCAGGCTATTGGCCAGGCGGCACAAACTTCCAAACAACACTGATAGGAACAGGACAATACTACATGACCGACTTCCTAGCAGGCGCAGGAGGTTGGGCAACCTACAAGGCGAATCCACACAACTACATGCAAACTCCACCGCCAGGCGAAAACGACTGGCTCTACTACTGGGGAACAGGAGCACAGCCACGCAAGGGCAGCTATGCACTTAACCTATTCGACGCAACTTATGCTAGCGCTGCACTTGGAGGCTCAGGCAACTACATACCAACAGCGAACTGGCTATCATCATCTGACCTTACTTCGCCAATAGGAGTAACCGACGTATCAGACATAGCTGTAATGGCAGCTGGCTACGGCACAATCTTCAGCAGCACACCATAACCGTCAAGTCAAATGCGCGAAACATCCCTTTTTTCTTTTTTTTGTGTTTGTTTTAATTCCGTAAAAACTTAAATATCTCTTGCAGCGCTTCCTCTAACATCTGCTGAAGGTGAGAGAATGGGCTTACGCACTTATATCACCAAAAGAGTCACGTATTCTCTCGTAGTTTTGCTTCTGATAATGAGTGTGAACTTCGCAATCTTCAGCCTTATGCCTGGAGACCCCATGGCAAGATACACACTAAACCTAGAATTCAAACTGAGCAGAGAAGAGATACAGAAGATAAGAGATCTATTCGGTCTTGACATACCCATGCACGAAAGATATCTCTTATACGTAAAGAACATGTTCACTTGGAATTTTGGAAACGCCCGTGAAACAGGCGAACCTATAGCAGTGGAGATAACATCAAGATTAGGAAACACCCTGCTACTAATGGGGATAGCTGCGCTCATTTCAATATCCTTCGGCACGTTACTTGGCACTCTCTACGCATACAAAAGAGGAACACCAGTAGACACGGTAGGCGTAACAGGCTCTCTCCTAGTTGGAAGTCTTCCCATCTTCTGGATCGGCATTCTAATTCTATGGTTCTTCGGCGTCTATTTACACGCATTCCCCATTGCAGGAGCCATGCCGCAGGAATGGGCTGGTGGATTTATTCCAACTAACCCACTGCAGTACATCGCAGGACGATTGTGGTGCCTTACACTGCCTGTATTAACCTTGGTATTCTTCACCGTTGACAATTGGTCCCTTTTGACAAGAGCCTGCGTTCTCCAAACAATCACCGAAGACTACGTAATCACCGCGAGGGCGAAAGGTCTAAAAGAAAGAAAAGTTCTGCTCAAGCACGTACTCAAACCTGCTTCACTGCCGCTAATTACAGCAATGTCCCTGACATTCGCAGGTCTTTTCTCAGGAGCCATAATCACAGAATCGATCTTCAGCTACGAAGGAATGGGCAGATGGATATTTCAATCCATCATGGTAACAGACTTGCCTATACTCTACGCAATCTTCTACATCTCAGCCCTTCTAGTAATACTGGCAAACTTCATGGTAGATATAGTTTATGGATTTGTAGATCCACGAATAAAGGTAGGACGATAAGCCATGGCCACCGCCCCGACCAGAATCAAATTAACACTTCTAAGCGTCAGGAACCTTTGGAGACTGATCACAGGAACCAAAAGAGGAATGCTGGGAGTCACGGTCATCGCCATTTTTATCCCAATAGCCCTATTTGGACCGATGACCACATCGCTTGATCCGTTGGCTCCACTGTGGCCAGGCGAATACCCAGCGGGATCCCCTCTGGCCGCGCATGAACTATGTGTGCCTGCTTGGTATAGAATCCTGCCTGGAGGCGCAGATGCGTACTCTGAAAACATGGAGGCAATTGCAGACTATAAGTTCTCCTCAGACCCCTTCACACCAACGAGTAAGTGGAGTTGGGGCTCAGATAGCCCCGACGAGATCACCGTTGCATACAATTCTACAAAGGGAACGAGCAACGACGGAGCAATTGAAGTATCTTACCACACTGAAAGTAGCGCTATAAACCCAAAGAAAGCCAATGTCACACTCAGCTACAGCTTCATATATCCTTTCAAAGTGCCGCCACAACGATTCTGGATACACCATTCCTTCTTCGCAGAAGGAGCATTGTCTGAGAGCCTAAAAGCTACTATGGAACTTGCATTTCACAGAAGAGACTCTTCGCGGTTGGCCAATTACACGTACCCTGAGAGAGATCCAGATACTAGGCAACGACTAATCACACAAGAAGGCTCTTTATGGGTCTATGAATACCCGCTCACCTCATACCCGTATGTATCAAATACCTCCGCATGGCTCAGCGCCTGGACTAGGTCGACGAAAACCGAGATATGGGATAACCTCAAATGGCAGTGGAAGTCAGAAGCAGTGATTTTTCCCAGAAATGGCAACTACACATTAGATGTCAAATTACAGTTCGCTGACAGAGGAGGCGGTGGAAAAAACGTCAAGGTCTATCTTGACAACATCAATGTTCTCATATATGGGAGTGCATTCGGACCACTTGGCACCAGTGATGCATCAATGGGATCCCCCCGAGATTTGTACACAGCTCTGATATACGGGGCAAGAATATCCGTCATTGTTGGATTGCTTGTAGCATTCATGTCCGTTTTCCTAGGACTCTTCGTCGGCATAACTGCAGGATACACTGGAGGCTGGACAGACGAGATTCTAATGCGGCTTGCGGATTTCCTTATTGGCTTGCCAGGCTTGCCTCTGCTTATTGTCCTCGCCTTTATACTAAGCCCCTCGATCCTCAATGTGGTATTCATTCTCGCTTTTATGGGCTGGATGGGATTCTCGCGAAGCGTGAGATCTGTGACACTTTCCCTACGAGAACGAGCCTTTGTTGAAGCCGCAAAGGCATCAGGTTCAGGCAGAGGCCGCATATTGGGCAGACACATCGTCCCAAACGTGATGCCACTTGTCTACCTCGCCTTAGCAACGACTGTTCCTGCAGCCATAGTCGCAGAAGCATCCCTCAGTTTCCTGGGACTGTTTGACCCTATGCTTATGACTTGGGGTAGGCTGCTGAATGAATTCGCAAGATCTGGCATAGCTGTAACAAAAGGATTCACTGAATATTGGTTCTGGGTGCTGCCACCAGGCATAGCCATAGCCGCGCTCGCAATATCGTTCATACTGATAGGCTACTCACTCGACGAAACTTTGAATCCCAGATTAAGACGCCAAAGACGCTAAATCACTTTCCGTTTTTCCTCTTTCCCAAGCTGTCAACCTGTCTATCCGCGAACAACCAGAACTCGTTCTCCAGTTTCTCTAATTCTTCCGAAGACTTCAGACCCTTGAGCACAAGAGCTCCTCCTCCCAAAAGTGCCGCCAATCCACCCAGCTTGGAAAGGTTTCGAGAGCCAAAGCTTGCGACAAACTCTACCTCAAAGTCATTAGGCTCTCCACGAACCACGACCTTGGCATTTCCTGTGGCGCTAGCTTCCCGCATACTCTTCAGAATCACAGTGATCCAATATTCATTCTCTCGTCCTTTTTCAAGCTTGCAAGGGAATTTCTTTTCGTCGAAAAACAATTTTAATCGTTCAATGAGCAACTCTAAATCAACATCTCTGCCAGCCCATCGGTCTATCATTCACAATTCCTCGAAAACTCATGATTGCCTTTTAGCCTGTGGCTTTTAAACCTTCGTAATGTTAATTCAATTCAATATCTGGCATAATGCTCAAGCCTTATATAAACGAAAGATATTTCAATCTACTCTCTCTCACCACTAAAGAATTCAACTGGTGACAAACTTGGCATTACTCGAAGTCCAGAACCTAGCTACCTATTTCTCCACACGGAGAGGCTTCGTCAAAGCCGTAGATGGAGTCAGTTTTGAAGTTGAGAAAGGCGAAGCAATGGGACTAGCCGGAGAATCTGGCTGCGGCAAAACCACAGTTGCTCTCTCTCTCTTAAGACTGCTGCCATCTAGCGGAAAAATCATGAATGGCAAAATTTTATTCGAGGGCACGAATATTGTCGAACTAGATGAAAACGACATTAGAGAGAAGGTGAGGTGGTCCGGGATATCCTTGGTGTTTCAGGGAGCAATGAATGCCCTAAACCCAGTTTACAAGATAGAGGAACAGATCAGCGAAGCAATTAAAGAGCACGAACCACACGTAAAAAAGGAGGAAGTCAAAGAAAGAGCGCGAAGGCTCTTCGAGATGGTAGGCATTGAACCCTCTAGGATAGGCAATTACCCTCATGAATTCAGTGGTGGAATGAAACAACGTGCTTGCATTGCCATGGCTTTAGCCTGCAACCCTAATCTTCTTATCGCAGATGAGCCAGCAACCGCATTGGATGTGATTATTCAAGCGCAAATTCTTAAGCTCATAAGAGAGCTCAAGAAAAAGCTGAACTTGTCTCTGATATTGATCACCCACGATCTGTCAATCATCGCAGAAACTTGCGATAAAGCTGCAATTATGTACGCAGGCAAAATCGTGGAATACGGAGATATTTCAGACATCTTCCATGAACCTCTGCATCCTTATGCGAAAGGCTTGATTGAGGCGTTTCCGAACATAAACGCGCCTAAAACAAGCATGGTGTCCTTGAGCGGGTTCCCACCAGACTTGCTTTCGCCTCCTAGCGGCTGTCGATTCCATCCAAGATGCAAGTTCGGAATGGAGATATGCAGGGAGAAGGAACCTCAGCCTATTGAGGTTGGCGGCAGACTGCACAGAGTTGCATGTCATCTTGTGAGCAAAGATTAGTGGAGAACTGACAAATGGAAGAGCCAATCCTGAAAATAACTGGACTAAAGAAATGGTTTCCACTACGAATGGGGCTCCTCGGATCCCTTGTGTCGAAGACACAATATTACGTGCGCGCAGTGGACGGGATAGATTTAGAAGTCAGGAGAGGAGAGATATACGGCCTAGTGGGAGAGAGTGGCAGCGGAAAAACCACCACCGGACGAATGATTGTAAGACTTATAAATCCCACAAAAGGAAAAATCCTGTTTGAAAATCAAGACATAACGTTTCTTTCTGATAAAGCTTTGAAGTCCATACGTCAGAAAATGCAGATAATCTTTCAAGATCCCTACGATTCTCTTAACCCGCAGATGACCATTTTCAACATCGTAACTGAGCCCCTGCAATCACTGGGAATTGCCAGTGGTTCTGAGATGGAAGAAAGAGTACGTAAAACCCTTGAAGATGTAGAGTTGACCCCGCCAGAGGAGTTCATCCTGCGCTTTCCTCACGAACTCAGCGGAGGACAACGGCAACGAGTGGCAACAGCGAGAGCTCTCATAGTGAATCCAGAGTTCGTAATAGCAGATGAACCAGTTTCAATGCTAGATGTATCTATTAGGGCAGAAGTCTTGAACGTGATGCTACAGTTGATGGAAAAGCGCAACGTGTCATTCTTCTACATCACTCATGACTTGGCACTTGCGCGGCACATCTGCAACAGAATAGGCGTGATGTACCTTGGCAAGATGATGGAAAGGGCAGATGCTGAAAATCTCATAAAGGAACCGTTGCATCCTTATACAAAAGCGTTGATAGCAGCGGTTCCGGTACCAGACCCTTCTTCAAAACGAGCTGATGTTGTGATCAAAGGCGAAATCCCAAGTCCAGTGAATCCCCCGCCTGGCTGCAGATTCCATACAAGGTGTCCAGATTACATGGGTGACATCTGCAAGACGCAAGAACCCATGATGTGTGAGATGGGCAACCGCCATTTCGTCGCGTGTCATTTGTACTCGAAGCATTGAACCGGTTCCGACAGCTGAATCTATTGAGGAGTCACAACTGAGTTGCCGCTTGTGCTTCGAAAGCTTGTGAACTCAATCGATTTTGCTTTTGACATCATGTGGGCCGCTGCGCTCCCATCTCTATTCGTACTGCTTTATACATTTCTGATATGCTATGTAATGGTTCTAGGGGCCGTGTGGGAACTAGGCGTTTTTGTGTGGCTTATTCCTGTTGCTTTCTTAAGCCCTGTTGTCTATGTTTGGTCCAGAATTCTGGAGCA
>Ga0315296_10004602_pt1 | contig 11257 bp, 5 predicted proteins | sample YL17G14_18_MG_FD_203921 | JGI IMG/M metagenome (GOLD analysis project Ga0315296, IMG submission 203921) | Sediment microbial communities from Yellowstone Lake, YNP, Wyoming, USA - YL17G14_18 | ecosystem: Environmental > Aquatic > Freshwater > Lake > Sediment | place: USA: Wyoming | collected...
CCGGTTGAATCCGCTGCCCGGAGCTTCAATCGCCCTGATCCATTGTCTGACCTGGTGCAACACAGTCCCTCGTGACAACATCTGCTCGTACCGGCGGTTTACAATCTGCCCCGGCCGGTTTACAATCGGCCGGCCAGTGTCGAGCCAGAATAGTAAATGGTAAATCGTAAATGGTAAATCATAAATCACACGTAATGCTCCCCGGCCTGGTGGATTTGCAGGTCAACGGCTACCGGGGCGTGGACTTCTCCGGGACCGATCTGACGCAGGAGAATTTCGCTTGGGCCTGCCGGGAATTACTCGGCGCTGGCACCACGGCGTTCCTGCCGACCCTCATCACAAGCCCCGCCGAAATCTACGAGCGGAATCTGCCGATCATCGCGCGTGTCCTCAAAGAAGAGGAGTTTCAGGGCCGCGTTCTGGGCATCCACCTGGAGGGACCCTTCATCTCCTCGCTGGACGGCGCGCGAGGGGCGCACGATGCCCAGTGGGTCAGGAAGCCCGATGTCGCCTACCTTGAGGAGTTGATCCGTTTCGCCGACGGCAAGATCAGGCTCATCACAATCGCCGCCGATCAGGATGGGGCCGAAGACCTGGCCCGTTGCGCGGTCCGCCATAGGATCGCTGTGGCGCTCGGGCACCACATGGCCAACGAGCAGGACCTGGCCAGACTCGTCGCTGTAGGGGCGAAGGCCCTGACGCACCTGGGCAACGGCGTGCCCGCCCTGCTGAGCCGGCATCAGAACCCCGTCTGGGCCGGCCTGGCGAACGACGACCTCTCGGCCACCGTGATCGCCGACGGCCACCATCTGCCGCTCTCGATGCTCAAGACCATCCTTCGCACCAAAGGCACCGAGCGATGCATTATCATCAGCGACGCCTCGCCGCTGGCGGGACTGCCGCCCGGGGACTACCGGTCGATGGGGGCCCAGGTCCGCCTGGAAGCAAACGGAAAACTGTACAATCCCGCGACCGGCTACATGGCAGGATCGTCCGCGACGATTCTCGCCTGTGCGAATCACCTGGTTTCGCTCGGCCTGGCGGGCGCCAACGAGCTTGTCACCATGTTCTTCTACAACCCCTTGAGACTCCTGGGCATCCTGCCGAACCAGGTCCCGGCGGCGGAGGGAATGCTCTTCGATGCGAAGGAGCGCCGGGTGTACAGTAGCACGGGCGTCCCGCCCGTGAACTGATAATCATGGGCAAGATGCCCATGCTACGAAAGAGGCTTCGAGTGAGAAATCTGATCCTGCGACTGACGTGTGCCGCGTGCCTGATCGTGCTGATCCCCAATCGCGGCAGTCCGCAATTGGACCTGAAGCTCTGGTACCGCGAGCCGGCCAAAGAGTGGACGCAGGCCCTGCCGGTGGGCAACGGCCGGCTTGGAGCCATGATCTTCGGCGGCACCGCGCGTGAGCGGCTGCAATTCAACGAGGACACGCTCTGGACAGGCCGGCCCCATGACTATTCGCATGAAGGCGCCGCGGAATATCTGCCCGTCGTCCGGCAACTGTTGTCCGAGGGCAAGCAGCGCGAGGCCGAGCAACTGGCGATGGAACACATGATGAGCGTGCCGCTGCGCCAGGAGAAGTATCAGCCCTTCGGCGACCTGTACCTGGATTTCCCCGGACACGAGGAGTTCAGCTTGTATCGGCGAGAGTTCGATCTCGATAATGCCATCACCTCCGTGGCGTACCAGGTGGGTGACGTGATCTTCCGGCGAGAGGTCTTCGCCAGTTATCCGGATCAGGCCATTGCCATCCATCTCCAACCGGACCAGCCGGGCAAGCTTTCCTTTGCCGTCGGACTGAGCACGCCGCATGAGAATGGCGAGGTGTTTGCGTTGGACAAGAACACGCTCGTGCTGCGGGGCCGGGTCGCAGATTACTTCAACAAGCAGCTCAACCAGGTTATGCCCAGCGTTCTACGGTTTGAGGCACGCGTGCACATCCGCATCGAGGGCGGCGAACTGCTCCCCCAGCAAGGCACGATCGAGGTCAAGAACGCCGACAGGGCGCGACTATTTCTGGTGGCGGCCACGAGCTTCAGGAACTTCAATGACGCTGGCGGCGACCCGGGCGAGGTCTGCCGCAAGAGACTCGATGCTATATCCACCCGCGGGTATTACTATCTGCGGGAAAGGCATATCGATGATTACCGCAGGCTCTTTCGCCGGGTGAGGCTCGATCTCGGAACGGCGAACAAGGCGACATTGCCCACCGATGAGCGGATCAGGCAATTCGCGGCAGGCGGTGACCCGCAGTTTATGGAAGTCTACTTCCAGTATGGCCGCTATCTGCTGATCGCCAGCTCGCGGCCGGGGTCGCAGCCGGCCAACCTGCAAGGAATCTGGAACGACAATCTCAATCCGCCGTGGGACAGCAAGTGGACCGTGAACATCAATACCGAGATGAACTACTGGCCCGTGGAGGTCACGAATTTGTCGGAATGTCACGAGCCGCTGTTCGACATGCTCAAGGACGTGGCCGAATCGGGACGCAGGACCGCCAAAGTCCATTACAACTGCCGGGGCTGGGTCCTCCACCACAACACGGACCTGTGGCGCGGCACCGCGCCGATCAACAACTCCAATCACGGCATCTGGCCCACCGGCGGCGCCTGGCTCTGCCAGGACCTCTGGGAGCACTACCTTTTCACGGGCGACAAGGCTTTCCTCCGCGAGCGGGCCTATCCCCTGATGAAAGAGGCGGCAATCTTCTTCGTGGACTTTCTCGTCGAGGACCCGAAGACCGGCTGGCTGATCAGCACGCCTTCAAACTCGCCAGAGAATGGCGGGCTCGTCGCGGGACCCACGATGGACCATCAGATCATCCGCGACCTGTTCGGCAACTGCATCAAAGCTTCGGAGGTGCTGAATGTGGACGCCGACTTTCGGGCACAACTGGAAAACCTGATGGCTCGCATCGCGCCGAACCGGATCGGCAGGTACGGCCAGCTCCAGGAGTGGCTCGAAGACAAGGACGATCCGAACAATCAGCACCGGCACGTCTCGCATCTGTTCGGCCTGCACCCGGGCAAGGAGATCACCCGCCGTGAGACTCCCGCCCTGTTCGCGGCGGCCCGCAAGTCCCTGGAGCTCCGCGGCGACGGCGGCACGGGCTGGTCCATGGCTTGGAAAGTCAACTTCTGGGCCCGGCTCCAGGACGGCAACCACGCGTACAAAATGTTGAGCAGCCTCCTGACGCCGCAGCGCATGTATCCCAACATGTTCGACGCCCACCCGCCCTTCCAAATCGACGGCAACTTCGGCGGCACGGCCGGCATCGCAGAGATGCTCCTGCAAAGTCACGAGGATGAGATTCACCTGCTGCCTGCCCTGCCGGACGCGTGGCCCGAGGGCAATGTCACAGGCCTGTGTGCCCGCGGCGGCTTCGAGATTGACATCGCATGGAAGAACGTAGGGGCGAATCATCATTCGCCCGTCTTGAGCAACGCAAGGATTCAATCCAAGCTCGGCAACCCGTGCCGGGTCCGCACGAAAGCGCCGGTGCGCGTCACGGCGGATGGCCGGGACATTCGCGTCTCCCGGCCGGCGTGGAACGTCGTCGAGTTCGAGACACAGCCGGGCAGGAGCTATATTCTCCTGCCATCCGAATAGCCATCGATTGAGGGAAGGAAGACCAATGAGCATCCACGGTCGAAATCGACTCGCTGCATGCGTCGTCACGCTGGCGGCAACGATCTGCATCCAAATCACTGCGGCCCAGGAGAGCGGGTATTGGGCAGGACTGAAGCTCTGGTATCGCCAGCCGGCCAAAGAGTGGACCGAGGCACTGCCGGTGGGCAACGGCCGGCTCGGCGCCATGGTTTTCGGCGGTGTGGATAAGGAGCGGCTGCAACTGAACGAAGTGAGTCTGTGGTCGGGCAGCCCGCAGGATGCGGACAACCCCGAGGCTCTGGCGGCGCTGCACGAGGTGCGCAAGCTGATCTTCGAGGGCAAGTACGCCGAGGCCAGTGCAATCGCCAACAGGAAGCTCGTGTGCAAGGGCGCAGGCTCCCGCCGCGCCTCCGCCACCGGATCGCTGTACGGCAGCTACCAGACCCTCGGCGACCTGACACTTACATTCGAGAGTGCAGGGCAGAACAGCGACTACCGCCGTGAGCTCGATCTCGACACCGCTACGGCGACGGTCAGCTATCGTCAAGGCGACGCCACGTTCCAACGGGAGGTCTTCTCCAGTGCGACCGATCAAGTCCTGGTCGTTCGGCTGACATGTGACAAGCCGGGACGAATCAGTTTCACCGTCGATCTGAGCCGGCCCGAGCGATTCACCACGAGCGCAGACGGCGCCGACGGACTGATCATGACGGGACAGATGAACGACGGCAAGAATGGAACCAACGGGATCAAGTACGTGGCCCGCCTGCGAGCGATCGCCGAAGGCGGAAAGGTCAGCACGGCCGGCAGCAGCCTCCGCATCGAAGGCGCGAACGTGGCAACGCTGATTCTGGCCGCGGGCACTGACTACAAACTTCAGCCGCCCGATTATCGCGGCAACGATCCCGAGCGAATTACCGCCGCCCAGCTTGCCAAGGCCGCGGCGAAATCATACTCGGATTTGCGGGATGGGCATGTGGCGGATTACCGGAAGCTTTTCAGGCGAGTGAGCCTCGACCTGGGCGGGAGCTTAGAGCCAAAGATTGTGCCGACGGACGAGCGGCTCAAGGCCGTGCGCGAGGGAGCGACAGACCCGGGATTGATCGGATTGTACTTCCAGTTCGGACGGTACCTGCTCATCTCCAGCTCGCGGCCTGGGAGCCTGCCGGCGAATCTCCAGGGGATCTGGGCCGACGGCGTGCAAGTGCCCTGGAATGGCGACTACCACGCCAATATCAACGTGCAAATGAATTACTGGCCGGCGGAGGTCTGCAATTTGGCTGAATGTCACCAGCCTCTGTTCGACCTGATCGATTCGCTTCGCCCCAGCGGCCGCAAGACGGCAAAGGTGCATTACGGCGCGGATGGTTGGACCGTGCACACGATCACGAATGTCTTCGGCTTCACCTCGCCGGGCGAGTCGCCGGGCTGGGGCCTGTTCCCCGCCGCCGGGGCCTGGCTGTGTCAGCACCTGTGGGAGCATTACGCGTTTGGCGGCGACAGGCAATTCCTTCAACAGGTTTGGCCCATCATGCGGGAATCCGCCGAGTTCTACCTCGACTTCCTTGTGACGGACCCGCGGACCGGCAAGCTCGTCAGCGGACCGGTGAACTCGCCGGAGAATACGTTCATCACCACCGACGGGCAGCGGGCCTCGCTGTGTATGGGACCGGCGATGGACCAGGAAATCATCTGGGACCTGTTCACGAACGTTCTGGAGTCGGCCAAAGCGCTGAGTATCGATGATGACTTCGTCCGGCGCGTGCGTGACGCCCGCGAACGATTGCTGGGGCCTCAAATCGGCTCTGACGGCCGATTGCTGGAATGGTCGCAGGAGTTCAAAGAGGCCGAGCCGGGACACAGGCACATGTCACACCTGTTCGCCCTGCATCCCGGAAGGCAGATCAGTGTGACCGGCACGCCGGAGCTGGCGGCGGCGGCGAGGAAATCCCTGGAGTACCGCCTTTCACACGGCGGCGGGCACACCGGCTGGAGCCGTGCCTGGATCATCAACTTTTGGGCACGCCTCCACGACGGGGACAAGGCCCACGAGAACGTCGTGGCCCTGCTCGCCAAGTCAACACTGCCCAACCTCTTCGACACTCATCCTCCGTTCCAGATCGACGGCAATTTCGGCGGCACGGCCGGCATCGCCGAGATGCTCCTGCAAAGCCACACGGGCGAGATTCATCTATTGCCCGCCCTGCCGGGTGCGTGGCCGTCCAGCCGCGTCACGGGGCTGCGGGCCAGAGGCGGCTTCGAGGTCGATCTCACTTGGGACAGCGGCAAGCTCACCGAGGCGACCATTCGCGCAACGCGGGACGGCGCATGCAAGATCCGCTACGGCGACGGCACGGCTCAGATCGATGCCAAAACCGGCTCCTCCGTCAGATTCGATGGCAGTCTCAAAGAATTGTAGAACGAAGCCCTTGACACGGCGAACGGCGGCCGGTTAACTGCGTATAACACGTCGAGCAGATCGGTTGCGGGGCTGGTCGTGCAAACAAAGGAGTGAGTGCGCGTAAGGATCTCGCCATGCGGGTCGCGGCAAGCTTATACCGGTTCATCGCCGGTCCCCGGCCATCAGTCGCCCACAGCTATTCCCTGCCGACGAATGACTTGCCGGAAGCCGCAGCAAACCTGATTCACGGCAATACGCACAATCTGCACAGTACAGGCAAATTCCCACCGCAGCGAAATGAGAAAGGAGGGTCCATCAAGTAGGGAAAACATGTCGGTCTATGGTCTTCAGTTGTACGCCGCGAGGTGGCGATGGACTGCGGACTTTGGGCTCCGGACGATGCGTCCATGGAGAGGGTGATGATGGACGATGCTACCGCGCGAAGGGCGCTTCGCCGCGTAGCGCGAGAGTTCAGGAGTCGACCTTCTTGAGAAGGAAAGGAGACCGAAATGAGAAGGGTATCGATAGGGATATCGCTCTTGATGCTCATGCCGGCCATCACCCAGGCAGATTATGACGTCCCTTTGGACTACCGTGTTCAGTTCTCGCCCTATGCCTTCAGCTATCACAGCAACGGCCTGGTTCCGGGCGGCTTCAAGTACAATCCGTATGCGTTCAGCCGCAGCACGTCGGGCCTTGTCTTCAAAGGCGTGCGGTACAACCCCTACGCCTTCAACTACACCGACACGGGCCTGATTGTCGATTACTACTACTGGTGGCCCATGCCCTACTATGCCCCCTGCCCACGGCAGCAGGTATACCACGACAGTGGCAATGCCCCTGCCTCGCACAACGGCAACACTCCGCCGCCCAATTGGAACGTTCGACCATCTTACAGTTACTCGATGAGCCGGACCGTACAGCAGGGCACGACCAATGGGGTGTCCGCCCCGGCCGCCAAGCCGGAACAGACCGGACACGACGATCCGCTGATAGTCATCAAGCAGCACCTGCGCGATCGCGGATTCTCCAACGTAAGCATCAATCGCATCCTGCGGGTCGATGGCAAGCTCGTCAGCGCAGACTTCCTTCTGCAGGATCAAAACCTGCTCATCAAGTACTGGGACCTCCGGCAGATCGAGTCCCTGGATGCAAAGGCGGACCTCAAACAGAAGATGCTGGAGAAATACAGAAGGGATTGGGCGACCTACGCCGAGCAATACAAACAGAGCGGCGGCAAAATCTACACCGTGGAAGTATCCGATCGTGAAGGGATCACGCTGGTGCTGGATTCGTGCAGCGAGCTGGCTCCCGGCAACGGGACCGCAGGCACACAGACCCTGTACGCTCGTGAATGACGGTCCGCGATCAGGACACCACACGGATTCGGAAATCCCCGTGCGGCAATGACCTTGTCGTCCCTTCGAGGCTCAGGGCCGGCCCGGAGAAGGATCGACTGGGCGCCACTGGTCACGATCATTCCAGGCGGCGGGCGCCGCGGTAAGATCGACAATGCCCAGAGCCTTGCCGCCTCCGTCCGTGGTCGGATACCATTCATCGCGGTACCGGAATCGCATGATCGCCGCCTCCAGCGGGGCCGCCAGTTTCAACACGAGATTCTCGCCGTTGTCGCTCAGGTGGCCGGTGTACTCGCCCGCTACGGCGACTCCTCCGCCGTAGGCAGCTTGAAACGCCGCCAGGTTGTCCACGACCACCGTGCATTTGCCCGGCGCCAGTTGCATCGCGGGGAATATGAAGTCCACCCCCTCGACGAAACGGACGCCTGTCAGGTCCAGCGGTTCGGCCCCGACGTTCTGCAGCTCGACGTAATCGAGGTTGTCGCCCTGCGAATCGTTGTACATCAGCTCCGTCACGCGCAGACTGTCCAGCAGCTTCAACTGTTCCGTGTACGGGTACTGGTCCTGGTCATCTCCCGCGCTTTGGACCACCGCGCCGGTGATTGACGCCGAGATGATGAAATCGCTGCTGGTCGTCGAATTGTTGAGAGCCTGGATCGCCAGCAGATTGTCGCCCTCGCGAAGCAGGTCGATGCGGTCTGAAATGTCGAGTACGACGTCGAATGTCCGCCCGCTGGCCTCGTGATCAGTCGACGCGACCGAGTTCCACTGGGGCGTGCCGGTAAACCCGACCCGTGTCACCTCCACGCTGTTGAGCCAGGCGACAAAGCCATCGTCGTAGCGGACATTGAAATACAGCTCGCTCAGAGCACCCCTGAGCTGGGCGTCGAGGCGGAACGGAATCCGCACATAGCAGGTGCCGTTGCGCCCGTACATTTGCGACTGCACGTTGATGCTGATCAGATTCTCGTAGCCGGAGCTTCTCTCGTATCCCACGCCGCCGGGAGCGCCGGAAGCGCTCAGCCAGCCCGAATCATCGAACGCCATGTCCGATTTCCAGTTGTCACTCACCTGGCCGGCCGAGGTTGGAACGATAGCCTTCTTGGGGGCTTCCTCCGCCATGACGGTAACCGCAGTAACGTTCGGCTCAGACTTGGCTGGATTGGACAGGCCCGGCGTCGGCAGCAGGAGGTAATCGAATCGATCGGAGCCGTCCGGAACTCGGCCCTGCGAGACATCCGTGGTTTGAGGACCGAACATGACCTCGTCGATCAGGTTGAGCGCAGGGTCGAGCAGAGCGATTTTGTCGCCCTGCGAGGACAGCTTGAATCCGAGGTGACTCGGTGCGGTCCCATCGTCGGCCGCCAGGACGGCGTAGCCTGCGCCAGCGATAAAACTCAGCGGGCGAAGGCCGCACATGTTCGGCTCGGTCTCGGGCGTGTCGGACAGATAGAACCCGCCAAGATCGACGGGCAGCGGGTGCGGGTTGTACATCTCGATAAAGTCGGAGCCGAAAAGGACCGCCTCGCTGGCCAGCCACTCGTTGATTTTCACCGTGCGGGAATCGCCGAGAGGATACGCGACGTTCGCCTTGCCGAACATCGGGACTGTCAAATGCCACTGCTCTGGATTACCGATGCGGCCGATAGACAAATCGGGCAGTTGCATGCCGAACTCCACGGAATCGAGGAGCGAGCCGGACCTGTCATACAGGTACACCGCGTCTCCCTCGGCGTTGAGCGCAAAGCCCAGGTGCAGGCCTGATGCGCCGGTATCATCGTCAGCGAACACGACCAAGTACTCGCCGGATTTTATGGTCGCGCCGGCGGGGAACACGAATTTGGCAGGATCTGCCGGATCGTCGCTCAGGCTCATCCCGGCCAAGCTCAGCGTGCCCGGACCGTCGCAGTACAGCTCCACCAGGTCCGGGAACGTCCCCTCGTGCTCGAACGCCGTCTCATTGACCGCCAGGACTTCGTTGATGATGAGCCGGCGGTGCGATGTATCGACAGTCCACGCGGCGGTGGTCGGCTGGTTTTCGTCCTGCCAGACGCCTATCGCATTCTTCTTGATGATGGAGACCGTGTACGTCCCGTTGGCCAGGCCCGTCAACCGGATCGGCCCAGGCTTGCGGACCCAGACGTCCAGGTGATCGGGGTGCGAGAGGTTCACGGCGGTCGCGAGAGTGTAGGAGAATGTGTTGGCCGTGGCGGCAACGATCGTGACCAGACCGTTGTAGACAGCTTGGTCGGCCCCAATGACTTCCACCACGTCGCCGACGGCAAAGCCATGATTAGCCGCCGTCACTGTGGCGGTGACGCCGCTGTGAGTAAGACTGGTCACGCGCAACCAGCGAGCCATCTCGGCGCTCCAGGCATTGTTGAAACCCGGGCCCGCGATGCGGTACTTGAAGCCGTAGATATCTGTGCCGGCTATGGTCAGCTCGGCGTCAGTTCTCCACGTAGGCGAAATGGGAACGCCGCCGATGGACGCCGCCTCCGGAACGTAGCAGCCCATATCCACGCCGTTGAAGCCGCTGCCGCGGGCGGCCGACTCCGGCAGCAGGTGCACATCGGGAACCATACCCGTGAGAAGATAGCCGCCCTGGGCAAATCCCGGGAAGCCGATGCTGAAGCGGGGCAGAGAGACATCCACGTACAACTCGCGGTCCGCATCGACGAACAGCGGATCTGCATCGATGTTGCCTGTGCCTAGGTCCAGGAACTGGCTGTCGACGATGGAGTTATTGACGGTGAGTTGGGTCTTCTGGCGGTTGACGAAAGTGCCGGTGCCGTTGTCGGCGGAGGTTCCGTCTACCTCCGGGCCGTTGTTCCAGAAGATGCAGCTTTCGACGTACGCGGCGCGGCCGGGCTGGTTAGGGTTGCTGCCCACGAATTCATCGAGGAGGATCGCCCCGGCATTCTGGATGAATACGTTGTTGTAGATCTCCGAGTAAGCGTCGGTCTTGTTGAGGATGCCGTAGTCGTTGTGGTAGAAGATGTTCCGGACGACGGTCAGGTGCTGTGACTCAAGATTGTTGGCGCTGGCGGAGCCGCCGCCGGTGCCCGTGGTGACGGCGGCCGAGGCGCTGCGGGTGCTGTTGCCCACGTTGGCGTGCATGAAGAGATTACCTTCGATGTGGGTATCGGTCTCGTTATCGTCGACGATGTCGTCGCCGCCGCCGACGAAGACGTTGTTGACGATCCGTGCGACCGGTCCGCCTTTGACACTGACGGAATTGAGGTGAAAGATGTCCGTATCCCCGTGGCTATGGCCGAAGAGGTTGCCCTCGACGATGAACCATCCATCGGCGGGCATGCGCTCGGCCATACACACGTAGTGGCTGCCAAGGTCGGCAAAGACGCTGTTGCGAATGATGATCTGCGGGTCCCAGATGCTGAAGTACTGCGTGTCGGAGCCGCTGAAGGTAGCGTGATCCACCGTCAGGCGGGCCGTGGGGCCGACGGAGCTGCCGCTGTTGTTGCCGGTGGTGATCCACTGGGAGCGGGAGCCGCCGAACTCCAGGTCCGCGTAGGCGATGATGTTGTCCTGCTTGGAGTCGGGAATCTGGAACCCGGCCCATTGCGTTGTCGTGCCGGGCATGCGGGTAAAGCGGATGCGCCGGTATTCGGTGCCCTGGGCGACGAGGCGGCCGTGCACAGTGAAGCCCACGTTGCTGTCGAGGAAGACCGTGGCGCCGGGCTCAATCGTCAATGTCCGGCCGGCGGGGATCACGATGTTTCCGGTGACGCGATAAGGCCCCGCCTCGGCGGTCCAGACCTCGTCGGCAGTCAGCGAGCCGGTCTTGGTGATCGGCGCGCCCTTGTCATACCAGATGTCGATACTGGAGCGATCTGTCTCTACATCATTCGCGTCGAA
>Ga0315296_10004603_pt1 | contig 11255 bp, 11 predicted proteins | sample YL17G14_18_MG_FD_203921 | JGI IMG/M metagenome (GOLD analysis project Ga0315296, IMG submission 203921) | Sediment microbial communities from Yellowstone Lake, YNP, Wyoming, USA - YL17G14_18 | ecosystem: Environmental > Aquatic > Freshwater > Lake > Sediment | place: USA: Wyoming | collected...
GCTCCCACCGGGCAGACCTCGACGCACAGCGGCCCCTCCGCCCGCCCGGCGCACAGGTCGCACTTGAGGTAGCGGTCCTGGGCCTGGGCGTAGAAGATGGCACCGTAGGGGCAACTCTCGGCGCAGGCGCCGCAGCGCGTGCACTCGTCGTCATTGAGGATCGCCACACCCCGCCCGTCGAGCGACAGCGCGCCCGTCGGACAGGCCTCCACGCACGCAGGCAGGTTGCAGTGCTGGCAAATCACGATCTGGAACCTGTACTGTGCCATGTCCTTGGCCACTGACAGCCGCGCCAGGCCCGGGTTGCACTCCCCTGCGTGGTACAGCGAACACGCCAGCGTACAGGCCTGGCAGTCGCGGCACGCCTCGGCGTCCGCATAAAGTCTCCGTACGTCGGCCATGCTCTCCCCTCGTGCCTACGAATACAGGGGCAGGCCGGCGGTGTCCACGTCGTGCACTTCGATCTGGCCCAGTTCCACTTCGGTCACGTAGATCTTGTTCTCGGGAGGAAGCCCGAAGGCGACGTTCGTCGGGTTCTTGCCCAGGGTGCGCATGCGGCGCACGACGGAACCGGTCGGCCCCAGGACGGTCACGTCCTGCTGGCCGTAAACGGTGACGTACAGGTGGCCGTCCAACCCGAACTTCATCCCGTCCGGGCCTTTGTAGCCAGGAGCGGCGTGCGGGTCAACCACGTCGCCAAAGTATTGGCGGCGCCCCACCTGGCCACCGCGCAGTTCGTACCTGTACACGAAGCCGGTCAGGGTCTCGTTGACGTACAGGTTCCGCTCGGGGCCAATGGCGATGCCGTTGGTGAAGCGGATGCCGCGATCCACCATGGCGATTTCTCTGGTCTGGGTGTTGATCTGGTAGACCCGGCCATCGGTCTGGGCGAGCGCGTAGTCGGGGCGAATCTGGCCGCCCGGCGCAAAATCCTCGACGTAAATGCCGGAATCGGTCAGGTACAGCAGCCCGTCCGGCCCAAAGCACAGGTCGTTGGGGAACATGAAAGGCAGGCCGTTACAGTCCTTCAGAAAGACCTCGCAGGTGCCATCCAGCCTCAGGCGCAACAGTGCAGGTTCGCTCGACTCTGCGACCCAGATATTGCCGGCGCGGTCAACGGCCAGGCCGTTGGGCCGGCCCGTTTGCGCCACGACGCGCTTTGTCTTGCCGTCCGCGCTGACGTGGGTCACGCAGCCACGGCCGGCGCCCATTTCGACGCACAGCCAACTCTTGTCCGGCAGACACACCGGACCCTCGGGTACACTGAGACCTGACGTGAAGATCATCGAAATACCTCCTTTGATTTGTATTCATTCTCATCCCGGCGTATAATAGTGACGGTCAGTACTATGAGCAGTTTGCCAAGGAGATAAGGCTATGACCCTGCAAACGATAACCGTAAAGTTACCCCAAGCGATCTATCGCCGCCTGGAGCACACTGCTGCGATGACAAACCAGTCTCTCGACAATGTGCTTCTGCAGACTATCCGTGGCAACATTCCACCGTCACCTGAAGATGCTCCGGACGAGATTCGGGACGAGTTGGCTGCCTTGCTTAGTCTCAACGACGGTGACTTGTGGGCAGTAGCCCAAAGTTCGATTGACCCCGAGCAATGGCAGCGACACCAGCACCTTTTGCAGAAAAACGCAGCCGGCAACCTGAGCGAACGCGAGCAGCACGAACTTGAGCGTCTACGCGCCGAAACCGACCGACACGTTTTCCGCCGATCCTTCGCCCTGGCAGTCTTGAAATGGCGCGGTCATACACTCCCATCTCTGGACACGCAGGCTGACTATGCCTCAGCGTAAAGGTATCCCGGCTCGTTTGAACGCCACTGACCCTCAAACTGGCGCAACAGTTCCGCTTTTTAACCCGTGCACCCAAGAATGGCACAGGCATTTTGCCTGGAGCGATGACGGCCTGTGTATCATCGGTCGGACCGCGACTGGACGTGCCACTGTTGAAGCGCTTCGCTTGAACAATGAATGGCTAGTGGGCGCACGCCGTATTTGGATTAGCGCAGGGCTGCATCCGCCATTGGAGTGAACCCGCCGCAAACCTGCACCGGGCATCGGCTTTGACGCACCCAATCTCCCCACGCCGATTGCCGATTGCATCACGCTGGGCGCAGGAATCAGCCAACCGAAGCCTACTCCGATGGTTGCCTGGTATAAGACTTTCTTGTCCTCGCCGCTCCTCCTCCGCTGCCACCCAGGATGGTTGCGGCGCCAAGCAGGAAGCCGAAGTTGTACCACCCACCGTTATTGTGAACTTCGTATATGCTTACGTCATCCACAAAGAGCGATGCGACGAACGTGAACGGGGATATGAATCCGTGCCAGAGTCCCTGCCAGAAACCGGCGACCTTCCCTCCCTCGCGCGGGGAGTGCGCCAATTCGTTTGGACCAGCAGCGCAACCTGCGACCGCAACCAATGCCAGCATGAGCATCCCAAGCAGAAGCATTCTCTTCATCGGTACTCCCTCCTCAGAAAATCCTGTCTTCCTGCCTCTTGCATCCTGCATCCTGCATCCTGCATCCTACATTCTCGGTGATAACGACCTTGGCGTTGTCGCGCAACGAAGTCTCGGTCATCTCCATCTGCTTCAGTGTCTGGGCGTTGCCCTGGAAGTACTTTTGCGCGGCCTCGTTGACCAGCCGGATCGCCTCAGCCTTGCCCTGGGCGACCCGAATCGCGGCCTCCCGTTCGCCTTCGGCACGCTGGATCGTCGCCAGTTTGTGCTGCTCAGCCGCCTCGAACTCGCCGGTGGCCAGCAAGCGCATGGCGCGCCGCTCCTGCTCGGCCGTCTTTTGCTTGTGCATGGCGCGCTTGATGTCCTCGGGCGGGTCAATCAGTTGGATCTCGATCTTGCTCACCGTCAGGCCCCACTCGGCGGCAAACGTGTTGAGCACGGCCTGCAAATTTGTCGCGAATCCGTTCGCGCGCCACCGCCTCCACAGCCGCCTCGTACACGGCCAGGACGTCGAAGCCGTCCACGCGGACGCCCGGGATGCCGTAACTGTGCGCCCGTATGGAGAGGTCCTTGATCTTGATGGCGCTATCTACCCTGGTGGACACGGCGTACTGGTTGTTCTCCAGGACGAAGACGACGGGCAGGTCCCAGATGGAAGCCATGTTGAGGCACTCGTGCCAGTTGCCGGTGTTGGTCCCGCCCTCGCCGGTAAACGGCACCGTCACCCGCTCCTCGCCGCGCATCTTGAAGGCCAGCGCTGCCCCGACGGCGAGCGGAATCCCGGAGCCGACGATGGCCAGCGCGCCCAGGCTGCCGGTCTCGAAGGCAGCGATGTGCATCGAGCCGCCGCGTCCCTTGCAGTAGCCGGTCTCCTTCCCCAGGATTTCGGCCATCATTTTCCTGGTATCGGCCCCTTTGGCGATGTTGTGGCCGTGGCTGCGGTGAGTGCCCGCGACCAGGTCATCCGGGCGCAGCGCCATGCACACGCCCACGCCCGAGGCTTCCTGGCCGATGTAGGGGTGAACCGTGCCTTTGACCTGCCCGCGCTTGAACAGGTCTATGGCCGCCAGTTCGAACTCGCGGACGCGCACCATGCGGCGGTACATCTCGAGCAGCAAGTCGCGTTGTACGTCCATCCTTGCCTCCTTCGCTGTGGGATTGGGGCCGAACTGCCAGGGGCACCAGATGGTATGAGGTCTCTGGTTATTCCTCATACCTCACGCGGCTATTATAGTATACGTGCTGTGTTTGGGCAATCGGGTGAGGCGGGGGGGAGGGGCAGAGGGGCAGGGGGGCAAGAAGCAGAACGCGACGGTTGTCTGCTTCTTCGACGACCAACGTCATCCCTGGCGACAACCCCAACTGCCGTTGAAGTGCCGCTGGGATCAGGATATGGCCCTGATCGTCTAGAGATACCTGGATTACCCTGCTCATCTTGTCATCCCGACGGAGTTTGCCCTGATCTTACCCCGGGATTCGGATTTCGGCGAATGTTCACTCCTCGGCTGTACTGAGGAGGGCAGGAAGCAAGAAGCAGGGAGCAGGAAGCACGAAACACGAAAGCCGGTGTGCTTGAAAGTGGATCGGCCGATGCTGCTCATTTATGGCCTGCCGGGCTTGATGCTGACGGAAATCGCGCTGCTCTGGCTGTGGGTCAGGCTTCCTCCCGTCCTATCGGGCATGGCTTTGGCGCTCGGGGAGCAGGAGCCTATTGCCACAGCCGCGGGTGGGTTCCTGATCGGGATCGTCGTAGCCAGGGCGGTACGGCTGGAAGCGCAAGCGCCTCCTCCCCCGCCTGCGCGATGAACGCCACCCCCGACACTAAAGCGCCGGCGTCCTGCATCCTGCATCCTGCATTCTGCATCCTGCCCCTTGTCTCCTTGTCTCCTTGTCTCCTTGTCTCCTCTCCTCCCTCCCCTCCCTCCCCTCCCTCTTGATCCTATTTTGTCAACTATCCCTACATAAACTGTCAAACTCTCCCGACAGACAAACGAGGCAATTTCTGGTATGATTATGCGGTGTGCAGCACTTCAACGCGGCCTGTAGTCTATGCATTGTGTCTCGTGCTTCACGCCTGGCGGGGGCTACGTTTTGTGTTTCCGCGGCCGTCCGCCGGCTTGATTGGCTTTCCATAACCAACCTGTAGAGACTGCCTGATGGCAGTCTTTTTTGCTTTTGTCGTTGTTCAGAGGTTTGTTTAGGGCCTGCTGGGGTGCTCTTGACTCTGCGATAAAAATGTAGTACAATGAGAATTGCCAACGGAAGCAACCTCACTTTCTTTAACGGACGAGCCAAGCCCTGGGGGGGCTTGATAGGCATGTAGTAACAAGACCACAACACAGGCAGGGGTGGAGTCATTGTGAAAAGCCAAGGGTTCTTTACGGATGGTCCTATTCGGACAGAAGAGGATTTTTTCGGACGCACGGCAGAAACCGAACGAGTTCTTGGACTGTTGAGGCGGGATCAAAATGTGTCTATCGTCGGCTCCAAGGGGATAGGTAAATCCTCGCTATTACATCATATCTCAAGACCGGCTGTCTTTGAGGCTCATCGTCTGACCAGGGCTAAATACCGCTTCGTCTATATATGTTGTTGCGACTTGGCAGATTTGACTCCTGCAGAGTGCCATGCTGAGATCGCACGGCGGGTAAAGCAGGAGATTCCTGAGGTTGTTCCCTTGCTGCCTCCAGACATGGTTGGTTCGGTGCAGACGCCTGAATACTGTAGCGAATACTGCAGGCGGTTCTTTCGGGAGGTGGCACGAACGGGCTTGCGTTGCATCATGATGCTGGATGATTTTGAGTCTCTTATTCAGAATCCTTGTCTGGACCGTGATTTCCTCGGCCTTTGGCGTTCTATGAACTCAATGCACCAGGTTCTCTATGTGATCGTATCCACTGAGCCGTTGAGTGCACTGGAAGAGAGATGGCTCGGTCAATGGTCTCAGACCGATCCTTCTCCTTTCTTTAATATCTTCTCCAAGCAAGATCTCGGGCCCTTTAGCCAGGACGAGAGCCACGCTTTCCTCCAACAACGTTTCCAGTCCGCTCGTTTATCCGTTCCCGACCGGGTGGTGGATCTCGTTCTGCGCTGGGCGCAGGGGCATCCTCATTGTCTGCAAAGTGCTGGTGTCTTCATTGCCGGTCTGTTGCAAGGTACTCGAGGCGAATGGGATGAGCGTACGATACAGCAACTTCGAGACTACCTTGCCAATTTTTCACGGAGCGATATTCTGCCAAAAAAATAGAGTCACAGTCATGATTCTCCCACTTTCCCTGTCTTACACCAAAGAACCCCTTTCTTCTCACCCAGGAACACCACAGAAGGCTGGTGGAGTGAGCAAAAGCCTGGTAAAATCAGGGCGCTTCGTTGTGATTTTCGTGTGCGTACTGTCTGTATTGAAACAGGCCAATAGACTGTGGCTATTGGCTACTGAGTGGTATCTCAGGAAGGAATCGTTATGAGACAGTTGTTGGAACGCTTGAACCGGTGGAGTTGGAATCTATACGAGGCAGCCATCATCGTCATTGGGGTGACTGCTGCTGTATTTCTCTCCATCTATTTCTCCGAGCAGGTCACTCAGCAAGAGGACGTTTTGCTCTTCTTAGGTATCTTGCTACTCTACGTTCTCTTTGACTTATTGCGCGTGCCCTACCGAGGGCAAGTCATCTCGCTTGGTTTCCCAATCGTCTTGTTTGCCCTGCTGGGAGGCCAGGAAAATGGCCCTCTGGTTGTTGCTGAGGTCGTAGTACTCGGTTCCCTGTGCAGTGACAGCCTATACAGGCTCTTCATCAGGCGTAACCTCCTGGCCAGATTTGATCGCGTGCTCTTTTATACCGCTCATCACACGTTGGCGGCGCTGGCCGCGATAGCAGCCTTTGGTCTGGTGCGCCGGCAACCGAATACCTCTCAGTTGCCTGCCCAAGGGGTTTTCGATCTCCTCGTGGATCCAAACTACCTCCTGGCCATAGTAGCATATCTGGCCGCCTACTCGCTCGTTTCCTCGATCCTCACTAAGCCTCACGACTGGGCGATCCGAAATCTACGGTTGCCAGAGGATGAAGAGCGACTCCCGCGTGTTCACCTGATCGGTAGTGTCTTGCTAATGGCGCCAGTGCCGATTGCTCTGTCCGTCTTTGTGTTTGCGTTGACAGGCACGAGCCGGCTGATTCTTTCTCTGGTCTTTCCTGCCCTGTTCCTGGCCTTTCTCGTCATTGCCCGCTCGTATGCGAACATTGAACGAGAGGCGATCAGCAATAGAAGCCGAGAGGAAGTACGGCGCCGGCTGCTTGGCCTGACCAGGTTTGATGAGGAACTGCTGGCCTCTATCTCAAAGTTGGTCAATCAGCAACTGCCAAACCTGGGTCACTGCTGGATGGCGATCTATAGTACCCCACCTGATAGCAGCATCCTGTGGCTGCGGGGGGAGAAAAATCCCAAGGGACAGATCCAGATTCACTGGCCAGGCCTCGCAGTTCGAACAGAGCCTGGCTCTCAGCCCGGTGCTGCTCTAGATACTGCTAGTGACCTGGATGGGGTCCACTGGCCACGACAAGTCGAAATCGGGCAAGGACTGTTGGGACAGGCAGTTGAGAATCGGCTGGCCCAATCAGGCCTGATGAATCAGGCGGCTTCCCAGGAGACGCAGTTAGATCCTCGACTGCCTCTTGGCATGGCTTACCTTTACGTTCCACTCCAACATCCGGCCGGAGTGGCTGGCCTGTTGGCCCTGGTCCGCCCTCGACGGCACTTTACCAAACCGGACCTCGACCGCTTGATGCCACTGGCTGACGTGTTGGCCCAAAGCCTGGTAAATATCCAAAAGGTTGAGAAGCAGATTGAAGAACTATGTGGTCAGGTGGAAGGCTTTGTGGCAGATCCAACAGCGGTCCGGCGAGCATTGGAGCAGTTGGTGGCCCGAGATGTCACCCGGATGAATGATGTTCTTGCTCTGATCCCAGAACGTGCTTTCCAGAAAAGTTTTGGCGAGACCTTGGATGCATTTGCCAAAGGGCGTGCCAGGGAGCGTGTGTCTGCTCTGGATGATGAGGACCTGGCAGCCATCTACAATGAGGTACGGGGTCGGGATGTAGGTAGGATGCCACCGCTGGATGCCTCAATCCTAAACGGGCTGCGGACCATTGCATCTTCACTGTCAGTTGCCTTTAGTTCCCATTATCAACTGTCCGACCAAGATCGGAGTGAAAAGTATACCCCGCTGTATCAAGCGTGCCAAGAGGCGCTAAAGGTAGAGGCGATCCCCGATATCATTGACCAGAAGAACAAGGTTCAGGGGGCATTAGATGAGTTAGAAAAGGCCAGGGGTGGTGTTCCCTCACAGGTAACCTCAGCACTGAGCCGGCTGGGTGTTGCTATTGCTGACCTGGAGCAATCGGAGCAAGCCGAGCGGGCTGACCTACGGCGAGAGCGGTTGAAGGATGCATTGGCTGAACTGGATGCAGTCGAACAGATGGTGAAGGGACTTGAAGGACCGGTGCGGCTGATCTTTGCCAACTGGGTAGCCCGTTGGGAGAGGGTGATCTCGGCGACCTTGAGCGCAGTAGAAACGGGGGAGGCTGAGTTGGATCTGGCGCTGCGCAGTAACCAGGCTCTGCTGCTAGAGCGTGCCAACGTTGTGCTCCAGGTACGTAACGTTGGGCGTGGCGTTGCGACCCGCATTACGGCTGAGTTACTGTCTCAGCCCGGTTACAGTGTCGTAAGTGAGCCGAGGTTCCTGGTGGGGGCATTGCAGACGGACAAGGTCAGAGAGGCGGAATTCATCATTGCGCCAGGGGACACGAACCGCCTGCGGCTGGTGTTCCGGGTGAGCTATTGGGACAGTCAGGCTGGCCGCTCTAAGACACTGGACTTTGCGGACCAATTGATCGTGGGGGGAGAATTGCCGCCGTACAGGCCAGTGGATAGCCCTTACGTCGCTGGCCTTCCTCTGCCAGCAGGTAGCCCGCTGTTCTTCGGCCGGGACGATACGTTTGAGTTCATCCGGCAGAACGTGACACTGAGTGGACGGCGAGAGCCACAGGTGTTGGTGCTGGTCGGGGAGCGGCGGGTGGGCAAGACGTCTATTGCCAAGCAACTGCCCTGCCGCCTGCGGGACGAGGGCTATATCCACGTCTATTTTGATGCCCAGTCGGCAGTGGATCCGGGGCAATTCTTGCTCACGTTGGCAACGTGCATCGTCGAGGGTCTCCAGGACGCGGGGATCGCCATGGACAAACCGGTTCCGCAAGAGTTCCAGGGTGGTCCAGGCTACGCCTTCGAATATCGTTTCCTCCCGCAGTTGTGGGAACATCTTGGTAGCCGCAGGCTTTTGATCGCGATCGACGAATATGAGACGCTCCAACGGCGGGTTGAAAGCAAGAAAGAAGACCCGGACGTGTTCGAGTACCTGCGGTCACTGATCCAGCATAGCCAGCGGATGGCCTTTATCTTCTTCGGCAGCCGGCAGATGCAAGAGTTAGCATCAGACTACTGGCACGTCTTATTCAACATCGCCAAGTACCAGTCAATTGGACTCCTCAGCCAGGCAGAGGCTCGGCGACTAATCGCAGAGCCGGTCCAGGGTGAAATCGTCTACGACGAACTGGCCATAAAAGAGATTCTGCAGGGTACAGGGCAACACCCTTATTTTTTGCAGATGGTGTGCGATAGACTGGTGGAGAGCTGCAACAAGGACAAGGTCAGTTATGTGGCTGTGCAGCGGGTGCGTAAGGCGTTGCGGGAGGTCGTCGAGACTGGAAGGTCGCACCTGGAATGGCTGTGGAATAGCACGTCGGCCGAGGAACGGGTTGTGCTGGCCGGGCTGGCAGAGTGCCTGCGAGAGGGCGAGCTAGGGACAGGAGAGGCGATCGTTCAACGGGCACAACGGGCTGGACAGGTGCTGCAGTTGGATGCGGCGCATCGGGCGCTGGGTCGGCTGGCGGGGCGGCAGATTCTGAATAGGCCGTTGGAGGAGGCAAATTTCTACGAGTTCACAGCCGGCCTGTATTACACCTGGATCCGCCTGGCGCATCCCCTGGCGCAACAGGCGGCGGGTATTGCTCCTGCGTAATCGTAGCAAGTGCGTCCATCTCGTGGAGGTTATGATGTGTCCAGATAGCCCTTTTTTCCATGTAGGTCCGATTCACGATCCTGACCACTTTTGCGATCGCAAGGCTGAGGTACAGCGTATACTGTCTCTGTTGCGGAAATTTCAGAGCATATCCATAGTCGGGCCGCGCAAAATTGGCAAGACTTCTACGCTGATGCACGTTTCGAATCCGGTCATCGCCCGCCAGCACGGCCTGGACCCAGAGCGTGCTCTGTTCGTATTTGTGGATTGCGAGGGGTTTGGGGCTTTCCAAAGTGCTGACCTATACCGCTATTTTCAGCATGAAATTGCCAGCGGGCTGGGTGAGGCATACGCTGAATTTCTTCTAACTCCCGCGGCCGATCGAGGGACTGCCTACTTAAGTCTCGTCCGGCTTGTCAGCCAGATGAAGAGAGAGGGGCGACAGTTGATTCTCATGCTGGATGAGTTCGAGCGGCTGGCTGCAAACCGGAACCTGGATGTGGACTTTTTTGGTGGCATGCGGTCGTTGGCAATCGCCCACCGGGTTGCATTCGTCACAGCCTCCAAAGTGCCACTCGACCAATTGTCAGACGGCGAGCGAGACACCCTATTGGGTTCAAACTTTTTCAACATATTCAGTATCGTTCGATTGAACCTCTTTAGCGAGTCAGATAGCCACGGCCTCATCAACGACGGATTTCGGCAATGTGGGATTTCTCCGTCGTCAGAGGTGTTCGACTGGATACTGCAGGCCGGAGGCGGGCACCCCTTCTTCCTCCAGGTTGCGGGCGACTGCGTTTACCAGGCCATCGCAGAAAAGGGCTTCCAAGTGACAGATTTGGATTTCGAAAGCCTGACCACTTGTTTTATGCGTCAGGCCAAGAGTCATTTCGGATATTACTGGGAACAGTTGAGTTCCCAGGAAAGATACATGCTGGCCACTTTATCCTGGAGCCAGCGACAAAAGCTCTATCAATCCGCCCTCCTTCGGCTACAGGAGCAGTGCTTGATTGTGAGAACGGATAGCAGGTATCGTCCTTTTTCCTCTCAATTTGAGAGGTTCATCGAAGACCAGGAGGTCGAGCATCTTCTGCAAGCAGGACCGCTCCTGATCGATCGCCGACGCAGGGAAGTGTTGGCGCATGGACGTCCGCTCTCACTTGGTCCGACGTGCTACAATTTGCTTCTTTACCTTGCGGAGCGATCGGGCCAGCCGATCAGCCACACTGAACTTGACCAGGCCGTCTGGCAACCCGAGCAGAGTGTTGGAGCAGAAGAGCGGGTCAAGACGGGCATCAAGGAGTTGCGTAGGGCGCTCGAAGATGATGCCAGGCACATCGTTAGCCATAGAGGTGTGGGGTATGCATTTGACCCTGAGCCTGATCTGCACATAGCAACAAGAGGTGGCGATGATGAGTCTTAATTATGCCCTGGACGGCCAGTTACGAACTGAGTTGATCAATTTGTTGTGCAACTACTCACCACTGACCACACGTGACGGGCGAGATGCTTGGCTACTGAATCTGCCTCCTGGTATTCGTGACTTGATCATTCGCCGTCACGATCACTGTCAAATTGATGTAGCATTCATTATTGATGCTATTTTGACAATGGCACATTACGGTGGTGCATTTGCGTTGGGTTGGAGCGCAGGTTTCTGGTGCTTCAGCCGACTTGCACGTGAGCGAGTACGGTTGATGAAGTGCTCAACA
>Ga0315296_10004604_pt1 | contig 11255 bp, 7 predicted proteins | sample YL17G14_18_MG_FD_203921 | JGI IMG/M metagenome (GOLD analysis project Ga0315296, IMG submission 203921) | Sediment microbial communities from Yellowstone Lake, YNP, Wyoming, USA - YL17G14_18 | ecosystem: Environmental > Aquatic > Freshwater > Lake > Sediment | place: USA: Wyoming | collected...
ATGATATTCGGCAATATGGGTTGGGACTCCGGGACGGGTGTAGCCTTTACGCGTGACCCATCGACGGGCGAGAAGAAAATGTATGGCGATTATCTGCTCAATGCGCAGGGTGAAGATGTGGTCGCCGGCATCCGCAATACTGAGAAAATAGTAAATCTGGAAAAAGATCTGCCGGTAGCTTACAAGGAGTTTATGGAAATTACCGACCGGCTGGAAAAGCATTACCGTGAAATGCAGGATGTTGAGTTCACCATCGAGCACGGTAAGTTATGGATGCTGCAAACACGAAGCGGTAAACGCACTGCCAAAGCAGCGGTTACGATCGCTGTCGATATGGCGAATGAAGGGTTAATTTCCAAGGAAGAGGCGGTTTTACGCGTGACCCCTGAGCAGGTTGATACATTGCTTCACCCTCAGTTTGACCCCAATGCAAAAGTTCAGGCTGAAAAAGCCGGCAAGCTGTATGCCAAGGGTGTGAATGCCTCCCCGGGGGCAGCAGTTGGGCAGGCCTATTTTGACGCCGATATGGCAGAACGCATGGCAAAGGAACATAAGCAGGATGTCATCATGGTTCGCCCGTTCACCAAACCGGACGATGTACACGGGATGATCGCCTCGAAAGGCATCCTCACCTCCGAGGGTGGGGCTACATCCCACGCCGCCGTTGTCGCACGCCAGTTCGGGGTGCCTTGCATCGTTGGGGCATCGGCCATCCGCATTGACCTGGAAAGACGCTTGATGGAAGTAGATGGTAAAGTGGTCAAGGAAGGTGAATGGATTTCCGTGGATGGGACCACGGGTGAGGTCTTCCTGGGGCAGATCCCGACCACTACACCCAACCTGGAAGAACAGATCGATTTGTTGACTTTGTTGACCTGGGCAGACGAGATTTGTGCCACACCCGGTATTCGTAAGGCTCCGCAGGGCTGGCCGACCCGCGGGCTGCAGGTATGGGCCAATGCCGATTATCCCAGAGACGCTCGCCGAGCCCGTTCTTATGGCGCGGTGGGCATCGGATTGTGCCGTACCGAGCACATGTTTTTTGAGCAAGAGCGCCTGCCGATCGTGCAACGCATGATCCTGGCAGAGGACAGCAAAGTACGCATAGAAGCCCTCGATGAGTTGCTGCCCTACCAGCGGTCTGACTTCGAAGGTCTGTTCGAAGCCATGAACGGTTACCCGGTCATCATACGACTGATCGACCCACCCTTGCATGAGTTCCTCCCCTCGGAGGAAAAACTCCTGGAGGAGGTGATCACCATGCGAGTGAAAGGGGAAACCAAAGGTCTGGATGAAAAAGAAAAATTATTAGCCAACATTCAAGCGATGCATGAGAGTAACCCGATGATGGGGTTGCGCGGTGTTCGATTGAGTATCGTCATGCCTGAAATCGTTGAGATGCAGGTCAGGGCAATCTTCGAAGCCGCAGCGAATATGACTAAAAAGGGGATCGTCGTTAAGCCAGAGGTCATGATCCCTCTCACTGGCACGCTCACCGAACTGAAGTGGATCCAACCGCGCCTGGTCAAGATTGCTAAGACCGTGATGGGAGAGAAGGGTGTTAATTTCACCTACAAGTTCGGTACTATGATCGAAATCCCGCGTGCAGCCGTCACAGCGAGTGAGATTGCTGAGCTGGCTGAATTCTTCTCGTTCGGCACCAATGACCTGACCCAGATGACTTTTGGTTACAGCCGCGATGACGCTGAGCGCAATTTCCTGGTCACATATGTTGAGCAAGGCATCTTACCTAAGAACCCATTCCAGACCATCGATCGCAGTGGGGTTGGTCGGCTGATGAAGATGGCGGTTGAGGAGGGTCGTAAGACCCGCCCTGACCTGGAGGTCGGTATCTGTGGTGAGCATGGTGGTGACCCGGAATCGGTGGAATTCTGTCACTTCATTGGTAATAACTATGTGAGCTGCTCGCCATTCCGTGTACCGATTGCGCGCCTGGCTGCCGCGCATTCCGCTTTGAAGCATAAAGGGGTGGGGATAGCGGAAGATAAGTAAGGGATTGGTGATCAGTTATTTGCGGTCAGTTATCAGCCAAATAAAAGCTGAGAGGGCGGGCTCATAATTCCTGCCCTCTTTTCATTTACATTAATCTTGTCGTATCTCTTAAAAAAAACCGCCCCTGAAAGGAGCGGTTTTAAAAATCATACTCACGGTATGCTGATATTAAACTACAATCTCTTCTGCGGCTTCTGGTAGTTCATAGCCAAATTGGCGCAGGTGCTTTTTAAGGTCAGCCAGGGATTTCCGACCAAAACCTTCGACTGCAAGCAATGCAGCTTCGCCGGCTACTAATCTTTCCATGATCTGGCCAACGTTAGTAATCCCAGCTTTTATCAATGCATCGGTCGGGCGGGTGCCCAGGCCCAGTTCCTCGACAGGACGTTCGGGTGAGGTACGAGCAGCTTCGCGGGCTGCTTTTTCATCGATATATTCCTGGCGCGCCTGCAGTTTCTTATAAAACCGGTCTACCTGACCTTCAGTGTCTACGATGCGTTGCTCACCGGTATAGAAGGGGTGGCATTTAAAGCATACATCGGTATGGATGACCGGTTGGGTAGAGCCAGTAGTCCAGGTATTACCGCAGGCGCAGATAACCTTCGCATCTGGATAATACGTAGGATGGATATTCTTCTTCATACCATTAATCCTTTCACCTATCTAACAGGTGTATCTTCGACTTCCGTTAATTCAGCCGGCATTACGCTGACGCGTTTACGATCATCCCGGATGACTTCATAGACGACAATACCATCCGCTGTCGCAAACAGGGTATCGTCTTTGCCGACGCCGACATTACGACCCGGCTTGATGTGAGTTCCACGCTGCCGGACCAGGATATGTCCCGACAGGACGCGCTCACCGCTGAACACCTTTACACCCAAGCGCTGTCCCTGGCTATCTCGACCATTGCGGCTGGAGCCGCCACCTTTTTTATGAGCCATTTTTGCCTCCTACTCCGTTACTATGGAGTCAATTTGTAAACGTGTATATTGCTGGCGGTGACCCTTTTTAACGCGATAGCGTTTCTTAGGTGTGTACTTGAATATCACCACTTTTGGGCCTTTGATATGGGAGACCACGGTGGCCTGTATCTTCGCCCCAGGAATTGTAGGTGTACCGATGGTGCAGTTTTCACCGTCAACGATCATAAGCACCCGCGGAAGGTCTATTTGCTCGCCAGCTTCTGAGTCGTAATGGTCTACTTCAATCGTTCCACCTTCGGTGGCTTTATACTGCTTGCTGCCATCTTCAATAATGGCGTATTTCATAGCTTTCCTCCAAGCTTCACTTCACCGCAGGATCCGCGCAGACCGCCGATTTACGGGGAAGTTGGGGATTATGGATGTTACGGACATACAAAACCGTTAGGTGTGTGTGTCCAACAAGATTTTGCCCCAGCAATGTCTGCCGGGGCAGTGCGCGCTGAATTATAATCGTGTTGAGATTCATTGTCAACTGTTTTTTTTCATAGAGTTAATGAAGTAAGTATATTCCGAATACCGATATCCTATGTCCACCCAATGTCCAAGCTGTGGTTTTAATAACCCTTCTGGCATGCGGTTTTGCGGGAACTGCGGTGCTCATCTTAACTCTTCTCCGGATATTCCCCGGACTGAACCTGTTGAGAGCCCCCTCTCTCCTGAACACCTCGGTATCATGGTGGGCACGGATCTGTTAGAGCGGTTCCGACGTGCGGGATTAGAAGCAACCGGACAACGCCGTAACGTAACCATCTTATTTGCGGATCTCTCAGGATATACGGGATTAGCAGCCCATATTGACAGCGATGACTTGTATGAGTTGGTGGGGAAATTTACCAATATATTGGCCGACGATGTTTATAAGTATGAGGGGATGGTTGATAAATTCACCGGCGACGGCCTGATGGCTATTTTTGGTGCGCCGATCGCCCATGAAAACAATGCTGAGTTAGCCGTTCGGTCTGCGCTGGATATGCAGGTCGATGTTGAACAATTGAGCTATGAAGTGAAGTCTCGCCTGGGGGCGGAGCTGCACGTTCGCATCGGTCTGCACAGTGGCTCAGTGATCGTTGGTGGCATTGGGACAGACAAATTAATGAACTATACTGCCATTGGCGATACGGTGAACCTGGCTCAACGCCTTGAGGAGACCGCATCGCCTGGGACGATCCTAACCAGCGAAAGCGTCTACAGGCAGACCAGGGCTCTGGTAGATTTCGAGCCCACCCCAAGCCTTCAGTTAAGGGGTATCCTCCATCCCACAAAAGGCTATCGGGTGGTAGGGCTTAAGCCAGCACCTGGTTCGGTGCGCGGCATTGAAGGGCTGCGCGCACCGATGATCGGTCGTGACAGTGAGCTGCGTCAGTTGATGCAGGCAATAGGGACTCTGGCAACCTATAAACAAGGGCAATTTATCTTAATTGTCGGGGAGGCCGGCATTGGTAAAAGTCGGTTGGTCACTGAGCTTATGGAGCTGACCAGACAGGTACCGGTGGGTATGTACGAAGGGCACAGCTTGACCTATCGGCGGTCTGTCTCTTATTGGATGTTCCTTGATTTACTACGCGATTATCTTCAGGTAAATCCGGACACGCCAGCGTCTCAGATAAGGGAAAGCCTGGCGGAGAGCGCTGAGAGGGTCTTGGGATTTCGCGCCAGCGAAGTCATCCCATATCTTGAGCAATTGTTGTCTCTTCCACCTGCGGATGGCGTCATGTCCCAGCGGGTTGAATACCTGGAAGCGAGTCAGCTGCGCCAACAAATCTTCCTGGCAGTGCGAGACTTGATAGTCGCTGAGGCGCGTTACCACCCGACAGTCATAATCTTGGAGGATTTACACTGGGTAGATGAGGCATCTTTGGAACTGCTTCATTTTCTTCTGGATTCTGTCCGGCAGGCGCCGCTGCTGATAATCGCCGTCACCCGCCCATTTCACGGCGGAACGACGGGTAAGATCGTCGAATGGTCTCGCCAAAACCTGGTAGAGCAATTTTCCACGATTCAACTTCAGAATCTATCGCCCCATCAAAGTGAACAGCTTCTCTCACAATTACTAACCATACCGAACCTTCCCGAGAAGCTCCGTGAGCAGATCATCCAGAGGGCTGCTGGCATCCCATTTTACCTTGAAGAAATCCTGCGGATGCTTATTGATGAGGGTGTGATCCAGCGTAAAGGTAACCAATGGCTTTTAGTAGAGGGGATGGATATTAAATCCCTGGGTGTGCCAGAAACCTTACAGGGATTGATCCTGGCACGGTTTGATCATATCGAACGGCCTTTACGCCGGGTTTTGCAGGTAGCTTCAGTGATTGGACGGCAGTTCAGCTTGCCTGTGTTGATGATCGTGCTTTCGTCGATGGATGAGAGGGAATTGATAAAAGCCCTGTCTCGATTGATCGAGCGAGAATTTATCCTACCCCAACCGGGTTCAAATAGCACAGAGTTTGTTTTTAACCATGTGCTTGTATCAGACGCCATCTATAGCACCTTGCTCAAGCGGGAACGGTCCGAATTACATGGACAAGTCGGCGAGGCGATCGAAATCATTTATGCCGACCGGTTGGATGAACAGATCGACCTCCTGGCAAGGCATTTTTCCTGGAGTCCCAAGAAAAATCGGGCACTACATTACTTGATTTTGGCGGGACAGAAAGCTGCGCGTAGATATATCAATGACCAGGCACGTCGTTATTTCGAGGATGCCTTAACGCTGTTGCCCACCGTGAAACATACGAAGGGTCAGGCTTACCAGGTCCATGTGGGGTTGGGTGATATCTTGCTCTTGACCGGTGAATACCCGCTTGCCCGCCAGCATTACCAGAGGACCTTGGATAATATTAATGCCGAGTCTTCCGACCAGTTTACAGAAGAGCAGTGCATCCTGCAGCGGAAGGTCGGCACAACCTATGAACGTCAGGGAAACTATGAAGAAGCATTGACATGTCTGGCAAAAGCGCAGTGGATGGCAGATAAATCTCCTTCCCCGATGCCTATTGAGAAAGCGCGTATTTTGAACGATATCGGATGGATTAATTTCCGGCGCGGAAACCTTGAGGAGGCTGAAAAGTATCTCATTGACGCCCTGGGTTTAGTAAAAGATACTTCGCGGTATGATGTAACCGCTTCCATTTATAATCGTCTTGGTGGGGTTTATTTTCAAAAAGACCAGCTTGACCATGCCAGCAATTACGTACAAAAAAGCCTGGCAATGCGTGAAGAGATAGGGGATATCGTTGCTGTTGCAAGGTCGTATAACAACCTGGGGTTGTTGAGCTGGAAGAGGGGGCAGTGGGATAGTGCTCTGGCGAATTTTATGCGCAGCGTAGAACTGCATGCCAACCTCGGTGATGTAGAGGGAGAGGTCGAATTAACAACCAATCTGGCACTATTACAATTAGACCGGGGGAATATTGAGGAAGCAAAAAAGAATCTCGATAAGTCCTTGGCAACTGCCCAACAGATCGGTCACAACTACATCATCGGGATCACCTATTTATATTACAGCCGGCTCTACTTGTCGATGGAAGACTGGCAGACAGCGATAGATTACAGTAATCGCAGTTTAGCAATACTGCGAGAGATTGGGGATATGGACCACATGGTTGATGTGCACGTCAACCTCGGGTTGGCATTGCTGGGACAGGGATGCCCGGACCAGGCCAAACAACAAGGGGAGGAGGCTCTGCAATTAATCAACCAGACAGATGGAAGTAACGTCTCTGCGCAGGCAGAAAACCGTGGACGGGCGCTGAGGCTGCTGGGTGAAACCAACCGGCTCCAGGGGAACTATGAAGGAGCAGAGAAACTAGTTAAGGAAGCTGCGACGCTTTTTGTAGGCGTCGGTAACCAGTTGGAACAAAGCCGCTCTGCTGTCAGTATGGCAATGCTTGCCTTATCACGCGGTGATCAGATAGGTGCCCGGGTGTTGTTTAATGAGGCCCGGTTAATATTCCGCCAACTCGGCGCGAATTTGGATTTGCAGAAGCTAGAAGAGCTTATGGTTCGTCAACCCAATTCACTGAGGTCAAGGACGTAGTAGTGTTCGGGCTGACTCCAGTCAGAAAATTCATGATAAATGCTGGATCGGCATAGACCGTACCCGCCCACGGTTCATTCCCCGACCAGGTACCCGAGCCTCCACTCCAGGTGCCATATCCACCGCTCCAGGTGCCGTAACCGCCACTCCAGGTGCCATATCCACCGCTCCAGGTGCCGTAACCGCCACTCCACGTGCCATATCCACCGCTCCAGGTACCATAGCCCCCACTCCAGGTACCATAGCTCCCGCTCCATGTACCGTAACCACCACTCCAGGTGCCGTAGCCTCCACTCCACGTGCCATAACCCCCCGCCCAATCACCGAAATCACCCCTCAAGCGAAACTGTCCGGTCGTCTCATCATAGTATGAGAAACCCTCGTAATGTTGAGTTCCGGCAAGGTCAGCAGTAATATCCAGCCCGGAATTTGCGGTCCCGGTGATTACAGCAGTCACGGCATCGGGCGCGTTGACGCGACCGGCCCCTTGCTGCCACATGCTATATAAAGCATCGGTGGTGACCAGGTCTACCCAAGGGAAAGCTGTGTTCGTCACCCGAAACTTAACCTGGTCGGGTGATAGCCCGGGATTGTTGGAAATGATCAACGCACACAGACCTGAAACAACCCCAGCGGATAATGAGGTCCCTGCCATTGAAAAGTACAGAGGTGTGATCTGGTTTGCCTGGTGGTTTCTGGATATATAGCTCCAGGGCATCATCGTGGAAACCATATGCGCACCAGGTGCAACGATATCCGGCTTGACAAACCCATCGAGCGTTGGTCCAGATGCTGAAAACGGTGTGATGTAGTCATCATTCCAACTATTTGGGGTGTAGTTGTCGGTAAATGAGCCGACGGTGATGACATAAGGGTTATTGCCGGGCACCCCAATGGACATGGGTTCCGGCCCTTCGTTACCTGCGGCCACCACGACGGTGATTCCATGAGCCCAGGCCTGCATCACAGCCTGGTTTAACGGATCAGCCCAGTAAGGTGATTGAACAGATGCCACCAGGGAGAGATTCATAACGCGGATATTGTAGGTATTTTTGCGGACAATGACCCACTGGATACCCTGGATCACCCTTTCATAGGTTCCCGTGCCCAATTCATCCAATACTCGTACCCCTACCAGTCTGACTCCGGGTGCGATGCCATCCCACTCGTTATCGGTTCCCTTTTGGGTATTGGCGATAATCCCGGCGACATGGGTGCCGTGGCCGTTTGGATCGTAGGGTATATGGCGGTTATTAACAAAATCAACCCAACCCACCACGCGGTTCTGCAGCTTACCGTTGATATTCAGGAATAAACCTGGATGCCAGGCGAACCCGGTATCAACGATAGCAACGGTCACTCCATTACCGACAATGCCTTGCCCCCAAATGACATCTGCCCCGATCTCATCCGGGTAATCCGTCGCCGGGATGTTCGGACCACCATGTGAGACTAAATGGACCTGCGCATTGGGAGTGATGGCGGTGATCGCTGTTTCTGAGCGCAGTAATGAGAGAGCCTGTGGAGACAGGTCGGCAGCTACACCCCGGATAATGCTTAACCACGAGGTAACAGCCCCCCCATGTTTCTCAACCAGCGCGGCGACAAGGTCGGCATCGGTCCCTTGGATAATATAAGATCGGGTATCAGAATGGGTGGATGACCGTGCAGTGGCTGGCACTGCAGCCAGATTTATAACCAGGAAGAGTGCCACAACCATGGATATCAGGCGAGGGACTTTTATCTTTTTAGAGTGGGTGTCCATCGTCTTACTCCTTTCGAGCGTTTGGTGCTACCGAGTGTTCTTTACTCGCAGCTCGCATACTTTATGCTTTAGAAACGAAAAACGGGCCGGAGATCAGGCCCGTCCGAGTGCGTTGAGCCAATTGTGTTATCCTGATCTTCGGTAGCCTGGCAATCATGGCGAATTTTGCTTACAGCTTTAGACCCATGGCTTTGCGTCACCGGTTTTCGCCGGATTTGCCTTTATCGGATCGTTATCAGTATAGCATAATAAAATAGCCAAGTCAATTCATCTAACAATATTGGAAATTCTCGCAATATTAATTGCATTCAGGTTTGGATATCACTGGTATTTAAGCGACATAAGTGAGAAAATTCAGTTTGCGAGCAGAACATCTGGATCCTCGGGGCACAAAACGTTGCTCGGCAAAGAACGCTCTCAGAACTTGCACTGACGAAGGAAGGGATAAAACCTAAATAAAAAGGAGATAAATATGAAAAAAGCGCTCGTGTGTGGAGCCGGTGGCTTTATTGGCGGGCATCTGGTAAAGAAATTAAAGCGAGAGGGATATTGGGCCCGAGGGGTCGATATAAAAGAGAACGAATTTGCCCCAACGGCAGCCGATGAGTTTTTATTATTGGATTTAAGGGAAGAAGAAAATTGTAAGAAGGCGCTTTCGTTGGATAAGGGTCATTTCGACGAGGTATATCAACTGGCCGCGGATATGGGCGGTATGGGATTCATTCATTCGGCTGAGTGTGATATTATGCACAACAGCGCGCTAATAAATATTCATATGACTCACTCAGCCGCGAGTAGGGGTGTTCCAAAGTATTTTTTCTCTTCATCGGTTTGTGTCTACCGTGACATGAAACCAGGTGAACCCGAGATGACAGAAGAACAGGCTATTCCTGCTAATCCAGACAATGAATATGGTTGGGAAAAGCTTTATTCAGAGCGAGTTGCAATGGCTTATGGTCGAAACAAAGGAATGATGGTGCGGATTGCGCGATTTCAGAATTGTTACGGCCCTGAAGGGACCTGGATCGGGGGGAGGGAAAAAGCCCCAGCAGCCATCTGCCGGAAAGTGGCTGAAGTTAAGGATGGAGGAACGATTGAAGTTTGGGGAAACGGAACGGCAATCCGGTCTTATACTTATGTCGATGACATGGTAGAAGGAATATATCTACTGATGCACTCTGACTTGGATGGACCGGTAAACATCGGGTGTCCTCAATATGTATCTGTAAACGAGCTAGTTGCGACGGTAGCAGAAGTAGCAGGTAAGAAAATCAATGTCAAGTATATCGAGGGGCCAGTTGGCGTACAATCCCGGAATTTCAGTAATGAACGGATTTATTCTACCAGCTGGCGTGCAAAGTATTATCTGAAAGAAGGTATTTCCTTGACATATCCCTGGATCGAAGCACAGGTAAAGGCCAGGTATGCTAGGGCTGAGGAGTGTCGGATAGGGGCTTAGCTAACCATTTAGTGGGGTTGTATGGTGGTTTAAATACCCCACTGGTTATAGATCTAAATATGAAACATGCTTATTGACATGGGCTATGATGACAGTTAGCACTACCCAAAGGTAATTAAGGTAAGGATAATAAAGGTTGAATCTGTCCGATTTATAGGACGGAGTTATTAGGAGGTTTACCAATGCCTGTTAAGGGTTGGATTGTAGTCGATGAGATGTATTGTAAGGGGTGTGAATTATGCGTTAATGCCTGCCCCCAGCATGTGCTCCACCTGGATATGGATCATTTAACTCCCACGGGTTACCATCCGGTTTCACTGAGCGACGAAGGCTGCACCGGCTGCGCTATTTGCGCGATCGTGTGTCCGGAAGCTGCGCTGACCGTTTATCGCGAAACTCCTGTGCGCCCGGCAAAAGTCGTCCAAGCTGCCGCGCCGATATAGGAGGTCAGGACTATGACCCGGGAATTGCTCGAAGGTAACTTTGCGATGGCTGAGGCATCTGTCCGTGCGGGTGTGGAGGCGTACTTCGGTTATCCAATCACCCCCCAAACGGAAGTACTGGAATGGATGTCTCACCGCATGCCCGAGCTCGGGCGTGCTTTTTTACAGGCTGAGAGTGAGGTGGCTGCGATTAACATGGTTTACGGCGCAGCCTGCACCGGAGCCCGGGTGATGAGCTCATCCTCCAGTCCGGGTGTAAGCTTGATGATGGAAGGTCTTTCATATATCGCGGGGACTGAGCTGCCGGTCGTTCTCATCGATGTAGTGCGCGGAGGCCCTGGTCTGGGTAATATCGCTCCATCGCAAGGGGATTACAACCAGATCGTACACGGCGGTGGTCATGGTGATTACTTCCCCATTGTCTTGGCTCCAGCAAGTGTCCAGGAGGCAATTGACTTGACCGTCCTCTCATTTGACCTGGCAGAGAAATACCGTGCCATTACGGTGGTAATGGCAGATGGCAGCATCGGTCAGATGATGGAGCCAGCCG
>Ga0315296_10004605_pt1 | contig 11251 bp, 8 predicted proteins | sample YL17G14_18_MG_FD_203921 | JGI IMG/M metagenome (GOLD analysis project Ga0315296, IMG submission 203921) | Sediment microbial communities from Yellowstone Lake, YNP, Wyoming, USA - YL17G14_18 | ecosystem: Environmental > Aquatic > Freshwater > Lake > Sediment | place: USA: Wyoming | collected...
TAATGTTAGTTTGCGTTGGGCTATCTTGACATCTCTTTGAAGAATGTTCTATCCTACCTACAAATATAAGAAGGAGGTTTCTTGATGCAAGCATATTGTATGAAATGTCGAACCAAGAGAGAAATGAGGAATGCCAAGGCGATAACCATGAAGAATGGAAAGCCAGCGACTCAAGGCGTCTGCCCGGTATGTGGGACTAAGATGTTCAGGATAGGAAAGAGCTAAAGCCGATACTGTGGGAATCGGGATTAACGAAGGCTGGACATCTATTCACAGATATCCAGCCTTTCTTGTTATCCACGACACATAATGGACTCTTGTGTCTTAGCGAAAACAAACCTGGTTTAGCACTCCACACTAACACCAGCAAGATACCCAGATGACAGAAGAGCAAATCTCTCTTGTAGGCAAATAAACGCGTTAGACCTTAGCACCTTGTCGTAGTCGTCGGGCATGAATAAATTAGGGTACCTCTCCGGATGCAATGCGACATCCCTAAAGGCAGCAGCCCAACCTAGCTTCTCCTCATCCGTTAGGGATGACCAAGCACTGTCTATAAGGTCATGGCCCTCGTTCGACTGGCGAACTTCTTTGTCCCTTGGCCTGCCTCCTAAGCTTTCAAGTTTGTGAATCCATTCGGGGTCGCCATAGTGGCGCGCCTTTCGGTGTAATCGCCCCAGATATTTCGAGGGATAATCTTTCGCCCGATGCAGCCATTTATAGTCGTTGCCAAACGCAAGGAGATCAATTAGCCTGTGAATTTCGTTGGCTGGCATAGCTACTTCCTGTTCTCCATATTCCAGAGGGCCCATGTGGCGTATCAGAGAGCTTTAGTTAAATGTTAACTCCAACCGCACGTTAAATCAATAGCCGCTTAAATGCAGCTAACAAACCGCCCGATTGTTGCCTCATGACCCTGCGTTGAAAAATAGCTAGGCAAAGTGAGAGTTTTATTTGCTTATCTCCTTATAGCCCATAGCGCTCATTAAACTCATCCACAACCGCCAGCAGGTCTTCGTCAAGGAACTCTCGCACCCTTTCAGCAATGTAATTGGGAATATGCTTATAGTAGGCCTGGGCGATACCTCCGGTCATGCAGGCCAGCGTATCACTGTCACCGCCCAGCGATACTGCCTTCCTGACGGCATCTTCGTAGTTGCTTGACTCCAGGAAAGCGATGATTGCCTGAGGCACCGAGCCCTGGCAGGTCTCGTCAAACCGGTACCAGGGGCGGACCTCATCAATGCTCTGGTGCAGGTCATAGCCAAAGCTCTCTTCGACATATTCACGTATTCTGTCTCTGCTTTCCCCCGACCTGGCCAGAAAGGTAGCCGCAGCAATTGCCTGGGCTCCTTTGATACCTTCAGGATGATTATGGGTAACGGTGGCGCTCCTGTCGGCTTGCCGCAAGACCGTATCCAGGCTGGAAAAGGCAAAGCCTACTGGGCTTACGCGCATTGCTGAGCCGTTGCCGAAGCTGTTATACGGAGCAAGGCTGTTGCTGCCCAGCCACCTATGAAACATTGCACCATAGCCCGCATACGGGTATCGCCGCCCGTACTCTTTGAATGTCACAGCGTATTCCTTGTTGTGCAAAATGCAGTCGGCCACGGCGACGGTCAGCACGGTATCATCGGTGAATCTGGATTGAGGGGTAAATAGTTCAAAATCAGGCGATTTCGTGTAATGCCACTCATACGCAGAGCCGATGATGTCACCGGCAATGGCACCAAGCATGACTAAACTGCCTCCCTTTATCCGGCTATTTCCTCCAGCCGTTTAATAATCCTGACCATCCCCTCGGTATCCATTTTACAGTAGACAAGTAGCTCCTCCCTTACCCTTGCCACCTCGTCTTCCGGCATATCCTCAAAGGTGATTGTCAGGAAAGCTAGACTGGCATCATCACCGCTGGCTATGGGCATGTCTTCGTAGCTCTGCCCGGTTACTGCGGGAAGCACGCTTTTCAGGGAAGCGCTGCCCTTTTGCGCGGGGTGGTAGTAATAGAAGCTGCGGAAAGGAACGATGAGGTCCACAAGCCTAGAAACAACATTGGCCTTCCAGCTGGCGTATTGCGGAAAGGCGCTCCCAAGCTCGACCAGCACGTTCTCCTCAAAGGACTTGTTGTAGGCGATAACACTGCCGCTACTGCCGATTAACCTGCTTAGTGAAGCGATAAGCTCCGGGCGGGGGTCTTGTCTCCCTTCGGCAAGAAAGGAGAAATGCCTCACTTCACCACCGGTTGTTTCCTGAATGTGAAGCGAGAACTGGAAGGGGATATTTTGGTACGCCCTCGTGCCGTCAAAGAGAGGTATGGCAGTGCCGAAGGTCTCGAAGTCTAAGAAATAGCGTGGGTATTCGAGGTCGGCAAGGAACTGCTTTACCTCGTCTTTGTCCACGTAGGGTGTGCCACTGACAACACAGGCGCACTGGATGCGCTGTTTATCGTTCAGTTTGTAGCCGACAGGGATGTCAGCGATACTAAGCATCCCGCTGCGATAAAGCTCATGGGACTTCTTGCCGCCGTAGTACAGGGTGAATACGTTGTGTTCCGGCAGTCCCTCCCAGCAATCGGTAAGCGGGCAGTCGTAGGGATTGCTGCAGTGCGGGCCGATGGTCACTTCCGGGCACGATGGCGCGCTGATGACATCAAGCATCTGGGCAATCCTGTCACGTATACCTTCGCCAGCAATGGCGACTTCGTCGGAGATGTCCTGAAGAATAAAAAACTCTTCTGAATTAATCTCACCGTTCCTTACGTATTGATTGTTGATGTAGGCGAGGTAGCACTTTTTTATCTTCAACCCGCTGTCTTCCCAGCACAGTTTCTGGAAGGAGACATCATGGAGGTTAACCTCTTTCACCGAGGTGGAGCTCTTGACCTCGATGATATCCCACTCATCTTCATTCACCGAGTTCAGGATATCGGCCTTGGAATAAATTTTGCCGGACAATACGCCGGCTTCGAACAGAGGCCTTCTTTGCCGGAGGAGATCTTTCGTCATGGCGATATTAGTCATGAAATCCTTGGCCGGCACGTCTATTCCTCCGGGGAAGAGCTTCTTGGCCAGTTCACCTACTAGGTGCCCCTGGTCGAAGATATGCTGCGTGGCGGCATCCGGCTCGGGTATCCTATCCGGTTCGTTTGAGGCAATCCACAGGAGCCTGGGGCACTGCAACCCGTTAAGGTAGCGCGACTTGGACAGCATTACCGGTGGCATTATTATCTCCTTACTGTTACTTCAGACTATGCAGCTGAGTTACCCCTGCGGTGTCACTTCAATTTCTCAACTCGTGCCCAAAGTAGCGAGACACCGTTCTGCCAGTCTATCCATTCGCTACTGCTGAAAGGCTCCCGCCAGCGGAAATACCCACCCTCATCTATGAATACTAGATATGCCAATTCTGCCATACCTCTGCTGACAAACTCGCGGATGCGTTCCATATCTTTGCCTACCCCATTCTCCCAGAAAACGACCGGGAGCTTAGTAGGCCAAATATCTGATAATTTACGGTCGTGTGAAGGTTCATATTTAAACTCGGCTACCACTTCGATAGAGTTATCCTGCCTCAAAATCGCCAAGTCAGCTGTTTTTCCTGGGAGGACCGGGAAGTTGTGAAAGATTCGGTAGGCCAAATCTTGTTTCTCTATCAACTTAATAATATGAGTCTGGACAGTCCAAACTACGTCCCGCTCAGTGAAAAACCTGAAATCTCTGTAGTTCTCTCGAAGCCATGAAATAGCGTTCTCAAACAACCCAACTGCCTGCATTTACCACGCCTCTTTCTCATGCTCAAAGACATTGATTGGAGGTTGGCAGAAAGCGGTCACGCCTGCCCTCCTACGGGGTTGCATCCCCCGCGCCTTGACCCGCAGATTGAGAGTTTCTCCGCGGTATCTGTCACGCATTCATTCTAGCACGCTTGATTTCGTAATGGAAGGGACAGGAAGTAGTCAGAGAGCCTACTCAAAAAAGGACCAAACAGGCGGAATTGAACAATAGTCAGTTATGTGCAACGAGAATTCCTCGTATTCCATAAGGTGCTCGATTTCTAACTGGCATACGCACTATGTTGCAGTACTTAGCCACTTATACGTGTTTTCCTTACATCGATAATAGTTCTCATCAAGAGCAGGTTGGAGCAGGATTACGGCGGCAATCCTTCGTGCCATGTTCATTACCTCTCTGGCTTCGTCCGGCGTAAGCGGACGGCCTAACAGATCATTCTCCCGATAGGAAAGCCACTTCTTGATGACCTGATAGCCACCGATGGTATAGTCCCACACTTTTACAGGTATGTTTTCCCAATACGCGACCTCGTTGAGGTAGATGTCGAGGGTGCGGTCACCTAGCAATTCCAAAGCTTTCTCCATAGAGATTCCCAATTGTCCAGCCCCTTTGGCTATACCCTGTTTCTCTTCCACCGTATAGTCGCGCTCTACAGCCTTTCCCTTGCCCGGCATGACCACACCGTTTTGTCCGGCATGTCCCCACCCCGCGGTGACGGCAACCTCCTTTGGTTGTAGCTGGCCCCCATCTCCTTTGGTAATAACAGCGATGTTTTGTAGCTCTGATCTGAGTGGCAGTGCCGTTACCCCAGATACTGACTTCTCCGTATCCAATAAGGCAGCGATTTTCTCTCCCAGCACTGCCGACGCTTCCAGAAGTGCCTTTGTCCCAGGCAGCGGGATTCGTGGCCAGTCTACTCGGATGTTGTCACCGTTTTCTTTGAGATATGTGGGAGAGTAACCAATGGCGAGAGTGTGCATCCAGATGAGACCAGGATTAAAGGCATCCGTATCCAGTTCGATGCCGAGTGAAGATAGATAGTTACGAGCACTGACGGACAAGTTGGGACGAATCAAATATTCCTGCTCCTCAAGCAGTTGCATTTGTGTACCCGTGCCTTCAACAATTGGTGCATGTCCGTAGCGTAGACGGATCGGAATGACTGAGACATTACGGGCAAGACTTTGACAATCCACGAGACACCGAGAGAAATATAGTGGACTCCCTTTGGCTTCCTTCTCAGTCTTCAATCGAGTAACGATGAAGCTATTACCCGCCCAGCATTGAGCCCAGAGTTCGGGACGGCTACGATGCCAAAGGGTGCTTGCCTTTGTGTAGTAACACCATTGAGTATCAAACGGTCGCACAGAATAACGTAAAATCTGGTCACTGCTAAAAGTCTCCTTCTTAAGTGTCTTCTCTCGAGCTTTCAGGGCATCATAGCCTGCTGCATTCCGAGTCAAGCCAGTTCCCAGCTTTTCTAATGTTTCCCAGCCCGTTTGTTTGTCATAGTAAGCCTGCATCCGTCCCTTTAAAGTATCTTTGTTAATGTCAATAAAAGCGCCGCGACGACTCTCCATAAAGGCAGGAAATGGCTGCTGCTCGGCAAAATCCTGTATGCTCGGCCAAGTAATGTAACCACGGGAAGCACTAAGAGGACGGAATAAATATCTATCTATGGCTTCAGGAGTCAAGAGCTTGTAAGATGCATTCAAGTCTTGTGCATTCAGGCTATTCAACAAGTCTGCTCGTTTGGTATCACCCCAAAAGTCTTGGTACCGAACAAGTTGTTTCTCTGACCGAAGTTGTTTACATACTAACAGTGAAACAACTGTCCCCACACGGATTCCTTCTCGATTATATTCAGTTGAAAAGACGGAGGGATCAGGTTTACCCTCAGGTGTTCGTTTTCCTGTTTCACGGCTGTCACCGTTCATGTTGTCGAACCATAGCTTGTCAAATTCTTTGAGAAAATGCTCGCGCATCACAACAAAAGAAGGGTCACTTAGATACGAGAAGTTTGAAATAAGGCAGACCACACCTTGGCCAGTCTGTTCGACTATGCGGTGTTCTGCCATACGGAAAAACCGTACATACGGGTCATCAAGGTTAAACTTCTTAATACCCCACTTCTTGATAAGCCCTTCCTTATACGGAGCCACAGAGTCCTTTTCCTCTTTGGTCGTTGCTGTACCGGCAAAAGCATTATAGGGAGGATTACCTAGGATAACTAGGATAGGGACCTGTTGCTTCACTTTGCGGGCATCAGACTGCTCTTCAAGCAGTTGAGGAAAACCGGTGAGCATTGCTTGGAATGCCCTTTCCTTCTCCGGGTCCAGCGGCTCCCAGCCGGTCAAGGCATTGGTCAGGTAGACTCCAGCGCGCTCATGAGACATATCTGAAAGCGGCGCCCCCAGATTCTGGAGCAGAACCCCCAACTGCATGTGAGATACAACGAATGGCGCTGGCAGTATCTCGAACCCAAAAACCCTTTTCAACGCCGCTTGCTTCAGGTCACTGGCTAACAGTGCATCTGTCCCTTTTGACTTCAGTGTCTGGTAAATATGCCTGAGTACCTCTACCAGGTAGGAGCCAGTGCCACAACAGGGGTCGAGAACAAATACATTGGGGTCGGCTAGCCCATCAGCGATGTTAAGCTCTTCCCTTAGAACGGTGTCAACCCGGGAGACCATGTACTGGACAATCTCCGGCGGCGTGTACCAGATGCCAAGCTGTTTCCTCAACTCAGGGTCGAACGCTTCAAGGAATGGCTCGTAAAAGTACTGGACAGCCTTACCTTCCTCAAAGGCACTGAAGAAAGAGGCGCGGTCAACCCGGTTTAGTGTAGATGATGCCCAGTCAAGAGTATCTTCAAGTTCAAGTGGGCCGACGTGCGCCGGTGTGACAATCTGCCCGAACAATGCTTGCATGACAGGCACCTTAAGTTCCCAGAGAGCATCATGCCAGGTAAAGATGTCCGGTGCTGTATAGCTGCGCTTCTTGCTCCACAGTACCCACGCGGAGAAGATGCCATAAAAGACGGTCTGTACCAACGTGGAGCGGAATAAATGCTCGCCTTTATCCCCTTCAAACTTCAGGCCAAGGGCGGCTTCCAGAGCGGAACGGACACTCTTCATTGCCGGAATGTCTTTACCCTCGATGCGAGCGCTGGCGGTGCGAGCATAGGAGGCGAGGAACCAGGCTAAATCCCTGGGAGAGGATACCGGTGCAGCCTGGAGCATGGCACGCCGCAAATACTCAGCGAAAGTCTCTCCGCACTCCTGGGCAAATTTCTTGGGGTGAGCCGCCTTCATCCAAAAATCAGCTTCGGATGCAGCAAGACGGTATGACTCAAGCTTGACCGGATTACCATTTTGGTCTTTGCCGATCAGCACAAAATCCCGGTAGTTGGTTACCAGGACGAGCTGGTACTTCTTCCAGTACTTGGAGACCTGCTCGCCCTCTGCCGTAACCCAGGTATCATCACTGGTCGGTTTTATCTCGATGACACCGCGTGCCGGCACCTGGCCCAATAGCGGCGCTTGCTCATTACCGTGGCCCCATTGTTCCTTGGTGAAAAGCCCGCCATCCGGGTGACCGGCACCGCGATTAATCAATTGGATGATACAGCGTACCTGTGGCTTAAGGTTTTTACCAATGCCATTTAGGAGATTTGCCAGACTTCCGTAGTAAGACTCTTCTTTTACGCCACCACCGGTCTGATGGATGTCACGGAGGTCCTTGAAGTATGCCTCTACAAGCCGTATGCTATCTTTCATACTGAGTCCCTGGCCATGTAATGGTTCTGGCGGTCAAACGTGTATCGGCTCGCCCAAAGATAGGAACATGACTCAAGCTATAGTCTAGCGTAATGGGTCAACGGAAGACAAGTGGCGAGTCACATTTCGTCATAAAGTGCAATCAGGCAGTATTACACCCCGATGTTGGGCTTACTGTCCCCTTCATGCTGGTGCGTTAGCTATCAAAGGGCTAACGGTGATATAATTCTGGCAAGCCAGTAGTTACCAGCCAGCCACTGACTTCACGTACTTAATGGGACTTGTGATGAACGCCAGACGTGATGAAATTGTTGAGTTAAGGAAGACCGGACTGAGCTACGCCAAAATCGGGAGCAGGTTGGGTATAAGTCGTGAGCGCGTCAGGCAAATCTTCAAGGGGAAAACTACACGAGAAAAGGCTGACCTCGGCACTAAGACCATGCTCAGAGTGGGTGAGGTAGCTAGCCTCCTTGGCATCCATGTCAACACGGTGAGGCGATGGGAAGACAAAGGGGTTCTAAAAGCTTATCGCATCAGTTCGCGGGGTGATAGGAGGTTCCGGCGGGAGGACATTGGTAGTTTTCTGATCGGGGAGAAGGCAGTCAAACCGCCTGACACATCGCAATGAGACAGCGAATCATTCGGGACGCTGTAACCGTCATCCAATCCACAGCTTATCCACTAATTAAACTCGGTTTCCCGCCGTTGCCTTGGTAGACATTAAGTTCAGCAAGGAAGCGGGCAACATCGTGCCGCCTGAATCTTCGGTCACCCCGGGTGGTGATGCGGTAGACCTTTATTCTGCCGGCATCAGACCAGTGCCTCAAGGTATTGGGATGAACATGGAGCAGGCGGGCTACTTCCCTTACGGTCATCATGTTGCTCATTTGGTTATCAGTTACCATGTCTTCCATTCTCTTCTCTTTAATTAACCTATGTTCATAGTAATTCACTCAGCTCACCGAAACAATCACCCAAATGGGCTAGTTTGCTGAGCAAATAGTCATAGGAAGAAAGTCCTATGAGTCTGGAGGAAAAGTGAGGCAAAGTGAGGTCAAGCTCTTTGACTTTTGCCATTCGGCGAAGTATTATTACTATTGTCTTTATAGCAGGGGGCGTTGAGCCGCCATCTGTAACTGGTCACTTGGGTGGTGGGGAGCCAATAGTGAAACCGACCTGAAAATGGTCGGTTTTTGTTTTTTAGGAAGGGGGTGGTAGTATTCCAAGAACAAAAATGACTACAAACAAGCCATTTATGCCCCAGGTCGAGGGGCGATAAGGCAATCTTAAAGGAAAGGAGAAATCAAAATGAAGAAATTAGGGGCAATATTACTAGCTCTGGTTCTTGCAGTAGCTTTGGCGATACCGATGGCGATGCCGGTTTTTGCTGCCACAACGTCTGTTGTTAGCGATACCAGCGTGCAAATAGTTGGTGTATATAATGAGGCTGGTGGAGCTTCTACTTATGTTGACCTTAGTGGCAGTCCTCTCAACGCAGTGAGAGCTCAAGAACCTAAGCCGTATCCAACTGGATATACGAGTGAGGGAGCAGAGGTTACCGGCTCAATTTGGGATACCGGAACAGGTCTATACTTCCAGAATACCAACCCCGGTGCTGATTGGATCTGGGAGACCGAGCGTGCCGAATGGGCTGCCAACTACACTGGTCCCCTGGCTGCTCTGTATGATGCCGATGCTTCTAGGTATGGCCGAGTAGTGGTTTTCCAGAAGACATTCAACATTAGCGGATTGCCGCAGTCTGGTATGTTGCACATCACAGCTGACAACTGCTGGGAAGTATGGATCAACGGTGTATATCTAACCCGGTCGGCAACAGCCAAAGTGGCTGGATGGGAACTAACTAACCTCCACGAAGCCTCGGTGGCCACTACTGGCTGGCAAACTGTGGGTCATGTCGCTGTCCCGGGTGCGATGTTGAACATGGGTAGCAACACCATCACAATCCTGGCTGCCAATGAATACTACTGGACGGATGACGGCAATAGTCCTTCACCTCCGTATGTAGCTAGTCCGTACCGGCAGCAGAACCCCGGCGCTCTCATCTTTAAGCTGGATGTTGAGTACGAAGAATTCGTGGCTGCGCCCGAAATCACCGTTGTGAAAGAAGCTACAGAGGTTAACGACGAGCCAATTGGCGAACCCAAGGAAGCCCTCGAGGGTGATACCATCACCTATGACTATACCGTAACCAACACCGGCAACGTGCCTCTCTACGATGTCGAGCTCTGGGATGATATGGGTACAGTAGATACAGCGGATGACGTACAAATTGTGCTATCTGGGCTTACTGATGAGGACGGGGATACTTACCTCGATGACCTGGCTGTGAGCGCATCAGCTACGGGTACCAGAGACTACGTAGTACCCTGGTTTACCGCTGGCCCTGTCACTAATGAAGCCACAGCGTGGGGTTGGTACGACAGCACCAAGTATTCTAATACCGATGACGAGAGCGTAGCTATCCTCCACAACCCGGACATAGAGGTAGAGAAGTCTGGGCCTCCTTCGGTTGGCTACTTCCTGTCGACCAACGCTACATATACCTACATTGTAACCAACCCCGGCAACTGCTCGCTGGATGTAGACCTGACAGATGACCTGACTGGCGCGCCAGTATATCAGAGCGGCGATGCCAACGGTAATGGCTACCTTGATCCGGGTGAAACGTGGACATATACCGATAGCCAGCTGCTCGAGTGCACCGGCCCCGACCAGGAGACGTTCACCAATACCGCTACCGCCGTGGGCACCGATGCGGTTGGCGGCAGTGATATCGATCAGGATGACTGGAGCGTCACTATTTTCCAGTGGCTGCCAGGCCGCACCATTGGCTACTGGAGCAACTGGGATAATCACTTCGGTCGTGATTGCATAACCGAGATGGTTGGGCGCGTAGACGCCGCATCCAGCGTCTTTAATAGCCTAACTGCTGACTCAGTATATGCAATCATCAAAGCCCAAGATCAGAAAGGCAAGATGGATGTCGCCAAGGCCAAGGTTCTGCTCAGTAAACAGCTGATGGCTGCTTGGCTTAACGTTCAGTCCGGCATCGGGGCAACCGATGGTAACCCCGCAACATGCGGTTCCATGGACGCTGCCCTCTGGCAGTACGCGACAGTATATCTCTCCAAGGTAAGCGGCGCTGAAGCCCTCTTCGGCGCGCCTACAATGAGTGTCATCCAGGTATTGCAGACCGTCGAAGCAAAGTGGAATATATGGACGGCAGACCAGCTGTTGCTTGCCAAAGATGTTCTGGACCTGATGAACAACGCTCAGAATAATGGCTACTTCATGTTCATGGCTCCGTAGCCCCCGGCTTGTTCTGAGCCTGCTAAAGAGAGGGAGGCTCTTACGAGCCTCCCTTCCCCTTTCACAAGCGATTTAGCTACAGAAGCTCGAACTGCAGCTCCCTCTGCTTCCCACCTCCGGGTAACAACAAGCCAGATAGTATAACTGCAACTTGATTAAAGGCGTATGCTGAACGGGGGACTTAGGCTTGATGGGAAACCCACTAAGAAGAGCGGCTACTGGTCTCGTTCCTTTTCAATTTGCTCCAATCGTGCATCGCTAATGCCAAAATGATGGGCTATTTCATGCTTAACTACCCTGGCTATTTCTGCGGCTATTTCGGTATCACGTTGCCCACATTTCGCTTCAATT
>Ga0315296_10004606_pt1 | contig 11250 bp, 13 predicted proteins | sample YL17G14_18_MG_FD_203921 | JGI IMG/M metagenome (GOLD analysis project Ga0315296, IMG submission 203921) | Sediment microbial communities from Yellowstone Lake, YNP, Wyoming, USA - YL17G14_18 | ecosystem: Environmental > Aquatic > Freshwater > Lake > Sediment | place: USA: Wyoming | collected...
TGGATGAACCGTCAAAAGACTGGCCATTCTCAAAGATACTCCCAATATTCTTGGAGTTAACAGACAAATTCTTCAGTATGCCGTTCATGTCAGTGAACTGCAACCTAACGAACTTTATCCCCTTCTCTTCTATCTCCCCCAACACTTTGGCAACGTTTTCCTTCCAGACCGCATCCTTAAAGTTGATCATCCTATTCACTCACCCAGCATCATTACAACTGAACAAAAAAGGTCTATTGCAGAACACCCGTCGACCTGAGCCGCTCCATCATCAGGTCCTCAACAACCCAATCGCCGAACTCTTCCTCATGCTTCCCAGATTGTTCAGAGGCACGCATCCCCTTCAAATAGTCTTTCGAAAACAAACGTGTTTCAACCCGAGTCAAAAGATCACGTCCGAAGCGTAAGCGTTTCTTAGTCAATTCCCGTCCCCCAATTCTCCCATGCCTTTCAAATGTAATAAAATAACAGTTACACACAAACATATATAAAGTTCTCGCTCAATTTACTAGACAAATGTCCAACAAACCCGACAACAGTGAACACATGCACACTCATGACCCATCACGAAACCGCATCAACCGAACATTTCTCACCGCACGATTCGATGTCAAAACTATAGGTTCTGACGAACCTGAAGCCCATCGCGCGCGCAAGTTTGAATCTGACTCTACTGCTTCTGCAGTTGGTTCTGTTTTTTTGATTTGAGGAGTTGAAGGGCCGCTGTCTTTGCTCCGAGTTCTGCTTTTATCTTTTCGTCTGCGCTTCCGATTATTATGACGTCGCCCTCGCTCAAGCTCAGTTTTGACAGTGCAGTGAGAATGGAGACGTCACGTTTTGGCGCGTCTCCCTCAGTGCTTGGCATGGTGAGTCTGTTCTTAGTGAAGATCAGAGTGGTGGCTCCCTTGGCTCCTGCCATAATGGCGGAGTCTCTCTGTTCCAGACCGTACTTTACAGAGTCTTTCATTCCTGCCACTCGAACTGCAACGTTGAAGCGTCCGACTGTCAAGGGTGTGAAAGGCATTTCGACTGGTTCGCTCAAGACAGCCCTCAGACTGGAAAGGAACTTTTTTCCAGCTGCAGATAGCGAAATCCCCGATTTTGAAACTTCTATCAGCCCTTCGTTCTTGAGATGCCTGATAAGAGTCCTCGCCTCACCTTCCCCCAAGTCGAGATCCTTTGAAAGTTTCAACCTGCCCACAGTTCCTAGGCTGCTGATGTCTTCTAAAGCCTCTATGACGTGAGCCTCAGCAAACGAGGGAAACCGTCCAGGCGCGATTTTTGCTGCCACCCTTGCGACAGTTTCAAGAATCTTCAACCGTGTCTTCCTCCCAGCATAAGCTGTCGTTAGTTGTTTATAGGAATTCTTATATATGTTGGATGGATTATCTAACCATCAACGGGAAGCTAATGAAGACACGGAAACTCGCTCTCCTCACAATTCTGACAGCCTCATGTTTAGCCGTTCAAATCATCCCTAGGCCGCCAAATGTCGAGTTTACATCTCTCCTTTCTTTTGTTATCGGCATGATGGGAGGAGCCGTCGTCGGCGCGTTTATAGGAAGCTTTGTAATGCTCGTTAACGGCTTCGTGTCTCCATGGGGATTTGGGGGCTTGAACATCCCCTTCCAAATGGCAGGCATGATAATCGCTGGAACTCTTGGCGGCGTTTACAGAAAATTTACACGTAACATCAGTTTTTCACCAAGATTCTCTTTGGAAGCCGCTGTTTTGGGTGCCTCCATCGCTCTAGTCTACGACTTAATCACTAACTTGGGATTCGGCCTTCAACTCATTTTGGCACACGAGGGGGCATCTTTGGCTTTGTTCACTGCCCTAGCCTACGGCTCCTTCTTCTCCTTAGCACACATCCTGTCTAATACCGCGGTTTTTGGAGCTCTGTTTCTTCCACTCACGAAGGCATTAAGCACTCTAAAGGTTGGCGAATCTCCTTGGTCGAAAAAAGAACCTATGTATTCGCGATAATTGCAACAATCATGTGGGCAGCCCTAGCCACGACGTTTGTCGGGTACTACTACCTCCAGAATGTTAACAGCAGAGAACAACTTGACAACGCTCAAAACTCCCTAAACAAACTCGCATCAAGCTACAGCGAGGCGGCGAATAAGTATGATTTATTGTTAAGCGAATACGCCTTGCTACAAGGCAACTACTCATACTTCACGAGCAGTGATTACGCCACTTTGATGCCACCTTTAGGAGGCCTCATTGGAGACTTTGGCAAAAACTACACCAACCTGTTGACACAAGAAGACCTTAACAAAACGTACAATCAACTCCTAATCGACTATGGAACACTTCTAGGGAAAGACAACGTAACAAAAACAGACTTTGGTAATCTGCTCAGCGAGTACTACAGCTTGTTTAACCTTTCTGCACTAAGGGAGCTAGGACTATCAGTCAGCGAAGCTACGACACTATCTGTAAACCTTGAAATCAATTATGGAAACGGAACCGTAGAATGGCACAATGAAACAGATGTGCCCGCAGGCTATACACTTTTCAAATTAACACAGGAAAAAGCCGTCATTAACTACAGTTACTATGCCTTTGCTGAACCAGGCCATGTTTTAGTTGATTCTATCAACAACAAAGCAAAGTCCACTGACCCATCCTACACCTGGGGCTATTCATGGATATGGTACTACTGGAGCGACAGCGAGAATAAATGGGTTAGCGGCCCAACAGGCTGCGACGCTTGGCTCCTGAAAAACGGCGGCCTTTATGAATGGAACTATGAACGCTGGACCTACCCCTAGCAAGGCTCTGCGAAAGGCTTTGACAAAAGAAAACGATAATTCTGATTCCCCTAGGTGGGTGTACGACAGACCTGCTGAATAATCGCCAAGCGCGCGCCGACAAGGTTCAACCCAGTAAATAGCAATGCAGCTATAACCGCAACAGTTTTGATGGAAAAAATCGGAAAAATCGCCACAAAATAACTCACAACGGTTCCGCTTTGTTGCAAAGAGTAGCACTGATGACAAAGAAAAAAGGTTTCATTTTCGGGTTCCGATAACTCTTCGGGTTTTGTGAACCCAAATTCTCCATTGATAACTATCGGGGGAAGATTAAATACCTCTTGTATCCTAATTACAATCTTGTGTCTCGTCGCAAAAAGTTTGCCACTTTGTACAAATGGATCAAACAAGCTAAGGAGGTTATTTTCTTGTTAGTTAGTCTCCTTGCTTACATATATTTAGATGAGATAAAATCCTTCATTTCTGAAGTTGGCAAGGAAGTCTCGGTAGATCCTCTAAAAATCACCTTCTTAGTATTGACGCTTCTAGCGGCGGCAATACTTCTATATCGGGTAATTAAATTCTTGCGAACCCGAAAGCAAGTGCCAAGCGAATTTGGAGAAAAGCATATTGAAGGCATAGAGTTTTTCACTTCTCGTGAAGAGTTACGCAAGAAATATCCGCTTAAAGACTTTCTGATGCAAGCAAAAAATCGAATAGTAATACTTGGGGGTTCATTGGAATACGTCATTGTCCAGAATAGAAAGACCATTTGGGAAATACTTGATAAGCGTATTCCCATCGAATTTATACTGCAGAATCCTAGTTGGGTATCGTCAACTAAACTGAACAAGGAAATTGCTTTTACACCACTTGAAGGTGGCATAGCTAGGTCGCTTGGGGTTCTCTGTAGCATAAAGAATGAGCTTGATACTTCCAAGAAAAGCGGATGCGTAATCAAAACCTATGAGATTCATGCCACTTATAGCGGTATGATCATAGACCCAGATAGTTCCGAGTCTAAGGTTCTTGTTGAGTTATGTCCTTATGATACACAAGCGGAATCAAGACCTATTGTTGTGATTCATAGGAAAGAAAATGAAGCTCTTTTCAAGACTTGGTGGCATAGTTGCGAGTCTGTTTCAGACAAAGCGAAAGAGTACACTTGCCCAAAGACAGTTGAGAAATCTGAGAAAACGGACTCCAAGTCAAGAGCGTTTAATTGGCGTGATGGTGTTAGATGTCGAAAGTGCAAGCGTCTTTTTGATTTTCAGCATAGACCTGAGAAAGTGAAGGTCAGTAAGGATTTAGATTCGGTAACGGTGTGGTGTCCTTACTGTGAGTACAAGGGAGCATATCGAAGAGAGGAGTGGATTCAAAACCTATATGATAATCAACAGACAAAGAAGGACTGAATTATCTTTTTGAGAGATATTCACTCAGTATCGTTCTTATCGTTTCAGGGATTGAATCCAATAGGCGTTTCTTTCGTTCTTCCTCCAGTTTCTTTGCCATCTCTTCACTTACCGAAATCATATATCGTTTCATCATGCATCTATCACTACCTATTGATAGGTATAGAAACAATTTATAAGCCTATCGGTACTAGTAGCTATTGGTAGCAATAGATACAGAGATGGTGGAAATAATGACCGTAACCTTCGAATCTATGAGGGAGTTGAGGGCTTTGGAAATACTCAGTAAAGGCGATCAGATCAAGAGATTTGATGCTGATAATTATAGAGTCAACTCTCAAAACGGAAATGGTTCTTACCTTGTGGTTAAAAACGGTAAACAATGGGCTTGCGAATGTCTAGACCACAAGAATAGGCAGGTAGTATGCAAACACATCTATGCTGTCTATTTCTCTCTGGGCTTGAGACAGAACGTATTTGCCAAGGCTCAACCAATAGTTGAAACCCTGAAAACTGAAGGATGCAAAGACTGTGGTTCCTTAAATGTGGTAAAAATCGGAGTGAGACACAACATTCATGGAAACGCTCAAAGATATCTGTGCAAAGACTGTGGACACAAATTCGTTCACAATTTAGGTTTTGAGAAAGTCAAGGCAACACCAAAAGCTATCACGATAGCTTTAGACCTCTACTTCAAAGGAGTCAGTCAGAGAAAGATTGTCGAGCATCTGAAAATGTTTGAGGGAGTAACTGTCACTCAACCTTGTGTTTTGAAGTGGATCAGAAGATATGTTGACTTGATGAAAGGCTATGTGGAAAAGTTCACTCCTCAACTTGGTGGAATGTGGCACTCTGACGAAACAATGATAAATGTGCGAAAAACGGAACCTATAGACGGCGAGAACTATTCATGGGCTTGGAATTTGCTTGACCATGAAACACGCTTCTTAATAGCGTCGGAAGTTACTAAGCATAGAAACATTGAGGATGCACGAAAGGTTTTCCAAGAAGCCAAGCAAACCGCAAACGGACAAACACCAGACTTCATAATAACCGACAAACTTCCTGCATACAAACAGGCTGTGATAAAGGAATTTTACACTATGAAAAAACCAAGAGTCCAGCACGTTAAACTCAAGAACATAAGAGAAGGAACAAATAACAACATTGTAGAAAGACTGCACGGCACTATTAAGGAGAGAACCAAAGTGATGCGTGGATTAGACAACGACGAAACCGCTCAAAAGATGATGGATGCCAATCGGATTTACTACAACTATCTGAGACCGCATCAAGCGTTAAATGGAAAGACACCAGCAGAGAAGGCAGGCATAGACTTACAGCTAGAAGGTAACAAATGGGAACATCTTATCAAAAGAGCTAAGCGTGATTCTGAGGGAAAAGTCTGAAGGAAGGAAAAAGGACATGGTGAAAGTTGGTCCTTACAACATTGATTTAGTTCCACTGAAATCTTGGGGAAAAAGCCTCTCTCGGTTAGCACGCACAAGGGGTTCAGGTTTTAGAAGTATATGGGATAGGATAAGAGAAAGAGAGCTTGAAAGATGCGGTTACAAGTGCGAAATTTGTGGGACTTCGGGAGAAAAAGGAGAGTTGCTCTGCCATGAGAAATGGTGTTACGACGAGTCTGATTATACACAACGACTTACTGGTTTTGAAGTGGTCTGCAAGGATTGCAACCTAATACTGCATATGGGCAGAACGGGCGTCATTGGACTTGTAGACAGAGCAGTTGCCCATTTTCAGTCCGTGACAGGTTTAGGAAAAAATGAATTCATCAAAGCCGTGAATGAGGCCAAGGCAGAATGGCGCGTGAGGTCAACACATACTTGGAAGATAGATGCTAGCAGTGACCCACTTGCCCGAAGGTTTGAAAAAAAGATAAACGATCTTAGACCGAGAGAAAGATGGTGAGTATAGATAATAGTAAGCGCAGCCCGAAAGTAATCAGAGGAGAAAAAACTAATTGAAAACCCGAAGAGTTATCAGAACCCATTTTCGGATTGCGGCAATGCCAGTTTTTGGCGAGCTGATCCGAATTTACTTGTTTGCGGTACTTGTTACGAAGTGAACTGAGAAAAGGTGTCCTTGGAAGAACACTGGAACTAATATCATCGTTGAGTCTATGGTTGCTCCGTCTTTCTTCATCCAAGTTAGCTGAATTGTTGAGGCGGCCATTTTCTTCACAGCATTCCAGTAAGCCGAAGACAGCGTTTCCCGACTTTTCTCGAATACATAGACTTCTAGAAAGCCTTGCATTTCAGCCCATTCCTTTGGTGATTTGAAACCTAACATAGAAGCAAGTCATTTAGGGTAGGGGTATATGTAGTATCGGAATCGAGTATACGATCGCGTCAATTCCTTTTCAAGAATCTATCAGGGGATGGCTGTATCTTTTTTTAGACGTCTTTATTTTTTCTTATTTGCTTTTTTAGCGCATTGGGCACTGCAATATTTGTTTTTGTTATCTAGTGTCGTAAAGACTTTTCCGCAAATTGAACATTTCTTTTGAACAATTCCCATTCGTTAGACCTCATCACTACAGTTACGATTCAACAAATATAAGATTGCGTTGGGTGGGGCGCGCGATAAACTTTACAAGCTTGTCCCTGATTCAAATAGCGTTGCAGAGGTGGTAGCCATCAACAGGCGCGAATTTCTTATGATGGGAGCACTTCAGGTAGTCAAGACACTGAGGCTTTACAGGTTTCAAAGCATCATCAGTACTTCGCGTCCATTCAGCGACTATTTCAAGGGTTTTGACAAAGTTGAGGCTGTTCGCAGAATTTTCGGCGACAAGACTGAGCAGGTGCTTCGCGATTTGAAAGTTGAGTTCCTTTGGGTAGGGGGCTACATGGGAGTTAACAGCGCAAACGGCCATCTCATGGCAAGTCCCAATTACATGAACAAAGGGGACAAAACAGACATCTACCTAGACGTAATCCACGAACTCGTCCACGTGAAGCAGTTCATGGAGGGAAAAGACCTGTTTGACACTCATCACAGTTACACTGAAAGACCAACCGAAATAGAAGCCTACCAATATGCTGTTGAGGAAGCTAGAAGATTGGGTCTCAGTGACGCAAGAATATGCGATTACCTCAAAACCGAATGGATGAGCGAAAAAGAGTTGAAGCAACTCGCATCCACCGTTAATGTTCACTGCAAACAAGAACAGAAAAAGCAAAAACAGGGCACCAGCAAACCAGACTCTTAACTCATCTTCAACTACAGGATTTTGCTCACAGAGCCAGGATGATAAAAAATGCGATGAGTGTATTGGTTGGTTGGATAAAACTTTATCCCCAAAACACACATTACGATGCCTTTAACAGCGAGTATACAGGATTCAGGGAATAGTACTTAGCAGCAAAAAGAGAGGCAGGAAGAAAGTAAGAGCAGGATATAGGGGTAGTATAGGAATCGAGTATACGGATGCGCTTCAGAGATAAGAACCATCAGAGAGTGTAGGCACAGGTGGAAATAAGTATACGCCACTGGGAGAAGGATATCGCTGAGAACGATAAGGTCCTTTGGGGTCTCAGATTTTCAGCTTGGCGACAAGTTCCTGTATGTTGTCAAATGTGCTTTCAGGAACTGGAATTCTTCTTTTAGTAATTGGAGCTGGTGGTATTTTTGCTTGGTCCCATCGCATTCTTTCCTCTGCCTTCTTTTTCCCTGCAGGTTTTTCCGCCAGTTTTGTCTTTATTTCGCTATGAAGTTTCGATGTGCTACTTTCTAGTTCTCTGAGTGCAAACTCTTTTTCGCAAATCTTATCTTTTGCGTCGTTGTAAGCTTTTTCTGTTTCTTTGCTGCATGGATTTCCACACCATCCGAGGTAAGCTGCTTGATAATGTGCTTGCAAAGCAGCATAATTTTCTGTCAGACCTTCAACAATTGATTTTACTCGTTTAGCGACCTTTGGGTCAACTTTTGCTTCAGACCCATTATAGAACTTGACAAGGGCGTTGATACGCACATCCCATTCTGGGAAATTTATTGCGAAAACTTTCTCGGGGTGTTTGAGAATAAACCTCGGCCCATCGGGGCAATCAACTTTGATGGTGGAGGAAAAGAGCGGAGTCATTTCAAATCACGTCGAGTTTTTCAGGAGTATACACGATTAGAACGGTTCTTTTCCCTATATTAAATCTCTCCCAAGAAGCTCTACCTACTCAAAATCATATCCAACGAACTATTTCCGCAAGCAGCTGAAAATGTTGGTTGGTTGGATAAAACTTTACCCCGCACACACGCATAACTACGGACGACTTTCTCAATCTCGGCAAAGGGTAAGAAGCAAACGAAAAAGATTCTAGGGCTTCTTCTTCATCTCATGGCGTATCCACCAGATGACTCCTATAGCTATAGGAATCCCGAAGATGACTAGAATCCAGATCAGTATCCAAAGCATAGAATACACGACATAGTCAAATGTCCAAGCAGCAAAAGCAACATTCCAGTTTCCATCAATGAAAACCTTGATGCAGAACGCGACAAAAAACAATAGTGATATTCCTCCTCCTCCGCTTGTCGTGCGCGAACGCTTGCCAAAGAAATGATATTCCTTCTTTTCCTCACTAGGCAATCTTCTCCACCATAGCCAACCTGCCACTGCCGCTAGAATTACAGGAACTCCGATTAAGAGAAGTTCCCAAAAAATCGCATGTAAAATAAACGTCACCAAATATCCCATTGTCCACGGACCCAAAGTCGCTGGCACCATACCTGTTGATTGAGCATCACCTACGAACCACAAAAAGACATAAATTGCACCGACCGACGCCAAAATAGCTGCCACTACAAATAAAGCAACCATGTTCCAATGTTTTCGCAGGAATTTCTTCCAGCCCTCGGAACCATTTTCTGACCCAGCTTCCGCCATCATAGATTTTCTCTTCTCTTAATCCATAACAACAATAGTTCTTGGTATTTGTTCTACATATATAACAATTGGTATTGGGCCCGCATCAATGTGGGTACAATGTCTTTCAGTGTTGTCACTACTCATTTGAAACTAGGCCAAAGAAGTTGGTTGGGGTAAAGTTTTACCCATCCAACCAACCCAATGACGGACCGCAGGTTGGAGGAACAAGTGTTAAGAGAAGAAAAACACTAACCTTCAATTGGAGGGTTTGAAAATGAAGGGCATAGTTGTTTATGACACCTCCTACGGAAACACTAAGAAAATCGCAGAAACCATTGCAGAGACACTGAAAGAGTCTGGAATAGAAGTCGATCTCTTCGACGTTAAAAACGTAAAGAAGTTAAGTGCAAAGGACTACAGCTTCCTTGTTCTCGGTTCTCCAACCCGATTCGGCACAATGAGCTTCGCAATCAGATTTTTCTTAGGCAAGGTAAAGAGTGACGAATGGGTGAACAAGCCTTTCGCAGCCTTCGACACTGAAAATCCTGAGAACATTGAGAGAGCGCGTGCTGAGAAGAAAGAATGGAGCGCAGCCGAAAAGATTTCAGAAAAGCTTAGAGACAAGAAGATGAACGAACTGTTGCCAGTTCTGAAAGCCGTTGTCTTGGAGCAAAAGGGACCGCTTAAAGAAGGCGAAATCGATCGGACAAAGGATTTTGCAAGGGAACTCGCCATTAAATTGAAGGAGACATAGTCTGAAACTTTCTCTTCGTTGCGTTCGCTCTCTTTGGCTGACCTTGATAGACAATTGAAGGCACAAGAAAGCTTTTATTGTTAATAGGACGGCATAAAGACAGAGGAAAAGAAAATGACTTTTGAATCAAGCAAAACCTTGGGCGGCGTAGGCGCATTACTGATGTTCATAGGCGTTTTTCCATACATCAACTATTTCGGCATCATCGAAATCATTGGCGCTATACTTGTTCTGGCTGCATTGCATGGCTTCGCTCGCATCTACAAAGAAAATGGAATCTTCGATAATGCACTTTACGGCATAATCACTGGCATAGTTGGTGTGGTCATATCAGTAGCAATTGGAATCGCAATCATTCTACCGAACATCAAAGATTTCCTGATGAAGCTGTATCCAAGCTGGAACGGCGACTTGTCAACCATTACATCGCTTTCAGGTATGACCCCAAACACAAGCAACATCTCCTTTGGAGACGTTATTCCATTCATCACAGCAGCAATGGTGGTTATTGCCACACTTTGGATATTTGCAATAATAGCAACTTTCCTTTTCAGACGCTCACTTAAACAACTCTCAGCAAGAACAAATGTAGGATTATTCTCAACGACAGGATTGCTACTTCTGATAGGCGCAGTGCTAATCATTCTTTTTGGACTAGGCCTAATTCTGTTATGGATTGCCACGCTGATCTTAGCAATTGCTTTCTTCACAATGAAACCACAGGAAACTCAACCACCTACAACGGTAACAGCAACTCCTCAATAGCCAACACTCGTCTAAAGCAAAAAAACAATCTCCATTTTTCTTATTTCGCACAAAACACCAGCAGATCATCCTGATCGAACTTTGTTAAGGCGCCTACTTTTCCTATTAGTACGCGCGCGTGGGCCCGACATAATTGACTGGCCAAAAAATATTTCTAGAGTTGTCAATTGAGACACCAGTCAGAACGCCGCGACTACCATGAATAATTGACTGGTGAAACAAAAAAATTTTTGACCAGTCAATCGAGACCCCAGTCCCCTTCATTGGAGCAGGTTTGACAACTCAGTAGAAAAAAAATTTGACCAGTCAATTGAGAGGCCAGACGTCGTAACCAACAGGATTGACTAGTCAATAGAAATTATTTTTGACTAGTCAACTGAGACCTCAGTCACAATGCGCTGAGGCTTCATGCAGTTTGACTAGTCAACAGAAATTTATTTTGACTAGTCGAGTGAGAGCACAGTCCACTGCAAGGCAGCATCAGCGCCCATGTTATCGCGGGCAGCTTGTTTCCCACGTAACCTAACACTTGGCTTCATTGTGGAGCGTTACGCTCCCCTAAGCTAAGCTCTCTCGTCGAGGGATATTACGCCCGCGCCCACCGTGTCCCATGTTTGGGTAAACCCGCCATCACAAGCACGACAAGCCGAAGCTTATCTCTTCCGTTGG
>Ga0315296_10004607_pt1 | contig 11250 bp, 5 predicted proteins | sample YL17G14_18_MG_FD_203921 | JGI IMG/M metagenome (GOLD analysis project Ga0315296, IMG submission 203921) | Sediment microbial communities from Yellowstone Lake, YNP, Wyoming, USA - YL17G14_18 | ecosystem: Environmental > Aquatic > Freshwater > Lake > Sediment | place: USA: Wyoming | collected...
CGTCAATCTTGGCGGCGTCTTTTCCGCCGGCTTGAGCCATAGCAGCCTTGCCACCACCACCTCCACCGGTAACTTTGGCTACTTGATTGATAATCTCGCCGGCATGGACCCCCTTGGCTATGAGGTCAGGAGTCACCATGGCTAAAAAGTTCGGCTTGCCATCATAAACTGTAGCCAAAACAACTATGGCGCTCTTTAGCCTGTCTCGCAATATATCGCCCATTTCCCTGAGGATAGGCATGGTCAATGCTGGCACCTTGGCAGCCAGAACTGGCACGCCGCTCACCTGCTCGACTTGCTCAAACAAATCCTCGGCTATCCTGCGTGATAGCTCCCTTTCCAGCGAAAGCACTCTCTTGCGCTCGGCTTCCAGCTCGCTGATGAGAGCTTTCACTTTGCTGGGAACCTCTTCGAGCAAGCCTTCTACCTCTTTGGCTACGCTCTGCAAAGCAGTTAACCGAGATTCGATTAGAAATTCAGCTTTTCTTCCCGTTACCGCTTCAGTACGGTGCAGTCCTGTGCCAATGCTGCTTTCGCTGGTTATCAAGAATATGCCAATTTCTCCCGTTGACCTCACATGGGTGCCACCGCAGAGCTCCTTACTTATCGCCGGCTGCCCGACTTCCAGCATCCGAACCTCTTCTCCATATTTTTCTTCAAATAAAGCAATAGCACCCTCAGCGATGGCCTGGCTGTAGGGGAGAACTTTTGCTGCTACTCTTAAGTTTTGGCGTATCCATTCATTAACCTGTCTCTGAATTTCCTTGAGCTCTTCCTCGGTTATCGGAGTTAGATGGGAGAAGTCAAATCTGAGTCTTTCCGGCTCCACTAGTGAGCCCTTTTGGTAAACGTGGCTGCCCAAAGTTTGCCTTAAGGCAGCCTGGAGGAGGTGGGTAGCAGTGTGGTTGCGAGCAGTATCTAGGCGGCGGGCGACATCGACTTTGGCTTCAACTTCGTCACCGATAGATATGCTGCCTTCAACCACTTTTCCCCTATGTATTATCACATCGGAAGGAGTTCTAAGGCTATTTGTGACGGCTATTTTCCCCTTTGGGTTGCTGATTTCACCGGTATCGCCTACTTGCCCGCCCATCTCGCCATAGAAAGGAGTTCTGTCAAGTATCACGTCAACCTCACTACCTTCAGCCACACTTCGCACAGAGCTTTCGTTAGTTACCAAATCGCGAACCTTTGACTTAGAGCTGTATTTTTGATAACCAACAAAATGTGTTTGCTTAGGTAGGCGCTTAACCTTGAGCTCGCCTTTCAAATGAACAGCCCCACCAATGCTGACTTTTTGGGTCGCCCTGGCCCTTTCCCGCTGCTTCTCCATCTCAGCCTGGAAACCTTCCCAGTCTATGGATAGACCTTTTTCTCGGGCAATCTCGGCGGTTAGCTCCGGAGGGGAACCATAAGTATCATAAAGTCGGAACACTTCTTCGCCCGTTAGCTCCTTTGTCCCTTGAGCTGAGGCTTCGCCGATGAACTTTTCCACCAGATTTAGCCCAGTATCTAAAGTAGTGGTAAACTTCTCTTCCTCAACTCTAATTACTGCGGTAATCAAGTTCCGATTAGCTGTAAGCTCGGGATATATGTGGCTCATATTATTAATAACGAGTTTGGTAATTTCCCCAAGGAAAGGCTCATCCAAGCCAAGTCTTCTGCCGAAGAGCGAAGCCCGCCTGAGTATTCGTCGCAGGACATAGCCTCTGCCTTCGTTGGAAGGTATTACACCATCGGCGATAAGAAAGGCAATGCCGCGTGAATGCTCAGCAACGATCCTGATGGCTTGGTCGGTATTCTCGCCCCGACCGTATTCTTTCCCAGACAGGCGGCAGATCTGGTTTATCAAAGGGGAAAACGGGTCTGTTTCATAAGGGGAGGGCTTGCCCTGGATAGCGGCTAAAGTCCTCTCTAGTCCCATCCCGGTATCAATGTTTGGTTTGGGCAAGGGGGTGCGTCGTCCGCTTTGATCCTGATTGTATTGGGTGAATACCAGATTCCAGATTTCGGAGAAGCGACCGCATTCGCAATTGGGCTTACATTCAGCTTTACGACAGCCAAATTCTTTGCCTAAGTCGTAGTGAATCTCGCTGCATGGTCCGCAGGGACCAGAATCGCCAACGGGACCCCAGAAATTATCCTTCTCTCCGAAGCGCAATATCTTTTCCGCAGGAACACCAATTTGTCGCCAATAGGCGAAGGCTTCATCATCGTCTAGGTAAATGGTTATCCAGAGCCGCTCTTGAGGCAGTTTCAAATACTTGGTAACAAACTCCCAGGCCCACAAAATAGCTTCTTTCTTAAAGTAATCGCCGACACTGAAATTACCCAGCATCTCGAAGAAGGTAAGGTGTTTGCTATCACCCACCGACTCTATATCAGTGGTGCGAAAGCACTTCTGGCAGGAAGCTAATCGCCGGCTAGGTGGAGTCTCCAATCCCAGGAAATATGGCTTAATTTGCACCATGCCGGCGCTAGTCAATAGTAAAGTCGGGTCCTTGTGCGGTATCAAGGAGGAGCTGGGGACAATCTTATGTCCCCTGTCCTGAAAAAAACTCAGAAAGGCTTGCCTTAGTTCGTCACCAATCACTTGCTAAATTAACCTCGAAAAATCTTAGAGTTTCTGGGGACCCCGCCAAAATTTGCTCTAAATGTTAACTGGTTTCCCAAGAAAATCGCAAGATTTTCTTGGGTTAGTTTAGTCACCTTCCAGATTTTAGAAGGTGTCAGCTTTAATGTCAATCAGGCTATAAAGAGAACCATTAACTAATGTCATTCTGAGGAGTCCAGATGAATTTGGGCGATGAAGGATCTAGAGACTCTTCGCTACCGCTCGGGGCGGTATATCAGACATGACGCTTACGCCAACCAGGAATTCGGTTATTTGCCCTTCTTCGCGTAATCAGGGCACCAGGTGGCGTTGGGGCGCTCAGGGCGATGACAAGCAGTTCTCCAGTTCCATTTGCAACTCTCACAGAGGAAAATATTCATGCCCAGGCTTTTTTTGACCCCCAGTTTGAATTTGTCTAGCCAGCTGGGATTGCTTCGCTTCTTCACTTCGTTCGGAATGACAGCTAGGGCAATAATATTCCCTAGATATCCTTAGATAGAGTGGCTAAGAATTCAGCATTATTCTTTGTCTTAGCTAGCCTTTCTAAGATCCTTTGTGTAGCTTCGCCGTGATTAGGTGAATCGCTATCTATCATACTAACCACGCGCCTGAGCAGCCATACTTGTTTCAAGGTATTTTCATCCAGCAAAAGCTCTTCTCTCCTTGTGCTGCTAGGCGTAATATCTATAGCCGGGAAGATTCTTCGCTCAGATAATTTTCTATCTAAGTGGAGTTCCATGTTACCTGTTCCCTTAAACTCTTCATATATGAGCTCATCCATACGGCTGCCGGTATCCACTAGGCAAGTAGCGATGATGGTTAGGCTCCCCCCCTCCTCAATGTTGCGGGCAGTACCGAAGAAGCGCTTTGGGGGATGCAAGGCTGTTGAATCAATACCACCAGATAAAGTACGCCCGCTAGGGGGCAGGGCTAAGTTGTAAGCTCTTGTGAGTCTGGTGATGCCGTCAAGGAGTATGACCACATCTTTGCCTGTTTCTACTAGCCTTTTGGCTCTCTCTAATGCTAATTCCGCTACCCGAGTCTGGCTTTCTACTGGTTCATCGAAAGTGGCAGCAATAACCTCGGCCTTAACTGACCTCTTCATATCAGTGACCTCTTCGGGCCTTTCTCCAATAAGGCAAACCATGAGGTGAATATCATTGTAGTTAGTAGTTATGGCGTTGGCAATTTTTTGAAGAAGCACAGTCTTGCCTGCCTTAGGTGGTGATACAATAAGCCCTCTTTGCCCCCGGCCTATAGGTGTCACCAGATTGATTAGACGGGTGGATATCTCGTCTGGCGTTGTTTCCAGATTGATGAGCTTGTTAGCGAAGGTGGGCGTCAACGAACCAAAATTGCGGCGCGTCCTTGCTAGTTCAGGGTCAAGTCCATTGATACTGTCTACTCGAAGTAAGCTGTAGTATTTCTCACCTTCTTTAGGAGGTCTAGCCTGGCCACAAATAGCATCGCCGTCTCTTAAGTTGAAACGGCGGATCTGAGAATTTGATACATACACATCATTAGCACCACGCCGGAAAGTATCCTGCCGTAGAAAGCCGTAGCCCTCGCTGATGGTTTCCAGGACACCTGTTGTAAATATATTTCCCTGCTGTTGTGCTTCCGCTTGTAGAATGCGGAAGATAAGCTCGGACTTCTTCAAAGCGGAGTAGCCGATGATGCCACACTCCTTGGCTATCGCCTCCAGCTCATCCCGATTTTTGTTTTCCAATTCCATTTGGGTTGACATAATAACCTCTTTTTGGATTCTACAATTTGGTGCGGGCTTTTATAATTTCTTTCTCGCCCATCACCTTCTTCCAGTCATTCCTAAAACGCTCAATGCCAATATCTGTTAGAGGGTGTCGTATCATTTGTAGTAACACTTCATATGGCACAGTGGCAATATGAGCACCGACCTTAGCCGCCATGAAACAATGTTGAGGATGTCTGATGCTGGCAGCGATAACTTGAGTGGGTAGTTGATAATAATCGAGGTATTCCACGATGTCTGCCACTACCTTCATACCATCCTCACCAATATCATCCAATCTGCCCACAAAAGGGCTCACAAAAGTGGCCCCTGCTGCTGCCCCTAGCAAAGCCTGGTTCAAGGTGAAGCATAAAGTAAAATTCACCTTTATGTTTTCCCTAGCCAGCACCGAGGTAGCTTCCAATCCTTCGAGGCTGGCTGGTATCTTAACCACGATATTCCCCGCCCATTTGGCTATTTCTCTGGCTTCAGCCACCATTGTTGGGACATCCTGGCCTAATACCTCAGTAGATACCGGGCCAGGGACAATGGAGCAGATTTCTTTGACCAACTTTCGATAATCAACCTTGCCTTCTCTCGACATGATGCTAGGGTTAGTAGTTACCCCTGTAACCACCCCCAGTCTCACCCCGTGGCGAATATGCTCTATGTTAGCAGTATCTAAAAATATCCTCATCTTCCTAATTTAAAGGTAGGCTTGTTTGAGCGCCTTCAACGAGCGTTTCCTTGGCTGCCTCGATAAATCCTAAGAATAGGGGGTGGGGAGAATCGGGGCGAGATTTGAACTCGGGGTGAAATTGGCAGGCAAGCATCCAAGGATGATCCTGTAATTCACTAATTTCCACTAACCTCCCATCGGGGGATAACCCAGAGGGTATAAGACCAGCTTCCTCTAATGGCTGGCGGAAACGATTGTTAAACTCATAACGGTGGCGATGCCTTTCATAGACCACTTCAGTGCCATAGACACGAGCTGCTAATGTTCCTGCTACCAAATGACAAGGATAAGTCCCGAGTCTCATAGTCCCTCCCTTTTGCTCCACGCCATGCTGTTCAGGGAGGAGGTCAATGACAGGATAATCGCTATTAGCATCAAACTCAGTGGAATTTGCTTGGTCAGTACGAAAAACATGACGACCAAATTCGATGACCATAGTTTGCATCCCCAAGCATAAACCCAAGTAAGGGATTTCCCTTTCTCGGGCAAATTTGGCAGCTTTTATCATGCCTTCAATTCCTCGATAACCAAAGCCACCAGGAACAATTATACCCTGAACTTGCCTCAACTTATCGTTGGCTGCGCCATCCAATTGCTCTGAATCCAACCACTCTATTTTCACTTCGCGATTGTGAGCTAATGCTGCATGACATAGCGCTTCGCGCACGGAGTAATAAGCATCTTGAAGCCCGACGTATTTGCCTACCAACCCAATAATTACAGGCTCTTTAGGAGCTTTCAGCCTGGCTACCATGTCTCGCCATTCCTCTAGATTGCTTTCCTTGGCTTTTAATCTCAATCGGCTAACTATGAATTCCCCTAACCCGGCATCCTCAAGCAGTAGTGGCACCTCGTAGATGGTTTCGCTGGTAACCAGGGAGATAACCGCCTCTTTATCTACATCGCAAAATAGCGATATTTTGTCCTTTATCCCTTCAGATATCTCCTTATCGCTGCGACATAGTATAACATCGGGCTGAATACCAATTCTCCTTAGCTCGTTGACGCTGTGTTGAGTTGGCTTGGTCTTTAACTCATTGGTGGCAGCGATGTATGGTAAAAAGGTGACATGAATATATAGCACATTATCCCTGCCTTCATCCTTTCTCATCTGCCTTATAGCTTCGAGGAAGGGTTGTCCTTCAATATCTCCCACAGTGCCGCCAACTTCAACAATAATTACCTCAGCCTGGGATATTTCAGCTACTTCCCTTATCCGCCTTTTTATTTCATTGGTTACGTGGGGCACCACCTGGATTGTGCCTCCCAAAAAATCTCCTCGCCTCTCTTGAGCAATGACCGCAGAATAGACTTGACCGGAAGTGACGTTAGAAGCTTGGGTCAGCTCCACTCCAATAAATCTCTCATAATGTCCTAAATCCAGATCAGTCTCGGCACCATCTTGAGTAACAAACACTTCTCCGTGTTGGTAAGGGGACATTGTCCCGGGGTCAACATTCAGGTAAGGGTCAAGCTTCTGCGCGGAGACAGATATGCCACGGCTTTTTAATATTTTGCCAATAGATGCTACCGAGATTCCCTTGCCTACAGAACTAACTACGCCACCAGTAACGAAAATATACTTACTCACTGCCTACTACAAGAGTTATAGAGAAAGCTCAAATCTTGCCGGCTGGTCTTAGAACGCGAAGCAGACTCGAATTCTCCTCATTATAAAAAGTCAGATTCTAAATTGTCAAGTCTTCTTCGTTTAAAAATTTGACATGCTCTGTCTTGAATTCCTGCACAGGTTTTTGTAGGAAAGGTAATAATGCTATAATGAGCGTACAGAAAAATGTCTAAAAAATATATTCTAGCTGTCGTAATACTGGTAACGGTAACGTTAGGTGTCGGTATTTGGGCTCTATCAGTTCTATTCACTTCCCCAGCATCTAGTCCACCCCAGTCTGATAACCAAACCCAATACACTGAGCCTGACTGGACGTTCCCATTAGAGAATGAGCCATCTGTTCTCTTGCCTGATTTCCGCCCGGTAGTTGCCGAGGTAATGCCCTCGGTGGTTTCCGTAACCACAGAGATAGTCGTCTCTGGTCTCTTCGGTCAGCAGTATACGGAATCTGTTGCTGGGTCCGGGATACTTATCGATGATAAAGGGCATATCGCTACCAACAACCATGTGGTTGAAAATGCCCAGAGCATCTATGTGGAGTTGGCCGATGGTAGAACTTTCCCCGCGAATACAGTAGGTACTGACACCCTATCTGACCTTGCTGTGATAAAGATAGATGCCACAGATTTGTCTTACGCCCGCTGGGGCGACTCAAGCTTATTATCCGTCGGCGAGTGGGTGCTAGCGATTGGCAATGCTCTGGGAGGGGGAATAACAGCAACCGAGGGCATAGTCAGCCGCTTAAATGTATCTGTGAACGTTGATGAAAATAATATCCTTTATGGTTTAATTCAAACCACAGCACCTGTCAATCCCGGCAACAGCGGCGGCCCACTGGTGAACATGGCCGGTGAGGTGATAGGCATTACTAGCGTTAAGATAGTTGCGTCCGAGGTGGAAGGTATAGGTTATGCCATAAGCAGCAATGAGGCTAAGCCCATCATTGAGGATCTAATTCGTTATGGTCACGTGATCTATCCCTGGCTGGGAGTAGGATCACGTACCGTGAACCCTTTGCTAGCTGCGGCGATGAACCTATCTGTGGACAGAGGAGCGCTTATTGCAGAAGTAAAAGCTGACAGCCCTGCAGAGGATGCAGGATTAAGAGTGAATGATGTCATCATCCGTTTTGGGGACAAAGAAATAAGCGATGTTGCTGACCTTGTCCAAGCCATTCGAAGCAACGAGATTGGCGAAGAGGTGGAAATAGTCTTCGTCAGAGGCAAAGATACTAAAACAACCTCAGCCCGACTGACAGAACGCCCGACTTCCTAGGACAAGCTTCCTTCATTAAAATCCCAAGCTCAGTAACCAAAACTTCCCTATTTTGGATTTGGAAATTAGGATTTAGGATTTGTTTTTTTGATTGCCAAAGAGACCTCACTATTCGAGATGCGGTGTTTCTCACTATAAGTCTCATCAGGAGGCAAACTATCGATGAGTTCCTGAGATAAGGTCTCTTGTTTAATATAGTCGGCAAAAGCATTTATTACTTGCTTGATGAGTGGTTCCTTTGTCTGATAATAGGTAATGATGTGGTCTGTGATATCAAACTTGGCATTGCGACGCATATTTTGAAGGTGACGCACAAGCTCTCTACTTACTCCCTCAGCAATTAGCCCAGGGGGCAATTCAGTACTTATGGCCACCCAATATCTAGCGTCGTTGGCCACGCAGTAATCTGGCATGTTGGAAGGAAATTCCTCTCGTCCTTTTGCTTCACTTAATACGACGAGCTGCTTAACATTTATCTCTTCCATTACCTCGGTAGCTAAACTCTCCAAGGCTTTCTTCTCCCATGCGGCTCCCACATTGACCACGGCTTTACCCAATGGCTGGCGCACTTTAATCCCCGCCTTAGCCCGTGCTGCCCTGCCCAAGCTGGATATTTTCATAGCTAGCTCAACATCGCTGTTTAGCTTGTCATTGATTTTAGCCTCATCCGCTATTGGGAAATCAGTTAGATGAACGCTTTCTCTAGCTTCAGGATTAACAGAGCGAAACAAGTTCTGATAAAGTTCTTCAGCAACAAAGGGCACGAAGGGAGCCAACAATTGAGATAAAGTCACCAGGCATTGATATAGCGTAGTATATGCAGCTAACTTATCGGCGTCGTTCTCGCTTTTCCAGAACCGGCGGCGGTTTCTTCTCACATACCAGTTAGAGAGATTATCTATAAATTCCTCAATTCTGCGTGCCGCAGAAGTAGGATTATAGCTGTCCATCAATTTGGAAACCTCGCTTACAAGCCGATTCAGTTCTGAACTAATCCACTTATCCAGCTCCGTGAAAGCTTTTGGTTGATCGCTGTCAACCGTCAAGGGCTGGGGAACAAAACAATCGATATTGGCATAAAGGGTAAAAAAGGAATACGTATTCCACAAGGTAAGGAAAAATTTACGTATCGTCTCTTCAAGCATCTTAGTGGAGAAACGATGATTATCTTCTCCTGGAGTAGAAACCAGCATATACCACCTTAGAGCATCGGCACCATAATTATTAATCACAGCCCATGGATCGATTACATTGCCCTTGGACTTGCTCATTTTTTCACCCTGAGCATCGACAACGTGCCCTAAGCAGATGACATTCTTGAAGCAAGGACGATTGAAAAGTAGAGTAGATATAGCATGTAAACTGTAAAACCAGCCTCGAGTCTGGTCCACAGCCTCGCAAATAAAATTGGCGGGAAAATTCTGCTTAAACTTATCTCCATTCTCGAAGGGATAATGCCACTGAGCTACGGGCATAGCTCCGGAGTCAAACCAGCAATCGATTACCTCGGGAACACGCTGCATCCTGCCACCACATTTAGGACAGGCAAAGGTAATTTCATCTACATAAGGGCGATGTAAATCCAAGGGCGTGATTAAGCCACTGAAACTTGACTGTGACCTTAATCCATCCACACTGCCAATACACTCATAATTGTCGCAGGAAGAACAGCACCATATATTGAGCGGAGTCCCCCAATACCTCTCCCGAGAAAAAGCCCAATCAACGTTGTTTTCCAGCCAATCGCCAAAACGACCGTGCTTAATATAATCAGGGTACCAGTTTATTTCGGCATTGCCAGATATAAGTTCTTTTTTCGCTGCTGTCGTCCTGATATACCAAGCTGGTTTAGCATAGTAGAGAAGAGGTGTCTCACACCTCCAGCAAAAAGGGTAGGTATGAATAATCTTCTCGCTGCGATAAAGAAGCCCCCGCGATTTAAGGTCGTTGATGATAAGGGAATCGGCATCCTTGACGAACTTGCCAGCAAAGGGATAGGTGCCGGTAATATTGCCCTGCAAGTCTACAGGCTGGACAAAATCCAGGCAATAATCAGGATGCATTCCAACTTTAAAGTCGACCTCGCCAAAAGCAGGGGCGACATGCACTATGCCGGTTCCCTCTTCCATAGACACAAAATCGGCAGCAATTACTTTATAGGTTAACTTTTCTCCTTCTCCCAGCTTCTGTAATTTTAAATGCGGCGATCCTAATACCCGAGCTTCATTAATGAACTCTCTACGTCTCCGCTCTACACCAAACTGGTGAGGATTATAAAGTGGCTCGTATTTTACCCCAGTTATCGTCGCTAGGTCGCTTCCCTTTAACACTTCAACCACTTCATAATCGCCTAGCCCCTCCTTCTCGCGCAGGGCATCAGCCAGAATGAGATACTCGTCGCCTACTTCTAGCAAAGCGTAATCAGCATCAAGAGCTACAGCTAAAGCAGTATTGCCCGGCAGAGTCCATGGCGTGGTCGTCCACGCGAGTAAATAAGTTGCTTTACCGCGTGAGAGTTCATAGAGTCTCTTTTGCTTGGCAGTATCAGATATTAGTGATGGTTCCACCCTAAACTTTATGTAAATCGAGGGGTCTTCAGCATCGTCCCGGTAGCCCAGAGCTACTTCGTGAGAGCTAAGGGATGTGCCACATCTAGGGCAATGTGGCGTTACTTTGTAGCCCTGATAAATCAAGCCCTTGTCCCATAGCTGTTTCGTTATCCACCAGCAGGATTCAATATAGCTATTGTCTAATGTTATATAAGGATGCTCCATATCCAACCAACAGCCAAGGCGCTCAGTCATGGTTTCCCATTCTTTAATATATTTGAAAACGCTTTGGCGACAACGGTCATTGAATCGAGCCACTCCATATTCCTCAATTTGAGCCTTACTGGTAAGGGCAAGAGAGCTCTCTACCTCCAACTCAACGGGCAAACCATGGGTATCCCACCCTGCCTTTCGTGGCACATGATAACCCTTCATCGCCTTGTACCGGCAAACAGCGTCCTTATATAGACGAGATAGCACATGATGAACTCCCGGGCTGCCATTAGCTGTAGGTGGACCTTCATAAAAGGCATAATGCGGTCCCCCTTTTCTTATCTCGATGCTCTTGTTAAAAATTCCCTGCTCTTTCCAGAAGCGAAGGATATCGTTTTCCAGCTGAATAAAGTTAACCTTAGTGTTTACTTCTTGGAACATGGCTAACCCTGTCTTAGTAAAATAACCACCTTCCTATTC